>ERZ779888.234-NODE-234-length-71205-cov-12.136107_pt1 | contig 71205 bp, 66 predicted proteins | sample MGYA00511245_ERZ779888 | MGnify/ENA primary metagenome ERZ779888 (study PRJEB29588, sample SAMEA2155255) | human gut metagenome | biome: human gut; feature: human-associated habitat; material: faeces | place: Denmark | collected 2008/2010 ...
TGTTCGGGACTTTCACCCTATAGATTCTGCTCATGCTGGGCGCACAACGATTTACCTGCGGACGAGCTGAGGTCCGCAGGGACCTTCTTTTCAAAATCTTTATGTAGGTCAAGATTATAGACCGGTTCAACCAGATGGCTGGGATAGTATAGCCTGGTTAGTATAGGGGACTGTGGATCCCTTGACTCGAGTTCAAATCTCGGTCCCGGCCCTCCCTTCTAATTATCACAACGTGGGCGAAGCCATCGCCCTCTGCGTCCTCCGGACGCCTTGCAGTCAAAAACGGTGAACATCATGGTATGGAACGGAAAGCTCGAGAAGGTGGATGACAACAGGTGGCTCATATCCAGGGATCAGTTCCCCGGAATGAGGACCGATGCCGTGATCTATTCCAACGACAGGCTCATCGGCAACGTTCTGAACGACAACTCTCCTCAGCAGGCCGCCAACGTAGCATGTCTGCCCGGGATCGTCGGAAACTCCATGGCCATGCCGGACATCCATTGGGGATATGGATTCCCCATCGGCGGAGTCGCCGCCGTGGATGCCTATCAGGGGTCCATCTCCCCCGGAGGGATAGGTTTCGACATAAACTGCGGCGTCCGCCTTATAAAAACGGACCTGACCCTCGAGGACATCGACGGGAAGGTCAAGGACCTCATGGACGAGCTCTACCGCAACATCCCTTCGGGACTCGGATCCAAAGGACTGACCAAAGTGGGACAGAAGGACCTCTCCGAGATACTGGACATCGGATCCGAATGGGCCGTGGAGAACGGATACGGATGGGAGAAGGACCTGGAGGTGACGGAGGAAGGGGGACACATGAAGGATGCCGACCAGACAGGGGTCGGAGAGAAGTCCAGAAAGAGAGGACTCCCCGAACTCGGATCCCTGGGATCCGGCAACCACTTCCTCGAACTCGATGTAGTGGACGACGTGTTCGACGAAAGGACAGCCAAGGCCTACGGTCTGAAGAAAGGTTGCATAACGGTCACCGTCCACTGCGGATCCCGCGGGTGCGGACATCAGATCGCTACGGACTATCTCCAGAAGATGGAGCATTACATGAAGACGGAGAAGGTGGACCTGCCCGACAGACAGCTCGCCTGCGCCCCGCTCTCCTCCAGACTCGGGGAGGAATACTACAGGGCCATGTGTTGCGGTGCCAACTACGCATGGGCGAACAGGCAGATGATCACCCACTGGACCAGGGAGTCGTTCGAGAAGGTCCTGGGGGATTCCGCCGAATCCATGGGCATGGATGTCGTCTACGATGTGGCCCACAACATCGCCAAAATGGAGTCCCATGACGTGGAAGGTCACAGAGAGGACGTCCTCGTACACAGGAAGGGCGCCACCCGCGCCTTCGCACCGGGAAGGAGCGAGATCACCATGAAATACAGGGATTACGGACAGCCGGTCCTCATACCCGGAGATATGAGCACCGGGACCTATGTCCTCGCCGGAAGACAGGGTGCCATGAAGGAGACCTTCGGATCCACATGCCACGGTGCCGGAAGACAGATGTCCAGAAAGACCGCCATAGAGAACCTCAACATCGAGACCGTCAGAAAAAAGATGGCCGACCAGGGCATCTACCTAAGAGCCGGATCGGACGAAGGCGTACTCGAGGAAGCCCCTGACGCATACAAGGACGTCAGCGAGATCATAGAGGTCGTCTGTAACGCAGGACTTACCGCCAAAGTCGCCAAACTGACACCCATAGGCGTCGTGAAAGGGTGAACCGACCCTTTCAAAGACCCAGGACCTTGGATGTGGCCCTGGCTACGGCCTCCTTCTTGTCCTCCGGACATGCGACGAGCATAGACCAGCTGAACGAGTCCCTGGATTGGAGGGCTTTGGCTATGGGGGATGTCCTGGTCAGAGGCCTGACCTTGCCGTCCTCCCCCACTATGGACACGTCCGTCTTGCCTATCTTTATCTTGGCGGATCCGAGATTGGCCGAGGACGTCATCTCCAGAACGACCTCCGAAACATCCAGGCCGGCCTTGTCCGCTATGTGCTGCTCCAACTCGATCCTCTTGCGATGGTCCTTGTATTTCATGAGGATGCGGGACAATTCCTCATCCACGTCCCCTGCGGAGACCTCGAGGGCTTTCTTGTAGAACATGCGGTTCTGTACCAGCCTCATCAGACGGGAGGAACTGCCCCCGGCCGATAGAAGCGCCTGGGTCATATCGGAATCGTCCCACAGGTAGATCTCCGAAAGATCCAGATCCGAAGACAGGACGGCCTTGGTGACCATCCTCTCCAAGACCCTGACCGTCTGATGATAGTACACGGACGAGTACATCAGGGCACGCGATACCATGAGCCCCTCGGCGGCCGGGGCCCCTCCGCGCTCTATGCAGATCCTGTCGTTGACGACTCTCATCGTAGAGAGTAACCTGTCGACGTCTATGTTGCCCATGACCACACCGGTGTAGTGGGCGTCCCTCATGAGATAATCCATCTGGTCCGCATCCACCGGACCGTGGATGATCTGATGTATGTAATCCTTGGACGGGAAATGGTCCATCCCGTCGAGTGTCAGATTGTCGAGATCGCGCTCGGTGCTCTCCGGATAGGCTATCAGGTCGCAGACCTCCACCGGATCGATCCCGTTACTTTCGAGGATGTCCGCGATGGAACCGGAACCTGCAAGGAGGTCGGCGTCACGGTCGCGGAAGACCTTTCCCTTTCCACATATGAGATTCCTCGCCAACTCCATATGGTCCAAGCCCGTGGCATCCTCCATGACGGCCTCGAGCGTGTGGGAGAATGGTGCGTGACAGATGTCATGCATCATGGCGGCCGTCCTGACCGCGAGCGAGTCCTCCTCCGACAGACCGATGGCCTTCGCCATCCTGCCTGCCAGATAATACGTCCCGAGACAATGCTCGAAACGCGTATGGTTGGCACCGGGGAACACGAAGTTCCCCATACCCAGCTGCTTCACACCGCGTAACCTCTGCATCTCGTGCCGGTCCATTATCTCGAGGAAGAATCCGTCTACGCGGATCCCTCCGTGGACCGGGTCGTGCACGGTCTTCACGCGGTCGGACAACTCACTCGCCTGCCTTCCAAAGCTTGTCGCCGACACTGTTCAGCGACTTGATGGCCTTCCCCGGCTTTTTGACCGCCAATTCCGGGCCGGAACGTGCTGAGATCCCGACGGCCAAGGGCACTTTGTTCTTCACATCCCTTATCCATACGAAATCCCCTTCCTGGATGCTTTCGTCGGCCTCCACTATGCCGGGACCCATGCAGTCCGCACCGTTGGTTATGAACGGGACCGCACCCATGTCGACCGTGACGAACCTCTTCACAGGCTTGTATTTGATGACGCCCCTCACGGTGAGGAAGACCTTCTCCTGATAGACGATCCCGAGGATGTCGTTGCCTACGATAAGAAGGTCGAAATCCGTGCTTTCGGCACGGTCTACCGGTTCGTTTTCCGAAAAGACGGGGACGCCCAACTCCGCCTCCAACTGGTCCGAGATGGCCTTTACCTCTTTGTTTCTGAGCCTCTTCCTTTTGCGGATCCTGACGTCTGCCATAATATAGAGGCGTATGCGCAACCTGAATAGAAACTTTGGGTACAGAAGTAGCCGACGCAGACAAACGACCTGACCGCCCGCATCGGCTAGACATTGAAATCGCATTGTAGTATATTACTCTTTTTTTCCGATGCTGGCACCCGCATACAGGACCACCGTCTGCATATGTGGCGAAGTCCCGGAATAATGATGCGCCGGACGGACCTTGGCGAGACATCCCCGCTGCTGGCACATGTATGTGCGAGATGGCGCAGACCTTCTGGAAACAGGTAAAAATCCCCTATCCGAACATTCTCCGCTAGCATAATAACGATGTACCCCATATCCGCACATCATGGGAATCAACATCGCATTATGTGAAACGGAAGCCCAGAACGCCCCCTGCAGGGAGATGAAGCTTACCGTTGTCAAAGCGAAAGTCGAAGGGAAGAAGTTCGAACCGTATATGGATGTAGACGAGGTCGTATCCCTCGAGGATGCCGCGAAGGCCGTCGGCGATATGGAAGCGTTCCTCAAAAGAAACAGGATCAACGCAGAGACGGACGCCATATACATGGACAAGGTCAAGAAGGACGAAGACAAGGCGTTGCTGGCACAGTATGTGAAGAAGGTTCCCACCGGATGGGTGGATCTCTCCAAGATGGACGACGCCACGAAGGCCGAGGCCCTGGAATCCGGAGACAAGAACGACCGCGTGACCGCCTGGGACCAGGTGGAGTTCGACGATATGAACGAAATGTGTTCCAAATGCGCCCTCTCGTGGGACAAGGGAAGGGGATGCATGGGATCGTTCGGCCCCGAGACGAGCCAGCTCCCCGCGATCGCACAGAAGTACGGGTGCCCCATCATCGGAGCCGTCTTCGAGAACGCCAAAGAGATGAAAAGACTGAGCCCCGAAGACGCCAAGGCCGTATTGAACGAAGTCGAGATCCTCAAACCCGCTCTCGTCGAAGAAGGGAAAATGGCGGTCCACAGATACTCCGGACCGCTGGAAAGGATCGAGGCCGTGGCGAAGGTGTCGGTAGAACAGAACTGCGGATTCTACTTCTTCTGAAAAAACAGGTCGGGAGGGGGGGGGACATACCCTCCCGACCATGGACCTCGAGATCAGTTGCTGGCACCCTTCATCAGAAGGGATACCATGTTCTCGACCAGCCTGGCCATACCCTTCATGGCCTGCTCGTCCTCCTCGTACTGAGGGGAATTGAGGGCCCTGAAGATAGGCAGGGGATAGGTCCCGACGACATTGAGCTCATTGTGTATGAGCCAGTATGTCAGCTCGTTGTATGCGTTCTCCCCTCCGTCGTGGGCCGATACAGTCAGAACGGCCCCGGCCTTGCCTCTCAGAGCACGGTCCCCCATAGTAAGTGCCAGACCTGCCCTTTCCAAGAAGATCTTCATGGCTCCTGGAACACCTCCCGCATATGCGGGGGCGGCGAGAACGACGCCGTCCGCCGCCCTCATACGGTCCAGGATGTCATTCATGTCGTCATCCTCCATTATGCATCTTCCGTCCCCCCTCATCTCACAGGAACGGCAGTCGTTACACGGCTGGAACTCATGGTCGTAGAGCTGGACCATCTCGGTCTCTATGCCTTCCTTCTCCAATTCGTCGAGGAACTCCGCGAGAAGATTGCTTGTGTTCCCTATAAGGCGGGAACTCCCGTTCAAAGCGATTACTTTCATATCATTCAACCTCCGGGTCGATCTTCGGTTCCGCACCGGTCTCTATGGCATAGAGCAGATTGCCCTCCCCGTCGAAGAAGGATGTTGCCACCCCCATCGGCAACCTCTTGGGATCGAGTTTGAATCTGACGCCCTCGTCGATCATCCTGCGATGGAAATCGAAAGTGTCGTCCACCCCCAGGAATATGCCCGTGTCTACTCCGACCCTTTCCGACCGATAGATCCTGACTATCGCCGACCCCCTCCTGACGACGGCCTCCTCCGGCCCACTGTAGACCACGTCCATCATAAGGACGTCCCTATAGAATCCGACGGCCGACGGAGGGTCCTTCGATGGGACGCTCGCCATGAATACGGACTCAGGAAGCCCTTCTGTCGTATACTGGAAATTACCTCCTTGGGGGTCACCGATTGGCATAGGTCCCCCCATTACCTCCCAGGTTAAGATACTTGGTCATGCCGGACAACACAAACACTTTATTGAGCGCATGTGATTCACTGACATAGAGGAAATCGCAATGGCCGCACCAGTACTTAGCGCAGAACAGATCGAGGAGGAGACCAGACTCAGGGAGACCCTGGCCAACATAAAGCACGTCATAATCGTACTCTCGGGCAAAGGCGGAGTTGGCAAATCTACCGTATCGTCCAACCTGGCAGAGGCCCTGTCCATGTCCGGGTTCCAGGTAGGGATAATGGATCTTGACATAACCGGACCGAACATTCCCAAGATGTTCCATGTGGAAGATGAGAAACTCCTCGTGGAAAACGACAAGCTCATACCCGTACAGGTCCCCCCTTCCCTCAAACTCATGTCCATGGCATTCCTGCTCCCCAGCAAGGATGACGCAGTGATGTGGAGAGGACCCGTCAAGATGGGGGCGGTAAGACAGTTCATAGAGGATGTCAACTGGGGATCCCTAGATTATCTCGTGATAGACATGCCTCCGGGGACCGGGGACGAGGCTCTGTCCATCGTCCAACTGATCCCGAAGGCCGATGGTGCCGTCATCGTCACCACCCCGCAGGACGTCGCCCTGTTGGACTCCAGGAAGTCCGTCACTTTCGCCGCCCAGACCGGCATACCTGTGATCGGGATCATCGAGAACATGAGCGGATTCGTCTGTCCCCACTGCGGAGAGACCATCGACATCTTCAAGTCGGGAGGAGGCGAGGCCACTGCGAAGGATATCGGAGTACAGTTCCTCGGAAAAGTCCCGCTAGAACCCGGAGTGGTCGCATCCGGAGACAACGGTATGCCCATTGTCGTTGCGAACCCCGAGTCAGCTTCCGCCAAAGCCTTCCAGAAGATCGCCGAGAAGGTCGTCAAGACCATCGAGAACGAGCAGAAATACCTCGAAGAACAGAGGAAGAAGGCACAGGAGAAGAACCAATGAAATTCGGAGTCATCTCCGAGGGGGAGGGGTTGGATTCCCTCGTGGCCGAGGATTTCGGCCACGCCCCCTGCTTCCTCATCGTGGATTCCGACACGCTCGACTACACCGTCGTCGACAACGAGTATGCAAACGGAGAAGGTGCCGGATACAAAGTCGCCAAGGCCATCGTCGGGCTTGGGGTGGATGTTGTCATAGTCGGCGGCATCGGGACCCATGGCCTCAAGATCCTTCAGGATGCAGGCATCCGCGTATTCTACGATATGGACGACACGGTGGAGAACTGCATCAAGGAAGTGAAGGACCGTCTGGAACTCGAAAAGAAATTCGAATGAACGTCTGGCACATCTCAAACGCTTTATGATTTTTTACAAACATCCATATTTGTAAGAAGGGGGCGAATGCCCCCTGTTCCATCACACCTTCCTTCTGGCCGCCGCCAGGACTAATGCCGCAGAAAGCGATATCATCACTATGGCCGCACATACGCTGGCACATATGATCGATGTATCGGGGACGTTCCTCTCATACGTTATATCCGCAGAGATCTTGGCATATGCGGCGGATGCGGCATCATAGGTCTTCACCACATCCCCGTGGGAATATTCGTCAGAATGCATGTAAGGCATGAAGTAGCCGATATCGCTCTGGGCCCAAAGACGCACAGAGGTCTCGCTTGTGGACGTTTCGTTGTTGTCGACGTACCCGTCCAAGAGATATTCCTCACCATCTACTGATAGCCCTATACGGTCATTGAAGAAATGTATCTGATAGGAACGTGTCACGGTACAGTCATCTCCTTGCGACAGGTCTTCTGCAGCCGTATCGAACGCATAATCAACATAAGAGAAATACTCGTATGCGATATTCGAGAAGAGCCCTATCGTCTTGGATTCGGAACCGTCGGAGGGGATGAATGTAATGCTGACGTCGAAGTCCTGCTTCTCGAAGTTGCCATGTACATTCCTCTCTATGGCGCAGTATTGGTCATCTACGGCGACATAATCCGCTGTATATTCCGAGGAGGATTCCAGGGACATGCTGCCTTCGAAGACGAACATATCTCCCTCGCTGAACACATCCGTCCCGAAGTAGGCGGTCACGGCATCTGCGATAGCGTCGCCGTGATAACCATAACTGTTTGGAGAGAACATCGGTTTCTGATCCGAATCACTGTCGACGGATACTGTGATGGATAACCGGTCGATACTGTATGAGAGACAATATATGCTGTTGAAAGTGGAGCCGTAGAAACTCGTACCCTGCGCTTCGATACACGACAGACCTTGGAAATCACATTCCAGAATAGTCCTTGAGAACCAATCCATAGGATTGAGCATGGACGATATATCGATGGCCAGGATCGTCTTCGGATCATCCAAGGCGCCTAAAACTCTTCCGAGATCCTCATCGGTGAAATCATCGCCTGACTCGAAAGCATATCCTGCCTCGCCGTCACTCCCGTAAGCGGAAACATCCTGTGAGGAAAACAGGGCCGAGGATGTGATCGTCAATACCACAACAAGTGACGCCAAGACCGTCAAGCTGCGTTTCATACATATCATGATGTATAAAGTCGAACAGCGGGATAATAAACTTGTCATCGACCGCAACATGTAACAATGGCCCCTACAGAGGATCAGACCGTCAAGTCGACATCATCTTTGGGATCATGACTTCGAGAGTGCCATACCTCGGAAGTCTGGCACATCGGATGTGCCAGATTCACGATAAGTCCCGATGATACGAAGATAAATGATAACGGTCCCCTAGAAAGGGACCGGACCCTTGGGACGGGTCAGGATTTCCCGGATCCGACTCCCCCTTCGGAATGTATCCGGAACGCCGTCCGTGAAGGGATTCTCCGTATGTGCGCCACTCCCTTCGAACGGCAACCTATCTGATCCGCCTATCGAAGATAATATCTGGCACTGCATGTAGCGATGCTGAAACCTTCGTTTCTGCTGTAACCCATGATTGCCGGAGCCGCCGACCCCTGCGGACGGCTGCCCGGCAAAGATGGTGGGGCCCCTTCCTGACGGGGCCCTTTCATGTAGAGATATCAGACCGACCAGGTCCTCTTCCTGAGTTCGTCCTCGGTAAGACCGGCCAATTCCTGGACCGTATCCCTCTTCAGACCCATTGCATCGGCAAGCCTGTATCCGTAGTCCGGATCCGCCCTGTAGCAATGCGCAGCATGGCGGTATTTGATGTTCTCGGTGACTGCGGCCATATTTCTTGCGGTATTGTCTATGAGTGCATCTTTCTCCGCCGGCTTCATGAGCCTGTACAGATCCCCGGGCTGGCGATAGACGTCATCCTCCCTGTCCAACGACGGATCGTAGCGGCCTATGTCCCCCTCTATGGCAAGGGCAGGTTCGCTGACCCCGTTCTCCTTCCACTCCCCGTAACTGTTGGGGACATAAGACTTCCTGGAACCGAAATTGTCATCCGTCCTCATCATACCGTCGCGATGATAGGAGTTGACAGGACACTTGGGTGCATTGACCGGAATGAGGTTATGATTCACACCGAGCCTGTACCTCTGTGCATCCCCGTATGCGAATATCCTTCCCTGCAGAAGCTTGTCCGGGGACAGTCCCAGACCAGGCACCAGATTGACAGGGGTGAATGCAGACTGTTCGACGTCGACGAAATAATTCTCCGGATTGCGGTTGAGTTCCAGCTCTCCGACCTCGATCAGAGGGAACTCGCCGTGGGGCCATACTTTGGTTATGTCGAAGGGATTCTCCCTATAGTTGCGGGCCTGCTCTTCGGTCATCACCTGGATATACATGGTCCATTTCGGATACTCCCCTCTTTCGATGGCGTCGAAAAGGTCGTGCTGGTTGCTCTCCCTGTCCTTTCCGATGACCTCCTCCGCCTCCGCATCGGTCAGATTCTTTATTCCCTGCTGGGTCTTCAGATGGTACTTGACCCATGTGCGCTCGCCGTCAGCGTTGATCATGCTGTATGTGTGGCTCCCGAACCCATGCATATGTCTGTATGAGTATGGGATGCCGCGGTCCGACATCACGATGGTTACCTGATGCAGGGCTTCCGGGATCATGGTCCAAAAGTCCCAGTTGTTCTGAGCGGACCTCATGTTGGTCTTAGGGTCCCTTTTGACGGCGTGGTTGAGGTCGGGGAACAAAAGAGGGTCCCTTATAAAGAACACAGGAGTGTTGTTCCCGACGAGGTCCCAGTTCCCGTCCTCGGTGTAGAATTTGATGGCGAAACCCCTGATGTCGCGCTCGGCATCGGCGGCCCCTCTCTCCCCGGCCACGGTGGAGAATCTGACGAATACCTCGGTCTCCTTCCCGACCTCCGAGAACAGTTTCGCCTTGGTATAGCGGGTTATGTCGTGGGTGACGGTGAACTTTCCGAATGCACCGGAACCCTTGGCATGCATACGTCTCTCGGGGATCACTTCGCGATCGAAATGACCCATTTTTTCCAAGAACCATACGTCCTGTAACATCATCGGTCCGCGGGGACCCGCAGTCAAGGAGTGCTCTGTATCAGGAACGGGCGCACCATTCTTGCTGGTGAGATTTTTGTCAGGAGACATGTGATGTCCGACGCGGTCTCGGAAGATATACTCTTCTGCCTACGGCCCGGAATATGTGTAAAGACTTGCTTAAAAAAATATGTCGGACCTATGATCGCATCACTTCATTCCGCAGAGAATGGGCCCTCCGGTCAGACGCCCTTCCTGTCGCCCCATATGATCTTATGGAGCTGAGGAAGGACCCTGACGTCGAGCTTCCTGTCTACGACCTCTTCCGCCAGCATTCCGAGGCTGACCCCCCCTACCGGGCTGAATATCACGTTGGTGTCCACAGGATGTTCCCTGAGGAACGTCTCCGCATATTCCAGATCTGTACGGTCTGCGATGACGAATTTGAGCTGGTCCTTCCGGGACAGATATGCCAGATTGGAGATCCGCACCCGGTCCTGCATACCTGAGGAGGGGCATTTCACGTCCATACTTATGATGATGTTCGGAGAACTCGGAACGACGGACAGGTCCATCGACCCGTTGGTCTCGAGGACCGTCGTCTTCCCGGCATCGGCAAGTCTCTGCAGAAACTCCGCGGCATCCTTCTGATGGAGGGGCTCCCCTCCGGTGAAGCAGACGCTCCCGACATCTCCGATGATGTCCATCAGTTCGTCCACGGACAGGTCCATCGTGGCATCGCTGTCGCTGAGGGCATACCCCGTGTCGCACCAGGAACATCTCAGATTGCATCCGGCCCCTCTGACGAAATATGTCAGACGGCCCATCTGCAGACCTTCTCCCTGTATCGACAGGAAATGCTCGACGACCTTCATTGCACGACTCCGTCCTCGTAGGGGATCTCGTCTTTGTATCCGGCCTGCCTGAAACCTTCCAGCCTCAATCTGCAGGAATCACAGTGCCCGCAGGCTTTCTCACCGCCGTTGTAGCATGACCATGTGAGTTCGAGAGGGGCTTTCAATTCCTTACCCAGCCGGACGATGTCAGCCTTGGAGAGATGGAGGAGGGGAGTCATTATCTTGACAGGATGTCCCTCGACGCCCGCCTTCGTACCCTTAGCCAACATCTCCTCGTATGCCTTGAAGAAATCGGGACGGTCGTCCGGATACCCGCTGTAATCGACGGCATTGGCACCGATGTATACGCGGTCCGCATCGATGGATTCGGCGAGACCGGCAGCTATGCTGAGGAACACTATGTTCCTTGCTGGCACATAGGTTATGGGAATGTCCTCGTCGAGCTTTCCCTCCCTGTCCATAGGGACATCTATGTCCTTCCTGGTCAGAGCGGAACGGAAGGAGGAGAGGTTGAGATCTATGACGACATGGGCCACCCCGTAGTGTTTGCAGACGTTCTCTGCGGAAACGAGCTCCTTCGTATGTTTCTGTCCGTAACGGAAACTGATGGCGGTCGGCTCGCATCCGTCGGCGATGGCCTGTGCCAATGTAGTGGTGGAATCCAATCCTCCGGAAAGAAGGACGACTGCTTTCGGCCTCATTGCAGGACCACCGTGTACCATGCCGTCTGTCCGCGCTCCTCATCCAACCCGACGGATAGGGACCGCACATTCTCCGGAATCTTGATTTCATTGACCAGTTTCTCCGCCATCATCTTGGACATCTCCTCCGCCGTGGTGGTGGGGACGTCGAGCATCCTCACATCCATACGGGGGAACATGTACTTCTTTCCGCAGTTGTCCACGAGGACGGAATCCTCTTCTGCGGTGATCTTTACGATCTCGGACCTGGCAGGCAGAAGGACGGCATGGTCCATCTCGTCGATCATCTCCTTGAGCTTCTTCTTGAGGACGACGAAATCCATTATCATGCCGTTCTCGCCTATCTCGCCTTCCAGCCTCAGGCGCACGATGTAGCTGTGACCGTGCAGCCTGGAACATTTCTCGTGCTGAGGGATGAAATGGCATGCGGAGAACCTTATCCCCGCATACCCCCCGTCTATCTCCAGCGTACTCAATGTCTCATCCCCGCAAGTTTCATGGCCAGGATTATGGAGTCGGTGAAATCGGTCTTCACCCTGGAAGTATCCACGAACACCTTATCCCCGTTGAGGACCGGGGCTCCGAGGGCGGTCACGTTGCCGATGAAGTGCATGACCCGGAAGATCAGGTTACCGGCGATACCGTCGGGCGCTATCACTATGTCCGCGTCCTCGACGACATCCTCTATGAGGATCTGGGCGTGATATGCGTCGTATCCTTTCCTGTTGAGTTGTCTGACTACTTCCAAAGCATCCGTGATCGTCTTGTCGACGATGTCGTTCCTGCCGATATCGTCGCTCCTCCCGCCGGACATGACCGCGATCCTCTGACTGGGAAGGCCCATGTCCTTCATGAGTGCGGCCCCTTTCTCGGCCATCTGGACTTTGTCTTCCACGGTCCACCCCTCGTCGATACCGACCGGGGCCATGAGGAACACCCTCCCCCTGTAATCCATGAGGACGGCCCTCTGGAGGTCGTCCACACCGAGGGCGTTCTTGATAAGAGGCAGAAGTTTGGAGGAGGACATGTCCCCGCGGACCGCGGCATCTATGACCCCGTTGCTGAGATCGTCGGCCAGTTTCTGCGGGTCGCTGTATATGACGACGTTGGGGTTGTCCATCACACGTACGCTCGTCTCGACGAATTTAGACTCGGGAGCACAGCCTATTCCGACCTTGACGTCGGGAAGCCTACCGCCCAGAAATTCATCAGATGTTACCATGGTGCAACTCATTGATTCTCTGTATTTAAAATTATGAATGGCACCAAGAAAAGGTCAGATAGAATCGAAGACGTAGTCGTCCCATGTCCTTTTCCCCAGTACAATCTCCGCTTCGGGGATCGTCAGCATGGGATGGGCATACCTGACGGAATCGTCCATGGCTATCCTGGGACATGCCGTGTTGACGTATGCATCCACCTTGAACGGTATGAGGGTCTGCGGTGACACCTCGTCCGTTACCAGCGTGTAGACCTCTTTGCCAGCCTCTCTCAGAAGGCCGGATATCCTCTCCGCCTCCGTCGGACGATACTGTCCGATCTTGCCGCATACGATGACCAGATATTTCTCGGCAGGTCTCGCGAGCTCTATGGCGGCGAATCTCCTCCGGAGGATTCTGTCCTTCACGTCATCCACGCTTCTGACCTCGCCGGTTATCGGATTGAGGATCACCACCTTCCTTTCCACCCCGAAAGTGGCGGCGAGCGGATGGAAATCCCCCTCTCCGAGGAAGAGATAGCAATCCACCTCATCCTGCACGGCGACGGCCGCGGAACAGTTGCACCCGAGGACCTGCCCCGGATAGCAGATACGGGAGTCGCCTCTGCCCACGAACACCGTCTTGCCCTCGGATTCGAGGATCTCCTTCGCCTTGGATATGAGACCGACGTACTGCACGGAGGCCAGAAGACCTATCCTGGAGGGCAATGTGCCAGCAACCCTCTTCACGGATTCGGCGATATCCACCTCGGCACGGGCCTCCACATACATCACATCCGGGTCCTGAGGCAGATTCGGTATGGGGGAATGCCCGAAATGGACGAGTCCCTGCGCATAATTCTTATAGCTTGTAAAAAGGTCGCAGGCCCCGTAACACGGATAACCCAGAATAACTGCTGTTGCGCCTGTATCTTTAAAAATACGGTCGGAGAGCTCGGTGGCGCGTATCTTGAGTCCCTCCGGAAGCTGGAGGGCGACAGAGGTGAAACCCCTGCCGCGTATCCAGCTTTCGATGTCTTCGATCTGGAGATCGAACATCAGCGAATGAATTCCTGGCCTTTCTCGACGTCGATGTAGCAGGTGGAGGGGATCTTCATGGATGCTCTCCAAAGAGCGTCCTTGGCCTGGTTGACCTTGTCTGCGTTGACGTAGACGGTGTAAACGGCCTGGTTTCCCTCGACCCTTGCTGCGGTTCCGACGGTCTTACCGAATGCACGGCGCATTCCGCTCGACACACGGTCCGCTCCTGCGCCGGTAGCGAGCTTGTTCTCGCGGAGGACGACGTGGGGGTAGACCCTTACCTTGAAGTGGTAGTCGGTCGCTCCGATCTTGGTCAACACCCTGTTCGCGGCGATACGTCCTGCCTCGATAGCGGTGTGCCTGATCTGGACACGTGCTTTTACCCTGAGGGTGAGTTTGACGGGGAACTCGTCCTCCTTCTGGAGGTTTCCCATGTCGAACTGGCTGATCCTGACGGACGGGACACCGCCCATATACTCGCGGCGAGTATAGGCCATTCCCGTGATCCTTCTATACATCGATGCTGGCTTTCTTACCATTGATGCCACCTGTTATTGTTAAATGGAGCGTGAATCTCCAATCTCTATTTAACCCCTTGGTAGGGATTGACTAATTGTTCCGATAGGCACAAACAATATAAGGGTTACGTTGGAAAAGGCCATTTTTCCTTATATATCGCATATATTAAGGGCCCTATCACATCAGTTTTATATGAGTCCTGCAGTGGGAGTCGCGATCAGCATGGCCAAGCATCTTACCCGTTCTGCCGTAAGGAAAATCGGCGCCGAACGCGTCGGGATCCTCCTAGGATTGTCCCAGGAGGCGGTAAGGGAAGGTAAGGACGACCGTGCCGTGCGTTATGTCGAGCTCGCCCGCGCGATATGCGGGAAGGCCCAGATGGAGATGCCCAGGGAATTCAGGTTCTGTAAGGATTGCCTTCTGCCGCTGGTCCCGGGCACCAACTGCACGGTCAGACTGACAGGGCATAAAATAGTCTCCGAATGCCGGAGATGCGGAGCCGTATGGCGCATGCCGTATCTGAAAGAGCAGAGGGGATCCTGCGGGACCGCCTCCGCGGAAGACGAAGAGGAATAAACATGACCGAGAGGGAAGCGAAGAAGGAGCTGCTTAGACGCGCCAAGGATATCGACGCTACCGTCCGTGTAGGAAAGGACGGCGTAACCGAGAATCTCAACAACGAGATCGTTGAGCAATTGAAGAAGAAACGCCTGATAAAGGTCAAGGTCCTCAACAATTCGGACTCGGACACCAAGGATGTGGCCGAGCAGATTACCACGGCGACCGGATCGGTAGCGGTGGACGTACGCGGAGGCGTCATCCTTCTGGCCGACAAGAGGACTTGGGACTCCATGTGCCAGAAGAAATTCGATTGAAGGTGATTCTAGATGTTGGACATCGACGTTATCAGGGCCGATCCCGAGAAGATAAGGGACATGCTCATAAAGAGGAACAAGACCACCGAGAGGCTCGACAGGCTTCTGGAGGCCGACGGCGAGTGGAGGAAACTCACCAACGAGAACAACCAGCTCAGAAAGACCAGGAACGCCGTCTCCCTGGAGATCGGGAAGATGCCTAAGGGTGCGGAGAAGGACGCCAAGATCAAGGAGATGCGCGGGGTCGGAGACCAGATCGCCGCCAACGACGCCAGGATGGCCGAGCTCGATGCCATCAGGAAGGACTGCCTCCTCAACATACCCAACATACCCGCTGACGACGTCCCCGTAGGAAAGGACGACACCGAGAATGTGGAGGTCAAGGTCTGGGGGGAGAAGAGGAAGTTCGACTTCACCCCGAAGAACCACGCCCAGCTCATGTTGGACCTCGACATGGTGGATTTCGACAGGGCGACCAAGATCGCAGGGTCTGGATTCTACTGCCTTAAAGGGGACGGTGCAAGGCTCGAGAGGGCCCTGATCTGCTTCTTCCTAGACATGCACAGGAAGCAGGGATACAAGGAGGTCTTCACCCCTGTCATAGTCAACACCGCCGCCGTCACCGGTACCGGCCAGTACCCCAACCTGAAGGACGACATGTACCACCTCGAGAGGGACGACATGTGGCTCAACCCCACCGCCGAGGTCCCTGTCACCAACCTCCTCCAGGGCGACATCCTTTCCAAGGAGGACCTCCCTGTGAAGCTGACCGCATACCTGCCTTCCTTCAGAAGAGAGGTCGGAAAGCACGCCGACACAGCCGGGATCATCCGCGTCCATGAGTTCAACAAGGTCGAGATGGTCAGGTTCGAGGAGCCTTCCAAGTCCTGGGAGGCGCTCGAGGAGATGAGGGGCAACGCGGAAGAGCTCCTGCAGCTGCTGGGTCTTCCCTATCATGTGCTCCTCCTGTGCACAGGCGACCAGAGCTTCTCCTGCGCCAAATGCTATGACCTCGAAGTATGGGCCCCCGGAGAGGGGAGGTATCTGGAATGCTCCTCCTGCTCCAACGACCTCGACTTCCAGGCCAGAAGGGCCATGATCAAATACAGGCCTGAGCCCCACCTCAAGAGCGAGTTCGTCCACACCCTCAACGGTTCCGGATTGGCACTTCCGAGGACCATGGTGGCCGTTCTGGAGAACTACCAGAACGCAGACGGGTCGGTCACGATCCCCGAAGTCCTGAGACCGTACATGGGCGGACAGGAGAAGATCGTCCCGCCCGAGACGAAGAAAACTTTCTGAACCCGCAGAGGGGGCGACTCCCCCTCTGGCACAATTACTCCGAACGCTCCGCACGGCCGTCCGTGTAGACGCGTTCGGACCCCATTCTCCCGCGGATCTCCTCCAATATGGACGTCAGACTTGCACGGTCGACTATCTCCTCCGACAGTCTGTTGCGGTATTCCCTGCACCGATGGCATCCGGCGATGAATCTGGGAGCATAACTGCGGAGCTTCCTGAAGGCCGTGTCCTCCCCCTTCTCGGCTATGAGCATATCCGCGAACTCCAGACACCAGTCGACCTGCTGGGACACCGTAGGGTTGGGAAGGACCTCGCCCGTCCTGAAATAACGGTCGATCTGGGTCACGAGGAAGGGATTGCCCACCCCTCCGCGGGCGACCATCACGGCCTCGGCACCGGTGATACGGGCGGCTGCGGCCGCATCCTCCACGGTATAGATGTTGCCCGAGATTATCAATGGGACCGACATCTCGGAACGGAGTCCCTCCACCATGTCGTAATGAGGCGTCCCCGCATAGCGCTCCTCCTTGGTACGTACGTGAAGGGATATGGCATCGACATCGGCCGCGGTAAGTTCTTCCATCACCTGCCTGAAATTGATAGTGCCAGAACTCCAACCCAGACGTATCTTGGCCGTTACCGGGACGCCGGTCGCGGCCTTGACGCGCCGGATTATCTCCCCGCATTTGGCCGGATCTTTCATGAGGGCGGAACCGGATCCGTTACGAACGACCTTCGCAACGGGGCATCCCATGTTTATGTCGAAGAAATCTATACCCGGATTGATCCTCAGGGATTCCGCGGCCGCTTCGGCCAGATTATCCGGGTCATTGCCGAATAGCTGTACGCCGGTCGGATGGTTGTCTTTGAATGCGATGTATGGGACGGTCCTTCTGAGTCCGTGGATGACCCCCATGTCGGATGTCATCTCGGTCACGGAAACGGCCACTCCGAAAGGCTTCATGAAATCACGGTAGCTTTCCGAGGTGAACCCGGACATCGGTCCGAGAACCACACGGCCATCGATGGCGATATCGCCTATCTTCCACATCGGGACGGACGATACCGTTCTTGGATATTGTGTTTGTCCCGGGATCAGATCTCCATCTTCTCGAAATCGGCTATTATGTCGAACGCATCTATGGTCTCCCCATAGCCTCCGACCGCCGTCAGCTTCCTGCCTATATCCACCTTCCCGTCCCTCAGGGATTTGGAGGATACGCCGTAACATATCGATATGTGCGCCTCCATCCAGGCGGCGAGCCAGTCGCACGCCTTTATCTCCTTCCCGTTGCGTCTGGGAAGATCCGAGTCGGAGAAGGGGTCGTACGCCATGAACCTCAATTCTTCACGCCACCCGGCGGGGATCAGGGGCATTATCCTCTTCTCCATCATCTCATGCTCTATCCCCTCCAGAAGGTCTGGAAGACCGGAGACGGATGTCTTTACGGGGGTGATCACGTCCTTCGTGAGGACCTCCGGCAGGTCGTGGAACAAGGCGGTGTAGAAATCGTTGTAGACCTGTTCCCCCTCCACTCCGCAGTCGCAGTCGTTCAGATACACCATGTCGGCCACCAGGAGGGAATGACCCAGCACCGTGGTCTTGGGTATCCTGGGGGTCCTCGCCCACCTCTGCTGGAACCTCAGCTGCCCGACGATGTCTATGAAATTGTCCAGATCGGAGCGTTTGGTCATCAGGTCCCTGACGCCTGCCAGGTCGGAATGCTGTCCGATCTGTCCGTCGATCTCTTTTTTAGTATCCTCGATACCGTATACGGACCTGTTCACCTCGTATATGGTGTCGAACTCCCATTTGGTAGCAAGATAATGGGCCGCACGGATCACGGCATCCTCCTTGGACGACCTGTCCGAGTACAGATATTCCTCGAACCGCTTCCTGAAACCCTCATCCGTATGGGGGACGCTGCGGTCGAATTCGCATAGGACGTATCTGCTGACATCGTCCGCCTTCTCCTCCTCTATCCTATGGAAGACCTGCGGCTTGAGGTCTGTGAGGGCGATCCTCTGGATGAAGGAGAACAGGTTGTGCTCGATCAGCCTGTGCCAGTCGATGGCGGCCCCGGCATCCTCTTCGCATTTCCCGAGCACCCACGCTATGGCGGTCTTGTGGGCCTGTTTGTCCATCTCGGACAGGTCCAGCGTGCGGAGATGGTCGTTCCACCTATGCATGTTGGTCGAGTCGAAAAGATAGTACAGCATATTGGCGTTCAACGCTTTCCCGTTCATCCCCGTCACTTCCTTTTGATGCCGTCTGTCTCCGGGAGGGTCGGATTCTTTTCTCTTCCGTCCCCATCCGACGTATTGTCACCGTCCGGACGGTCGACGGGACACCCTGCGATGTCCATCTCCCCTGCAGACAGATATTCCTTTTCCTCCGCCACCTCCTCACCTGCGATATCCAGATCCAGACGCAATATGCGACCCTCCTTACAGGGCGTATCGCGATCGACGCCGGCAGGCGAAGTGTCCAACGGGGCTCCGGCGATATCGACCTCCGTACCGCAGAAGACCTTTTCCCGGGATGGTTCCGTCTTCCCGCCGACGGTGAGGTCGTCGATCGGAGGGAGGTCGGCCGGCATGTGTCTGCAATCGTCTGTGGCGAGGTCTATGACATACCCGTCATCCAGCACGGAGGACAGATTCTCCTCTAGGAAACAGTCGTAATCGTAATCGTCGATCGCGGCCTCGTTGTCCTTCCTGTCCTTGTAGAAGAGAATTATCCCAAAGAACACCAAGACGTACCCCGCAAACACGGCCTGACCGGGGAGGGGGGTGTCCATGATCCCCGTATAGTCGAGCATGCCGACCACTGACAGGACCATTCCCGAAAGAAGCAGGATGATGCAATAGTCGGTCTGCTCTAATCTCATCGCCCTCCCCATAACATGAGCGGACTATTAAATGTGGCTACCGGAACAGATTCAAATAACTCCGAATGGATGGTGCGCCTGAGCGACCCCATGTGCGACGGAATATGCCTGTTCTGCGGGAAAGGACTGCAGACGTATGAAAGACCCAGACGTTCGACGTGCTCGGTATGCGGAGAGGAATTCGAACCCTCCGCGGCATGTCCTGACGGTCACCATGTGTGCGACGGATGTCTCCGCGAAAGAGGCATCAGCGTCATGACGGCCGTCTGCAAAACGACGGATTGCCGTGACCCTGCGGAGATACTCGACCGCCTGATGTCCATCCCTGCGATACCTATGCACGGTCCGGCACACCACATCCTGGTCGGCTCCGCACTGCTCGCGGCCTACAGGAACAATGGCGGAAAGACCGATCTGGACGCGTCGATACCCGAATTGATCAGAAGAATGTCCCAGGTGCCCGGAGCGGTGTGCGGAAACTGGGGATGTTGCGGTGCGGCACTGAGTGCAGGTACGTTCGCCAGCATCGTCCTCGGCTCGGGACCGTTGGAGAAGGATGTCTGGAGGATCCCGATGAGGATGACCGCCTCCTGTCTGGAAAGGATATCCTCGTACGGAGGACCCAGATGCTGCAAGAGGGACTCGTTCCTTGCCATAGAGGCCGCTGCGGATCTCATAAAGAAGGAGACGGGGGTCGCCATGGATATCCGGAAAAGGATCGTATGCGGAAGATCCGGCATGAACCAACAATGCATCGGAAAGGCCTGTCCCTATAACGAAAAGACGGCCTGCGACATACCTCCCATACTTCCCTTATGAACCGCCGACCGCCTGATATCCTGCCGATCGTTTGAAAACTATTATAGGTGCCACGCATACTGTCCGATTATGACCAATGGTATGAAGGTGTCCGACAGGCTCGCCGCCATCCCGATGTCCGGGATCAGGAAGATGTTCGACCTTGCCAAACCGGACTCCATCAACCTCGGGCTCGGAGAGCCCGACCTGGAACCCCCGAAGGAAGCGATAGAGGGCATGAACGCCGCCGCCGTGGACGGGAAGAACAAGTACTCCCCCACTGCAGGCATCCCCGAACTGAGGGATGCCATAGCGGAGAGATTCTCCAGATACAACCCCGGACTCAGCGGAAGGAACGTCATAGTCACCCCGAGCGGCTCCACCGCCCTCCTCGAGATGACCCAGGCGTTCGTGGATCCGGGGGACGAGGTCCTCGTTCCCAGTCCCGGGTTCGTCATATATGCTCCGCATGCGAGCCTTGCCGGCGGAAAACCCGTCGAATACAGACTGACGGAAGGAGACTTCCAGCCGGACATCGACTACATCCAGGACAGGATCACCGAGAAGACCAAGATGATCGTGGTCAACAACCCCTCCAATCCGACGGGAGGGGTCCTCTCGGAAGAATCCCGCAAGGCCCTGGCCGACATAGCCCATGACAAGGATGTCATGATCATGTCCGACGAGGTCTACGAGTCGTTCGTCTACGAAGGAAGGCACCAGTCGTTCCTGCCTTATCTCGACAGGGCCGTGGTGGTGGGAGGATTCTCCAAGATGATGGCCGTCACCGGATGGCGCCTCGGATTCGCCATAGCCAACGAGGAATGCATGGATGCACTCGTCAAGATGCAATACCATGTATGTGCCAGTCCCGGAATGCCCGCCATGTATGGAGTGCTGAACGCCATGCCCTCCATAGACCCGTATCTGGAGAATGCACGGGCCACGTTCAAGAAGAGACGCGACCTGATATCCAAGAGGATCAACGAGATCGACGGCATGAGCATAATCCCGCCCAAAGGGGCGTTCTATGCGTTCCCGTCCTTCGACCTCGATATGACTTCGCAGGAACTCGCCAACGAACTGGTGAAGGCGGGACTCATCTGCACCCCGGGATCGGCCTTCGGAACGTTCGGGGAAGGACACCTCAGATTCTCCTATGCGGCCAGCGAGGAGAAGATAGACAAGGGGATGGACATTCTGGCCGACACCGTAAGGAAGATCAAAGGAGGAAGGATATGAGCGGAGAACTTGACCCGAACGCCATGCTGTTCGGCGGAGAAGAAGATGGGAAGACGGAAGAAGAAAGGGCCGTGGAATACGTCTACGGGAAGAACCCCAACAGGGTCAGCGCCCTCAACGACCTGTGGTTCGACGAACTTCTCAAAAAAATAGAATCCCTGGACCTCCCCGATGAGAAGGCCAAGATAAAGATGGCGTTCAAACTCACGGCCGGCGCCGTACTCGACATGTTGGCCGACTCCCAGCCTCCCGAGGCCGCTCCCGACGTCATGTCCGACTTCGACATATTCATGGGTGTCGCCCTCACCAACAAGAAGTTCAACGTGAGCCTCTTCGAGGAACAGCAGAAGGCCCTGATGCAGATAGACAGAGAGAAATTCCACGACGACGAGGAATACGCCCGTGCACTCTCGGACTTCGAGGACACGTGGTGGGAAATCGGTCAGCCCCTCCTCAACGGAAGGAATCCGAACGATGCCATCAAAGAGACCCTTAAGAAATACGGACTGAACGAGGAATGACGACCATATCCGCATCCGCACCCGGCAAGTTCGTCATACTGGGCGAACATGCCGTGGTCTACGGCAAACCGGCCCTTGCCTTGGCCATCGACATGCGCTTCAGCATACGTGTCAGCCGCAGCAACAGTTACAAGGTCAACGGACAGGCCGCCACCCCATACAACATGAGTCCCCATATGAGGTACATCTCGGATAAGATAGGGACTTCCCCCGTATCCATATACGTGGACGGGAGGGTTCCGTCGGGATCCGGTCTGGGGTCGTCCGCCGCACTCTCCAATGCATATGCGGCGGCCATAAGCGCACTCGAAGGACTGCCTACGGACAAGGAGACCATAGCCAGACTCGCATACGAGGCCGAATACGCCTCGCAAGGCAGGGGCAGCCCCATGGACACGTCCGCATCCGCCAACGGATACGGAATCGCCCTGAACGTCCCTTACAAGGAAGAGGACTTCCTCTGGCACATCGAGAAAGAAGATAATGCCTGGGACATATCCAAGATAGACGTCCCCAAGATGACGTTCGTCATCGGCAACACCGGGATCAAGGCCGCCACCGGCCCTCTGGTGGAAAAAGTCAGAAAATACAGGGAGAGCAACAAATTCGCCGCAGGCATAGTCGACGAGATAGGTGATGTGACCCTCGACGGACTCGAGGCCATGAAGAATAACGACCTGGAGGAACTCGGTGCCCTCATGACCTACGACCACAAGCTCCTGTCCATCCTCGGAGTATCCTGCAACGAACTCAACCATATGGTGGAAGCCGCCATACCGTACTCCTACGGGGCGAAACTCACCGGCTCCGGCGGAGGAGGATGCATGGTCGCCCTGACCGACAGACCCGAGAAGGTCGCAAAGGCCATAAGGGCCCACGGAGGGACCCCGTATGTCATCCATACGGGTGTGAAGGGTGTGACCGTGAAGACGAAGGAGCACAGCGACCGTCGCCGCGGCGGCAGAAAGAGATCCAAGAGCAATCCCTCCGAAGACGAAGAGGATTGAACATCTGGGTCTTTTTTATTCCCTTGGGATCTTAAAATAAAAGGGGGCCGAAGGCCCCTGAAATGTTTTTCTCAGATGAGGTCCTCGAAGTCCTTGACGAGCTCCGGGAACTTCTCTTTGATGACGATGAGAAGGTTCTGCACGTTGACGTGCTCTATATCCGCGGTGGACATGATCTTCACGAGCTCGTTGATGGTCTCGTCATCAAGCTCGCAGAGCTTCTCTTTGGCCATCCAGTCGCGGTAGAGTCCGTCCTCCATGCGGTTGCGGATCTTCTTGTCGTACGCCTTGAGTGCGGCTGCGGAGTAATCTCCCTTCTTCTTGCACTCGGCGAGTACCTCTCCCGCATACATACCGGAGACGCATGCATGGCCGATACCGCCGCCGGTGAGCGGGTCGATAAGCCTTGCGGAGTCTCCGACCAACAGGACGTTGTCGGTGGAATAACCGCCCTCCAGACCGGGGCAGGTGGAATCGAAGCCTGCATCGATCTCGAGGATCTGCGCATGCTTGAACCTGGGGTCCTCGGCGATGAACTTGTCGAGGAACTGCTTCGGGCGGACGCCGTCCTTGGCGAAGGTACCGGCGATACCGATACCCACGTTGGCGACACCGTCTCCCTTGGGAAATATCCAAAGGTATCCTCCGGGAGCGACGGACCTGCCGAGGATGAACTCGCAGAAATCCATGGAGCATTCGCAGCCCGCCATCCTGTACTGGATGCAGGGCTCGATGTCGTTGAGCTTGAGGTTCGTGTCGATACCGCACCAGCGGCCGACCTGGGACTCGATACCATCGGCTCCTACTATGCAGTCGCAATAGATGTCCAGAGGCTCGCCCATGGACATGCAGTGCGCTCCCACGATCTTGCCGTCCTCCTTTATGGGGCCGGTCATCCAGGTGCGCAGGTAGAGCTTGGCCCCCGCCTCGGCGGCGAGCTTGCTGATACCTTTGTCGAACAGATGCCTCTCGAGGACGTAACCGACCTCGGCCCCGGCCTTGGACTCGTCCAGCTGGAACGAGGTCCCGTCGGGGGACCTGATGACCGCACCTTTCATATCGGCACGGATCCACTCGGGCTTAGGCTCCACACCGATCTCCTTGAACATCTTCTTGGAGACACCCTCGGCGCACCTGAGAGGCGCTCCGATCTCGGGCTTCTTCTCGATGAGGATGGTGTCGATACCCTTCTCGGCACAGCTCTTCGCCGCCATGCCTCCGGCGGGACCGGCTCCGACGACGAGGACCTCGCATTTCAGGGTGTTCATTGCTTTCCCTCCATGGATATGGCGCCGACGGGGCAGAGCCTTACGCATCTGCCGCACCTGTTGCAATCATCGTTGAATGTCAGGATGGTGTCGCACAGGAAGATCGCATTCTTCGGGCAGCATCCGACGCAACCGCCGCAGTGCAGGCATTTGTTGGTGTTGACTATCATAGGGGTTCACTCCTTGTTCTCTTCATCCGCGTCCTTGGGGACGATGAGGGCGGCCTCGAGCTGTTTGGCCTCCTCCTTGTGCTTCTCCTTCCACTCGGCGAGCGGGACGGAGAACTTCTTCTCGGTCTCTACACGCATCTCGATACCGCTGTTGTAGGCACAGAACGGAATGATCTTGCAGTCGGGGGTGACGTAGTGGATGGAACAGCGCCTGACCCTCTCGATGTCGTAGTTGAAGGAATCCTGGAAGTGCATGGCCCCGACGTACATCATTCCCCAGGAGAACTTCGCAAGGGTGGATTTGGACTTCTTGCTCATGATGGAGATGAGAGTCTCGATGAGGTCGTTCTTGGTCATCCCTCCGGGCATCTTCTCTTCGATAAGGCAGTTCATGAGGAGCTTCCTGACCTTGAGGGCGGTGAGCTTCTTGAAGGTCGCATGCTCCGCCTTCATGGCGATCTCGTCGAGTCCCTTGACGAACTGTTCGACCTTGATGAACTCGGGCATCGGGAACACGTTCTCGTTCTCGTCGATGAACAGATACGTGGCGAGACCGCAGTGGGGGTGGGTCGGGAAGGTGATCTTGTTCGTGCCGAGGATGATGGACGCGTAGTTGGATATCCCGGACACGACGGGCACGGGGAACCAGTCCTGCATGCCGGTCCATCCGGTCTGCTCGTTGACGGCCTTGGCGACGTCGGTAAGGGTGATCCTGCCTTCGCTGACCTCCTCGTGGGTGACCCTTCCGGTGAAGGCGACGGGCTGGAAGTTGACCCCTCTGACGACGTCCCTGTTCTGGATGGCGAACCTCAGGATGTCGCCGATCTGATTGTCGTTGAGGCCGCGGACGGTGGTGACGACGAGGACGACGGACGGGCAGTGTCCGGTCTCCTGCTTGAGCTTCTTCAGGTTGGCGATGACGCCTTTCTTGACATCCATCATCTTCCTTCCGCGGGAACGCATGTAGATGTCGTCGTCCATGCCGTCGAACTGCAGGTATACGGTGTTGAGACCGGCCTGGGCGCACTCCTTGAGCTTGTCGTAATGGGATGCGAACACGATCCCGTTGGTGGCTATCTGCACCTGTGCGAACTTCCTCTCCTTTGCCGCCTTGATGACGTCGACGAGTCTGGGGTAGACGGTGGGCTCACCGCCGGAGAACTGGACTGCGGTACACTTGATGGGCTGCTCGCCACGGAGGGCGTCGAGCATCTTGCAGACGGTATCGAAATCCGGCTCGTAGACGTATCCCGCATCGTTCGCATTGGCGAAACAGATGGGACAGTTCATGTTGCACCTGTTGGTGAGGTCGATGTTCGCCAATGCGGTAGGGGAGAGCATCTCCACCTTCTCGCCGTCGATGACGACGTTGACGTTCTCTCCGTCCTTCAGGTTCTCGTCCATGGAGTTCTTCAGTCCGGTCCCGTCCTTGGCGTACTTCTCCGCCTCGAGATATTTGGCGGCATCGGACCAATATACATCGCAGAACTTTCCGTGCTCGGGGCACTCCTTCTCCATGAAGACTTTCCCATCCTTCTCGAAGATGGTGGCTTCCAGGATCTTGCCGCACTCGGGACAGATCGACTTGGTCTTCTTGGGAAGACCTGTGGCCGCCGAGTAGGGCTTAACTGTTGCGCACATAAGGGCTGGAATTTATCTTTGTATTAAAATACTGTTGGGTTAGATTGGATGGGTCTTCCGTGTTGTAATACGACAGTAAGCACTACATGCAGTATCTGGGTTTTTTATCCGTTCCCGGCGAAACCGTCGGCATGGTTCAACGTCCTGGGAAGATAAGGAGCGGGAGAGGAGGGAGCCTGCCTTTCGCACTGATAGCAGTGGCCATCCTGATAGGGGCCTCGGCATACTGCGCGGTGGCGGCGGGTGTGGACGATGCGGGGAGACGCACGGACAACGCAGAGTCGGAGATGGACCGCGTATCCGAGGCGATCTCCGGGATCACCGGGTTCATAGAACGCGGAATGGGGGAGAACGTGTTCTGCGTAAGCACCGACGTGTCCCTCGGAGACATGACCCAGCGCTCGGAGGTGTTCGAGAAGAGGATGTCCTCGTGGATGGATACGATGTTCCCTGCCGAGGATTCGGGGGTGAGGGTGACCGTGCAGTCCTACGAGATAGGACTGGAGGTGCAGGACCTCAGGATGTCTTCCGGATACTATGCCGCCGACGGTTACGTCCCGACGTTCATCAAGGCCCAAGGCACCGTGGAGGCGGTGTTCGAATCCGAATCCGGAACATCCCACAGGACCTTGTATGTCGTATCGGACGGGAGCGGGGCCCTGCCGCTGTCGTCCGAGGCCGGCACCATGTTCGAGAACATTCTGGAAGACGGGGGATCCGTACTGTCCCAGATGGTGTCGTACCAGCTCACGGCCCTCGCCCAATACCGCATAATGAACGGTTACGGTGCATTCGCATACTACGGCGACTACGGGACGGACTCGGTCATTACCGAGGACGACGTCAGGGATGCGTATTCCCGGGCCCTCCGTGCGGTGGAATCCATCGTATTCAGGGACGCCGACGGCGGACTGATGACCGGCAGGGCCGATCTGGCCAAAGCGATAGTCGGCGATGCGGAAGGAAGGATGCAGGTCAACGTGAGCGCAGTCTACGCCCAGGCCCTGGCCGCGGTGGCGGACGGGATCGTCGGGAAGTGGTTCGACTACTTCCTGGGCAACAAGGTCCTGCGCCTATGCGACTACGTGGACGACACCCTTAGGAACGCCTGGGACTCTTTCACGTCGTTCATAACGGGGAGGAACTCGTTCTCTGCGGAACCGTACATCGAAGAGATAGTCGGGGACACGGACCTGGGCGTGGGACGGTACATATCGATGACGATACCGCCGATGGACGGGACGGACGCACCCCCGCTCACCGTATATCTGGACTGTCCGGAGCACGACCTCATGGGATCGGATACGGTCCAGAACTTCAAGTCGTACTACCGTGACGACAGCAACGCGATCCGCGAATGGCTGTATTCCGTCGTGAACGAATCGATAGCCCAGGCGGCGGAGAGGAAGTTCACCGGGACTGTCGTCGTGGACTTGGACGACTCCCGCAGGTTCTCGGAGGTCCTGTACGATGCGGTGACGCAGGCCATGGACGGAGCGTCCGACGCATTCGCATCCTCCATGGCGGACACCGTGGGCTGGCACTCGTATCCGGACCAGTTCTACGCCGCCATATACGACGCCGTATACAGGGACAGGGAGACCATATTCCATACGGATTACGGGGAGTTCAGGGAGAAGAACAGGGACACGGTGTTCCAAGCGGTACTCGGCCACTGCGAGAATTATGCCGAGAACCGTGACGACGCGTTGGACTATGCGGAGAGGATGTGCGAGGAAGCCTTCGACATCCAATGGAACAAGGACCGCTTCGACGAATACGTCGCGGCCGTGGACGCCCTGATGGATAGGATGGAGGCACTGAAAAGCGTACAGTCGAAGAAGAGCAGCATCATCGAGAAAGGGTGTATCGGGATCCTCAGGGGAGGGATGCTGAAGGCCGACGGGGCCTTCGACGTATCCGGACATCTGGCACAGATATGTTCCATGTTCTCCGAGAACATCGGGATCAACGCCGCGGAGGGATTTACCGACCTTCCCGACAGAAGCGACTTCGTCCTGACCGGGGACGGCGTCTCGACGGAGAGGCTGAAGATATCGGTCGTCTCGGACCCGGATGCATCCGTCGGCAGACCGAAGACGGCCGATTGCACACACCAGAACGGCCTGGAAGATGCCTCGGGGGCCAACTACTGCACCGTATTCCCCGTACATCTGGATGACAGGGTGGAGTACACCGTGACGAGCTGCGGGGCCCTGTCGGAACTGCTGGGTATATCGGATTCGGTGGTCACCGGGACCTCGTATGTGTCCATGGACCTGGACATAGCCGCAGTATCGGGATGGGGCCTGGCAGGGGTCGACTACGAGGCTTCGGCGGACATCCTCCACGACCTGTGGAGACAGCTCCTGAAGGCCGCGGAACCGCTTCTGGAACCCCTCAGGAAGGCACTGTGCCTGGCCGGCAAGACGGCGGAGGCCCTCTGGAACGTGATGACGGAGATCTCCAGATACACCGCCAGCTATGTCGAGGAACTGTACGAGAAGATAATCGCCCCTCTGGAGACCCTCGTATCCTGCATAAAGGAGAGGGTGAACGAAGTCCTCGGAGAGAAACTCTACGAGGTGGCCGACGGGTTGAGCGCCATAGTGGACATGACCCTGAAGACCCAGACGATCGGATTCTCGTACATGGGGTTCGTTTTGAAATTCACGACGGACTGCGCCTCCCTGTCCAAATCCACCAAGAACCTCCTGAAGGTCGAGATGTCCGGAAACGTCGGAGGGGACGACGTCTATGCATATCTCGACATCAAGCTCCGCGAGAAAACCCCCAAGACCGTGGTCACGGGAGGAATAGCCGTGGAGGGGGACGGGTGGAAGGTCTCCGGGACGGTGGACCCCACGATGACCCAGACCAAGCATCTGTTCACCCTGTCCGGCACGTTCAGGGGGACGGCTGTGGACCTCGTGATGCCGGAACTTGTCCAATACCGCGAGATCGACATCAGGCTGTCGGACATACCGGGCATCGGGACCGTCCTGTCCAACATACCCTCCCCCATAGCCGGTACCAAGATCGCTTTGGATGTGGGCCTGGACATAAAGTACTCTGCCCCCTTCGAGACGGGGGTACTCATCAACGAGGTCGAGAGCAATCCCGAAGGGGACGATGTGGACAACGAGTGGGCGGAGATCATCAACAACACCGCGGCCACCGTGGACCTCTCCGGATGGATGCTGACGACCGGGAGAGGGGGGCATACCTCATAGAGAGTGCGGAACTGCCTCCCGGAGGAAGATACGTCGCAGAATTCGAGGGGATATTCCTGAACAACAGCAACGAACGCCTGATCCTGATGGACAGGGACAAAAAGATCGTGGACGAGATCAGCAGATTCTCCGACAGGGACAACGACTCCAAGACATACCAGAGGGCGGCAGACTGCTCCACCGAATGGGGCATGTACGAGGGCAGCAAAGGAACCGGCAATACGAGCGGGACGTTCGGAAAGGACGGCATCTTCATGAAGGACGTGGCCGACATCATGAAGAATGCCGCCAAGAGGGCCATGGGGGAACTGAAGCATGTTACGGACGTCGGAGGCCTGTCCGACCTGTTCACCCGCATAATGCAATATGCCCTCGACGACGGGATAGACAGGCTCTCCTCCTGCCTGGTGGAGGCGTCCGTATTCGTCAGTGTGGAGATACAGGACATCACCGGGACAGGATGCACCGGATTCGAGGTCTACGTGAAGGCGGGGAAGGAGATGGCGGAGGATGCGCTGAAATATCTCGTTGGCAGGGCGGAATCCATGCTCCTGGATATCGAGGACCCTTACGGGGTCGACCTCGGGACGGCCGCCTGCGACGACATCTATCTCGGGGCGACGGCTTACACGGGGACTGCCCCTCCCAAGTTCCTGCCGTCGTCCACCATCGTCAGGGATGTGACCGTCGGACTGGATGTCGCATGTAACGTCTCCGCGGTGAGATCCGTCCTCGGAGACGAGGGGGACGGTACATGGAACATGCGCGCAGGGGTCGTCATACGCGGATGCCCGAACGGCCTCATCCCGTCCGGACTCGGTGCCGACGAAACCATGGACTCCGACCTTTGGCTCATGAGGGTATCCGTCGGTCCGAGCTGAGAGGACCGGGGGAGGTACATGGGATACCCTCCCCCGCAGGCCCGGCACCCATCCCTTTAATTACGCGATTACAATGCGGAAAGCATGGCCGGAATGAACACAACTATACCGACGGTCCTCTCATCGGAGGAATTGATGGACAAGGCATTCCGCAGGGCCTCCAAGATCAGCAAGAAAGGCAGCGACTCCTTGGACACCAAGAAGAAGACGACGCTCGCCAGGATCACGGCTTCGGGCGACATAGTCGAGACGACTCTCGTCGGCTACATCCAGAAGTTCCCGAGGATGGAGAAACAGGACGATTTCTTCCCCCAGCTCGTGGACCTCGTAATCGGGATCGACCGTTACAAGAAGGCGCTGGGTGCCCTGAACTGGGCGGCCGGAAGGACCGAACTCCTGAAGAACCAGTCTCTCAGGGAGGTCAGACGGACCAAGGACCCTGCGATCATCGAATCCATAAAGAAGGGATTCTACGGACGCCTCGGATCATACGTCAACCAGATCTCGAAGGACCTGCTTTTCCTGCAGGATGCCAAGAACAAGTTCAGGGACCTTCCAACCATCGACCCGAAGGTCCCCACTGCGGTGGTCGCAGGATTCCCGAACGTCGGGAAGAGCAGCCTTGTGACCTACATCAGTACCGCCGCCCCCGAGATAGCCCCCTATCCGTTCACCACGAAGGGGATCACCATCGGGCACATCAAGGACGACTGGAGGATGTTCCAGATCGTCGATACGCCCGGACTCCTGGACCGCGATTTCGAAGACAGGAACGACATCGAGAAACAGGCGGTCCTTGCACTGAGATACCTCACGGACATCATGATCTTCATCCTCGACCCCTCGGAGACATGCGGATACGACATGGGGAAGCAGACGAAACTCCTGGAGAACATCAGGGCTAATTTCGAAGGGGTGCCGATCGTCGTCATAGAGAGCAAGTGCGACGTCATGCGTACCGACAAGGAGGTCATGCGCATATCCTCCGTCACCGGGGAAGGGATGGAGGAGCTGAAGACCCAGCTCGTGGAAAGACTCAGGACCGTACTCAGACAGAGGGCGTTGGAGACGCCGCTGGAAGAGGTAGAGTGAGATGGGAGAGGTCGCAACAAGCGACGAGATGAAGGCTTATTTCAAAAAGCTCGAAGACGGGGCGGAAGAGATCTACCAGATCGCCGCCAAGGCCCGCGCCGAGGGGAAGGACCCCACTCTGGAAGTGGAGATCCCCCGTGCGGAGGACCTCGCATCCCGTGTCGAGAAGCTCCTTTCCGACTACCACGTGGAGGGTGTCGCGGAACTGATCCGCCAGAAGACGGCGGAGTTCGGGAACCGCGAGATCGTCGCCATCAAGGTGGCCGAGGAATATGCCAGGAAAGGCATAGAGAACAACGAAAGCAAGGATAAGACCCTGGACCGCGCCGTAAGGCTCGGTCTGGCCATCATCACCGAGGGTATCCTCGTCGCGCCCCTGGAGGGCATAGCGACCACCAAGATAGGACATAATTCGGACGGTACCGACTTCGCCGACCTCGTATTCGCCGGACCCATCCGCGCTTCCGGAGGTACGGGACAGGCCATGAGCGTCCTCATATGCGACGTGGTCCGTCAGGCCTTGGGCATCGGCAAATACATCCCGACCGAAGGGGAGATCGCCAGATTCGACGAGGAGATCCCCCTGTACAAACAGTGCCAGCACCTTCAGTTCACCCCTACGTCGGAGGAGATAAGGACCATCGTCAGCGAGTGCCCCGTCATGGTCGACGGAGAAGGGACCGAGCAGACGGAGATATCCGGATTCAGAGACCTCCCCCGCATAGAGACCAACAGGGTGAGGGGAGGGGCATGTCTGGTCGTCGCCGAAGGTATGTGCCTCAAGGCATCCAAACTGAAGAAGCACGTGGACAAACTGGGCATAAAAGGATGGGAATTCATCGGCAAATACCTAGACATGCACAAGGCCGTGGACACCGACGACAAGAACAAGAAGAAGGTCGTCGAGCCTGCGTACAAGTATCTCAAGGACATGGTGGCGGGGCGCCCGATATTCGGACACCCCTGCCGTGTCGGAGGGTTCAGACTGCGCTACGGAAGAGCCAGGACATCCGGTCTGGCATCCCTGGCATACAATCCCGCCAGCATGTACGCCATGGACGAATTCATGGCCATAGGGACGCAGTTGAAGATCGAAAGACCGGGAAAGGCGTGCGTCGTCACCCCGGTGGACACCATAGAAGGACCTACAGTCCTCTTGAAGAACGGAGACCTCGTGTATTGCGGGACCAAGGAGGAGTATCTGAAGGTCAAGGCGGCCGTGGCCGAGGTTGTCGATAACGGGGAGATACTCATCCCCTACGGAGAGTTCTGCGAGAACAACCACGTCCTGGTCCCCTCGGGATACCCCTTGGAATGGCATCGCGAAGAGATCCTGGCCAAAAACGGCGATGTACTCCCGGACGACTGGAAGGACCCCACCTATGCCCGCTCCAAGGAGATGTCGGCTCAGTTGGGCGTCGCACTGCACCCGAAATTCAACCTATACTGGTCCGATGTGGAGGTGGAGAGACTTTCCCGCCTCCGCGATTTCATAGCAGAGGAGGGATGTGTCTCCGAAGGCAGCATCTGCGTACCTCTCGACAGGTCTCCGGTCCCACAGGACGAGACCAAGGACACATCCGTGAAGAAGATCCTCGAAGACCTCGGTGCCCTGCACAAGGTAAGGGGATCCAGAGTGATCATCGACCCTCTGTACACCGAACCTATGATCGACTGTCTGGGTCTTTCATACGACGGGAAGACCGTCTCCAAGAGAGGGGAGTTCGGAGGAGAAGACTCCCTGAGTGCCGTCAGCGCCGCCGCCGGATACAAGGTCATGGCGAGGGCCATGACCCGCGTGGGAACCAGGATGGGACGTCCCGAGAAGGCCAAGGAAAGGGCCGGATCCCCGTTGGTGCAGGCCCTGTTCGCCTTGGGAGAGGTCGTGGATGGGAAGGACAACCCCGTGAGGGATACGACCTCCGCCATCAAATCGCTAAGCGACCCCAACCTGCACAAGGACAAACCCGCCAGCGCCCTGCATGTGGAGATGGGTGCCCGCCGCTGCCCCGTATGCGGTAAGGAGACCTGCCTCTGCTGGTGCAGGGAATGCGACGCCCATACCATCCCGTACGATAAGGCCAAACCTGCGGGCGGCGGTTCCGCCACCGTCACAGTAGACATAGTCAAGGAATACAGGGATGCCCTGAAGGCCCTGGGAGAGAACGAAGGGAAGGAATCGCTCAGATGCGAGGACAAACTGACCTCCCATACCAAGACCCCGGAGTTACTCGAGAAAGGCATCCTGAGAAGGAAGCACGACATATCCATCTTCAGGGACGGGACCATCCGCTACGATATGACCGATATCCCGCTGACACACTTCAAACCGCGCGAGATCGGCCTCGATATCGAAAAGGCTCACGAACTGGGATATACGCACGACTGGAACGGAAACCCCCTTACGGACCCCGACCAGATCGTGGAACTGAAGTGCCAGGACGTCATCCCTGCGAAAGACTGCGGAGATTATATGGCCCGTGTCGCCGGATTCATCGATGACGAACTGGAGAAGATATACCACCTTCCGCGTTTCTACGATGCCAAAGACAGACACGACCTGATCGGGAAACTGGTCTTCGGTCTCGCTCCGCACACGTCCGGATGTATCCTGTGCAGGATCATCGGATACAGCAGCGTACGCGGATGCTACGGACATCCTTTCTATCACGCCTCCAAGAGAAGGAACTGCGACGGAGACGAGGACTGCATCATCCTGGCACTCGACGCATTGCTGAACTTCTCGAGGATCTTCCTCCCCGACAGGAGAGGAGGACTCATGGATTGCCCGCTGGTCCTCACCACCAGGCTGGATCCCAACGAGATCGACAAAGAGGCCCATAACGTGGACTGCCTCAGGGCGTACCCCTTGGACCTGTATTATGCGGCCATGGACATGAAGGACCCCAAGGAGATCGAGAAGAAGATGGACCTGGTAGGAGGCCGCATAGGTACTCCTTACCAATACGAGGGACTTGGATTCACCCATGACACGTACGACATATCCGAGGGACCCAAAGAGTCCGCATACACCACGTTGGGGTCGATGACCGATAAGATGACGGCACAGCTGGAACTCGGCATGAAGTGCCGTGCGGTAGATGCCAGGGATGTTGCCATGAAGGTCATCAACAAACACTTCATGCCGGATATGATCGGAAATCTGAGGAGTTTTGCCACACAAGGTGTGAGATGCGTCAAATGCGGAAACAAGTACCGCAGGGTCCCGCTGAAAGGCGTATGCAAATGCGGAAACAAACTGAACCTTACCGTACACGAGGCATCTGTCAGGAAGTACCTCGAAGTATCGAAGAAGGTCTGCGAGAAATACGACCTCGACGATTATACAAAACAGAGGATCCAGATAATCGAGACGAGTATGAACTCGCTATTCAACAACGATAAAGTCAGAAAATGCAAACTCACGGATTTCATGTGAGATTGCATCTGGCACATCTGCATCCTATGAAAAAGGAATGCCCCGGCCGAATGGCCGGAGCTTGAATGTGTTTTAGGTTTTTCCAGCGACAGTATCACTGTGCCAGAGCATCGACCTGGGCAGAGAACTCGTCGGCCTCGGCCTTCAGGATCTCGACGGCTTTGTCGAGGACCTGCCTGGCGGTAAGGGAACCGTCGGTCTCGAACTTGAACAGGAAATTGTTCTCGTTCCAAGTCACCTTGATGGCGCCCTTGGGTATCGGATCCTGCATGGCGGTGCTGCCGAAGTTGACGGCCTTCCACTTGTCGGCAACGACAAGCTTTCCGTCCTTGACATCGAACAGTCCGGGGCAGAGCTCCGCGGCCTTGAGAGTATCGGGATCGGATGCCAAAGCCGGGTCTATCTCGATGATGGGCTCGTAAGAGTATCCGACACCGAATGCGGCCTGCCATTTGACATGCTTCTTCGCGGTACCCATGACGGCCGTCGCATAGATCAGGACCGCCTGGTTGTCGGTGAGCTCGACGACCGGGATGAACTCGTCCTTCACCTTCAGGGTGTTGTCCCCGAGAGGGACGAGGTCACCGGAATAGACGGTGCCGGGCCCGACCTTGTTGATGCTGTACATGATGGTGCAGTGCGGGCAGCCTTCGCCGCCGCACTCGCACTTGTCCTGGAAAGTGAACTGGTCGTAGTCGGTGGGTACGGGGATCATCCCGAGCCTGTGGGCGATTACCTCGTCGAACAGGGAAGTGACGCTCTCGTACTCTTTGTCGTCCTGCATGATGGGACCGAGGTGGAACTCCACCTTGTCGATCGCCATCTTTGGGATGTCCTGGATCATGGTGCGCCTGAGTGCGTTCGCCATTGCAGGCGAGGAGTTCTTCAGGATGAACTTAGCCTTCCTGTCCTCCATCTCGACAATCTCGATCTGCATGACCAGTCCTCCTCAGACCCTGCGTCCCCTGCGTCCACCCTTAGGCTTGGTACCGTCGTGCGGTATGGGAGTGACGTCCTCGATGCGTCCGATCTTGAGACCGGCACGGGCGAGGGCACGGATGGCGGCCTGAGCACCGGGTCCGGGAGAGGTGGACCTGTTTCCTCCGGGAGCCCTTACCTTGACGTGGATACCGGTGATCTCTTTCTCGGCGGCGATCTCGGCGATCCTCTCAGCGGCCTTCTGGGCCGCATAGGGCGAGGACTCGTCCTTCGCCTGCTTGACGATCATTCCACCGGTGACCTTCGCCAGGGTCTCGGCCCCGGTGATGTCGGTGAGGGTGATCATAATGTTGTTGTAGCTCGCGTAGATGTTAGCGATTCCCCATTTTGCAGTCATCAGTTAGCACCGTCCTCTACAGTGATTCCGGCCTCTTCCGCGTCGGCCTTAGCTGCCGCCGCATCCTCGGCCTCTGCCCTTGCCCTGGCTTCCTCTCTGGCCGCCTCGCGTGCTTCCGATCCCTGTCCGGAGGCCCTCATGGGGTGGTTCTCGTCGGTGAACGGGGATGCGGGGTTGTATGCCACGGAGCCCTCCTCTTCCCTGAGGACGAGGTATCCGGGAACGGTGACCTTGTGTCCGTCCACGAAGATGTGTCCGTGGTTGATGAGCTGCCTTGCCTGCCTGATGGTGGTGGCGAGTCCCTTCTGGAACACGACGGTCTGCAGACGCCTGCTGAGGATGTCTTCGTCCTTCAGGACGAGGATCATGTTGAGGTCCCCTCCGGTGACGGGGAGGATTCCGAGGCGGGAGCACTTCGCAAGAAGTGCATCGGACTCGATCTTGGCCTGAGCGTCTCCGGCCCTGAGACGTGCCTGGAGCTCTCTGGACTGCTTCCTGAAGTTCCTGAGCATGGTCTCGGCCTTCCAGACCTCGGTCTTGTTCTTCAGTCCGAACTGGCGGACGGTCTCGTTCTCTGCCTTTATCCTCTCGCCCTGCCAAGGGTGGGAAGGGGTGTCATAGGTCTTTCTTGAAAATTTAGGATCTCCCATTCAAATCACCTCAGGATTTCTTCTGGACTCCGACTGCGAGGCCCTTCCTTCCGTTGGACCTGGTCCTCTGTCCCCTTACCTTGTGGTTGGTGTCGTGCCTGATGCCGCGGTAGCTGCGGATCATCTTCATCCTGTTGATGTCATCCTCCTGGAGGATGTTGAGGTCGTTCCCGAAAAGGTGCATGTCCGCTCCGGACTCGTAATCCATCTGGCGGTTGATTGCCCAGGAGGGAGCGTACTCGACGTAGCTCAGGACGAGCTTCTCGAGGTCTGCGATCTGCTCGTCGGAAAGGGATCCGATCTTCAGGGATCCATCGATTCCGGCCCTCTTGACAATGATCTGCGATACCCTCTTTCCGACCCCTTTGATGCTCTGGAGTCCGATGACGGTGTGTTTAAGTCCGTCGATATCGCTGTTTGCAATACGGACGATGTAGTTGAAATTCTCGTCCTCGGTCTTTGCCGAAGCCTTCTTGCCCCCCTTCTTCTTGTCGGCGGGTGCGGCCTCAGGCTTTGCGTTAGCTGCTTTAGGTGCTGCCATTATTCATTCCTCCGTAAATGTTCCCTCCGTTTCCGGAAGGAAGGCTCAAGCGCCAATTCCCCGCAGGGATGCGCTCTCAGTTTTCACCCCGATATGCGGAGCGGGTCCTGAGTTTACGTAAAGAGTCGGATTCTATTATAATATAAAAAGAGTGGCACACCGGAAGGAGATCGGAGGATGGGGGCCCGGACATCCTGTCAGGTACCCGATACGGGGAGTCTCGTCCCGGTCTCCGAATATGCCTGGTCGGAGGTCTGCACGGAGACCTTCCATATGCGGCACTTCTCACTGACGTGGAACGTGTATCGATAGGTCCCGTCGGATGACACATATACGTCGGTGGAAACGGTCCCCGTTTCACCGTCTGGAACATCATCCCTTCCGACATGGTCGAGACCGACCGGCACACCATCCCTGCCGAAGAATATGTCTGTTCCGAAAGGCTCCATGTCTCCGGACACGGACCCGTCCGAGTTCCCGTATGAAAGGAAGAAGTCGATACGGTACACACGATACAAGTCGGACTCCTCCTTGAACTCCAGCACCGCAGTGCCATACGCATCCAGCCCCGATACGCCTTCCGAATCATATGTGCCAGACATTGAATATTCGTACCCTCCGCTATAACCGTCCCTTTCCGATAAGGTGCTGAGGACGAAGTAGGATACGCCTACCGAGACGCACATTACGACTGCGACCAATATCGCAAATGCCGCCTTGGTGCCTTTCACGTAAATTCGGTACTTCATAATTGATTATTTATCGGGATCGATAGCTCACGCTGATACAGTCCCGGAAATCGGGGGATCAATGCAGGATATGGTCGGGATCGATACCCAAAGCCACGATACAATCGAAGAACAGGTCCTGGAGGGCCTCCGGCCCATCCAGGCACGCATAACATATCAGCGGCAGCTATCGATCCAGATTCTGAACAACAGCCCGGATGACTCCGGATCCATGAAGAAAACAGACCTTCCGGTCCAAGATAAAATCAAATTGTCAAAGTGCTGAATTTACGTTTCATATCCGACATCCGGGAACAATCCCCCTGTTCGTATTTGTTCCCTCGCATCGACATCGACAGACTAGAACAGGACAAAGATAACGGATCGTAAACCCGTCCATATCAGAATAAAGTATGGTGCCGACGACCGGATTCGAACCGGTGAACCGCTAGGGAACAGATCTTGAGTCTGCCGCCTTTGGCCAGCTCGGCTACGTCGGCCTATATGCCCCCATGCAGGGACAGTTTAAATGTGTTTTCAAGGACCGGTGGTTATCTCTCCACGTTTCCCGGCGATATAGAAAGTATGCTCGAACTGCGCGACCATACCGCCGTTGATTTCCACGAGCTCGTTGAACCCGCTGAGGATACCTTTACGCATCAAGAGTTTCACCCACTTCTCCGCATCGGGGAAATCGCAACTCCTGGCACAAAAAGGCGAGTCGGGGAACTCCTCCTTCACATAGGTGACGAACTCATCCGCCTTGGGGTTGCCGGACGGCTTGTCGCGGGTCAGGATGACTATGTTCCCATGCTTGCCGTTGTCCACATATCCTCCGCCGTTGGTGGCAAAGGGCTCTATGGCCACGGTCATACCGGCCTCCAGCATGGTATTGTCCCCGTTGTCATATGGCGCCACCGAGAACCCTGCATGGAGGTTCCACCTGTCGATCTGGTGCCCGCAGAGGTTCTCCACGACCTTGAAGCCGTCCCTTTTGACGCTGCCCTCTATAGCGGCACCGATCTCGTTGATAGGGATACCTGCACCGATGAACTCGGCCACGGTATCTCTGGCCCTCTTGGCGGACTCGATGAGGTCCGTATAATTGCGGGTACCGACTTCGACCGTACCGGCTGTGTCGCCGATAAAACCGTCCAGCATTCCTCCGCAGTCGATCTTTACGACGTCTCCGATCTCGAAACGGGTCTCGTCGTTACAGGATGGAGTATAATGGGCGGCGACCTCGTTCCTGCTTATGTTACAGGGGAACGAAAGACCGCACCCGTGCTCGCGGATATATCCCTCTACCTCCTGTGCCACATCGTACAGCTTCACTCCGGCCTCGCACATGCTCATACCGAGCTCTCTGGCGGCCCCGGATATCTCTCCGACCTTGCGCAATTTGGCAAGCTCATCTTCTTTCAGCATTGTAATACTTCCTTGATCATATCTTCCGTTATCGGACCCTGGCGGATGATCTCGTACTCCTTATCCTTTATCCAGATGATCGTGGAGGGCTTACCTGAGGGGCTGTGGCCCGCATCGATGTATGTGGAGACGGAATTACCCAGTGCCGCAGTGGCCATCCCTATGTCTATGGCATCCGGCTGGAAGTGGATGTTGGCGGAGGTGGCTACGATGGGGCCGGACCTCCTGGCTATCTCCAAGGCAATAGGGTGGTCCGGTATACGGATGCCGACCTTCTGCGAACCGGCCGTCACGATGTCCGGGACCTCGGGATTCTTCTTTATGATGATGGTGAGGGGCCCGGGCAGGAATGCCTTGATGAGCTTGTCTGCGGTTTCATTAAGGATCGCCACGGACTCCATCATCTTCCTGTCGGCGACAGCCACGGATAGGGCCATGTCGAAGGGTCTTCTCTTGGCCAGATAGAGATTCTTTACAGCTACTTCGTTGTATATGTCAGCCCCTATGCCGTAGACGGTATCTGTGGGGTAGACTATGAGATTACCCGCAGCAATATCCTCGGCGGCAGACATGGCTGCCTGGATGCAGTTGTCGTTCAATCCCTTGGAACAGTCACACTTGAGAACCCTCATCTTACCATCCTTCCATCATCTTTACCGCTTCCCTGACAGACTCGTTGCCGTCCGGAGAGGCGGGTCCATGCCCAGGATACATCATTCCGATATTTACGTTACGCAGTTTGGATAACGATTCCGCCAACTTGGATGTCGAGCCTCCCGGGAGATCTGTACGTCCATACCCCCTGGCGAACACCGTATCCCCGGAGAACAAACTACGGGTGACCTCATCATAGAAGCATAGGCCTCCGGCGGTATGTCCGGGGGTGGAGATGGCACGGAGCCTGTGGTCCCCTATGTCGAACACCTCCCCTTCGGAGAGGGCCTTACATCCGACCGGATCCACTTCGACCCCCAACTGGCGAGAGAACAGTACATCCCGGTCGTTGGAACTGTATGGTCCGAGATCGAGAGTGCCCATATATGCAGGACATCCGAACTCCCTTACGATGGATGATAGTCCCCCGGAATGATCCGCATGGCAATGCGTCAGCAGAACACATGAAAGACGCAGACCGTCCAATGCATTCCATATCCCCTCGATCACATTATCGGAATCAAGACCAGTACCGCAATCCACTAAAATACCGGATCTGCCGGTGATCAGATAGATGTTGGAATCGAAAGGAATGGATGAGTCGATTCTGCATACAGTCATATGGAAATACCCAATAAAACGAACTATATGAAATGAACTAAACAACAAAATGATTAAAATGAAAAGGAAGAGAGATACACATACGTAACCTGTTTGACTGCTAGATCACATCCAGCGGCAAAGATGTTAGTTAGCCAGGACTGAATACCTCGGCGAACCTCAGTACTTACATCCGGCTTCTATCAAACCCGTCATATACGGATATCTTATAGTGCCTCTTTTTCAAGGTGGCTTCGAGCTTAGATGCCTTCAGCTCTTATTCACTATCGCGTGGCTACTCTGCCTGCCTTGTCAGACAACAGATAAACTAGAGGCGACGAATCCCTGTTCCTCTCGTACTAAAGGATCCTTCTCGTCAGGCACGAACAATTCCATCAAAAAGCAACAAAACTGTCTCGCGACGTTTTAAACCCAGCTCACGATCCCTTTTAATGGGCGAACAACCCCACCCTTGGCAGCTGCTGCACCACCAGGATAGGGAGAGCCGACAGCGAAGTAGCAAGCCACGGGGTCGATATGAACTCTTGCCCGTGACAACTCAATTATCCCCAGGGTAATTTTTCTGATATCAATCGCCCCCACTTGGGAGGCTGATTGGTTCGCTAAGCCATAGTTTCCTATCTCCGAACCCTATTGTCTGGTTCCGAGTCAAGCTAGCTTTTACCTTTACATTCTTCGTAAGATTTCTGACCTTACTGAGCTAACCTTTGGGCGCCCTTGTTATCTTTTTGAGGGCGTGGCGCCCCACCCGAACTGCCCGCCTATAGCTGTCCCCTCGAAAGGGTGAGTCGTAAGAAATGGTAAGGACGGTGTTTCATCGTTGACTCGGAGAGAAGCTAGCGCTCCTTCCTGGGTAACGTCTCCCGTCTACCCTACACATACCATCTCCTACAACAACAACAGGTTGCAGTGAAACTCCATGGGGTCTTCGCTTTCAGATGGAATGATCTGGATTGTGCACCAGATTGATTGTTTTCACTAGCGTCAAGGTAGGGACAGTGGAAACCTCGTTGAGCCTTCATGCAAGTCGCCAATTAAGCGACAAGGTATTACGCTACCTTAAGAGGGTCATAGTTACCCCCGCCGTTTATCGGTCCTTCGACCGGTTGAAACCGGATTTCAGATGCCGACACTGGGCAGGCTTCGGCCCCAATACACATCCTTTCGAACTAGCTGGGACCTATGTTTTTACTAAACAGTCGGATTTCTCTTGTCACTGCGACCAGTAGCTCTCACTACTGGCACCCTTTATCCCGAAGTTACAGGGCTAATTTGCCGAATTCCCTTACCTTGATTATGCTAACACGCCTTAGGCTACTCACCTAGGGACACCTGTGTCGGTTCTTGGTACGATTCCAACACTTGTAACTATGGTGTTTTCACTGGGACCAGGGATTACCAAAAGCGGGATTACTCCCGCCCCATCGCGCTTTCGGAGGCTTCTCACCATTACGGTTCTTCACCTCGTTAGACGTTTAGACAAGCTGACAGGCTTGCTTTAGCTACCCCGATCCTGCACCATAGGCAAAGAGTGTTGAAGTTCAGGAATATTAACCTGATTCCCTTTCGATAACCTCGATTAAGAGTTACCTTAGGATCGACTAACCCTTGGCTGACGAACATTGCCAAGGAACCCTTGCCCCTGCGGCGACATGGATTCTCACCATGCTATGCTGCTACTCACTCCATGATCCTCGTTGGTACACGGTCCATAGGACCTCACGGCCCTACTTCTGCCCATGCACCACGCCCCGCTATCAAATTACATTGCTGTATTCTTAAGTATCGGTACTCAGTTTAGCCCCGTCCATTTTCTGGGCCCATAATCTCGACCGGTGAGCTGTTACGCTATCTTTAAAGGGTGGCTGCTTCTGAGCTCACCTCCCGGTTGTTTTAGACTACTGACGCCATTTCATATTACACTTGACTGAGATTTGGGGACCTTAACTTAAGTCTGGGTTGTTTCCCTTATGGCTACCAAGCTTACCCCGGGTAGCCTTGCATCCGATGTCTACGGTGAACGCAAGTTCGGAGTTTGACAAGACACCGAGAGGTTTCCCTCCCTAAGCATCCAATCGGTGCTCTACCTCACATTCTGCCTCGATCGAAGTCTAGCTGCGACTAGTTTCGCGGGGAACCAGCTATATCCGGCCTAGATTGGCCTTTCACCCCTATACCCAAGTCATCCAAACGATTTGCACATCAGAACTGGTTAGCTCCTCCACCTCCCCTTCGGAAGGCTTCAAGCTGCTCAGGCATAGATCGACCGGCTTCGGGTCTCCGCACCATTGACTAAAGGCGAGCACACCTTGCCCCTCGTAAAAACTGCGGGCAATCGGTTTCCCTTCGGCTACCTGATTGAACAGTTAACCTCGCCAATGACCAGAACTCCATGGATCGGTTTTCTAACCGAACGGTACAACACTGGTCCACCATTGCTGGCTTCTTCCCTTTCATGCCGTACTAATCTATAACCGTATGGTTTCAGGTCTTTTCATCTCCCGTTAAGGGTACTTTTCAGATTTCGCTCACGCTACTACTGCACTATCGGACTAGAGTAATATTTAGAATTGGAGGCAAATGTCCCCCGTCTTCACGCGAGATATCCAACTCACGCTACTCCGGACATCCATCAATCTCCGTACAGGCCTTCTTCTAAGGGGCTATCACCCTCTATGGCATGTCTTTCCAGACAATTTCGAATATCCCTGCCCAAGGAGTAAATGGGTCCAACACCACATCTCCCAATACTTTCATATTGGGATTCAGTTTGTTCTATACCGCGTTCGATCGCCTTTACTAGCGGTATCTCGGTTGATTTCTTTTCCTGCGGGTACTAAGATGCTTCAATCCCCCGCGTTCCCTGTCATTACTGACAATTCCGAAGAATAGGAAGTCCCATTAGGTGATCGTCGGATCATAGGCTTCTTGCACCTTCCCGACGCTTATCGCAGCTTGACACGACCTTCATCAGTTCTCTAGCCGAACCATCCCCCATACGGCGTAGCATCGCCGCTGGCGTATGATCTAGCACACGTCCAGGTTACGTATGATCGGTTGTCATCAGGCTTTATTCCGCTCTCTCTTCCTGTACGGAGCCCTCGACCACTTCCCCGCGTGAGTGCTTCTCACCGGGTGCATGATAGTGAGTCGGGTTCGCGCCCAACTCAGCAAAAGTCCCAGATGCTTAGGTTATATTTAAACCTTCGCATTCAGGGGATTTTCGCGGTTTTTGGTTGCGAACCTTCCCTCGATAATTCGCAAGTATTTCTTGCGGACCACACGATGCCACACATCGCGCATTCCCCTCTACACACAAGTAGTATAAATAATTATTGGTGGTGTGTAAAGGTCACGGCGTAAAAACCGTGAAAATAAGACCGGGAATGAGCTTTTTTAGGCAAATCAAGTCAGGATAATACACGGAAATGCGATCTTCGGCGTGAACCCGGCGGCCGAGAACCCTCGAGACCACCGCGACCTCCGTCATCCCGTCGATCTTCCAACCGCCATTCTCCGAGGAGGGGTCGGTGGAAACCAATATCGGGAGCCTCAGAAGGAGTTTCTCCTGATCGGTACATATCGAGTCGAGGTAATCTATACCGCATCTGTCGAACGATGCTTTGTCCCCGCTACGCGTATCGAACGTATCGCCGCCGTTCTCGATGTAATCCATCAGAGTGCGGCGTCTCACCGGCAGGTTGCTGTTCATACCCGCAATCATCGCCTCGATGTTGCGGGGATCGTCCTCGATCCCGATTGTCATTACGTCCCTTTATCTTATTTATTGTATTAAAGGTAGAACATTGTTCGATGCATTTGGAAACAAATACGGGCTCACAACAGCTCCAATGCAGCCGTTGCGGATGCCATCATGGCTAAACGGCGACTGTTACCGCCACCGATTATGAGGACGTCCCCATCTATTGGACGGGCGGAAATACGCAAAGCGGCGGCAAAACCGGGATCCTTATCATCCACATTCCAGTCGGGAAGCATTATGATCCCCCCACTTGTCACGACCCATGTCGTACAACCATCACCCCCGGCCCTTATGCCTGCATCCCTCTGATCTATCCCATTGAATACTTTCTCGGAAGCCCCACTCACCAAAATCCCTTGGGAGTGTTCTCCGATGACATATCTGCCTGCATCCATCTCGAATGTACGCATCCCCAAAGACTCCAGGAACATCCTCCCTTCGGAAGTGATCCCTATGCCTGCTTGCTTTACGGAGACCAGCCCCATGTCCTCCAAAATAGATACCAATCTGCGGACGCTCCCTTCTCCGATTCCGAGATGGTCTCCGACAGAGACCCTGCTGAACCTGCCGCCTCTACAAAGAAGATCGAGGGTATAGAAAACATCGGCATCCGAGAATCTGCATGCGGGACCATTTTTCTGCTTATCCAATAAGAGGACCATAGCGATCGCAATCCAAATACAGCGATAAAAAAGCCACATAGGGTTGGACCATTGGCCTGACGGATGTTTTTTACAAACCCATCCAACCAATATAGAGGGCAGCACTCCACATCTGGGTGCTGTAGGATTAATTGATTAAGCTTCTGGTATATCTGTTCCTTGGACACCATGAACCAGGAGGACTTCTGGCCGTCGAAGATGTTGTTGCCTCCGGCCTTCGATATGAGATCCGACATGAATGTGTTGGAACCGCTGGTCCATGGAGACGGCTCCACACCCAGGGATACGAACACCCTCTCTGCAGAATGGATACCTACGATGCCGGTAACGGTATCTATGGTCTCCTTGGCACCCTCTATGGCATTATGTGCGTTCTTGCTAAGGCCGAAGGCCGAAGCGGTGATCCAGATGTTGTCGTACAATTTCTCGACGTCCGTGGCATCGTAGAGGACCACGCAATCCACCCCGGACTTGCGTAGCTTGTTGGCGATGGAGACGTGCTCCCCCGTACCGCCGTCGCATATGACGACGTAGGGGTCCAATTTCAGGATCCATTCGTAGTTGGGATCGGTGTATCCCCCTACTATCGATATGTCTCCCTTCTCCTGCCGCTTGATGACCTCTTCTGGATAATTGCTATACAAATCCGTACCCACGACATAATCCAGACCGCCTATCGCGGCGACGGTTTCGGTTATCGAAGGTGCCAGGGTCACCACCCTTATCTTCTCCCCGGTCCTCAGGGAGAATCCGTCACGTGCGTAACTGTAGTAGTTGAGACCGCTCTGGTCCACCCCCGGGATCACATCCTCGGCACCCCCTGCCCTGGCCCAACAGACGATGCCTGCATCGGAGGCGTTGACCGAATGGTAATCCTCCACCTGCCTCCACCCTCCGCCGTCCAGGACGTACAGGCCCCATGTGACCCCTTATAAGTTGAGTTGACCGTTGATACCGAAGATCAACGACCGCAGCCCTTTTCAGAGGTCAGTACCGGCATGGAATCCAAGCCAAGCCTCGTCTTGACTATCGTCATGACCCTGAACACGGGGAGACCGAGTTCGATGGCGATATCCATACATCCTTTTCCGGCAGAATACTTGTCCATGACCCACTTCTCTGTCACATCGGACGTCTTCTTCTTGACGACCTTCTTCTTGAGATGGACCGGATCTTCCATCCATCTGCTGGACTTGCAATTGGGACAACGGGACGGTCCGCCTTCTTTACGAGAGAGCCATTCGTACCCGCACACATGGCATCTGCACTCGAGAGTGGCCTTGTTCCATGCATACGAACCGCAGCTGGGACACTTGAGGGGCGTTCCCTTCCTGCTCTTCCATACACTCCCGCATTTGTTGCATCTGAGTTCGATGGACGACGTGCCCCTCTCCTCTCCGACAAGGAAGGCTTTGCTGCAATACGGACACAGGCATACGCCCCCTTTGGGTATTGCACGAGGTAACTCGTCGGCATCACCCAGTACTTCTTCCGGACATGCCTCCAAGGTATTCCTGTCCTCTATGTCGGAGTGGATAATATTGGACATATATTCCAAGTAAGGATTCTCATTACTAATATGCTATTATGGAAAAAACTGGATACTTATCCGCAACCTGCTGACCGATCAATAGAATTTCATCGGATCGATGGTGAAGACGGTATCGTCCACCAGTATGTCCGAATCGGAATACGCCTTCATGATGCGGTCGAACGCACGCGAGACCTCGTCCTCCTCTAGGCCTAACTTCCTTGAGATCGCCTCCGGACCCATTCCGGTGAAATGCAACGACAGAACCGTGGCGTCACCCCGGTCCAGGAGAAGTCTCTTCATCAGATAGTCCACGTTGGCCAGGTACCCGTCCCTCCCAGCGTACATCTCGTCTGCCAGGTCCTTCCATCTCTTAGTATCCGAACCGCTGTTCACCGCCTCCAAGACGTCGTCCATGGTTATGCCCGCCTCCGAAAGAACCTCCCCCGAATACCTTGCAGCCACTGGGACATCCCCTTCCCAGAGATAGATGCACCCGTTCCCGTTCTCCGATACATATGAAAGTTCACGTCCATCCCCTGACCAGAGGATCATGCTAGTGGATTGTATGCGGTCGTGCAGGCCGCAGACCCTCCCGCAGGAAGGGCAGGGGACGTCACCCCCCGTCCCTCCCCCATACCACCGGTTCCCGCATCCCCTGCATATGATGAGGGTACGATGTCCGCCCCTGGGCAGGATCTCGCGGTATCTTGCCCTCCCACTGTCCATATCCAGGGATATGCTCATGGGGACGTTCCATCTACGACTTCCGCAAGAGGGACAGGACGAAACCGCATCTTCCGAACGGCGCGCCCTCATCTTCCACGCATGGCCGCACCTCTGACAGCGGACCGCCTTGGGCGGCATATTCCAAACGGAGGAGCGGCACCGCGGGCAACGTACGGGAGGCCTCCCTCTGCAGACCCAGATGTGACCGCACAGCTGACACACCTGCCTCACTCTTCTGGGGGAGTCCCACTCCTCGGAACGGCATAGGGGACATTTCTTAGGCCGTGACGGAGACCTGCGGATCCATTCGTAGTCGCAGCAGTTGCAACGAAGAAACCTGTCGTCAAGACCTTCGGTCTGCCTCCTGCCGCATTTCGGACACGGGTCGTCCATGGACTTCATCTGGAATCCGAAGCCGCAGAACTTGCATGTACGTGTCTTCCTCTCCTGCACATCCCATCTTGAAGAATGACATCTGGGACATCTCTTCGGCATCTGTTCGGAACGGGGGATCCAAGCATATCCGCAGCGATAACAGAACCTTGGCTGCATATCGGACGCACACGTTTCCTTGGGCGGTCCGGACGAGACGTTCACGGATGCTCATAGATGTTCGGCCGATGTAAAACTATCGCAAATTAAGAATGGAATATACATCCAATTTAGGAACTATTCTTCCTAGAACGATATGGAAATGGTGTGCGATACAATCCCGCTCCCGTACCTCGCAATCCGCTTTATAAATGCAGACGATATGGAGAGGATGTATCATATGAACGCCGATCTCGAAAAGGCCCTCCAGACCCATCCCTGCTATAACGAAGAAGCCCACCGGAAGTACGCCCGCATGCATGTCCCAGTGGCCCCCAAATGCAACATCCAATGCAATTACTGCAACCGCAAATTCGACTGCAGCAACGAATCCCGCCCCGGCGTCACCAGCGAGGTCCTCAGCCCTGAACAGGCCGTCGCCAAGATCGGATACGTAAAGGAAAAGGTCCCCAACCTGAAGGTCCTGGGCATAGCCGGTCCGGGAGACCCGCTGGCCAATGAGGAGACCTTCGAGACCCTGGCACTTGTGAAGGAAAAATACCCTGACCTCACACTGTGCGTATCGACCAACGGTCTCGCCCTCCCGGAGAACGCGGACAGGCTCTACGGTCTCGGAGTGAGGTTCGTGACCGTGACCATAAATGCGGCCGATGCCGCGATCGGGGCGGAGATATACGGATCCGTACTGTGGAAAGGAAAGAGATACACCGGCGAGGAAGGTGCATCCATCCTCCTGGAGAATCAGCTGGAAGGGATCCGCAGATGTGCGGATCTGGGTATGCTCGTGAAGGCCAACATAGTCATGGTCCCGGACATCAACGCCGACCACATACCCGACCTCGTGAAGAAGGTCAGGTCCCTGGGCGCATACATAGTCAACATCCTCCCGCTCATACCGGTGGAGGGGACGAGATTCCAGGACATGAGAGGTCCTACCCCCGAGGAGAGGAAAAGACTCATGGACGCCTGCTCCGTGGACGCCCGCATGATGCGCCACTGCAGACAGTGCAGGGCGGATGCCATCGGTCTCCTCGGAGAGGACCGCTCCGGGGAGTTCGCAGGATGCGGTCTCGGGAGGGGGGACGGCTGCGGCCCTTCCGAGGATGTTCCCAACATGGTATCCTTCGACATGGGGAGGAAATACATCATCGCCGTGGCCAGCGACGGAGGGAAGACCGTGGATGCCGGCTTCGGGAACGCCGGAAGGTTCCTCGTGTATTCCGTCGATGGGGACCGCGTGGAACTGCTGAGACAGGTGAGGCCGGGGGACCTGGGGTCGGAGATGAAAGGCGCGTCCCACAAGGACCACATCGAGGCCGCCGTCACCCTCCTGGACGACTGCGACATCATCGCCGTGAGGGAGATAGGGGACATGCCCAGACGCGTCATAGAAGGCCGCGGGAAGAAGGTGTTCGTGACCTCCGCCCCCGTGAGGGACGCAGTGACCTCCGCCCGGTGACCGTCCGTCTGGGTCTCGCGTCCGAGACGGTCTGTTTTTAAAATACATATATGAGAACCTTATAGCGAAGCCCATCGGAAGTGCGCATATGGAAGCACAGGAACTCAGAGAAGCCTATATCGATTTCTTCAAGGCGAGGGGACATGCACAGATACGTTCCGCATCCCTCGTTCCCGAGAACGACCCCACAGTCCTTTTCACCACTGCGGGTATGCACCCGCTCGTACCCTACCTGCTCGGAGAGAAACACCCCGCCGGCACGAGACTCACGGATTTCCAGAAATGCGTGAGGACCGGCGACATAGACGAGGTCGGCGACGCGAGCCACCTCACGTTCTTCGAGATGCTGGGCAACTGGTCTCTGGGCGATTACTTCAAGAAGGATTCCATCACCTGGAGCTACCAGCTCCTGCAGGAGGTCCTTCACATCCCGCCGGAACTCCTGGCTGTCACCGCGTTCGCCGGCGACGACGACGCCCCGAAGGACACCGAGACGGCGGAGATCTGGGAGGCACAGGGTATCGCGAAGGACCACATATTCTTCCTCCCCAAGGAGGACAATTGGTGGGGCCCTGCCGGACAGACCGGCCCTTGCGGACCGGATACCGAGATTTTCTTCATAGACAAGACGAAGAAGCCTTGCGGACCGGAATGCAGACCCGGATGCCACTGCGGATACTACACCGAGATCTGGAACAACGTCTTCATGCAGTACTTCAAGGACAAGGACGGGAAGTTCACCCCTCTGAAACAGAAGAACGTCGACACAGGGATGGGACTCGAGAGGGCCCTCCGCGTCGTCAACCATGTGGAGACCGTCTACGACACCCCCCTGTTCCAGCCGATCATCTCGAAGATCGAGGAACTCTCCGGGAAGAAGTATGCGGACAACATGAAGGCGTTCCGCGTCATCTCCGACCACATGAGGGCGTCCACGTTCCTCATAGCAGACGGCGTCGTTCCGGCCAGGATGGGCGGCGGATACATCCTCAGGCGTCTGATCAGGAGAGCCAGCAGATACATGTCCCAGCTCGATGTGGAAGGGGTCCGTCTGGCGGAGGTCTCCGAAGTCGTCATAAGGGACTACAGCAAGGCATATCCCGAGCTGGAGGCCAACAGGGAGACCATCCTCAGCACCATCACCGCGGAGGAGGAGAAATTCCACAGCACCCTGAAGAAGGGTCTGAGGAGATTCGACGAGGTCGTGGCCAACAACGGGGACTGCAAGGTCCTCAACGGAGAGGAGGTGTTCCACCTCTACGACACCTTCGGATTCCCCGTGGAACTCACCAGGGAACTGGCGGCCGAACGCGGCTACACCGTCGACGAGGAAGACTTCCAGAAGAGGTTCAAGCAGCATCAGGAGACCTCCAGGATGGACACCAACCAGGTGTTCAAAGGAGGATTGGTGGACCACAGCGTGGAGACCACCAAACTGCATACCGCCACCCATCTGCTCAATGCGGCCCTCAGGAACCTGATCGACCCCGACATAAGGCAGAAAGGAAGCAACATCACCGCGGAGAGACTCAGATTCGACTTCAACTTCGACAGGAAGCTGGAGCCCGAAGAGATCGCCAAGATCGAGAAATATGTAAACGACGCCATCAAGGCGGACATCCCCGTGGTCTGCGAGGAGATGACCCTCGAAGAGGCACGTGCCAGGAATGCGATCGGGGTGTTCGACAACAAATACGGCGAGAAGGTCAAGGTCTACACCATCGGCGACGTCTCCTGCGAGATCTGCGGAGGCCCCCACGTTCAACACACCGGTGAGCTCCAGGGATTCAAGATCCAGAAGGAGCAGAGCAGTGCGGCCGGCGTAAGACGTATCAAGGCCGTCGTCGGAAAATTCGACTGATAGTCGATTTTAGCGGGGGTCTCCCCCCGCATCTTTTTTACACATACGCTTGCCGGAACATGTCGGCAACGTGCTTTAAGTCCATGCACCTCGATATACATCATTACGGTGAGCGAATGGAGGACACGGACGGGATAAGGGAAGAACTGGGACTTGTGCAGATATATACGGGAAACGGGAAGGGTAAGACCACCGCAGCATTCGGCCTGGCCATGAGGGCCGCCGGAAGAGGACTGGGGGTCCTGATAGTACAGTTCCTGAAGCCATCCGACGGATACGGGGAACAAGTGGCATGCAACCGCATGGGGAACATAACGTTGGCACCTATGGGACTGGACCACTTCGTCTCCAAGAAGCCGTCCGATGCCGACATAGAGGCGGCACACAAGGCCCTGAGAAGATCGGAAGAACTCATATGTTCCGGCAGATACGACGTGGCCGTACTGGACGAGAGCATAAACGCGGTCCGTCTGGGCCTCATCACATCACAGGAACTGATAGAGTCTTTGGAAAGACGCCCGGATCACGTAGAGATCGTACTGACCGGAAGAGGGATGACCCCCGATCTGGAGGAATATGCGGATCTTGTCACGGAGATGAGACTTGTGAAGCACCCGTTCGACAAGGGGATCGGTGCCAGGAAGGGCATAGAATACTGACCCGACCTCTAAAACGGCCCGAAAAATACACCTACATGGTCTGGTAGCACTTATTTTATAATGTAAAATAATAAACGCATAACATTTAATAATATCGTGTTATCTTAGACATGGCCCGAAAAGGGCCCGGTAGATAACATGTGGCTTATAATCGCAGCGATAGCGGCGCTGACCACCACCTATATGTGGCTGCACAGACCCCCGGGGACGGACCGTCTGGCACAGCTTTCGATGGTGTTCTGGGGCCTGACCCTGATGGTCTTCGTAGACCATGTGATCGGATGGTTCCTCGATGGCGCAGAAGGAGACTTCTTCGATATCGGAGTGAACGAGTTCATTCTGAGCATCTGCATGATCGTCCCCATACTGGTGATCTGGGAAGGAGCCCTCATAGCAGACAGATTCAGGCTTCGTCAGGCGATGGCCGCTAAGACGGACGATAGATTGAGAGAGAAGAAGGAGATGATTTGAATGGCATGTTTCCTTGTCGCGGCGGCGGTCGGCATATTCACGACCGTCTTCGCTAAGAAGATTCCTGAGAAATACCACATCGAGTGGCTGAACGTGATGATATGGGGAGGGGTGCTGGCACTTCTTGTGGAACACATATGGCACGGAGAGATAGTACCGTGGTTCCCGTTCCTTACGGCCATGGGAAGCCCGGATGACACCGCCGCCATGCTGACCGAGATGGCACAGATAGGAATACCGATGCTTCTGGCTATCGTAGGTGCATGGGCACTTATGGTATACATCTACAACAGGTGTGTGGAGGCATCGTCCTCCGTATCCCCCGACACCGTCTGATGAGGACGTCTCCTGCCGGCGGGAGCTGTACACCGGCATAGGGCCCCTTGGGCCTTCATTCCTCGACGACCTGAACAACAACGCCGCATAATCGACAGAACGATTGCAATATGTACTATGCCTGCCGAGGGGCAGAAAGAAGACGAGCCAGCAAAAGGAGTGGACAGTGTGGGATTTGAACCCACGACCTCCTGCTTGCAAAGCAGGCGATCTTCCAGCTGATCTAACTGCCCATCGAGGTACTGCAGATGTATCTCGCAATAGGACGATTGACATGCGGAATAAATATCTTTCTATCGATGTCTTGTCCACAGAGGTACGATGCGGCCAGGGAGCGACTTTTATAGTTTGTAATCGTGCGTGCGCACATACAGAAGCTTCATGGCTTCGGGGTGATAGATTGTACACCTTGGGAAAAAAATTGAGATTCTCCCTGTTCGGAAAGAGTCACGGACCTTGTGTAGGGTGCGTCCTGGAGGGAGTACCTCAGGGAACTCCTATCGACATGGAGTCGCTGGCACATGACATGGCCCTACGCAAACCATCCAAGGGAATAGGGACGGACCGCGTCGAAGCGGACAAGGTAGACGTCATCTGCGGGATCGAGGACGGCAAGGCCGACGGAAACGCCATAATCCTGGAGATCGCCAACGGGAACGTAGATGATTCCAAATATCTGCCTTTCGAAGAGACGCCCCGTCCCGGACATGCAGACCTCCCGGCACTGCTGGCACTTCCGAAATTCGATATCAGGGGAGGAGGACAGTTCTCCGGCCGTCTGACCGCTGCCATCGTAGCGGCAGGCGGGATAGCCAGACAGATGCTTGCGGCCAAAGGCATAGTCATAGGGTCGTTCTGCCGCTCCATAGGAAACGTGGAGGACTGTGATGAAAGGGGGATCGAGGACGCCAAGAGGTCGGAAGGATTCCCCACAAGGGCCTGCACCCCCGAACTCGATGCGATGATGTCCGACTGCATAATGGCGGCAAGAAAGGACATGGACAGCGTAGGAGGGGTAGTGGAGTGCATAGTCACCGGACTGCCCATCGGCTTCGGAGGCATCTGGTTCGAGAGCCTGGATGCGGAGCTGGCACATGCCGTATTCGGCATTCCTGCATGCAAGGGGGTGGAGTTCGGAAAAGGGTTCGACATCACCCGTATGCGCGGATCCGAATCCAACGATGCGTATCGTATGAAAGACGGAAGGATCGTCACGAAGACCAATAACATGGGAGGGGTCGTCGGAGGCATGTCCGACGGGGCGGACCTCGTGTTCCGTGCGGCGTTCAAGCCCACCCCGTCCATAGGGGCCAAACAGGAAACGGTGGACTTGAAGACATGCGAGGATGCCGAACTAGAGATCAAAGGACGTCACGACCCCTGTATCGCCCCGAGAGCGGCCTCCGTGGTGGAAGCAGTCACCGCATTGGTCCTGGCGGACCAGATGGAGAGGGGGCTATGAACGACGGATATCTGGAAGAGAAAAGGAAGGCCATAGCCGAGACCGACAAGGAGATCATAATCCTCCTGAAGAAAAGGCTTGATCTGGCGACGGAGATCGGTCAATACAAGGCCCAGAACGGACTCGAGGTGAGAAACCTCGACGTTGAGCAGAGAGTGGTGGACAGATACAGATACCTGGCGGCCGAATACGGGATGAATCCGGACCGCATGGAGCACATCTGCCGCACCATCATGCAGGAGTCTGTAGAAAGCGAGGCTGCCATACAGGGGGTTCCCGCCCCCGATGTCCATGACAAGGATCCGCATAAGGAAGAGATCCGGATATCCGAGACCGACATCGAAACCGGACGGAGGAAGATGCTCGGCATCGGAGTCGCCTCTGTAGCCGCCATACTCGTTCTCACCGCCATAGCGGGATTCGTCTTCAACTCGGACAACGGAATCAGCATACTGTACCTGATGGCCGTGCCGATGGCCCTCATAGCCTTGTGCTTCTATCTGGGTTACAAGGACATGGCCTCCGGAAAGAACGCCGAGGACCTCAGATGGATCAAGAAACGGACGTTCATATTCGGCGGACTCATGATCGCCATAACGGTTCTGATCCTGGCATTGTTCATGATACGCGGATAAACCATCCACCCGCATCGGACATGGATCCGATGCGGGATTTTTAATAAATAAATGGGCCCGAGGGCCCACAGATGTTTTTCACTTACTCGAGATAGGCGCCGTTCACACCGTTGGTGACGAGTTTCCTATATTTCTTCTGGACACCCGTCACGGGGCGGTCGACAATCTCCACTTCGGCCAGACGGGCCTTTATCTCCTCATCGGAAAGCCTTGCGTTGAGCTTTCTGTTGGGGATGTCGATGTCTATCATGTCCCCGTCACGCAGAGCGGCTATGGGTCCCTTCTCATAAGCCTCCGGAGACACGTGTCCGATAGCCCCTCCACGGGTGGCTCCGGAGAACCTGCCGTCGGTAATGAGTGCGACGGTCTCTCCGAGACCCATTCCCTGGATGATGCTGGTCGGAGCAAGCATCTCAGGCATACCGGGTGCCCCCTTGGGGCCCTCGTACCTGATGACGACGACGTCTCCTGCCACTATGCTGCCGGACTTGATGGCCTCGGTCGCATCCTTCTCGGAATCGAAACATCTGGCTCTCCCGGAGAAGACCATCATCTTCGGACTTACTGCGGCCTGCTTGATGACGGATCCCATGGGTGCGATGTTACCCTTCAGGATGGCGATACCTCCCTGCTGATGATAGGGGTTGTCAAGAGGTCTGAGGACGTTCTCGTCGGCGATCGTCGCAGACTCGGCTATCTCCATGACGGACTTGCCGTTGACAGTGGGTGCATCCTCGATGTGGTCGATGAGTCTCTTGAGGATGGCAGGCACTCCTCCGGCATTGTCGAGATCCCTTATGTGGAACTGTCCGGCAGGCCTGAGGCTGGTGATATGCGGAACCTCCCTGGAGATCTTGTCGAACTCGGAAAGGTCGACGGGACAACCGAACTCCTTGGATATGGCAGGGATATGGAGCGCCGTGTTGGTGGACCCTCCGATGGCCATATCGACGCATATGGCATTATGGAACGAGTGGGAGTTGACGATGTCGCGGGGCTTGATCCCCTTCTTCACAAGTTCCACGATCCTCTTTCCTGACTCCTTGGCGATAGCGAGCTTCTTCTCATCCACGGCCAAGGATGTCCCGCAACCGGTCAGAGACATACCGAGAGTCTCGGTGAGGCATGCCATCGTGTTGGCGGTGAAGAGTCCGGAACAGCTCCCTGCACCGGGACAGGCCGCACATTCTACGGTCTTCAAGAAACTTTCATCGGCAGTGCCTACCTGCACTTGTCCGATCGCTTCGAAGACGGACTGGAAGTCGATATCCTCTCCGTTGAGCTTGCCCGCCTCCATGGCACCTCCGGTGACCATCAGTGCAGGGATGTTCATCCTCCCTGCGGCCATGAGCATCCCGGGAGTGACCTTATCACAGTTGGATACGCCGACCCAACCATCCATGGCATGTCCTTCCACCATGACCTCACAGCAGTCCGATATGACCTCCCTGGAGATGAGGGAATACCTCATCCCCTTGTGACCCATGGCGATACCGTCGCATACGGCAGGAGTTCCGAAAACGAAAGGGACTCCCCCTGCCTCGCGGATACCCTCTTTGACGGCATCCACGATCTTGTTCAAATGTATGTGTCCGGGAACTACCTCGTTCCAGGAATCGGCGATCCCGATGAACGGCTTGTCGAAGTCTTCGTCCTTGAGACCGTCTGCCCTGAGCAGACTCCTTGCCGGTGCCGCATCGACACCGTGCTTTATGACGTCGCTTCTCATGTTTGACATTGAAGACCCCTATCGTATCGACGATTAATAATTGACGGTCTGCAGGAAGCATTGGTATGAAAAAATTGAGCGTACGGCGCTATCGCAGCGCAGTGCGGATAATCCTGGACGGGGAAAACCCCGGCAGAAACAAAAGGTTGGAACCTTGAATAGGTTTGTTGAGATCAGGCGCCGCGGAGGACGATCTCGATGTTTACACCATCGGGGACCTGGATCCTCATAAGCTGCCTAAGAGCACGCTCATCCGCATCGAGGTCGATAAGCCTCTTGTGGATGCGCATCTCCCACCTGTCGTAGGTCTCGCTGCCTTCTCCGTCGGGGCTCTTCCTGCAGGCTACCTTGAGTTTCTTGGTAGGCAGAGGAACGGGTCCGCGGATTGCAACACCAGTCCTCTGGGAAATCCCTTTGATCTGGTTGCAGACGCTGTCGACCATAGCAGGGTCCGTGCCGCTGAGAGAGATTCTAGCACGCTGTGACATTGAAATTACCTCTTAAATTGTTAAAGGGAGAGGGGTTGCCCCCTCACCCTTTATTGGGAATTCAAGCCTTCTCGACTTCGGTGCAGACACCGGCGGCGACGGTCTGTCCCATGTCACGGATGGCGAACCTTCCGAGTGGCGGGAAGTCCTTGGCGGGCTCGATGACGAGGGGCTTGGTGGGCTTCACTTTGACGATGGCGTTGTCACCGTTCTTGATGAAGCTGAGGTCGGTCAGGGGCTTTCCAGCGCGGTTGGCGGAGCAGATCTCGGTGATCTGGCAGGCGACCTGAGCGGTGTGGACGTGGAACACAGGGGTGTATCCGACGGTGATGACCGAGGGGTGGTTCAGCACGATGATCTGTGCGGTGAAGGATTTTGCAACGGTCGGAGGGTTGTCGACGGGTCCGGCGACGTCTCCCCTCTTAATGTCGTTCTTGGCGACTCCACCGACGTTGAATCCGACGTTGTCTCCGGGAACGGCCTCGGGCAGCTGCTCGTGGTGCTCCTCGATGGACTTGACGACTCCGGTCGCGTGGGAGGGCTCGAAGATGACCTTCATGTTGGGCTTCATGACTCCGGTCTCGACACGTCCGACGGGGACGGTTCCGATACCGGTGATGGTGTAGACATCCTGGACGGGAACCCTGAGGGGCTTCTCGGTGTGCTTCTCAGGAACGGACAGGTTGTCGAGTGCCTGGAAGAGGGTAGGTCCGCTGTACCAGGGGGTGTTCTCGGACTTTACCTTCACGTTGTCGCCGCAGTATGCGGATACGGGGATGAAGGGGATGTTCTCGACCTTGTTTCCGACCATCTTCAGGAGCTTTGCGACTCCCTCTTTGGCCTCGTTGTACTTGGCCTGGTCGTACTTGACTGCGTCCATCTTGTTGATGGCGACGATGATCTGCTTGACACCGAGGGTGGTTGCAAGGAAGACGTGCTCCTTGGTCTGAGCCTGGGGACCCTCGATAGCGGAGCAGGTGATGATGGCTGCGTCTGCCTGGGAGGTTCCGGTGATCATGTTCTTGACGAAGTCACGGTGTCCGGGTGCGTCGATGACGGTGAAGTAGTACTTGTCGGTGTAGAACTTCTTGTGTGCTACATCGATGGTGACTCCTCTCTCCCTCTCCTCCTTAAGGCCGTCCATGACCCATGCGAAGTAGAAGGATCCCTTTCCTTTCTCCTCTGCCTCTTTCTTGTATTTCTCGATGATGTGAGGGTCGATTGCACCGGCCTCGAGCAGGATCCTTCCGGTGAGGGTGGATTTTCCGTGGTCGACATGCCCGATGATGACGAGGTTCATGTGCTGTTTCTCTGCCATGTTCTTGTCTCCTTTATTTACTCGTTAGAGTTAGTTTTTGTGCGATAAGGGTGTTTATATTTAAAGGTTTTAGACGAACCCATCCGGCTTATAGTCCGGAGTAGTAGTTCGCATCGTAAGGCTGGGGGTTCAGGCCCTTTCTGGTCCTGATCTCTCCGACGACCTTCTCCTGCAGATCGGGGAACATCTCCTCGAATCCCGCATTCTCGGTCGACCAGAGAGCCCTTCCCTGAGTGGCACCGCGGATGTCGGAGGTGAATCCGAACATGTCGGCGACGGGGCACTTGGCGCTGACGGTGGAGTCGGCTCCGTCCTGTCCCATCTCGAGGATGGTTCCGCGGCGCTGGGTGATCAGACTGATGACGTTTCCGGTGAAGTCAGGAGGCACGCTGATGAAGACGTGCTGCATAGGCTCGAGCAGAACCCTGCCGGCCTGGCACATGGCACCGTAGATACCGTCCCTGACGGCAGGGATGATCTGTGCGGGCCCTCTGTGGATGGTATCCTCATGGAGCTTTGCATCCATGAGGACGACCTTCAGACCGGAGACCTTCTCTGCGGCGAGGGGTCCCTTGGTCATGGCCTCGTCAAATGCATCGGCGATGAGCTCCATGGTCTCATGCAGGTACTGGATTCCCTTGGTGTAGTCGATGAGGACGTTGTCGTTCTTGAACTTGACAACTCCCTTTGCCTCCATGGCATCGGTCATTCCGAGGTCCTGAAGCTGCTTGGCAAGGGCCTTCGGGTCCTTGATCTTCGCATCGGGGTCGATCTCTCCCTTGTGGATGGCGTCGATGATTCCCTGCTCGAGCCTGGAAACGACGAAGGTGAACTTGTTGTGCTTGTTGGGAGACCTTCCCTCGAAGCCGGCGTTCTTGCCCTTCACGCACTCCCTGTACACGACGATGGGCGGGGAGACCACGATGGGGATTCCCTGCTCGTTCTCGATACGGTAGACGGTGATCTCCAGGTGGAGCTCTCCCATTCCTGCGATGAGGTGCTCTCCGGTCTCGTTGTTGATCTCGATGGCAAGGGACGGGTCCGCTTTTCCGACGGTCCTGAGGACCTCGACCAGCTTGGGCAGGTCCTTGGTGTCCTTGGCCTCGATGGCCTCGGTGACGACGGGCTCGGAGTAGTGGGCCATCTTCTCGAAGGGCTCCATGTCGATCATGCTGGAGACGGTGGATCCGGCGATGGCGTCCTTCAGTCCGGTGACTGCGACGATGTTTCCGGCCTTGGCGTCATCGATGGCGATCCTGTCGGCCCCGACCATGAGTGCGACGGTCTGGACCCTCTGGGGGGCGGGCTGTCCGGCGACATACAGGGTCTGACCCTTCTGGATGGTTCCGGAGAACAGCCTTCCGACGGCGACCTCTCCGGCGTGCTTGTCCATGATGATCTTGGTGACCATCAGGACGACGTCTCCGGATGCGTCGCAGTCCATGAGCTCCTTTCCGACCTTGGACTCGAGGTCTCCCTTCCAGATGATGGGGATACGGACCTTCTGTGCGAGGGTCGGAGGCTGGATGTGCCTGATGGCCATCTCGAGGGCCACCTCGTGCAGGGGCGACTTGTGTGCGAGCTCCCTCTGTCCTCCTTCCTTGCTGCAGTAGTCGAAGATGTCGGAGAAGGAGATCCCGGACTTCTTCATGAACGGGGCGGAGATGGCCCAGTTGTTGTAGGCGGATCCGAAAGCGACGGTTCCGTCCTGGATGCTGACCTGCCACTCCTTGTTGAGAGGTGCGGGCAGGTTGGCCTTGATCTTCTCGTTGAAGGTGGCGATGAGCTTGGAGAAGCGCTCGATCATCATCTCCTTGGTGACCTGCTGCTCGACGATCATCCTGTCCACCTTGTTGATGAACAGCATGGGCTTGACACGCTCTTTGAGCGCCTGCCTGATGACGGTCTCGGTCTGAGGCATGATACCCTCGACGGCGCAACAGAGGATGAACACTCCGTCCAGAGCCCTCATGGCCCTGGTGACGTCCCCACCGAAGTCGACGTGACCGGGGGTGTCGATAAGGTTGATGAGGTAGGACTTTCCCTCGAAGTGGTGGACCATGGACGCGGATGCCGCGTTGATGGTGATTCCCCTTGCGGCCTCCTGCTCATCGAAGTCCAGAACACACTGCTTTCCAGCGAGGTCCTCCGACATCATTCCTGCTCCTGCGATCAGGTTATCGGAGAAAGTGGTCTTTCCGTGATCGATATGCGCGGCGGTCCCGATGTTCCTTACGAACTCGGGAGTCTTCATAATGGTCGTCGCGTATTTGACATTCTCTTCTTTACGTCCCATACTCACTCACCTTATCGTTAACCTAATCACCTGGCGGACTGGGCGACCCTCTCGGTCTCCTCTTTCTTCGCTACGGCGAAGGAGGTCATGTCTCCTTTGGCTGCGAGCATGATCTCGTCGGCCAGGCAGTCCTGAATAGTTTTCTTGTTCTTTGCAGATGCAGCGACGACTCCGCTGCTGACATTCCTGAGGGCGATGTCGAGTCTCCTCTGGGGGGAGATGTCGACGGCCTTGGGGACGGAGATTCCTCCGAACTGCAGCCTGGTGACCTCCTCACGGGGTGCTGCGTTCTCGAGGGCCTCCACGAGGACCTGTACAGGGTTCTTCTTGGTCTTCGCGGCGATGATGTCGAATGCATCGGAAACGGCCTTGTATGCCTTCAGTTTCTTTCCGGTGTATTTCTCGGTCCTCATGATGTTGTTGATCAGCCTCTCCACGATGCTGAGGTTGGACTTTCCGAACCATTTGTTGGCGTGCTTCCCGCCGGAGTGGGGGACGCTGGTGGAGTTGAGGTCGATGTACTTTGCGAGACCGGCGTCGTTGATGACAATCTCGGTCGTGTCGTATTTGCCGAAGACGGGTGCCTTGGGGGCGACCATCTTGGTTTTCTCCTCGGCAGGTGCGGCGACTGCGACCTGCTCCTGAGTCTGAACTTCTTCGTCTGCCATGTTTCACACCTTCATCTGGTGGGCTTCTGGACCCTGCCCCTTACCATCTCGTCGAGGGAGACGTTGTTGACCTTGATGACCTTGTAACGGACTCCGGGGATATCTCCGTAAGACCTTCCCATCCTTCCGCCGATACCCTCTACGAGGACCTCGTCGTGCTCGTCGATGAAGTTGATAGCTCCGTCTCCGACGGCGAATGCGGTGATCTGACGTCCGTTCTTGATAAGCTGGACCTTGACGCACTTACGGATAGCGGAGTTGGGCTGCTTTGCCTCGATTCCGACTTTCTCCAGAACGATGCCGCGTCCCTGTGCGGATCCCTCGAGAGGATCGGACTTCTCCCTCAGCTTCAGTACCCTCTTCTTGTATCCCCTGTCTAGCCAGCGGAACTTCTGCCTGTCTGCCTGCATTTTTCTTGCAGTGAATAGACCGTTTCCCATTGTTTTCACCTATTTTGGGTTTGTTTTTTCGCTCGCGATGCGATTATGCCCCGCGCAATATCATTAAATATTGCTAAGCGTGGCTATGCTGAGGGTCGCTATTCACAGATTATATTTAATGGTTTACCAGAGAAAATACAAAAACCAAGCACCCGCGGTATACTCCGCAGGTCATTCGATATATCCAGAACATGAATATAATGATGTCGCATTGAATGCCGTCCTTGATACTTAATCGTGATTTTTTAGATAAAACCGTACAAAAACAACGATTGAATGACATCACATGGACGTTTGAACATCATATCCGCCATTTCTATCACAAATGTTTATTAACGATTTATGCTTAGAGAGGTTCCCGTTGATTTGACATGAAATTGATTTTCGTCAGCGGAGGAGTAATATCCGGATTGGGAAAGGGGATCACCGCATCTTCCATAGGGCGTCTTCTCAAGTCGAGAGGCATCAACGTGACATCCATCAAGATCGACCCCTACCTCAACATCGACGCAGGGACCATGAACCCGTTCGAACACGGGGAGGTGTATGTCCTGGACGACGGCGGGGAAGTGGATCTCGACCTCGGGAACTACGAGAGGTTCATGGACCTCCATCTTGGAATGGACAACAACATCACCACGGGGAAGGTCTACAGGACCGTCATCGAGAACGAGAGGAGAGGGGAGTATCTCGGGAAGACCGTCCAGATAATCCCCCACATCACGAATGAGATAAAGAGGAGGATAACGGCGGTCGCCAGACAGTCCGGGGCGGACGTGGCCATTGTGGAACTGGGAGGGACCGTGGGGGACATCGAATCCATGCCCTTCCTGGAGGCTGCGAGACAGCTCGGGAGGGACCTCGGAAGAGAGGAGAACGTCATGTTCATCCATACGACCCTCATCCCCATCATGGGATCCGTAGGGGAGGAGAAGAGCAAACCCACCCAGCATTCCGTAAGGGACCTCATGTCCGTCGGGATAAAACCCGACATCATCGTCGGCAGGTGCTCCAGGGAACTCAGCGAATCCGCCAAGGCCAAGATAGCCATGTTCTGCGACGTGGACGAGAATGCCGTGATCTCGTGTCCCGATGCACGCTCCATCTACGAGGTGCCCCTCATACTGGAGAGACAGGGGGTCGCCGACCTCATCATCGACAGGATGAAGCTCGCCCCCATGACAACCGGCAGGCACATGGAGAAATGGGAGAGGTTCCTGGACAACATAGTGAACCCGTCCTCCGAGGTCACCATTGCCCTCGTAGGCAAATATACCGCCCTGGCGGACTCTTACCTGAGCCAGCTGGAGGCCCTCACCCACGCCGGTGCCGAGAGGTGCTGCCATGTGGGGATAAAGTTCGTGGACAGCGATACGCTGTTGCACGGCGACCCCGGGGACATCCTCGGGGATGTGGACGGAATACTCGTCCCCGGAGGGTTCGGCGTCAGAGGCGTCGAGGGTAAGATCGCGGCCGCCAGATACGCAAGGGAGAACGGGGTGCCGTTCCTCGGGGTGTGCCTCGGATTCCAGATAGCCACCATAGAGATCGCCAGGGACGTCCTCGGCCTCGAGGGCGCCGACTCCACCGAGTTCGAACCCGGCACCAAGCACCCGGTCATCTTCATCATGCCCGAACAGGCCGGAGTCACCCAGATGGGCGGCACCATGAGACTCGGCGCCCAGACCGTCCTGGTGGAGAAAGGTTCGAAGGCGGAAGCCCTCTATGGGGCGGACAGGATATCCGAGAGGCACAGGCACAGATATGAGGTGAACCCGGGATACATCGACCGGTTCGAGGAAGCGGGATGGAAGTTCACCGGACGCTCCGAGGACGGGACCAAGATGGAGATCGGGGAATTGGAGGGACACCCATACTTCGTGGCCTCCCAGTTCCACCCCGAATTCAAATCCCGCCCCATGAAACCGTCCCCGCTCCATCAGGGACTGGTAGACGCGGCCATGGCATACAGGAAAGGCCGCGGCCAGTAATGGAAATCGCGCGCCCGTATTTATCGCGCGGGCGCGCATACATTTATATTGGGTACCATGATAGCGAACCTTATTAAGAGGCGACCCAAATGGAAGAGAACGATTATCTTGCAATGCTCGACAGAGCGAAATCCCAGCTTCCCGACCAGATCGAGCAACACGAGAGGTTCGAACTTCCCGAGCTCGACATCATCCAGGAAGGGAAGATCACCATTTTCAAGAACTTCATCGACGTGACCGACAAGCTCAGAAGGGATCCGCAGCACCTCCTCCAGTATCTGCTGAAGGAACTCGGTACCCCCGGTAACCTCGAGGGGCGCAGGGTCGTGTTCAAGGCCAAGATCAGTACGTCCCACATCGACGAGAAGATCAAGGACTACACCGAGACCTATGTCATCTGCTCCGAGTGCGGCAGGCCCGACACCCATATAGAGAAAGAGGACAGGACGTTCATCCTCGTCTGCGAGGCATGCGGTGCCCGCAGACCCATAATGGTCAGGAAGGCCGCCAAAGCCGAGGATGCCAACACCCTCCGCCCCGGAGACGTCATCGAAGTGACCATCAACGACGTCGGAAAGAAAGGTGACGGAGTAGGGAAGTACATGGACTATCTGATCATCGTCCCGGGGACCACCAGAGGCACCAGGACCAACGTCAAGATCACCAACATCTCGGCGAAGACCGCCTTCGGGCAGGTCACCACCGAGGCCGTGAACCACTGAAGTCCCATGAGATACTTCGTCGAATCGTACGGCTGTACGATGAACTACGGAGAGGGGGAGGAACTGGCCGAGCGTATGGATGCGCTCGGCCACATCCGTGTCCTCTCCGCCGACGAGGCGGACATAGTTATCCTCAACACCTGCACCGTGGTAGACACTACGGAAAAGCGGATGATCAAGAGGATGAACGAGCTCAAGGCGGCCGGAAAACAGGTCATCGTCACCGGGTGCATGGCCAAGGTGCAGGCGGGAAGGGTGATGGTACGCCTCCCCGGATCGCTGATCATACCTCCGGAGGATTATGATGGTTTCTCGGATGCCGTATCCAAGATGTATGGGTGCGGAACACCCATCGTACAGAAGCGTTCTCCGGTGACGGCCATCATCCCCATCGCACAGGGCTGCAGAGGGAACTGCACATACTGCATAACCAGATTCGCCAGGGGGACCCTTAGGAGTTATTCTCCCGAGGGGATCAAGGAACGTTTCGACAGATTCATCGACTCCGGAGTCAAGGAGATCCTGATCACAGCACAGGACACCGGATGCTACGGCCGTGACATAGGAACGGATCTGGGAGACCTCATACGCAAACTCCTGGAGAAGGACGGGGAGTACCGCATAAGGATAGGCATGATGAACCCCAACAGCCTGAGGCCAGTGTTGAACAGCGTCCTGGACGTTTTCGAAGATGAGAGGATATACCGCTTCCTCCACATCCCTGTACAGAGCGGCAGCGACCATGTTTTGGATATGATGAGCAGGCACTACACCTCGGAGGACTTCTTCTCCTTGATCGACGCCATACGCGAAAGATACCCCGACATGAGCATTGCCACGGATCTGATATCCGGATTCCCGGGTGAAAGCAAGGAGGATCATGAGGAAAGTGTCGCCCTCATCAGGAGACTCAGGGCGGACACCGTCAACATAACCCGCTTCTCGCCCAGACCGGGCACGGAGGCGTTCGGAATGCCCCAGATAAACGGAAGGATCTCGAAGGAGCGGTCCACGGAACTCACGGAGGTGAAGAATGCCACCGAGAACGATGTGAACACGAACATGATCGGCAGGACATATCGTGCGCTGGTGTCGGAAACCTCGGCAGACGGATCCGTCATAGCGCGTACGGGGAACTACCGCCCCGTCGTAATAAAGGAGGATATCCCCCTTGGAACGTTCATCGATGCTACGGTCACGGACTGCCGCCCCACATACCTCCTTGGAAAAAGCACTTGATTTTAATAGACGAACGGAATAATCGTCAACACAGTCCTGTAGTGTAGTGGTCAATCATGCTGGCCTTTGGAGCCGGTGACCTCGGTTCGAATCCGGGCAGGACTACCATTATTATCCATGCAGGACCATGCTGGAAAGATGATCCGCGTATACACCAACTCCGAAGGAGGTATCGTGGAGACCGATTCCCCCGGACCTGGTACATGGACCAGGATAACGGCTCCGACGGATGAAGAGCTCCGTACAGAATCCGAAAGATCGGGCATGGACCTATCCATCCTCACCGCTGCCACGGATGCGGACGAGATCTCCCGCTGGGAGCCATACGATGAAGGCACATGCATGATCGTCGATATCCCATACATGCGGGATGACGGTCAATTCGATACGCTGCCGCTGGCTATGATCATCACAAGAGACCGCATCATAACCGTATGCAGGATCAGCAGCGGGATCCAAGAACATTTCATAGAGACCAATAAGAACCTGGATCTCGACGACAGATATGGATTCATAATCCGCCTTCTTTTCACAATATCCAAAACATATCAGCAGGATCTGCGGGAGATCAATCTCCGTCGTAAGAACATAGAGGAAAAGATAGACGACGGGGTTGACGACAAAGACATAGTGGCCGTCCACAAACTGGAAAACAGTCTCGTCTACTTCGTCACATCCCTGAAAGGATGCAACATAGTTCTGGATCTGATAAAGCGTAACTCGGAGGAGAAACTGAGCAAACAGAACAAAGAGCTCCTCCGCAACGTAGTCATAGAGAATCAACAGGCCATAGAAATGGCATCCATATATCGCGAGGTCATGAACAGCACGAGCGGGATGCTCTCATCCATAATGGGAAACAGACTCAATTCCACCATAAGGTGGCTCACAGTGATCACGTTCCTCCTGTCGATACCCATGATCGTATCTGGAGTCTATGGGATGAATATCGATCTCCCGGGCCAGAACGCCGGATCCGCGTTCATATGGCTGATGACGGGGATCATACTGATCTGTCTCGGTACGGGAGTTTGGCTGAAAAAGAAGAGATTCTTCTGAACAAAACTTCTTTTTAATATTTTCAAAGAACGAGTCCGATAAGGAATGAATGCTGAAAAACAATGACAAGAATTATGGAAATGGGCGTTCGATGCTACGTTTAGTGCGTGGCAAGCTGCCAAGGAACTGCCGAGAAAACCTTTACGATTTTCCTTGCAATTATTTGCGCTTTATATTTGTTGAGGGTTGGGCCGAAGCCCAACCCTGCGTAGGAGGTGATCCATCTGCAGGTTCCCCTACAGATACCTTGTTACGACTTAACCTCCCTTGCTGAATCTCAGCTCGAATACCCCAATAAAAGGCAGCCTCACTGAAACCCGACTCGGGTGGTTTGACGGGCGGTGTGTGCAAGGAGCAGGGGCATATTCACCGCGAGTTTTTGATTCGCGATTACTACGGAATCCAGCTTCGTGAGGGTGAGTTACAACCCTCAGTCCGAACTACGGACGGGTTTGGAGATTACCTTCACCTTTCGGTGTCGGAACTCATTGTCCCGCCCTTTGTAGCGCGCGTGTAGCCCAAGAGATTCAGGGCATACTGACCTACCGTTGACCTCTCCTTCCTCTGACTTAGCGCCAGCGGTCCCGATAATGTGCACCAGATCCGGAGATCTAGTTAGCAATTATAAGTGAGGGTCTTGTTCGTTATCTCACTTAAGAGAACGCTTTACAGTACGAACTGACGATGGCCATGCACCACTTCTCCAAGAATCAAGCAAAGTCATTAGCCTGGCTTTCATGTGATGGTCTCCCTTGGTGAGTTTTCCGGTGTTGAATCCAATTAAACCGCACGCTCCTCCCGTTGCGGTGCTCCCCCGCCAATTCCTTTAAGTTTCATCCTTGCGGACGTACTCCCCAAGTAGCAGACTTAACAACTTCTCTCCGGCACTGAATGCCCCCGAAGGGCCTCCAACACCAAGTCTGCAGCGTTTACACCCTAGACTACCGGGGTATCTAATCCCGTTTGCGACCTAGGGCTTCGTCCCTCACCGTCGGATTCGTTCTAGTAAGACGCCTTCGCCACCGGTGGTCCTCCAAGGATTACAGGATTTTACCCCTACCCCTGAAGTACCTCTTACCTCTCCCGATCCCAAGCCTGACGGTCTCCTCGGAATTCGGAAGGTTAAGCCCCCCGATTTACCCAAGGATCTATCAGACCGGCTACGAACGTTTTAGACTCAATAAAATCGACCACCACTCGGGCTGCGGGTATTACCGCGGCGGCTGGCACCCGTCTTACCCAGCCCTTATTCCTCTAGTTATCTACGCTAAAGAAAAGCTAACACAAAAGTGCTAGCACTAGGAATTCCCTCATCGGGCTTTCGCCCATTGTGAAGTTTTCGCGACTGCTGCGCCCCGTAGGGCCTGGATTCGTGTCTCAGAATCCAACTCTGGGCTCCCTCTCTCAAGGCCCATACCCGTAATAGGCTAGGGGGTACATTACACCCACTACTACCTGATAGGCCGCAGACCGATCCTAAAGCGCCGGAACTTTGAACCATAAGTCATTCCAGATCTCATGATCTATGGGGTATTATCCAGAGTTTCCCCTGATTATCCCCCACTTTAGGGCACGTTGTCCACGTGTTACTGAGCAGTCCGCCGAGCTTGCGCTCTCGACTCGCATGTCTTAATCGAATTCCTATAGCGGTGGCCGCCGGCAGGATCAACCGGAGTCAAATCTTATTGACTTTAATCGTCATCAGATGAATGAAACTTGAAACTGGCAGTTTACCACGTTTCACCTATGTCCCGTGACGGCACACTCTTAGAATGTCCGTTTTCACGAGACATTCGTAGCATCGAACGTCAGAGCTCAAGAGTGCACGCCCGAAGGCGGAGATCTTGGCTCTCCATATTCGAGAACACTTGTTTGTTTGAGGTTGTGTTCTCGCGCATTCCCCAGTATACAGGGGAAGTATATAAGCCTTTTCATCCGGGATGTTTTTCGCATTCCAGATGCACGGTACAGTGTCACCTGCAAACCCTCGGAAGGGATGCGGCGGTTGCATCGTGTGAATTCCCTGATTCCTAGGTAGTATTTAATACTTCCGAGGAAGCAGTTGCTTCTCCTCCAATCCACCGTTTCCGGCTGATTCAAGGTAATCCCCACTATATACATCTAGTATATAAATATTTCTAAAACAGGGAAGATTGTCCGAATCTTATACGGATCTGCCAGAATTTCCAGACACATCCCATATATTATAATGTATAGAACGATGAATAATAATAAGTAAAATTGAATGTAATCTCCCGAAAACCGCCTTTTGACAACCCATGTTTTTTAATAGGATTACGCATTATGCGCCGACATACGTGGAGGTGGCCCAGCCTGGTAAGGCGCCAGACTGCTAATCTGGTGTCCGTAGGACCCGGGGGTTCGAATCCCTCCCTCCACGCCATTATTCTACCCAATTGTATGTAAACACTGCATCCGGCGATCGACATCTATGACGAGTCTTATTCCAAATGGATGGGCATCGTCGATTTTATCATCATGTGTCTGTTCTACAGGCATGATGACGTGCCATACAGAACTCCGCGATTCCATCGTCGAAGCGGTGAAGACGAATGTCGAAGGAAAAGATGTGGCAGTCGCATGCTCCGGGGGACTGGATTCGGGACTGGTATCCGCACTTGCAAAAAGATATGCCCGCTCGGTCACCCTGTACACATGCGGGACCTCCAATGCATTCGATGTCGCCATGGCCAAGGATCTTTCCGAAAAGATCGGACTCCCATGGAACCATGTACAGATATCCAAGAGCAACATATGCGACATGATATCCGAACTGGCATTGGCCGGCGATACGGACGATGCGTTCACGATATCCTACGAACTGCAGCTTTTCAGCGTCTGCATGGCAGCAAAGGAAGACATCGTATTGTCAGGACAGGGCTCCGATGAATACTTCATGGGCTGTGCGAAATTCGTCGGGGCATCCGATGACGAATACGCCATCCTGGTAGAGACCGCCAAACAGAGGCTCAACGAGATATCCGTGCCTTGTGAGAAGAAGATCGCGAAACATTTCGGAAAGACCCTCATATATCCGTATTTGGAAGACTCGGTTCGCAGCAGGATAGACGACATCGACATTCTGGAGATGAAACCGGCAGACATGTCGTCCCGCAAATCGGTCCTCAAGGACATAGCGAGGGACCTCGGATACGGATTCCTTGCAGAAAGGGTGAAGAAATCCTCGCAGTACGGCTCCGGGACCACGGATCTGATACGCGGATTGGCCAAAGAAAGAGGCATGGAGTATAACGAATTCATAGATTCGATATGCGAGGATGCGTTCAAAGGCAAATCCAAGATGAGCCGCGGATCGATCGTGACGGCCAGAGTGGACCCCATAGTAAAGGCGAAGGCCGAAGACATACTCGGAAGACAGGGAATGACACCCTCGGAAGCGATAAATATGCTGTATGAGAGGATAATCAGAGACGGAAAGTTCCTCTGAAAGGAGCTGCACTCTATGGGAAGGAGACCGGACCCTCGTACGGAAAGCACCAAGATGCGTATAAAGAAAGCATTATTGGAGTATCTCTGCGACTCTCCTTTCGAGAGAATAACCGTCAAAAACATCTGCGATTCCGCCGGTATCGACCGCAGCACGTTCTACACCCATTACAGAAACCTCTCAGCCACCCTCGACGAGATCATAGACGAGGCTCTGGAAGAAGAGCCTTCAAGGAGGCCGTACCACTGCACACTGACGGATGGGCAATACAACTGTCCGTATGGGATATGCGACAAGGTCCGCGAACATCCGGAGTATGGTGCGGTGTTCTTCAACGAATCGCTGACGGAGAAGATCATCGACAGGATCTCGTCATATTCAGAGGCGAAATATGTCGCATCCCTGACCCATCAATGCAACCTATCTCCGGAACAGGCCCGGACACTCTTCCTTTTCCAGCTCAACGGGTGCCTCGCCATCAACAGGGCCGCATACCGCAAAGGGGAAAAGGACTGGGAGGAGACCAGGGACCTGGTCGGCGGATTCATACAAGGCGGTCTCGGCCGCTATAAGAAATGATTTCATCCACAGATTCGTGAATGTGTCTACTTAAAAATCAGAATCTTTAAATCGGCCCGCCTGCAGACATTATTCATATTATATTAAGAGAGGAAAACGAATGGATCTGATGGGCAGGGGACAGCCTATATTGATCATGGCCGCCGCGATCATAGGGATCGTCCTGGGAGACGTCACACCCCTGGGTGCCGCACCGTCGACGGCCGCAGAGATATTCTTGATGATGCTCCTGTTCGTCCTGTTCCTGTCCGTAGACCTACGCAAGGTGAGCGGATCCTTCGCCAACATACGTTTCACGTGAATTCAGCACATCGGGCATGAATTATTTTTCGATGTGAAAACATCGGTTT
>ERZ779888.238-NODE-238-length-70901-cov-13.962214_pt1 | contig 70901 bp, 59 predicted proteins | sample MGYA00511245_ERZ779888 | MGnify/ENA primary metagenome ERZ779888 (study PRJEB29588, sample SAMEA2155255) | human gut metagenome | biome: human gut; feature: human-associated habitat; material: faeces | place: Denmark | collected 2008/2010 ...
CAAGAACTATTGACACACAGCTCGCTTTGTTTTGAATTCGTCGAACTCACGTTAAATATAACTCGATAATTACTTTCTTACGACGGCAACCGGTAAATCGTCTTTCCGGCTGCTGTCTTTTTTTGATGTGCCCACAGCCTGTGATACACCCCGTATGGCATACACACATAACCATTCCCATGTCTAAAAAGCCCACGCCGGTATTCATAAATATGCTTTTTTTTGTGGTACGGGAAAAAAAACGTATATTTGCAACATAAATATATAATGTAAATGCACAAAGCAGGTTTTGTAAACATAGTGGGAAATCCCAACGTCGGCAAGTCGACTCTTATGAATCAGCTTGTCGGCGAGCGCATATCCATCGCTACATTCAAGGCGCAGACGACGCGCCACCGCATAATGGGCATTGTCAATACTGACGATGCGCAGATAGTATTCTCAGACACTCCGGGTGTGCTGAAGCCCAACTACAAGCTCCAGGAGTCGATGCTCGCCTTCTCGGAGTCGGCCCTTCAGGATGCCGACGTGCTGCTCTACGTCACCGACGTGGTGGAGAATCCCGAGAAGAACAAGGACTTTCTTGAGAAGGTGGGCAAGATGACCATCCCCGTGTTGCTGCTCATCAACAAGATAGACCAGAGCGACAACAAGAAGCTGGGCGACCTGGTCGAGAAATGGCACGGCCTGTTGCCATCGGCTGAGATACTGCCCATATCGGCGCAGAACAAGTTCGGCATCGACCTGCTCATGAAGCGCATCAAGGAGCTTCTGCCCGACTCGCCGCCTTATTTCGACAAGGATCAGCTGACGGACAAGCCCGCCCGCTTCTTCGTGAGTGAGATTGTACGCGAGAAAATCCTGCTTTACTATTCGAAGGAAATACCGTATTCTGTCGAGGTGAGGGTGGAGTCGTTCAAGGAGACTGACAATCTCATACGCATAGGAGCCGTGATATACGTGGAGCGCGACTCGCAGAAAGGCATCATCATAGGCCATCAGGGCGTGGCACTGAAGAAAGTGAGCACCGAGAGCCGCAAGGCTCTGGAGAAGTTTTTCGGCAAGAATGTCTATCTGGAGATATTTGTTAAGGTGGACAAAGACTGGCGCAACTCCAAGCGCGAGCTCGACAATTTCGGATATAATCCCATGTAAAGCCTGCCGCCGCTGCGGCGCTTGTCGGCCAAGCGATGGCTTCAGACGTGTGTTTCTGCGGCAAACCATAAAATCATAAAATAAAAAAAACATCTGAGAAATGGCAAATTTAGTAGCAATAGTCGGACGCCCTAATGTAGGCAAATCGACACTTTTCAACAGACTGACCAAAACGCGCAGCGCCATTGTGAGCGATACTGCCGGCACCACGCGCGACCGCCAGTACGGCAAGTGCGACTGGAACGGCCGTGAGTTCTCCGTCGTCGATACCGGCGGCTGGGTTGTCAATTCAGACGACATATTCGAGGACGCCATCCGCAAGCAGGTGCTTGTGGCGACTGAAGAGGCCGACCTCGTGCTCTTCCTGGTGGATGTCACCACCGGACTGACCGATCTTGACGAAGATGTGGCCGACATTCTGCGCCGCACCAGACGCCCCGTGATACTCGTGGCAAACAAGACCGACAACAACAACCAGATATACGACGCTGCCGAATTCTACTCGCTCGGACTGGGCGACCCGCAATGCATTAGCTCGGCTACCGGCAGCGGAACGGGCGACCTGCTCGACCTCGTGCTCTCGAAGCTGCCCGACGACAAGTCGGAAATGCTCGAGGACGGCATTCCGCGCTTCGCCGTTGTGGGACGTCCTAACGCCGGAAAGAGCAGCCTTATAAACGCTTTCATCGGCGAGGACCGTAACATCGTGACCGAGATAGCCGGCACCACGCGCGACAGCATATACACACGCTACACCAAGTTCGGCTTCGACTTCTATCTCGTAGATACTGCCGGCATACGCCGCAAGAACAAGGTCACGGAGGATCTGGAGTTCTATTCGGTCATGCGTTCAATCCGCGCCATCGAGAACTCCGACGTCTGCATACTCATGATAGACGCCACGCGAGGCATAGAGGCGCAGGACATGAACATCTTCCAGCTCATACAGCGCAACAACAAGTCGCTCGTGGTGGTGGTTAACAAGTGGGACCTCGTGGAGAACAAGGACCAGGTGGTGATAAAGACCTTCGAGAACGCCATACGCGAGCGCATGGCTCCGTTCGTGGATTTCCCGATAATCTTCGCATCGGCCCTCACAAAGCAGCGCATCTTCAAGGTGCTCGAGATGGCGAAGAACGTATATCTCAACCGTAAGTCGAAGGTGGGCACGGCCAAGCTCAACGAAGTGATGCTTCCGCTCATCGAGGCTTATCCGCCACCATCGATAAAGGGCAAGTACATCAAGATAAAATACTGCACGCAGCTGCCTAACACGCAGATACCGTCGTTCGTGTTCTACGCCAACCTGCCGCAGTATGTCAAGGAGCCTTACCGCCGTTTTCTCGAGAACAAGATACGCGAGAACTGGCCTATGCACGGCTGTCCGATAAATGTTTTCATAAGACAGAAATGACGCCCGGCGCGCCTTTAGTATAAAAAATATCAACGTATGCGCAGATTGTTTATCATTGCGGCCCTGATGACCGCGACAATGTGGGCCTGCTCAGAACATAAACCGTCGGCCGACGAGATAGCCGGCCGCGCGGCAAAACTTTATTATGACTACCTCGTAGAAGGTAAGTACGACGCCTATGTTGACGGATTCTATCAGCCCGACAGCATACCCGAGGTATATCGCGAGCAACTCATAGCAAACGCCAAGATGTTCGCGGCACAGCAACGCGAGGAGCGCAACGGCATAGCCTCCGTTCGACTGCTGCGTGCCCGTGCCGACAGCGTGCGCCATGTGGGCCACGCCTTCCTGCTGCTTTGCTATGGCGACAGCACCAAGGAGGAAATTGTCGTGCCGATGGTGGAGCACAAAGGCGTATGGATGATGAAATGAACTACTGATTGATAGCCTATGGCATGGCTCAGACACATATTGTTTGCCGTGGCTTTATGCGCGGCGCTGACTGCCGCCCGCGCACAGGAGCCGGTGGAAAGACAGGACGTTGGACATAGTGTTCCCGGTGTCGGACTGAATCAGAATCCTTCCGTCGTAGGTACGGCTGTCACCCGTAAGCCTTTCACCACGCTTCCCGGCGAAGCGCCGCAACAGCAGACCCTGTCTGCCGACAGCGCCATGCGGCGCATCATGTCAACCATGCCCACACGCTATTATCCGTCAGTATATCCGCGCGGCGGAGCCGATTTCTCACGCAATGTTTTCTTCTACGACTATTCTTCCGGCGGCGACATTATGCGCTGGAAGGGCGGAGCCATCGTCGGAAGCGGCAGCCGCACCACGCTGCCCGGACTCCTCTCGCGCCAGAACGCGTCGCTGCAGATGGTGCATACTACAGGCAACCTGATGCTCACGGCAGGCGTGACGGCCGACCGTTATATGCTCACGCGCGGCCTGCGGACCGTTTACGGCATCAACGCCTCGGCAACATACAGTTTCAACGAGAATCTTTCGCTTACGGTCTTCGGCCGTTTCTACAACAATTCACGGTACGTGTCGATGGCTGCCATGCCCTATATCGGCAGCTCGGCCTATGGCGGATACATAAGCTACACTGGCGAACGGTTCGGCATAGACCTCGGTGTGGAACGGGTGTACGACCCATACCTGCGCCGCTGGACCACCGTACCCATTGTGACACCTGTGGTGAACTTCGGCCGCGGCATAGTGGTGGCGCTGCCTGTTGGGTGGCTCGTGAAAGATGTGCTTGAGGATGCCGTGTTCGGCAAACAGCAGCCCCGCAACCCCACAATACCCCCGCCCACGTTGCCGGCGCCGACGCCTGCGATAATATATCCGCCGTCGGGAACTGAGGGCAGTTGGTGAATTTTATAATTGATTATACGCAACTATAATCGACCTCCGTCACTATGCTACCCCACAAATAAATTGAATATTTCCAGCAAAAAACTTTTTCGCCGGCTACAGGCCGAAAATTGAGCGTTTACGCAACTCTTTGTAGCACAGCGCTTTATGCTTTATGGACATCCGATATGCTTCTCATAGTGTTGCGAAAAGCACCATATCAGGGTGCGAAATGGGCCGTTTCAGCCCCTGATAAAGGCTTTTTCGCCTTCTAATATGGTGCTTTTCGCACCCTGAAATGCACTCTTTCGTAATCCGGTCTTAATAATATCGTTTGCCGAAAATCCTCTTTTTCCATAATATTGGTGAGTTTGTCGTTCAGCGTTTTTCCAGAATCAGGAAAATGGCCGTGTTAAAATTTTCCTTGAATTAACTTAAAATGCTTTCTGCTTTTAACATTTTCCGCCGCGCGGCTCTTCCGTGTCATCGTGCCAGTATGCGCATGCGTAGCGCACAACAGAATTGTAAAAAATAATGATGAAAGTCTGCCGTTATTCAAAAAATGTGTATCTTTGTGAAAAGATACGTGTCGTAGGCAAAATACATCGGTAAATACTGCCACGCACAGTTGCATGGTATGGACATTGAGCCGCATGGTGTGCGGCATGCGCGGCATAAACAGATGTGCTCTGCATACGCTTCTGCCACAATGGATTACAGACTAAACATTCTTCCTAGTCATATAGAACACATATATAATGAAGTCCTTATTATTCATACTGTTTATGGTATGTTGTCTCCCCGTTACGGCAAACGGTGACGGCAATGTGCAGTATTGGCTCAACAAGCTGGACAGAAGTCTGGAACACAAGGATAAATATGAGGATGCGAAGAAGAATCGCATAGCGTATCTGCGCCGCGAGCTTGCCAATACAGATGACCCCGCGAAGCAGTACAGGCTGTGCTATCGGCTGTTCGAGGAATATAAAGCCTATCGCAACGATTCGGCAATGACATACGCCTGGAAGTGTATGCAGTTTGCGGAAAGGACAGGCATTGAAGCCGTAAAAGTGGAGTCACGTTGTGCTATGGCTTTCTGTCAGATATCGGCGGGCATCATGAACGAAGCCTTCAAGACGCTATCTGTCATCAGACCTGAACGCCTTGACCTGAAACAGAAACGAAAATATTATGAGGTGTGCTCAAAACTGTGGCAGGAGAATGCCAACTATGCCAACGGAACACCTTACTGTGAGAAATACAAAAAGAAGAGCATAGCTTATGTGGATACGCTGGTGATGCTCACTCCAAAAAATACCGCCGAGTACTGGATGAACATGTGTACGCTCATGATGCGCACCGAACAGTGGGAGAAAAGCATCGAGGCATTCAGGAACTTTCAGAAGTATGGCAACGTGGACACTCACAGCAAGGCGATGACTTATGCCGTGGTGGCCTGGGCTTTCACCGGACTAAATCTGAAGGACAGTGCAAAGGTGTATTTCGCCCGGTCGGCCATCTACGACAATGTTTCGAGTACCCGCGAGATAACGGCGCTTTATCTCCTCGCCAAACTGATATATAAAGACGATTACGACCGCGCCAGCCGATACATACATCTTGCGCTCAACGACATAACTTTCTACGACTCGCGCCAGCGTAAGATCGACCTCGGAGCCATACTGCCGGTCATCGAGCAGGACAGATATGAGGCCATACGCAGCCAGCGCAACTATTTCATGCTTGCCGCGGCGCTGTTTGTGGTGCTGCTTGTGGTGTCGCTGCTTTCCGCAAGGTTCGTAAGGCGAAAGAACGCAAAGATACTCCAGGCTCAGAACACCATCAAGGAGAACATGGATAAGCTGCAGGAGGTGAACCGGCAACTCACCGAGGCCAACAAGATTAAGAACGAATATATAGGCATGTCGTTCTGCGCCAACTCCGAACTTCTGTCCAGACTGCAACGCATGTTCACCGCGCTCGACCACAAGATTGTGGCCCATCAGTACAGCGAACTGCGCTCGACGCTTGACCGCACCGTGCTCGACACCGAGCGCGACAGCATGTATGCCTCGTTCGACGCGGCATTCCTTAATCTTTTTCCCGATTTCATAGAAAAATACAACCAGCTGTTCGAGGAGAAGTACCGCACCATACCGCGAAAGAACTCTCTTACATCCGAAATGCGCATCTTCGCGCTTATTCGACTGGGAATAAACGACAGCGAGCGCATCGCCAACTTCCTTAACTATTCGGTGCACACGGTGAACACATACAAGACGCGTGTGAAGAACCGCTCACTGCTCGACAACAGCAAATTCGAACCGGCCATCATGGCCATATAGAGACGGTCTGCCTGTGGCGCAAGAGTGCGTCCCGGCAGAGCGATACATACGTGAAAAACACCCCGGCACAACCATGTGAAAGTGTCGGAGAACGGCGCCGCGCGCCTTTTATACGTAATACAAAGTAGCTACATTGTAAATTTTAATGTGCTGATAATCAGCGATATACAATTATACAGATGATAAAGTGATTATACAAATATTAAAATAGTAGCACTGTATTCCTTTTTTTCCTAAATTTGCAAAGTACGAATTTAAATTCATTAATTCAAAAACCTAAATTATTAATTAATTCTTTAAAAGTTAAACGTATGATCAAACGATTACCGATTTATCTTATGCTCAGCGCAATGGGAATGTGCAGCGTGACGCATACGTTTGCAATTGACATTAATGACGGAGTCTATCAGATTGCTTCAGGTGCGGATCTGGCAGAATTCTCACGTCTTGTAAACGAAGGAAATTCAAGTATTCAGGCTGTGTTGACAAGCGACGTCGATATGGCTGGTGTAGATTTTCAACCGATAGGCAACAGCGGGGTGCCTTTCAAGGGAACATTCGACGGAAGCTGCCACTATGTGCGCAACCTGACCATCAGTGCTCCCGGAGAGAGTTATGTGGGACTGTTCGGTGCTGTGGCCGACGGTGCTTATATTAAAAATGTAGTGGTTGACGCTGCAAGCTCAATCAGCGGAGAAGAGTTCTGCGGCGGTATCGCCGGAGGATCGATAGGCAGCGGTACTGTCACTATAGAGAACTGCGGCAACGAAGCCACTGTAATGGCAAACGGAGCTAACGCCGCCGGAATTATCGGCGTCAGCTATCTGGGAAACTGTAATTTCAATATCACTAACTGCTACAACACCGGTTCGATAAACGGAGGCAGAGAGAGCGCTGCCATATCAGGATGGGTAGGAGGCAGTTCGGTGATTACTAACTGCTACAACGCCGGCAATGTGGTTGGCATGGACGGCACAAGCTCGCTCTATCGTAACACTTGCACCTCTAAGGGATGCTTCGACGTGTACGGATATCAGGGCACGCTCATCACGATGGAAGAACTGGAGAGCGGTGCGGCTGCCTACAAAATGAACAACAACGGCAATAATAATATATGGTATCAGACGCTTGGCGAGGACAAGCATCCTGTGCCGTTCAATACGCATGGTACGGTGTATGCGGTGGGCAACCTCAACTGCGACGGCACACCTATGGGCGACGTGAGCGGATATTCCAACAAGGATGAGTCCATACGCACTCCTCACGACTTTGTTGACGGTGTGTGCAGCGTCTGCGGAGATGTTGACCGCGAATTCGTGAAAGCCGATGCCGACGGAAAATATCCGCTCGCAACAGCAGCACAGCTGTACTGGTTCGCTGCTTATGTGAACAGAATCAACCAGTCTGTCGACGCATATCTCACTGCCGACATCGACTTCAGTGAGTACACAGCCAAGAGCGTTATGATAGGCGAAGTGGAGGATGCGCCTTATACAGGAAAGTTCGACGGACGCGAACATAAGATTACCATAGCTTATGATGTCACCAAAGACAATGTGGCTCTGTTCCGTTACATAAAGAACGCAACGATAAGCAACCTGCTCATCGACGGTTCTATCAACACCACAGCGCGCTATGCCGGAGGTTTGTTGAGTGTGTCGAGAAACGCTTCTGTAATAGAAAACTGTGTCAGTCTGGTGAACATCACATCAAGTTATAGCGGTGACGCTACACACGGTGGTGTGGCTTCCAACACTTACGACAACATCATTTTCCGCAACTGCGGTTATGCCGGACAGATGGATGCCCCGCAGAGTGAAGGCTGCGCCGGACTTATCGGCTACGCACATGGCGGTAAGGAGATACTGATTCAGAACTCATACGTGGTCAGCAACCTTAACCTGCCTTCAGGAACATGTGATGTGTTCGCACGCAAAGACCCGCAATATGACAACTGCTACTACTGGACACCGTATGCATACAGCAACTTCGGCACACTGCTGAAGAACGAGGACGAACTCGGAAACGGCGGTCTGTGCTACATTCTCAACGGATATACCTCAGGCGAAGGTCAGTGGACACAGACTCTGGGTACGGATGCATGCCCGCTGCCGTTCAAGAGTCACGAGCCGGTTTACGTGTCGGGTGACGTTAGCTGCGACGGAACACTGGGAGCAAACGCAAGTTTCTCTAACACCGAAGGCTCTCTCAACAAGAAGGATCACGACTATGTTGACGGCGTATGCCAGACTTGTGGAGCACGCTACATCACCACAGGCGAACAGCTTATGGCTGCCGCTGATGCAATAGCTTCAGGATTTGCGAGCCGCGCAATGAAGATTACTCTTGGTGCAGACATCGATATGAGTGGCATATACGATTATCCGGGCATCGGAACAGTGGACTATCCGTATGCAGGTGTGTTCGAAGGCAACGGCCACCGCATTCTCAACCTTACGATAGATAACGACGCCGCAGGCAACATCGGACTGTTCGGTGTAGTGACAGGTGGCGCGAAGATAAGAAACGTTGTGCTCGACGCATCTTCTTATATCTATGCAAAGGCTTGGGCTGCAGGTATCGTCGGAACGACAAAGAACGACGGACTCGTGGAGATAACGGGCTGCGGCAACGAGGCAGACATCACTGTTACCGGCGCGAACGCAGGTGGAATACTCGGTGTGAACGACCAGCAGACAGCGATGGTATATATCACCAACTGCTACAACACTGGTGCAATAACCGCTCAGCGTGAGAGCGCCGCCATCTCAGGATGGCTCGGCAACAGAGCGAAAGTGGTGAACACCTACAACACAGGTATTGTGGCTGCTACAGGACTCGACGGCAATCTGACATTCGCACGCGGAACAAACTGCGAGTATATTAACTGCTATGAGCTCGACGGAAGTCAGGTTACAGCTGTTACAAGCAATCAGGTGACCGACGGTGAGCTGTGCTATCTGCTCAACGGAAAGCAGAGCGACGATGTTGTCTTCTTCCAGACACTCGGCGAGGACAGCCATCCTGTACTCGACAAGACACATAAAGTGGTTTATTTCGACGGAACAAAATATGTGAACGAGCTCCTTCCGGATGCCATAGAAAGTACGACCGACACCACAGGTGCTACCGTTACAGGTATATGGTCATTGTCAGGAATGAAACAGAATACGTTGCAGAAGGGCATCAACGTGGTTAAGATGTCTGATGGAACGGTACGCAAAGTGTTAGTTAAATAATTATTCTGAAACGGGTCTGCCACGTTGCAGACCCGTTCAGACAACCTCAAGAAACAGTATTTGACGTTGTAATGCTCGAGGTCTGAACCGTATTGATAAAGAACTTATAAAATAAATACATTATAAAGTTTAAAATAAAGGTATATAAGATGAAAAAGATTTTATTGTTACTGTCTTTTGCTTGCCTGGCTCTGATGGCAAAGGCGCAGGACAACTATGAGCCGAAGGCCGATCCCAAGGCTGTGGTTGTATCCGGCTGCGCGCGCTTCACGGTGCTCACGCCGCAAATGATACGTATTCAGTACAGCAAGGAAAAGAAGTTTGAGGACCGCGCGACGTTTGCGGTTGTGAACCGCCGCTTGCCGGTGCCAGCGTTCAAGACACGAGAGGACGACAACTTTTTGTATATCAGCACAAGCGATCTTGAGCTGAAATACCGTAAGAATGCGGAGATAAACGCCGCCGACAAGAACCCTGACGTGCTTTCAATCACGTTCACGCTCAATGGCAAAAAGGTGTTATGGTATCCCGGTAAGGACGACGCGCTCAATCTTAAGGGCACGACACGTACGCTGGACGGATGCATAGGCGACTCAAAGCGTCCTGAACTCGAGAACGGTCTGGTCTCGCGTGCAGGATGGGCCATCATCGACGAATCGTACTCGGCACGACGTGGCGACGGCAGCCGCACATTCGCGTTCGACAAGGAAGTGAACGGAATGCCGTGGGTAGCTCCGCTCGTTGACAAGACAGCCGTTGACTGGTATTTCCTCGGTTACGGCCATCAATATAAGAAAGCTCTGCACGACTATACGCTCGTAGGCGGAAAACAGCCTATGCCGCCGCTCTTCGTGCTCGGCTATTGGTATAGCAAATACCAGCGTTATTCTCAGCAGGACTTCATCGACATTGTGACAGACATAAAGAAAAACCATATTCCTATCGACGTGATGATTCTGGATATGGACTGGCACACTGAAGGATGGACCGGCTGGACATGGAACAAGGAACTTATTCCTGACCCTCAGGGACTTCTCAAATGGATGCACGAACAGGGACTGAAGGTGTCTATGAACCTTCATCCGGCAGACGGAGTGGACAGCGATGAGGAAAACTTCAGCCTGCTTGTGAAGGATATGGGCATGGATCCCGCAACCACAAAGGTTGTGCCATGGCATCTTGAGGACTCTGTATTCTATAAGAATATGTTCAAGGACATCTTGCACAACAGAGAGAAGGACGGTGTGGATTTCTGGTGGCTCGACTGGCAGCAGAACCTCACCAACCCACGCATGGACGGACTGAGCGAGACTTTCTGGTGCAACCACGTGTTCTATAATGATATGAAAGCCACTCATCCGGACCGCCGTCCGTTGATATTCCACCGTTGGGGAGGACTCGGAAGCCACCGTTATCCTATCGGATTCTCCGGCGACTCATTCTCCACATTCCCGACACTCGCTTTCCAGCCTTACTTCACTGCTACGGCTGCAAACGTGGGCTTCGGCTATTGGGGACACGACCTCGGTGGTCATCAGCACGGAAACAACAATCCGGAACTCTATCTTAGATGGATGCAGTACGGAGTATTCTCTCCTCTGTTCAGAACTCACGCCACAAACGATCCGAAGATCGAGATGCGTATATGGAAATATCCTAACTTCCCGGATCTGCTCCAGACGGTGAAACTCAGATATGAGCTCATGCCTTATATCTACACTGCGGCACGCGAGGCATACGATACGGGTGTGTCAATCTGCCGTCCGCTTTACTACGACTATCCTGAAGTGAACAACGCTTACCGTTACGAAGACGAATATATGTTCGGCGATGAGATTCTCGTCGCGCCTGTCCTGACCGCCGGAAAGAATGGTCTTACTGAAAGAAAGATATGGCTGCCGGAAGGCAAATGGTTCGATGTATGCCGCAACAAGGTGGTTGACGGCAACAGAGAGTTCGTAGATTCATACAAGCAGACCGAGATACCTTATTTCTATAAGGCAGGAAGCATAATCGTGAACTACGAGAACGTGATGAACCTCAACAACCGTCCTGACCGCATTGTGCTGAAGGTTGTGCCGGGCGCAGACGGTTCATCGACACTCTATGAGGACGAGAACAACACCGAAGGCTACAAGAAGGGTCTGTTCACAAATACCAAGTTCGAGCAGAAACGTGCCGCAGGAAGCGTAACTCTGACCATCAACGCGCGTGAAGGTTCGTTCCCCGGCATGCCGGAGAAGCGCAACTATACTGTGAAACTGCTTGCCGAGAACGCTCCTACAGCCGTAAGTCTTAACGGCAAGAAGCTCGGTAGCGCCGACTGGAGCTACGATGCAGTCACACGCACGGTGAAGATAAACCTCACCAACATACCTTGCGCTAAGAAGACTGTGGTAAAAGTGAACGTGAAAAAATAAATCCGGAACGGAGCCGGAAGCAAGGCTCCGGTTGACAATACATGCTCATGCCGCTCCGTGCGGACAGCTCCGCACGGCGGCGGAAGGCATGAAACCGGAAAAGAATCAATGGTTCGTAAAATAAAAAACAGAAAGAAATGAGAAATATCAGTATTATATTCATATTGTCAATACTGTTCGGATATACAGCCAAAGCCCAGACTTATCAGAATCTGTGGATAACAGGAAGCGCTGTTCCTGAGGGAACACGTCAGCTGCAGAAGACTCCTGACGGAGGCTTCAGATTCGCAGGCTCGCTCAAGGATGGCGAACTGAAGATAATGACCACCGGGAAAGCTGGTGCCGACACTAAGTATATCGCGCCGAAATATGTGGATTCTTACATCGTGAACAAGGGCGTTGAGACTGTTCAGACGGCCGATGCAGCCAAGGCAGCGTGGATTGTTCCGTTCTCAGAAGACCGCTACCGCTTCTACGTAAGCAGCGACGGCAAGACCGTGAGAGGCGAACTTTTCATCCCGTGGGAAGAGGCTTACATCGGCGGCGGAGCCACCAAGACCGGATGGAACGCGTTCACAGCCGAGTCGATGACACAGGATCCGAACAACGAGATGGTGTGGACCTGGACCGGCGAGCTGAAGACTCATCAGAACATAGAGGAGCCGTCGAGCTTCAAGATTATGGGTTGGAAGAACTGGGGACAGAAAGAGATTCATCCTTTTGTGCAGGGTGAGGACCCGCTCACAACCAAGCTCGTGAGAACAAACGGTGACGATACCAAATGGACCATCACCAAAGACGGAACATACCGCATCACGGTGGATGTGTTCAACGAGACATTCAAAGCAGAACTAATCTCTCAATAACACGAATAAAAGATGCCGTCGGCCAGGAGCAATCATGCAAATTGTGCATTGAGATTTATTGCAGATTGTTTCCTGACGACGACACTCGAAGATATTCAATAGTCTGAAACCTGAGAAACACCGGATCCGTCATCAGTTGTGGTAACTGATGACGGATGTTTTTATTGTGTGGTGTTTACTCTGTATGAAATAAAATATGAAATTATAAAGGTTTTCGTTTTTGTTTTTTCAGTTGTTTTTGCGCGCGGCAGCCTTCTCCATTGCCACTTCCTTCACCTTCTTGAAGAGTTCAGAGGCGAACACCAGGTCGTTCAGTTTCTCGTTGGTCGAGGTCATCACGTCGTCCTTGGTGCCCTGCCACTCCTTGTTGCCCTGATATATGAAGATGATGTTCTCGCCTATGCCCATCACCGAGTTCATGTCGTGCGTGTTTATTATGGTCGTGATGTTGAAGTCTTTTGTGATGCTGCTCAGCAGTGAGTCGATGACCAGCGATGTGCGCGGGTCGAGTCCGGAGTTAGGTTCGTCGCAGAACAGATATTTGGGGTTGAGCACAATGGCGCGTGCTATTGCCACACGTTTCTGCATACCTCCCGATATTTCTCCCGGATACTTGTTCTGTGCGTCGCCGAGGTTCACGCGGTCGAGACATTCCTGCGCACGCTTCACACGCTCGCGATAGTTCATCGACGAGAACATGTCGAGCGGGAACATCACGTTCTCCAGCACGTTGAGCGAGTCGAAAAGTGCCGCGCTCTGGAATATCATTCCCATCTCGCGCCGCATGTTCACGCGCTCCGCCTTGCTCAGTCCCACGAAGTCGCGGCCGTCATACAGCACCCGCCCGCTTGTAGGAGTGAGCAGTCCGACGAGATTCTTCATCAGCACGGTCTTTCCGCTTCCGCTCTGTCCGATGATGAGGTTTGTCTTGCCGTCCTCGAACACAGCGTTGATGTCTTTCAGCACTTCTTTTCCGTCGAACGACTTATATAGATGTTGTATTTCAATCATTTTCTTTCTTCCTTCCTGATAAATTCATTTTTCCTTATGATATGTCCGTTGCGTTTCCGTGTCACGTGCCGTGCCTTCCGCAGCAGTCTGTACCGGTTAAGACAGCATCTGTGTGAGGAAAACGTCGGAAAACAGAATGAGCACGCTCGAGCTCACCACGGCGTCGGTGCTCGCTTTGCCCACTTCTACCGAACCGCCCTCGACCGTATAGCCGAAATATGAGGACACGCTCGAGATGATGAACGCGAAGAACAGGCTTTTTATGATACTCATCCACACGAACCACGGGTTGAACGAATGTTGCAGTCCGAGCGTCAGGTCGTCCGGAGGCAGTATGTGTCCGATGTATGCCGTGCCGTAGGCTCCCAGTATTCCGGTGGTGGATGAGAAGATTACGAGGAACGGCATGATGGTTACCAGTGCCAGTATTTTCGGCAGAATGAGATAGTTGGCTGAGTTCACACCCATTATCTCCAGGGCGTCTATCTGCTGCGTCACGCGCATGGTGCCGAGCTCCGAGGCTATGTTCGACCCCACCTTTCCGGCGAGGATGAGACACATTATTGACGATGAGAACTCGAGCAGCAGTATCTCACGCGTGGTGTAACCCGACACCCACCGCGGCATCCACGGGCTCTGTATGTTGAGCTTCATCTGAATGCAAATCACGGCTCCGATGAAAAATGAGATGAGCAGCACGATGCCGATGGAGTTTACGCCGAGCGACGACATTTCCTTGATGTATTGTTTGAGAAACATGCGCATACGTTCCGGACGCGAGAACGAACGGCCCATCAGCATCAGATAGCGTCCGAGGGTGTTTAAATATTTTGTAATCAACATATTCTGATTTTTTGATATGCCTGTGTGTCTATGGGTGCAAAAGTAGTAATAAAAGATTGAAAAACTGTCAAAAGCGTTGAAGTTTTATGTTTATTTCAGATTGACGCGCCTCCGGCGGCAGTGCGTAGGGTGGGAGAGGGGCGGATGGTCGATGATGTGTGACGAAATATAAAAAATCGGAATTTATGTAGGTAGAATGTTAAATATTTGCCGCCGCAGACGCTCAAAAATCGTTTCGCAGCGCACCGGCGACGGTTTTGCTCTGAAAATCGCGAAAATTCGGCGTTTGCGCAATGCGCTGATACACAACTGTTTGCGGAATATGGCACTTCGGCCTTGCCCTGACGGCTTTGCGAAAAAGCCCATTTCGGCTTCCGATATAGGCTATATTGGCTCCCGATTAAGCCCGTTTCATGCTGCGAAATGCACCATTTCGGAGTGCGAAAAAGCCCATTTCGCAAAATCATCCGCCGTCGGACGGTCCGCGTCTTGTTCCCGATGGGGTGATATGGGCCTTTTTGCCGCCTGTCGTTTCTCTGGATTGAGAAAAATGAAATGTTAAATCCTGATTTCCGAAAGTAAATGTATGTTAACACAATGGCGTTTCTGGCATACCTCTCCTCTCCGTATGTTCCGTCGGTGTGATGTCTTTATGAGCTGCCGGCCACGCATTTTTGCCGGTGTGCGGAGCGCGCCGTCGCGTGCTTGTGAAAAAAGCATAAAACATGGTTTGCACGGAAAGATAAAAACATTTAACTTTGTAACCGATATAATCATTGATATGAACGAAACAGACAACAAGACAACCGCGGCGCCCGAACACAGAATGGTGCTGCGCACCGAAGGACTCGTGAAGCGCTACGGCAAGCGTACCGTGGTGAACGATGTGTCGATAAACGTAAGACAGGGAGAGATTGTCGGACTGCTCGGACCTAACGGCGCGGGCAAGACCACATCGTTCTATATGACCACCGGACTCATCGTGCCCAACGCGGGACACATATATCTCGACGATAAGGACATAACCGACTATCCTGTCTATAAGCGTGCGCGTGCCGGCGTTGGTTATCTTCCGCAGGAGGCGAGCGTGTTCCGTAAGATGAGTGTCGAGGACAACATTCTCTCGGTGCTCGAGATGACGGGCCTCTCGCGCACCCAACAGCTCGACAAGCTCGAGAGTCTCATCAGCGAGTTCCGACTCAACAAGGTGCGCAAGAACAAGGGCGACCAGCTCTCGGGAGGCGAGCGCCGACGCACGGAGATAGCGCGCTGTCTTGCCATCGACCCTAAGTTCATCATGCTCGACGAGCCTTTCGCCGGCGTCGATCCTATCGCCGTGGAGGACATACAGCACATTGTCTGGCGCCTGAAATACCGCAACATCGGTATCCTCATCACCGACCACAACGTGCACGAGACGCTCAACATCACCGACCGTGCCTATCTTCTCTTCGAGGGCAGGATATTGTTCCAGGGAGCGCCCGAGGAACTGGCGGCCAACCAGATTGTGCGCGAGAAGTATCTGAGTAACAGTTTCGAGCTGAAGAAAAAGAATTTCCAGCTTATCGACGAGGAACGTAGGGCGAGGGAGAAGGCCATGTCTGACAACGAATGATGCGCTGAGATCATGAAATACATGCTTTTGTCCGACATACACGGCTCAATAGGCCGGCTCGAACGCGCCCTCGACTTTTACAGAAACGAGCATTGTGACATGCTGCTCCTGCTCGGCGACATAATCAATTACGGTCCGCGCAACCGCATACCCGACGACATCAATCCCGCGGCCATCGTCGAAAGGCTCAACGCAATGAGCGGCGACATCGTGGCCGTGAGGGGAAACTGCGACTCGGATGTCGATCAGATGCTCCTCAAGTTTCCCATGATGGCCGACTATGCCGTGGTGGTGGACGGCGGCAGACGCATCTTCCTCACGCACGGACATATATATAATGAGGACAACATGCCGCCGTGCCGCCACGACGTGTTCGTGTATGGCCACACCCACTTGTGGAAACTCTGTCGCGACAACGGCGGACAGGTGATATGCAATACCGGTTCGGTGACTTTTCCCAAGGAAGACCGCGAGCCCACGTTCGCGCTCTACGACGACGGCGAGATGAGCATACGCCGGCTCGACGGAAGCGTGGTTGCGAGCCTGCGTATATGATTCCCGTTGTGCGCGGCTGCTTGTCGTCAGTTCCGTGCGGCACCTTTCCTGCGCCGCGCGCCGTCGTCTGTCAGCCGCTTCACAAAGTGGTAAAAAAACAAAATTTTCATTCTTATGTTAGGTTATTACATTAATAATGAGTAATTTTGCACTTTCGAAACGAAAAATAATCAATAAATAAATATAGAAAATCAAATCACAAATGAACATTTTATTTGAGAATCCCGACAAAGTGAATGGCCTTATGACCGTCACCGTCGAAGACGCAGATTTCAAAGATAATGTAGAAAAGACTTTGAAAGACTATCGTAAGAGAGCTAACTTCCCGGGCTTCCGCCCCGGCATGGTGCCGATGGGACTTATTAAGAAGCAGTTCGGACCGTCTGTAAAGATGGACACTCTTAACAAGTACGTGGGAGAACAGATTTACAACTACATAAGAGAAAACAAGATACAGATGCTCGGCGAGCCTCTGCCTTCTGAGAAGCAGGAGCCGGTTGACATCGAGAAGGACGGACCTTATACTTTCATGTTCGACATAGCTGTCGCTCCTGAGTTCAAGATCGAGCTCAACGGAGACACAAAGATAGCTTATTATGAAATCCAGGCAGACGACAAACTCATCGACCAGCAGGTTGATATGTTCGCCAGCCAGCTGGGAAGCTACGAGAAAGCTGACAGCTACGACGGTGAGAAGCGCGACATGCTGAAAGGCGATCTGCGCGAGCTCGACGCCGACGGCAATACAAAGGAGGGCGGCATAACAGTGGAAGGCGCTGTCATGATGCCTGAATACATCAAGGTGGACGACCAGAAGAAACTGTTCGACAACGCAAAACCGGGCGACATCATCACTTTCAACCCGTGCAAGGCTTATCCGGACAACGACTCAGAGGTTGCAAACCTGCTCAAGATCAACCGCGACGCCGTTAAGGATGTTGAGGCTGACTTCAGCTATCAGGTAATCGAAATCAACCGCTTCAAGAAGGCTGATGTAAATCAGGCTCTGTTCGATCAGGTGTTCGGCAAGGACACAGTGAAGAGCGAAGAGGAGTTCCGTGGCAAGATTGCTGAAGGACTCAAACCGCAGCTCCAGGCCAACAGCGACTACAAGTTCATGCTCGACGTACGCAAGTATGCTGAGGACAAAGTTGGTGAGCTGACATTCCCGGACGCTCTGCTCAAGCGCATCATGCTCCTCAACAACAAGGATAAGGGCGAGGAATATGTAGAGAAGAACTACGACGAGAGCATCAAGCAGCTCAAGTGGCACCTCATCAAGGAGCAGCTCGTTGCTGCCAACAACATCAAGGTTGAGGACGCCGACGTCAAGGCTGCCGCAAAAGAGGCTGCACGCATGCAGTTCGCTCAGTATGGCATGAACAATGTTCCTGAGGAATATCTCGACAACTATGCCGACGAGATGCTGAAGAAACGCGACAGCGCAGCGAATTTCGTTGACAGCGCAGTAGAGAAAAAACTTGTTGATGCATTGAAGGGAGTTGTTTCTCTCGATAAGAAAACCGTAACTCTTGATGAATTCAATGAGTTGATGAAATAAATAAATTTGAAAAAAAACTTCTTTTTTAAGAGGTTATCGACTTTTTTTTCTATCTTTGTGTAGGATAATTTGCAGAAAAGAGTCGATAACCTCTTTTTCTGTATATTTATTAATCGGTTTTTTTGAATGTAATAAATATATTATTGTCATAGTATGAACGATTTTAGAAAGTATGCCACAGGTCATCTTGGTATAAACGGACTGACGTTTGACGACGTCGTCAAGGCGCAGGCCGGTTATCTCAACCCCTACATCCTTGAGGAGAGACAGCTCAACGTAACACAGCTCGATGTCTTCTCGCGACTGATGGCCGACCGCATCATATTCCTCGGAACAGAAATAAACGATTATACAGCCAACGTGCTACAGGCACAGTTGCTCTACCTCGACTCGGTTGACAGCTCGCTCGACATCAACATCTACATCAACTCTCCGGGCGGAAGCGTTACGGCAGGTCTCGGCATATACGACACCATGCAGTTCATCGAGAGCGACGTGGCAACGATGTGTACGGGCATGGCGGCATCTATGGCAGCCGTGCTTCTCGTGGCAGGCAAGGAAGGAAAACGCACCGCGCTCACCCACAGCCGCGTCATGATACACCAGCCTCTCGGCGGAGTGCAGGGACAGGCCTCTGATATCGAGATCGAGGCACGCGAGATACAGAAGTTCAAGAAAGAACTCTACAACATCATCTCCGAGCACTCGCACACTCCGTTTGAGAAAGTATGGCAGGACAGCGACCGCAACTATTGGATGACGGCCGAGGAAGCCAAGGAGTATGGCATGATTGATGCGGTGATGAAACGCAAGGGCGGCGCCGACAAATAAAATGTCCGGACCGTGCAGGCGGAGCTTATGACGCACACGGATCCTGACTGAATAAACGAATATATCAAAAGACACAAGAAGTAGAATGCCAAAAAAAGTATGCAGCTTCTGCGGAAGAAGCGAGAAAGATGTCAAACTGCTGATAACCGGTCTCGACGGCTTTATCTGTGAGGATTGCGCCGTGTCGGCTTATCATATAGTGGAATCGACAGGCCTTCTCGACCATAACGGCACATCTTCCGCCGGCAGCGACAAGTTCAAGATAAAGAAAGTACCAAAACCGAAAGAGATAAAAGACTTTCTCGACCAGTACATCATAGGTCAGGACGCGGCCAAACGCTATCTCTCGGTTGCCGTATATAATCACTATAAACGTCTGCAACAGCCTAAGGACGACGGTGGCGTTGAGATAGAGAAGAGCAACATCATAATGGTGGGCAGCACCGGAACGGGCAAGACTCTCATGGCCCGCACCATAGCGAAGCTGCTCGATGTGCCTTTCACCATCGTCGATGCTACTGTCTTTACCGAGGCAGGCTACGTGGGCGAGGACGTGGAGAGCATCCTGAGCCGTCTGTTGCAGGTGGCCGACTACGACCTGGCTGCTGCCGAGCGAGGCATCGTATTCATCGACGAGATAGACAAGATAGCCCGCAAGAGCGACAACCCGAGCATCACACGCGATGTCAGCGGCGAGGGTGTTCAGCAGGGATTGCTCAAGCTGCTTGAGGGAACGATGGTAAACGTACCGCCAAAAGGCGGACGCAAACATCCTGACCAGGACTACATACACGTTGACACCCACAACATACTCTTCATCTGCGGCGGTGCGTTCGACGGCATCGAGCGCAAGATTGCCCAGCGTATGAACACCGGAGTGGTGGGTTTCAACACTGTGCGCAACGCTCACAAGATAGACAAGGAGAACATAATGAAATACATCCTTCCGCAAGACCTCAAGTCGTTCGGACTCATACCTGAGATCATCGGCCGTCTGCCGGTGCTCACATATCTCGATCCGCTCGATCGCACGGCGTTGCGCAGGATTCTCGTCGAGCCGAAGAACTCCATCGTGAAGCAGTATTGCAAGCTCTTCGAGATGGACGGCATAAAGCTCACCTTCGCCGACGAGGCGCTCGATTTCATTGTCGATAAGGCTGTGGAATACAAGTTGGGAGCGCGCGGACTGAGGTCGATTGTCGAGTCGATAATGACCGACGCGATGTTCGATGCTCCGTCCAAACACATTGACTCATTCGAAGTGACCCTTGACTATGCCAAGAGCCAGCTTGACAAATCGCATCTGCGCGGACCGGTGGAAGCCTGAATCCGGTCGCGCGCATTGCCGATTATCTGTTGCTTATACAACTGCCACGTAGTTCTCTACCTTTCATTCTAAACAAACTCTATGACATCTAAAGTTAATCTTAACGAAGAACTGAAGCGATATTTCGGCTTCGACAAGTTCAAAGGCGATCAGGAGGCAATCATACGCAACCTGCTCGACGGCAACGACACCTTCGTGCTCATGCCGACAGGTGGCGGAAAGAGTCTGTGCTATCAGCTGCCGTCACTCATAATGGAAGGCACGGCCATAGTAGTGTCGCCGCTCATCGCTCTTATGAAAAACCAGGTTGATGTTATCAACGGACTGAGTGAGGAAAGCGGAGTGGCTCATTATCTGAACTCGTCGCTCAACAAGGCCGCCATACAACAGGTGATGGACGACGTGCACGCCGGCAGGACCAAACTGCTCTATGTGGCGCCGGAATCGCTCAACAAAGAGGATAATCTCGAATTTTTCAAATCATTCAAGATTTCGTTCTACGCCATAGACGAGGCGCACTGCATCTCGGAGTGGGGACACGATTTCCGTCCTGAGTACCGCAACATACGGCCTACGATAAACAAGATAGGCGCGGCGCCGGTCATAGCGCTCACCGCCACCGCCACCGACAAGGTGAGGACAGACATAAAGAAGAGTCTGGGCATACTGAACGCACGCGAGTTCAAGAGCTCGTTCAACCGTCCAAACCTCTATTACGAGGTAAGACAGAAGACCAAGGACATAGACAAACAGATAATAAAATTCATAAAGCACAATGCCGGAAAGAGCGGCATAGTGTATTGCATATCGCGTAAGAAGGTGGAGGAGCTTGCCGCCGTGTTGCAGGCAAACGACATAAAGGCGGCGCCTTATCACGCAGGTCTCGACTCCGCCACACGCTCGCAGACGCAGGACGACTTCCTCATGGAGCGCATCGACGTCATTGTCGCCACCATAGCTTTCGGCATGGGAATAGACAAACCCGACGTGCGCTTCGTCATACATTATGATATTCCAAAGAGCCTTGAGGGCTACTACCAGGAGACAGGACGCGCCGGACGCGACGGAGGCGAGGGCATCTGCATCGCTTTCTACGCCTATCAGGACCTGCAGAAGCTCGAGAAGTTCATGGAGGGAAAGCCTGTCGCCGAGCAGGACATTGGCAAACAGCTGCTCCAGGAGACGGCAGCCTATGCCGAGTCGTGCGTATGCCGACGCAAGCTGCTGCTGCATTACTTCGGCGAGGAGTATCATCAAGAGAATTGCGGCAACTGCGACAACTGTCTGCATCCCAAGGAGAAGCGCGAGGGCAAGGACGCTCTGCTCATCATACTCAAGGCTGTGGTGGCCATAAAGGAGGCGTTCCAGCAACCATATCTCATTGATTTCGTGAAAGGACGCTCCACCGACGAGATTGTCTCTCACAAGCACGACCAGCTCGAGGAGTTCGGTTCGGGCGAGGATGAAGACCCGAAGATATGGAACCCCGTGATACGTCAGGCGCTCATTGCCGGCTATCTGGACAAGGAGGTGGAGAACTATGGAGTGCTGAAGATTACTCCGGCGGGACGCAAGTTCATAAAGAATCCTACTTCGTTCATGATTGTCGAGGACAACGATTTCAGCGAACAATACGAGGAGGAGGGCGGCGACCGCTCGGGCGCGGCGCTCGATCCGGAGCTCTACTCCATGCTGAAGGATCTGCGCAAGAAAGTGGCAAAGAAGCAGGGGCTGCCCGGATACGTCATCTTCCAGGACGTATCGCTCGAGCAGATGGCCACCATGTACCCCATCACCATAGAGGAATTGCAGAACATACAGGGCGTGGGCATAGGCAAGGCCAAGCGCTACGGACGCGAGTTCTGCGAACTGATAAAGCGCCACTGTGAGGAGAACGACATTGAGCGGCCCGAGGAGCTGCGCGTGCGCACCGTGGCGAAGAAGTCCATGCTGAAGGTGAAGATAATACAGAGCATCGACCGCCAGATACCGCTCGACGACATAGCGTCGGCGCAGGGACTCGAGTTTGAGGAACTGCTCGACGAGATCGAGGCAATAGTTTATAGCGGCACGAAACTCAACATCGACTATTTCCTCGACGACGTGATGGATGCCGACCACATAGACGACATATACGAGTATTTCCGCGAAAGCGAGACGGGAGACATAGAGACGGCTCTCGAGGAGCTGGGCGACGACAGCACGGAGAACGACATACGCCTGGTGCGCATAAAGTTCCTGTCTGAGATGGGCAACTGATGCCCCGTTGTGCCGGCCTGAAAAATATGATACGTGTGCGGACCGTATGCCTTTGTGCGTGCGGTCCGCACATTTTTTTGCGGTCATGTGCCGAAAGTCTGCCACGCTGCTGTTTGTCGTCGTCCGCCGTGCAGCCTCGCGATATGGGTTGAAACCACTGTATGTGAACTATTGTTAATTGTGTTAAATCGTCCCGCTCAACTCGTCATGGAGCCCGGTTTTCTGAAAAATTTTATTCTTGGGTGCAAATATCGCGAATATGAGCGTGCAGTTTTAATGCGCTGGATATCTGTGTGTTATGTGCGATTGCGCGCATAACGTGCAATAATAAAAACCGGATTGCGTTGCGAAATGCCCCATTTCGGACTGCGATATGGTGCATTTTGTGTGCTGAAATGGTGCATATCATCACCCGAAATGGTGCATTTTGAATCGTGAAATGGGCTTTTTCGCACCGCCGCATTGTTTTTTCCGTGTCGCAACCCGGTCATTTCTCCGTTTCAGAAGGCTGAAAAAGGCCTTTTCGTAGTTTCTTCATTTCTATTTCGTAAATGTTAATTGTCAAAAAAAAGTCAAGGAAATTTTCCTCGTTTCCGTTCCTTTCCGGCCTTTTTCTCGGCTTTGCGTGCTGTCTGCCGAGGGATACGCGGAAGTCCGTTTTCGTGGCGGTCTGACCGGGCTCTCGTCCGGAGCTGTCGCGGTGCGCGGCAGAGTCGTTCCGCCGTTCCCGGCTTCTTGTTTTCTGACCTTACGCCGGCGGGATTTAATGACATCTTTTAAGCCCTTTTTCCTGTCGCGGGGTCGTGCCATAGTGAACGGTTTAGGGTGTCGGCGTCTGCCGATTTCGGATAAATAGTGTTAATGTATTAATGAAAAGCCCGCCGTGTTACGTTCAATGTGAAAAATTTATGCTAAATTTGCACGCAATAAATTTTTAATGTATTATATGTCATCATTTGTTGCAGATAAAATTGTAATGGACGGTCTGACCTTCGATGACGTCCTTCTTATTCCGGCTTATTCCGAGATATTACCTAAGATGGTAGATCTGAAAACCCGTTTCTCACGTAACATCACTCTGAACGTGCCGTTTGTGACTGCTGCCATGGACACTGTCACCGAATCGGCTATGGCAATCGCCATTGCGCGTGAAGGAGGTATAGGTGTCATACACAAGAACATGTCTATAGAGGAACAGGCCCGTCAGGTAGCCATCGTAAAGCGTGCCGAGAACGGAATGATATACGATCCGGTAACCATCCGCCGCGGAAGCACGGTGCAGGATGCTCTCGACATTATGGCCGAGTATCACATCGGCGGAATACCTGTCGTAGATGATGAAAAGCATCTTGTGGGTATAGTTACCAACCGCGACTTGCGCTTCGAACGCCATCTTGACAAACTCATTGACGAGGTGATGACTTCTGAGAACCTTGTCACCACTCATTTGCAGACTGACCTCAGCGCTGCAGCACAGATATTACAGGAAAACAAGATTGAGAAACTGCCGGTTGTCGATAAGGACAATCACCTGGTGGGACTCATCACATACAAGGACATAACAAAGGCCAAGGACAAACCGATGGCATGCAAGGACGACAAAGGACGTCTGCGCGTGGCTGCCGGAGTAGGCGTGACGGTGGATACGCTCGACCGTATGCAGGCTCTTGTTGAGGCCGGTGCCGACGCCATCGTTATCGATACCGCTCACGGACATTCAAAATATGTCATCGAGAAACTCGTCGAGGCCAAGGGCGCGTTCCCGAATGTCGATATAGTAGTGGGCAACGTAGCTACAGGCGCGGCAGCAAAGATGTTGGTTGACAATGGCGCCGACGCCATCAAGGTGGGCATCGGACCGGGTTCTATCTGCACCACACGTGTCGTTGCCGGTGTAGGTGTGCCGCAGCTCAGTGCCATCTATGATGTATATACAGCCCTCAAGGGCACAGGCGTTCCGTTGATCGCCGACGGCGGACTCCGCTATTCGGGCGATGTTGTCAAGGCTCTTGCAGCAGGTGGAACATGCGTTATGATCGGTTCGCTTGTAGCAGGTACAGAGGAGAGCCCGGGCGACACAATCATCTTCAACGGACGTAAGTTCAAGAGTTATCGCGGTATGGGATCGCTCGAGGCTATGGAGAACGGCTCAAAGGACCGCTACTTCCAGGCCGGCACAAAGAACGTGAAGAAACTCGTTCCGGAGGGAATAGCAGGACGCGTGCCTTACAAAGGAACTGTTCAGGAGGTGATCTATCAGCTCGTAGGTGGTCTGCGCTCAGGCATGGGCTACTGCGGTGCTCACGACATAGAGGAACTGCACGGTGCACGCTTCACACGCATCACCAACGCCGGTGTGCTTGAAAGCCATCCTCACGACATCATGATCACAAGTGAGGCTCCTAATTATTCACGTCCTGAATAATGGGAAGGTACTGACGATATTTTTGTAAAAACAGAAACCTATAATGAAATTCAGTGTACTGATGTTTGCAATGCTTCTTTGCGGAAGCATTGCAAATGCTCAGAACGACCCGGTGGTGATGACCATAAACGGCCATCCCGTGACACGTTCTGAGTTTGAATATTCTTACAATAAGAACAACTCTGAGACAGTGGTCGATAAGAAAAGCGTTGACGAGTATGTCGATCTTTTCATCAACTATAAACTGAAGGTGCAGGCAGCAATGGATGCCGGCATAGACACCACAAAGAGTTTCAGGTCTGAATTCCTGCTCTACCGCAATCAGCAGATACGCCCGTCGTTCATCAACAACACCGACATAGAGAACGAGGCTTGGAAAATTTACAAGGCTACGCAGACTCGTGTCGACTCACTCGGCGGACTTGTGAGACCGGCGCACATTCTCGTGGGGCTCAGACAGAATGCTCCGGCCGACGCTCAGGCAAAGGCCAAGGAACGCATAGACTCCATATACAACGCGCTGCAGGGTGGTGCCGACTTTTCCGAACTGGCACGCAAGTGCTCTGACGACCGCCGCTCTGCCGTCGAGGGCGGACTACTGCCGTGGCTGCAGAAAGGTCAGACGCTCAAGGAGTTTGAGGATGTCATCTTCTCACTGAAGAAGGGTGAAATGAGCAAACCGTTCCTCTCGCCGGCAGGCTATCACATAGTGCTGCTCGAGGACAAGAGCAAGTTCTTCCCCTACGACTCCATTCACGCCGACATAGTGCGCTTCATCGACCAGCGCGGAGTGCGCGAGCGCATCATAACACAGAACATCGACTCAATAGCCAAGGCCTCTGTGCCGCAGATGACTCCTGATGAGGTGCTCGACAAGAGAGCCGCCGAGATGGAGGCTTCGGACCCAGACCTGAAGAACCTCATACGCGAATATCACGACGGACTGCTGCTCTACGAGATAAGCAACCGCACCGTATGGGAGAAGGCTGCCACCGACGAGAAGGGACTCGAGCGCATGTTCAAGAAGAACAAGAAGAAATATCGCTGGGACTCACCCAGATATAAAGGTATTGCTTACTACGTGAAAGACGAGGCCGACGTGCAGGCCGTGAAGGACGTCTTGAAAAAAGTGGACTTCAAGGATTGGGCCGACACTCTGCGCCATGCTTTCAACGACAGCACCATACGCATAAAGGTGGTGAAAGGTATATTCAAGAAAGGCGACAACGCGCTGATAGATAAGGTTGTGTTCGGAAAGGACTCGGTTGTCACTCCGCCCGCCGAATATCCCATACCTGCCGTTTATGGCAAGCTGCTCAAGTCGCCTAAGTCGTACGAGGATGTGCGCGAGCTTGTGGTGACCGACTATCAGGAACAGCTCGAAGAGCAGTGGGTGGCTGATCTGAGAAAGAAATATGCAGTCACGGTGGACAAGAGCGTGCTCGCCACGGTGAACAAGCATTGAAGGTCTTTGCCGATTTTAAACTAAACAGAATATAATGAGAAAAGTGATTAACATCTATACCGGTTTGCTGGCTTTGGTGTTCCTGTCCGGCTTGAGCGTCACCGCACGTACTCAGGCCGCGCGTGGGGGCTCCGACAGCGACTCCGTGGCAACGGCTCAGAAAACCGAGATACCGGAAAGCAGCATTGCCGATGAGGTGATATGGATTGTGGGCGACGAACCCATCCTGAAGTCTGATGTCGAGATGATGCGCCTGCAGGGCGAGGCCGAAGGCATCAAATGGCGCGGCAATCCCGATTGTGCCATACCTGAGCAGCTCGCTGTGCAGAAACTGTTTCTGCATCAGGCGGAACTCGACTCTATAGAGGTGTCGGAGTCGGACGTGGCAAGAGCCATCGACGAGCAGATAAACCGCTGGATTCAGGTGGCAGGTTCGCGCGAGAAACTGGAGGAATACCGCAAGGAGTCTGTGTCGCAGATGCGACAGGAACTGCATGATGAGTTCAAGAACAGTCAGCTCATCAACATGATGAAAAAGAAACTTGTGGAAGACATCACCGTGACTCCGGCCGATGTGCGCCGCTATTTCCGTGACCTGCCTGAAGACAGTCTGCCACTCGTGCCGACAGAGGTAGAGGTGGAAATCATTACAAAACAGCCTAAGGTATCGCAGGAGGAAATCAACCGTGTGAAGAACGATCTGCGTTCATACACCGAACGAATAATGAGCGGAGAGACTACTTTCGCAACGCTCGCACGTCTTTATTCTGAAGATCCTGGCTCTGCACGACAAGGTGGAGAGATGGATTACGTGGGACGTGGTTACCTCGATCCGGCGTTCGCCAACGTGGCGTTCAACCTTACCGATCCTAAGAAAATATCCAAGATTGTTGAGTCTGAGTATGGTTATCACATCATTCAGCTCATCGATAAGCGAGGCGACAAGATAAAGGTGCGCCACATCCTGCGCAGACCTAAGGTGTCACAGGAGGCCATAGACGAGATGACTCACAAGCTCGACTCGTTGTCTGGAGAGATCCGCGACGGCAAATACACGTTCGAGGAAGCTGCGACTTATGTGTCAGACGATAAGGACACACGCAACAACCACGGTGTCATGTCATACATTTCGGCTGAGGGCCGCACCTCGCGTTTCCGCATGCAGGACCTGCCGACAGAGGTTGCACGTGAGGTTGAGAAGCTGAAGGTGGGCGAGATATCAAACGCTTTCGAGATGCTCAACAATCAAGGTAAGACCGTGTGTGCCATCATTAAGCTCAAGAGCCGCACCGAAGCTCATCGCGCTACAATCACCGAGGACTATCAGGTGATGAAGAATGTGGTGCTGCAGAAGGAACGAGACAAGTTCCTGCACGATTGGGTCGTGGATAAGATAAAGAAAACATACGTCAGAATGAACGACAAATATAAGAACTGCGATTTCGAATACGAAGGTTGGGTCAGATGACGCATAATAACATAAAAATCCGATTACAGGGCGGGCATAGAATCATCATGGTGTTGGTTCTATGCCTGTTTGGACTATGCCTTATCGCTTCTTCGCTCAGATTGCCAGCACCTAAGAAGCCGGCTAAGGACGACAGGGTGTATCTGGTGCACGCCGACGAACTGAAGTATGATGCCTACGGACTGAATCCTATGGCGCAGATAGCCAAGGGCAAGGTGCATTTCAGACACAACGGAGCAAATCTCTGGTGCGACAGCGCGTACTTTTTCCAGGAAGATAATGCCATGAAGGCTTTCGGACATGTGAGGTTCAAACAGGGTGATACGCTCTCGCTGACGTGCGACTACGCCGAGTACGACGGCGTGGAGCAGATGATGCTGGCGCGTCGCAATGTGGTGATGAAACATCGTGGACGCACTCTTTATACCGACAGTCTTAATTATGACCGCCTTTACAGTTACGCTTACTTCTTCGAAGGCGGCGAGCTGATTGACGGAAAAGATAAGCTCGTGGCCGACTGGGGTGAGTATAACACTGCGACAAGGGAGGCAGCGTTCTTCTACAACGTGAAGATGCTCAGCGACAAACAAGTCATCCTGACCGACTCTTTGTTCTATGATACCGGCAAGTCTATGGCCCATGTGACCGGTCCTTCGCGCATAACGTCTAACGGAAGCATAATTAAGACCGAGAATGCATACCTCAACACCAAGACCGACCAGTCGCAACTGTACGGACGTTCGACCATAATCGATAAGGAGAAAACCATTGTCGGCGACAGTCTTTTCCACAACAATGACACTGGAATAAACGAGGGTTTCGGCAATGTGATATATATCGATACGCTCAATAAGAACGAACTGAGGTGCAATAGGTTGTTCTACAATGAGAAGACAGGCTATGGCTATGCCACTGACAGCGTGTTGCTGAAGGACTTCTCGCGCCAACCCGACACGCTGTATATGCACTCCGACTCTTTGAAACTCTATACATATAATATAGATACAGACTCTGTCTATCGCAAGGTGCATGGTTTCAGTAAGGTGAAAGTATATCGCACGGATGTCCAGGCGGTGTGCGACTCACTCGTGTTCAATTCGCTCGATTCGTGTCTTACGATGTATCGCGATCCGATAGTGTGGAACGACAACCGTCAGTTACTCGGTGAGAAGATAGAGGTTTATATGAACGACAGCACCGTAAGGCTCGCGCGGGTTATCGGTCAGGCGTTGTCGGTGGAGCTCATAGATAAGGAAGAACACTACAATCAGGTGTCGTCGCGGCTCATGGATGCCTATTTCACCGACGGTGCGCTGCGTCGTCTCGTATCAACAGGCAACGTCAAGTCTGTTTATTACATCTCCGACGACAAGGATAGTACGCTTACCAATCTCAATTACATAGAGACCGACACCATGCGTCTGTTCATGTCGCCCACCCGTCAGCTCGAGAAAATATGGGCACCAAAGGCTGTCGGCACTATTTATCCTATGACGCAGATACCGCCCGAGCGCTACAAGCTGCCGGAATTTGCGTGGTTCGACAAACTGCGTCCGACCAGTCCTGCCGATGTTTTCAACTGGCGCGGAAAGAGTGAGGATCAGAAACTCAAGATAGTGGAACGTCAGGCAGCGCCTATTCAGCGCCTGCGCAGTAGGGGAGGAGGACTTCAGCGATGATGTTTTTCCGCAATATTCGTCCGCGACGTTTCAATCACACCTTTATATATATAGACGAACGGCGTGAGATGCTGCGCGACATAGAGCGCCGTGCAGCAGAGGAATTGTCTTCTGAAGAAGACGGCAAAGCCGTCGGAAAGCACGTAACCGTGCGACCCTATGCCGGCGACCGTGACACAAGGCGCAGCGGACAATACCGCCGCCAGTCGCTTTCCGGACTCGTACTCCTGCTGCTGTTTATTGTAATATTGTTTATTGCGTTGATCAGTATATTCATAAATTTCTGATATGAGTGATATCATACAATTATTGCCCGATTCTGTCGCCAATCAGATTGCGGCCGGCGAAGTGATACAAAGACCTGCAAGCGTTGTGAAAGAGCTTGTGGAAAACTCAATCGACGCCGGCGCCACGCACATCAATGTGCTTGTGGTTGACTCGGGACGTACGTCCATACAGGTGATCGACGACGGCAAGGGTATGTCTGAGACCGACGCGCGCATGTCTTTCGAACGCCATGCCACGTCGAAGATACGCAATGCTTCAGACCTTTTCTCGCTTCACACCATGGGATTCCGTGGTGAGGCACTGGCTTCCATCGCCGCCGTGGCGCATATCGAACTGAAGACCCGCAGGCCGGAGGATGAGATAGGTACGCATCTGTCGGTGTCGGGCTCGCGCTTCGACGACCAGCAGCCGTGCTCTTGTCCGGTGGGAAGCAATTTCATGGTTGACAATCTTTTCTATAATGTTCCGGCGCGCCGTAAGTTCCTGAAGTCCAACTCCACGGAACTGAACAACATCATTACGGCTTTCGAGCGCATAGTGCTCGTCAATCCGTCGGTGACGTTCTCGCTCCACAGCAACGGCAACGAACTGTTCAATCTCAAGAACGGTGGACTGCGCCAGCGCATTGTCGATGTGTTCGGAAAGAAGATAAACCAGACTCTTCTGCCCGTCGATGTAGATACTACGCTGTGTAAAATTCATGGTTTTGTGGGCAAACCGGAGTCGGCGCGCAAGAAAGGTGTCCATCAGTTCTTCTTCGTCAACGGCCGGTATATGAAACATCCTTATTTCCACAAGGCTGTCATGTCGGCGTTCGAGCGGCTTGTTCCGGTGGGCGAACAGGTGCCTTATTTCCTATATTTCGATGTGCCTGCCGAGAATATCGACGTGAACATCCACCCGACAAAGACCGAGATAAAGTTCGACAACGAGCAGGCCATCTGGCAGATACTGTCCGCCGCGGTGAAAGACTGCGTGGGAATGTTCAATGATGTCACCGCAATCGACTTCGATACTCAGGACCGTCCCGACATTCCGGTGTTCGATGACGGTGGCGACCTGCCCATGCCTAAGGTGCAGTACAATCCGTCTTACAACCCGTTTGAGGAAATGTCGTCACCTCGCAAGTCGAGTGCTCCGGCAGGATGGGAACAGCTTTACGAAGGTCTGAAGCCCGCTGATGACGATGTTGCGCCGGGACTGTTCGACGAAGAGACGAAAGCTGACGAGCCGGTTCAGTCTGCCGAGCATAACGAGATAGCCGAGAAGTCACCCGCACATTATCAATATAAGGGACGCTACATCATGACAGCGGTCAAGTCGGGACTGATGATCATCGACCAGCACAGGGCACACGTGCGCATACTTTTCGAGAAATATCTGTCGCTGTTGCACGACAACAAGTCGTTCCCGCAGAAAGTATTGTTCCCTGAAGTGGTGCATTTCTCTGTGTCAGAGGAACTTGTCCTGCGCAAGATAATGCCTCAGATGAGCTCGCTCGGATTCGAACTGACCGACCTCGGAGGCTCATCCTATGCCATAAACGCCGTGCCGTCGGGCATCGATGGCCTCAATTACGTCAATCTGGTACGCGACATGGTGGGCTCGGCATCCGAATGTCCCGCCGGCGATATCGACGAAGTGAGCCGTACACTTGCGGCAGGTCTTGCAGACAACGCGGCGGTGGTTTACGGTCAGGTGTTAAGCAATGAGGAGATGGAGAACATCATCAACGCCCTCTTTGTCTGCTCAAATTTCAATTATACACCCGACGGAAAGAAAATATTGTGCATATTGAAGGAAACTGAAATTGAACATCTGTTCTCGTAAATATTGCGTTGATTCATGCAATTTTGATTGATTTAAGCTTTTTTTTGATACAAAACACAATATTTTTCTGCTAAAAAGTGTTGCTATATGGATTTTATTGCTAACTTTGTGCACATAACGAATGCCTTAGGCCTCCGTTTGTATGATATTTTTTATTTAATTAAATATAGGTTATGAAAAAATTATTGATTGTTTTGGCTTTTGCCGGCGTCTCTATGGCATCAATCGCTCAGGACGCTGACCCTGTGCTCAAGCACAGTGTTGCTACAAACTCATTCTGGAGCAATTGGTTTATCCAGGGTGGTGCTCAGTGGTCTGCCTTCTATACATCAGCAGAACACGGACAAGGTCTTTCAAGAAGTCCTTTCAAGAGCTTCCGTTCAAATCCGCAGGCTTCAATAGCCATCGGTAAGTGGTTCACACCGGGTATCGGTCTTCGTACAAAGGTTTCTGGTATTTGGGGTAAGGCTATGGACCAGAGCTTCAAGTATTGGAACGCACAGGAGCAGGTGCTCTTCAATCTGAGCAACATGCTCTGTGGCTACAATCCTGATCGTGTTTGGAACGTTGTTCCTTTCGCAGGTGCAGGTTTCGCTCGTAACTGCAGCGCCAACACTTATGCAATGGCTCTGAGCGTAGGTCTCTTGAACCAGTTCTATGTAAGCCGCAAGGTTGCTATCAACCTCGAACTTGGATGGAACCGTTACGAGAACGACTTCATGAGTTCTCCGATGGTTAACAATGGTGACCGCGGTTGGGATAGCCACGACAACAGCCTCTATGCTGAAGTTGGTCTGACTGTAAACCTCGGCAAGGCTACATGGAATAAAGTTCCTGATGTTGACGCTATCAAGGCTCTCTCACAGGCTCAGATCGATGCTCTTAACGCACAGCTCAATGATGCTAACGCTGAGAACGCTCGCCTGAAGAAGCTGCTTGCAGAGAAGAAGAACGAGACACCGAAGGCTGTTAAGGAATTCATCAACACACCGGTATCTGTATTCTTCAACATCAACAAGTATAAGATTGCTTCTAAGAAGGATCTCGTAAATGTTGAGGCTCTTGCTAAGTACGCTAAAGAGAATGGTGCAAGCCTCCTCGTTACAGGTTATGCTGATAGCGCAACTGGTAAACCAGACTACAACCAGTGGCTGTCTGAGAAACGTGCTGAGACCGTTGCTAACGAACTCGTTAAGATGGGTATGAGCCGTGACAACATCTCTACCGCTGCTAAGGGTGGTGTAAACGATCTGTCACCGATCTCTTACAACCGTCGTGCAACTGTTCAGGTTAAGGACTAATAATTGCTTGACAAATAGAAAAAGGAGACATACTTTCGGGTATGTCTCTTTTTTTGTGTCTTGTAGTCTGATGATTATCGTCCTGCAGCGTGGTGCCTGAAGAAGCGCGGATTTATCGTGACTATCTGTGTGGAAAGGCTCTTTGCGTGCATGGCGGCGCTGTGTTTACCGGCGTGATGGCGCGCAGATGAAGTATAATCAGCATGAGTCCGATGCGTGATTATATAAACATAATGTAGTTGTTATTTATGTTTATGACCTCAATGCCAGGTATTCCGATTTATGGCGCGGGCCTTATGGCGTTGCTGTACCGGCCGTTTTATGGTCCGGTATTTATTATTATAGGTGCATGATACAGACCGTTCCAAGTCCGTTATATATTGTTTCCGTGTCTGATATAGTCCGGTTCATGGAATAATACCGCCTTTATCTGACCTTATGATTGACTTTTTTCAGAGCGTTTGCGTGTTTATCAGAGGCAGATATAAAACCTGTCAGCAACAGATATAAATCTTGTCAAAAGTATATATAAACCTACCGGCAGCATGTATGAACCCTATCATCAGCATATACAAACCTTGTCAGCCGAAGATATAAATCTGTTCCCGGTCCTGTCATACCGCGATTTTCCGGACACATAAATCCATTTTGCGCTATGCTAAGCCGTGATATTTCATTTTTTATTTGCTGTCATATTGCGTAATGACGCTTCGCCTGCATCGGATAAGTCTTTTATTTGTTCGGAAAATCCCCGTAAATCGCCGGAACGTAAGGTGATAAAACCGTCAAAAACATGATTTTTTGAAAATATTGCTTTTAAAATTTGGTGGATTAAAATAAAAGCCATACCTTTGCAATCGCTTACAAAAAGCAAGGGCGTTTAGCTCAGCTGGTTTAGAGCATCTGCCTTACAAGCAGAGGGTCGGCGGTTCGAATCCGTCAACGCCCACAGGGGTGTTTCCTTGTAGTCTTTCGGGACTGTAGGGATTTTTTTGCCCATAGGTTTCGTGTATTGCCGCGGTGGATACTGAGCGTATTCAAAGCCGGTGTGAGCAATCGACGAAACCGTAATTCATAATGTCCCGTTCTTTTGTGCGCAACAATGTCGCTCGTCGTGCGTAACGGGCTTTCCTTTTGTTCTGAGAGCCTTTTATCATAGTCGCTGACACGTCTCCATAATGTCCAAAACAGCCTCTTCTGACGTATTTAATTCATCTTTTCCGGAACGATACGTATTCGGTGTGGCTTGGTTTTATTGATGACATGCCATCGCATAGCGTAATGTTTCCGGCTCATCAGACAAATATTTCCACACAACGCGTGCGTTGTCTGCCCCGTGACAGTCGGATATTCATATAGTGATAAATTGAAATTGCCGCATCCGATAAATCATCTCCGCCAGACCGAAACACTGTTTTTATGCTTCCCCTCATGCCTGATATCAGTGTTTTTAATGAAAAACCAACTGACGAACTTACAATTTTTCTTGACTAAATTTTGACAAAATATTTTCGCAAAAGAGGTGTAAAGGAATGTTAAAACCGATGGAATAAAGGCTGTTTCAGCCCGAATCGTCTTATGATATACCCCATATCATAGTCCGATAACATTCGTTTCGCTTTCTGATAATGCCCATTTCGCGGTGCGATAAAGCCCATTTCAGAGGGTGAAAAGCACCATTTCGCATCCCAATATAGGCCATTTCGCATGCCGAAATGGTGCATATTGCAAAACGATAAAATGCCCTTTAAACATAATTTATTGATATTCAGTGTTTTATGATAACCTCTTATATTCCGCGTATTTGCGCCCGAAGGAGAGTCTGTCCGCAAATACGCGCTTATTTTTCGGGGTATATCAGAAAACTGGGAGGGAAAAAACAAAAAACGGTTACGATTTGAAAGTTGCCCGTATTGCTTTCATCTCGTCAGCATAAAACACCGTTTGTTCGGTCGAGGAGCCGCATATTCTGATGATATCAATCCCCGTCGATTCTCAACAGCGGACGTTTTTATAGTTTATATGTTGCTCCGCTGCCCCATAAAACAGCGAAACCGCCTACATCGTGTCTACGTGCAGGTGGTTTCACCGTTCCTTTATTATAACCGTGTGTGGGTTTTATACAATCCCCATCCACATTGTTCGGTCAATCAATATCATGTCTTTCTTTTGATAGGCCACACGTCCATTCTGTCCCGCGCTACTTTATCCCGCGCCCGTGTGTCATCATCTGTCAGCGCATACTGCCTGCGCCATTCCTCCGCTTGCTCAGACCTGTGGTCAGCCGAACACTCCGGTGGAGAGATAACGCTCGCCCGTGTCGGGCAGGAGAGTAACTATCGTCTTGTCGCGCAGCTCCTCGCGACGGGCAAGCTCAGCCGCTGCCCATGCCGCTGCACCTGACGATATGCCTGTGAGCAGACCTTCGCTGCGCGCCAACAGACGTGTGGTTGACATGGCGTCGTCGTTGCTCACGGTTATCACCTCGTCAACAACGCTGCTGTCATACACCGCCGGCACGAATCCCGCACCTATGCCCTGTATGGCGTGCGGTCCTGCCTTGCCGCCGCTCAACACCGGCGATGAAGCCGGTTCAACGGCCACAATGCGTACGGCGGGGTTCTTGCTCTTCAGATAACGGCCCACGCCCGATATTGTTCCGCCCGTTCCCGCGCCGGCCACGAACACATCGACGTGTCCCTCGGTGTCGTCCCATATCTCCGGACCTGTGGTCGCGAAGTGTGCCGCGGGGTTGGCCTTGTTCTCAAACTGTTGCAGGATCAGTGCGCCGTCTATGCTGTCGCGCAGACGCTCCGCCTCTTTTATGGCTCCCGTCATGCCCTCAGCCGCCGGCGTAAGCACCACCTTCGCGCCGTATGCGCTCACGAGTTGTCTGCGCTCGATGCTCATCGTCTCCGGCATTGTCAGTATGAGTTGGTAACCCCTCACGGCAGCCACGAGAGCCAGTCCCACGCCCGTGTTGCCGCTTGTCGGTTCTATTATCGTCGCTCCGGTTTTCAGTCTGCCGTCTGCCTCGGCCTGCTTAATCATCGCCAGGGCTATGCGGTCCTTTGCACTTCCGCCCGGATTGAAATACTCCAGTTTTGCTATTATCGGCCGTGCGAGCCCTTTTTCGGCTGCGAAACGGTTGAGTTCGAGAAGAGGTGTGCCCCCGATCAGGTCGGTAAGGCGTTGTGCTATTTTTTTCATATTACTACGGTTTTTGTAATGCAATTGCTAAGATACGAAAAAAATACGATACTCCGGCCGTCTCCCTTGTTTATGTCATTTCTCTGTCTCTGCGGCTGCCTGCTTCGCCTTCTCAGCCTCCAGCTTTGCCTGCTCGGCTTTTAGCATATCGTTTCTCGACTTCGACTTTATCACGAGCCATACTCCGCAGAACACAAGTACCATTGCCACGCACTGCGATGTCTTCAGCACCGCCATGCCGGTGAGCAGACTCACGCTCACTGCTACCATCGGCTGCACGTAGTTGTATGTGCTGACAACCGTCGGGCGCAGCACTTTCTGTGCCACCATGGTGAGCAGATAGGCCACGAATGTACCGAAGAACACCACGTAGCCGGCCTCCAGCCATGCCGCTGTTGGCACGCTGTTCCAGTCGGTGGCAAGCACATGTTGCGACGAGAACGGCAGTATGAGCACCGCCGACCAGAGGAATATCCATTTGTTTATCGTGAACACGCTGTATCTCTTTATCAGTTTGCTGAAAAGCGTCAGATACAGGGCGAACGACAGCTGAGCCACTATGCAGAGTATGTCGCCCCATATATTGCCCACCTTGGCGTTGCCCGCCGATGCGCTGGTGAGTATCAGTATCACGGCGCCGCAGCATCCTATGAGCACTCCGCATGCCTTCTTCCACGTCACGGGTTCCCTCAGAATGATGGCGGCAAGTATCAGTGCGAAGATAGGTGTCGATGTTGTTATGATGCTGGCGTTTGACGGCGACGTCATGCTCAGGCCTATTGTGAAGCAGCACTGATTGAAGACGAGTGCGAAGAGACCTGCCACGAGCATCAGCAGACAGTCTTTCAGAGGCACGTGCTCCCTCTTTGCGAAGAACGAGGCAGCCCAGAACAGGATGGTGCCTCCGGCTATTCTGAACGACACCAGATCAAGTCCGTCTATGCCTCCTGCCATCGCGCTTTTGCCGACAGGCGACATAAGTCCCCATATCACACATGCTGTAAGAATACTTAAATGAGCAATCAACGGTTTTTTATCATCCATAATATGTAATTATTATTATTTTATCGTAAAGGATGTGCAAAGGTAAGAAAATCGGGTTAAAGGCGTATGCGTGTTGTGGAAATATGTCTGTAAATCAAAATTTAACACTCCGGAATATTGAATGTCATTAAATCCAAGTCGGTCATTAGGATTCAGTCGGTGTTTTTGCTTTATATTGAGCGCGTTTTCGGCAGTTTTTTGCAGGCATGACGGGTCATTTCAATAATGATCGAGCAAAAAGAGGCCAATGTAAAACAATAAGATGGCTGAAAGCATGAATGCACGGAATATATAAAGACACATGCGGTCTAATGACCTGTTTGGGTTCATCCGGCCGTGTGACACTCCCTTTTGTCCGGCAACATGTGCCTTCATGGTTCATCACTTTTATCTCCGCATCCTCCGTCATGGGCCTCTTGTGGTTCCGGACACCTCAAAAAGTGTTATTTTTCGACACAAAACACGCATCCTGACGATTTATTTCTTATCTTTGTTATGGATAATGTAGCGGTAGGCCAACGGCGTTTCCATGCGCCGGGACACGCCGTGACATATCCCCGGACAATTTGTTTCAACCATCGCCGGCACAGATGCTCCGGCACCGTCGTGGCATGATGCCGGCCACAAAAACACTACGAAGATGAAATACGCCGATTACATTGAACAGATAGAGATTGACTCGCTGTGGAGCGGAAAGCACCACATCGTGTGGAATCTCGACCGCCAGGTGAACATACTAAGCGGCATTAACGGAGTGGGAAAGAGTACCATACTCAACAAAGTGGTGCGCGGGCTTGCCGCGGGAGGCGAGTTCCCCAACCACATGCTCAAGGGCGTGAAAATAAAGGTGGTGCCCGAGGATGCCAGATGGATACGCTACGACATCATCAGGTCTGTGGACCGGCCGCTGCTCAACGTCGAGGCACTGAGCAAGCTCAACGCGAGCATCACGTCGCTCACCACCGAACTCGACGTGCAGCTCTACCAGTTGCAGCGCAAGTATCTCGACTATCAGGTGAACATAGGCAACCGTATGATTGCCGTTCTGCAGAGCGGCGATCCCGATGCGGCCGAGAAAGCGCGAGAGATTTCGGCTCCCAAGCAACGATTCCAGGACCTTGTTGACGATCTGTTTGCCAGCACCGGCAAGAAGATAAAGCGCACTGAGAACGAGATTCTGTTCACGCAGATAGGTGAGACGCTGGCTCCTTATCAGCTCTCGAGCGGCGAGAAACAGATGCTCGCCATACTGCTCACGGTGCTGGTGGAGGACAACCGCAGCTACGTGCTGTTCATGGACGAGCCCGAGGTGAGCCTGCACATCGACTGGCAGCAGCGGCTCATCGACATTGTTCTGGAGCTGAACCCCAACGTGCAGATAATACTTGCCACACACAGCCCGGCTGTCATCATGAACGGATGGGCCGACCGTGTGACCGAAGTGACCGACATCACCATGTGACAATCTCAAAACCACGCCCCTTATGAGTAAACGACTTAAAGACAATCTTACGTCGGGATACTTCGAGGCAGCCAACCGCATGACCTCGAAGAAAGCCCGCCGGCGCATCGTGGCTTACGTAGAGAGCTACGACGACGTGTTTTTCTGGCGGTCGGTGCTGTCGCGTTTTGAGGACGACACCCGCTACTTTGAGGTGATGCTGCCCTCGCGCGTGCCACACCTTGAGCGCGGCAAGAAGGCGGCCCTGATGAGTCTGCTCAACGGTAGGGTGGGCCGCGACATGATAGCCTGCGTCGATGCCGACTACGACTATCTCATACAGCGCGCCACACCGATGTCGGAGACCATACTCAACAGTCCCTACATATTCCACACCTACGCCTATTCCATAGAGAACCTGCAGTGCTACGCGCCCTCGCTCCACGACGTGTGCGTGGCTGTTACGCTCAACGACCACGCCATATTCGACTTCGAGAACTACTTCCGCGAGTTCTCCCTCGCCATATTTCCGTTGTTCGTGTGGAGCATCTGGTTCTATCGCACAACTAAATATAGCGAGTTCACCATATCCGATTTCCTGCATGTCATAGAGATGGGACACTTCAATCCCAACGACATCGAGTCGTCGCTGCGCGTCCTCAGACGCAAGGTGGCACGGCGGGTGGAGCAGTTGCAGCGCCACTATCCGTCGGCAAAACAGAGCTGGCAGGATGTGAAGGAGGACATAAAACGCCTCGGAGTGACGCCCGACACCACATATCTGTATGTGCAGGGACACCATCTTTTCGACAAGGTGGTGGTGCCGATGCTGAAGAAGATATGCAACATACTGATACGTGAACGCGAGAATGAGATATCGCGCCAGAGTGTTCATTCCACCCAACGCCACAACGAACTGTCGTGTTATACGGGCAGTGTGGCGGATGTTGAACTGCTGTTGAAGAAGAACACGGCGTTCACCTCGTCCATACCGTGCGGACACGTCCTCGACGATATACGCCGGTTCCTCGACAATACGTCGCCCGTCACACCGCAGTCACATACCGATGATGCCGTCAGTGAGCGTACACCGGTTGCTGCCGGCACCCGTAACGACTCCTGAAAATTAACATCCGGTGTACGGAATACACTGTTTTTAATTAACACTTTTAAGTTAAACTCTTTGCGCCCGAATCTTGTTGGCAAATCGTTCAGCATGATTTACGGGCGCAATTTTTATGTTCTCGTTTCTGCGAACGGTATGTATTGATATGGATAAAATCATTATTCTCACAAAATAAAACATCTTTTATGTCCCGATAAGGTCCGTTTCTTTCCCTAATGGAGCCTGTTTCGGGGCTAAAAACGGACTTTTCCGGTCCTTGGAATGGGTATTGTCACGCGATTATCTCGTTCTTTATGTCTTGTGTTTATCACGTAACATTCTGACGCACAAAGTGTTTTCATGTTGTTGTGTTTACCACGTTTTCCGTCCGTATATGCTTCATCGCCTTCCGAACACCATATTTTGACAATACTATTTTAACATTTTCCGTTTTATAGTTGCTCTATTTTACATAACTCTCGTACCTGTTTGCTGTTTTTCTCATACATATTTCCTGTCATCAGGCGGTCTCGCTAACGGTTTTCAATGATTTGTTCTAAATGTCCGAAATTTTATATCGTATTGTAACATGAAATATTTTTATTTTCCAAATAAAATTATTACTTTTGCCCATGAATAAGATTTTATGGCCTTAAATGAGGTTGGCAGCGGGTCTGCAAAATGTTTCTTATTCACCTTATTAATATTATAAGTAGTTGAAAATCAATGTTTTACACGGTTTTCAATGCCCCGAGAGTATGTTCTGTCATCAAAATTTAGTTTAATCAGATGTCTGAAGTAGCAGACGACGAGCAATGGTTTGCCATGCGTGCCACCTATGGCCGTAACCTCATGGCGCAAAATGTTTTGAACGAGCATGGCGTACGGACGTTCATACCCATGCACTACACGCGCTCTGGCAACCATCGTCACACCGCTCCACGGTTGACACCGGTGATTCGCGATTTGATTTTTGTTATGACAAATCGCGAGACGATAGCCACACTCAAGAAAAACATGCCTTATCTTCATTACATCATGCGCGACGAGGGCATGAGACGTGAGCCTGTCATCGTACCCGAACGGCAGATGCAGCAGTTCATTGCCGTGAGTGGCACGCTCGACGAACAGCTCATGTGGTTCAGTCCCGGACAGCTCGACATGAAGTGCGGTGACGCTGTGCGCATCATCGGAGGACCGTTCGCCGGCCTCGAAGGCATACTTATGCGGGTGCCGGGCAAACGATCGCGCTGTGTCGTTGTGGCCGTGCAGGGCGTCATAGCTGTGGCGATGGCCACGGTGCATCCGGATATGATAGAACCGGTTGAAAAGAAGAACGATTATTGACCGTCAGCTCATAAGACCACGAAACCGATGACACGGAAAAACAGGCAACCATTGACTTGCGTCCTTCTTTCCGGTGCTTCGGTACTGATGATGGGTGACCTCACGGCGACGGCCGACGGTGACGACACTACAGACGCGCGCCTCACCATCAATACGAGTAACATCATAGAGATAAATCCACATGGCTAATTCACGGTGCGCGCTATCGTGGGCGACATGAACCGGCTCGACATCTATCTGTACGTCAAACCACCTCAACGCCGATGCACCGTTGCCACCGTCGGGAATCATTGGTAAGGTGAAGTTCGAGACAGTGAGACTTTGAGCAGCAAATCCACGTATGTTTTTTTGTCGAAGTCAATACAGATGACTATCCTGCATACATAAAGAAGGTAAATAGAATTTTTTATGAACTATCTTAAGATAAAGAATTTCGGTCCTGTAGAAGAGGCCTATATAGAATTAAAACCCTTTCTTGTGCTTATTGGCGGGCAGGGAACCGGAAAAAGCACTATTGCAAAATTGGTATCCATCTTTCAGGATTATCTTTGGTATATCAATTTATTGAATGGTACAAATATTTATGCTCCGTTTAATGATTATGGGATATATGAATATTTCAGAGACGATACGGATATAGAATATGAATACAATAATATATGTATCACTTTCAAGGATGGAAAATTTGATATAAAAAACAATAACATATCAGATAATAATAAATTCAAGAATTATTGTGATGTACTGATTTTAAAAAAAGTAAGAGAACTCAGAGATAAATTGGATATCCCGAAAGATCAACCGATAGAACAATTCATCACAAATAATTACTTGTTCCTGAAACCCTATTGCGGTACTGCATTATATATACCGGCCGAAAGAAGTATAATTTCTACATTATTACCAGCCATGTCTAATATAATGTTGGCAAAGATACCAATACCACAATTGGTATTGCAATATATGAGCTATTTTGAGCAGGCAAGAAAAGCAAATGCCGAATACACTATACCTTTCAATGAGGATATAAAATACCGCTATGGCAATTCAGAAGAAGGATTGATGATAAACGATGGCGAAAAGACAAAACTGTTGCCGTTAAGCAAGTGTTCATCAGGCATACAATCATTATTACCAATGATGATGGTACTCGATTATTGTATTAATGAAAATATGTACAATTCGTATGTCATAGAAGAACCGGAACAGAATCTGTTCCCCGATAATCAGTTGGCAGTATTAAGATATATTATCAGTAAGAACAATGCTTATGATAGACGCAGCATCATCACAACGCACAGCCCGTATCTGTTGTCAGGCATAAATATATCACTTTTGGCAAGTTTGGTTGCCAAAGATGCGAGATATAAGGATGAAGTATTGAAAATACTCCCCGAGGAATATCATTTGACATCAGGTGATGTAGGTGCTTACGCTTTAGGCGGTGAGAATAATTATTGTAAGGATATCCTTAATAAGGAGACAGGAACAATAGATCAGAATTACCTCGATACAGCATCTTCTGTTATGGGAGATGAGTTCGGAAAACTGTATAAATTGTATCTGAAAACATTTGAATGATGGATATACCAGTAGCAATAAGCAATTTAAATTTATGCCGTGCATTCAAGGGACACAATCCTGATATAATGGATTGTGTCCTGCCCATAGCAGATAAAGAGTTTTTTGTGGAGGATAGTCGTGAAGCAGGATGTACAATCTATACAGGTAAAAAGATTGATGACAAATCCTGCAAGGTATCCAATTCAACAGATGAAGCTGTCATCCTTTTACCCATTGATGGAAAATTTATCATTAACCATAAGGGAGGCATAGCTGATTCAGCTTTGTTTAACACAAAAGACTTTCATTTCGTAGAGTTCAAGTCCAACGCAGAGGGCAATACCGATAATGCAGTAAAGGGTACATATTCTAAGGCGATGGACCAACTTAATGAAACATTGAATATTTTTGAGAGTAAGATAAATGCTATTGATATAGATTTCAGAAAGAAAGTAAATGTTACCTGCCATATCATAGTATCCGAAACATTCCCGAGAAACAGCGCGGCAGAGCAGACAAATGCCATTGCGTTTGCCAAGCGCACCAAGGGAATACCTTTGGAATGTGATAACGAGATGGAATTTTTATGATACAGGATTAATCATCTGTTGTTGGTAAACCGAGAACATAAAGCACGGTTTCATTAGGAAAATAACCACGAACAAAATAGTAAACAAAAATATAAACAATAAACATTCTTCCTCAACGAGATAAGTTTCGCAATCAAGTTAATTGCCCGATATGGGAAGATGAGGAGGAATTTTAATATTAAATACAATATGAATATAGCAATTGTAGGTACAGGCTATGTCGGACTGGTGTCTGGCACATGCTTCGCAGAGATGGGAGTAAACGTGACATGCGTTGACGTAAACGAAGAGAAAATCAACTCACTGAAGAACGGTCAGGTGCCAATCTATGAGCCGGGACTCGACGAGATGGTGCTGCGCAACCACCGCGAGGGACGACTCAACTTCACCACCGACCTCACGAGTTGTCTCGACAACGTGGAAATCGTGTTCAGTGCCGTGGGCACTCCTCCCGACGAAGACGGCAGCGCCGACCTGCAGTATGTGCTTGAGGTGGCACGCGAGTTCGGTCAGAACATCAAGAAATACACTGTGCTCGTAACCAAATCTACCGTTCCTGTAGGTACGGCGAAGAAGGTGAAGGCAGTCATACGTGAGGAATTGGAAAAGCGCGGTGTCGATGTTCCGTTCGATGTTGCGAGCAACCCTGAGTTCCTCAAGGAAGGTGCGGCAATCAAGGACTTCATGAGCCCCGACCGCGTGGTCGTAGGTGTGGAGTCGGAGAAGGCAAAGGAACTCATGTCCAAGCTCTACCGTCCGTTCCTGCTCAACAATTTCCGTGTGATATTCACCGACATACCTTCGGCAGAGATGATCAAGTACGCAGCCAACTCAATGCTCGCCACACGCATCAGCTTCATGAACGACATTGCAAACCTGTGCGAGCTGGTGGGCGCCGACGTCAACATGGTGCGCAAGGGCATCGGCTCCGACGCCCGCATCGGCAGCAAGTTCCTCTATCCGGGCTGCGGTTACGGTGGCTCATGCTTCCCCAAGGACGTGAAGGCACTCATCAAGACCGCCGAGAAGAACGGATACAACATGAGCGTGCTGAAAGCCGTTGAGCAGGTGAACGAGAACCAGAAGCACGTGCTTTTCAACAAACTCTCAAAATACTACGGCGGCAATCTCAAGGGAAAGACCATCGCCATGTGGGGCCTGGCATTCAAGCCGGAGACCGACGATATGCGTGAGGCGACATCCCTCGTCACCATCAACCTCCTGCTCGAAGCCGGCTGCACCGTCCGCGTTTACGATCCCGTGGCAATGAACGAGTGTCGTCGCCGTATCGGTGACAAGGTGTTCTACGCCAAAGACATGTACGATGCCGTGCTCGACGCCGATGCCCTGCTCATGCTCACCGAGTGGAAGCAGTTCCGTCTGCCAAGCTGGGGCGTGGTAAGCAAGTCGATGAAGAAACCTCTTATCATCGATGGTCGCAACATCTATGATGCCGAGGAACTCAAGCAGAACGGGTTTGAGTATTATTGCATTGGTAGATAAAGGAAGATAGAAGGAAACACCCCGAATAATATAAATATGGACGCAAAGGCTTGCGCCTCTATATCGAATTTTGTTATAATTGCATCAGGTTCAGGATAACGTGTGATGTGAATAGAGTTTTTTGATAGAAGTTGAATGTAGCGTTTTGTGAGAAAACGTGTGTATTTGTTGTGAAAAATGGGACAGAACGTAGCTGAGAATAACAAGAGAATAGCAAAAAATACTATAGCACTATATTTCCGCACATTAATAACAATGCTTGTTGGATTATATACCGGTCGTGTGATGCTTCAGGCATTGGGTGTAGACAACTATGGTATAAATAATGTAGTAGGGGGGATTGTCGGTATGAGTGCTCTTATCACTAGTACTATGTCATCCGCCATCAGCCGTTATATTACTTATTCTATAGGTCAGGGTAATAAAGAGCGCTTAAGGGTTATGTTTTCCACCTCCGTCAATGCTCAGGTCGTGATGTCTGTACTGGCAGTTATCGTGTTGGAAATATTCGGATTATGGTTTTTAAATAGTAAAGCCAGTATTCCGGAAGGTCGTATGGTGGCTGCCCATTGGGTATTCCAATGCTCACTGATATCTCTGGTAATCAGTCTTGTTAGTTCTCCTTACAATGCTCTGCTTGTGGCTCATGAGCGAATGGGTATCTATGCCTATACCAGCATAGCGGAGGTCGTCCTTAAACTTGCTGTGGTGTTTATCATTCTGGCGTTTGATGGCGACCGACTTATCCTTCTAGCCATCCTGAATGTCCTGGTGGGATTGGGAATGCGTTTATTCTACGGTTGGTATTGCGGAAAACATTTTGAAGAGGCAAGATACAGCATTAAAGTTTTTGATAAGGGATTGCTGAAAGAACTCAGTGTATTTAGCGGTTGGAATTTGATCAACAATGGAGCATGGGTGTTTGCTACACAGGGTGTTAATATGCTGGTGAATGTCTTTTTCGGCGTAGCTTTTAATGCTGCTCGAGGAATTGCGCAAACAGTCAATGGAGCTGTTCAGAGTTTTGTGGGTAACTTTACCATGGCATTCTCTCCTCAGATTACTAAGACCTACGCCGCTGGTGATAAATCCTACGCAATCAGTTTAGGAAACCGAGGTACTAAGTTTTCTTGGATGATGATGTATGTGTTTATTGTCCCAGTATGTTGTGAGGCGGAGACATTGTTACATATATGGCTGGGACAAGTACCGGCTTGGGCCGCCCTCTTTCTCCGTTTTGCCATGTTTGAATCATTAGCTGTATCTTCAGGGCAAAATTTGTTTCGTTTGATTCAGGCGGATGGGCATATAAGAAAATACTCTGTGTTAGCAGCAATTACAGCTGGACTGATTTTTCCGATAGCATGGCTATTGTATCATTTCGGAGCACCGGTATGGACGGCTTATCTAGTTTTTATCCTTGATTTTATGGTATTAAATATAGTTCGCTGTTATTACCTTAAGAAACTGATGCCCTTTTCTATCCGTCAGTTCCTTCGTGATGTATTTATGCCCTGCATGATAGTATCAGTGGTATCCTTCATCGTTCCAATTGTTGTATGCCATTATATGGAAAGAGGGTTGCTTCGTTTTTTCATCAATGTGCCAGTAGCAGTATTGTGGACAATCACATGCTGTACCATATTTGGACTCACAAAGAACGAACGGTCATTCTTTTGGAATAAAGTGAAATCCATACTCTCAAAAATAAGAATATGATAAAGATAACAGATAAAACCAATTGTTGTGGATGTAGCGCTTGCGTACAGTGCTGTCCTAAGCAGTGTATCACTATGTGTCAAGATGAAGAGGGATTTAATTATCCCATAGTAAATAGTGATGAGTGTATTGCGTGTGGATTATGTGAAAAAGTATGTCCGATTCTTAATTGTGGTGAGAGTAAAAAGCCACTGAAGGTATATGCTGTCAAAAATAGAAATGAAGAAATAAGGTTAAGAAGTTCATCTGGAGGTATATTTACTGTCTTGGCCGAGGTGGTCATTCGTAAAGGTGGAGTCGTCTTTGGTGTGGCTTTTGACAGAAATTGGAATGCAGTACATACATATACTGAAGATATAGAGGGATTAGCTGCATTCAGGGGGTCGAAATATGTTCAAAGCGAAATTGGTTCGTCCTATAAACAGGTGAGATTGTTTCTGAAGAATGGTAGAGAAGTGTTATTTACCGGGACATCCTGTCAAATAGCGGGACTGAAAAGATTTCTCATCAAAGATTATCCCAATCTGTTGACTTTAGAGATTTTATGTCACGGAGTTCCAAGTCCTAAAGTCTGGCAACGGTATTTAGCTGAAAAGAAGGCTCAATTTCAATGTGAAAATATCTGTAAAATTAGTTTCCGAGATAAAGGAAAAGGATGGACGAGGTTTAATTTAGTCATAGACTTCAAAAGTGGAAATCAATATGTTGTCCCATTTGATAATGATATATATTTCAAAGGATTTTTAGCTAATTTGTATCTTCGTCCTTCTTGCTATTCCTGCAAGTGTAAAAATGGTCGTTCAGGAAGTGATATAACAATAGCGGATTACTGGAATATAGATGCTGTATTACCAGAGTTTAACGATAATAAAGGTGTGAGCTTGGTTCTTATTAATAGTAAAAAAGGTGAAGATTTATATTCGAATATAAATGGAATAAAGTTCGAAGAAACGGAATATGAAATATCTAAAGGAAAAAATGGAGGATTTGCAGAGAATATACCTGTTCATCCACATAGAAAATCATTTTTTAAGAAATATAAATCCGTTTCGAGTATTTCTTTCTATATAGAAAAAAAATTGCAGCCGTCTTTGATACAAAGAATAAAAAATAGATTACGACATGTTATTTAATTCTCTTGAATATTTAATATTCCTACCAGTAGTATTTTTAATTTATTGGCTTATAAGTAATAAATGCTCTTTACAGAATGCGGTTATTGTTATTGCCAGTTATATATTTTATGGTTGTTGGAATGAGAAATTTATATTGCTTATAGCATTCACAACGCTATGTACATTCATAAGTGGCCTTTTAATAGAACGGATTAGACGGGTAAGGAAAATTTTACTTGTAGTAAATATTATTTTAAATCTTGGTATATTAGGACTGTTTAAGTATTATGATTTCTTTGTTGATAGTTTTATAGATTTATTACATGCTTGTGGTTACCAAGTAAAGAATTCATGGAGCTTGAATTTAATATTACCGGTAGGAATAAGCTTTTATACATTCCAGGCTTTAGGCTATACGATAGATGTTTATAAACAGAAGATTAAGGCAACAGACAATATATTGGCTTTTTTTGCATATATAAGTTTCTTTCCTCAATTGCTGGCTGGTCCAATAGCGAGATCGACAGATTTGTTGCCACAAATGCTTAATAATAGAAAGTTTTCTTATGACCAAGCCGTAGATGGATTGCGCCAAATTTTATGGGGACTATTTAAAAAGGTGGTCGTAGCTGATAATTGTGCAAATATTGTAAATCCTATTTTCTCAAATTATGAGAATTATGACGGTGCGACACTTATATTTGCGGCAATAATATATTCTTTCCAAATATATGGAGATTTTTCCGGATATTCAGACATGGCTATTGGTTCTGCAAAATTATTTGGAATCAGATTAATGAAAAACTTTAGTTATCCGTACTTTTCAAGAAATGTCGCTGAGTTTTGGAAAAGATGGCATATTTCATTATTGACATGGTTCAGGGATTATATTTATATTCCGTTGGGCGGAAGCAGATGTTCATTAAGTAAGGTTATAAGAAATACATTTATTGTGTTTCTTGTTTCAGGGATATGGCATGGGGCAAACTGGACGTTTGTGCTATGGGGAACATATCATGCGGTTTTATTTATACCGCTTATATTAATGAAGAAGAAACGGTATAAAGGAATTGTTGCTGAGAATAAAAGTTTGCCTACATTAAATGAATTTGTTAATATATTAATTACATTTATTTTCTGTACTATAGGATGGGTGATTTTCAGATCAGATAGTATTATTGATGTATTTGGATTTTTCGAGACAATAGTAACGAATTTTTCTATATGTGTACCTTCGTGTAGAAAATCAGTCCTGATTTTTATTGTAATAATGCTTCTTGTAGAATGGATTAACAGAAGAAAGGAATACGGTTTGGAATTCAATAATAATGTTTATTTGTTCAGAAACATGTATACGAGAAATATATTTTATATAATTATTATATTGATATGTCTTAGTTTTTCAGGCTCTCAATCTGATTTTATATATTTTCAGTTTTAGTTTATGAGAAAATTTATTTCAAAAGTAGTTTTATTTATTATTATTTTGCTATGTGTTGTTTTCTTGTACGAGAAAGCTCTTGCTTTGCGTCCAAATGAATTCTCTTATAAAAAGGAATACATAGAAAAAAATCATGATAAAATTAAGATACTTATTATGGGACATTCTCAATTAGAACAAGGTTTGATTCCTTCTTTGATAGGCGATAGTATATTTAATTTTGCTATAGAAGGAAGATCTAATTATTATGATTCTGAATTATTAAAAAGATACCTTCCAGTACTTCATAATATTAAATGTGTAATATGGCCATTATCGTATAATTTTCAATATAATAAAGGACAAAATGTTACAATATCGGATATTTTCAATGGTAGAAAAGGAATGGAAAATACATATAGGTGTATGTATTATAAGTATATGGATATAGGATGTGGAAAATGGTCCTTTATGTTTTGGCCAGAAACATTTAATTCAAAATATGAATTTGCGAAGCGCTTTTTTACTAGTGATTTGAAAACATTGACGAGATGTGATAGTTTAGGATTCCATTCTAATGGCCCTCATAATCTTGCAAATATGAATCAGACATTACCCACTGAATATAATTATGATGATGAGTCTGTAAAAGAGAAATTGAAAGGTGGTATGTATAATATTAATAATATAGCACAATTATGCAAGGATAAAGGCATTAGATTGATTGTTGTTACTCCACCTGCGTATAAAAATTATCAGTCAAAATTGACAAAACGTGGACTGTTAGAGTTATCCAGGGTTGTTTCTTCTATGAAAAAAATATATCCTGAAATTGAATATAAAAACTATTTGTTTGACAACCGATTTTTAATTGAAGATTTTTATAATTCCAGTCATTTGTCTGAGATTGGAGCTATAAAATTTACAAAAGCCGTTAAGAATGATTTTTCATTAAATTGACATGTATGAGAATTGCGATATTAACACTGGCATTTAATACTAATTATGGTGGTATAATTCAGAATTATGCTTTACAGAAATGTCTCAGAAATCAAGGATATGATGTACGTACGATTCGAATTGCAGGAAAAGATGTAGGTCTGTCATTACGTGATAAAATTATAAAATATCCTTATAGGTTTTTAAAAAAAATATTAGGTCGTAAGGATGGTGTTATTTTAGTAGAAAAGAAAAAAAAACAGGATTATATTATTTCGTGTAAATATCTTTCTGATTTTATAAATCAATACATTTTACAAACGAAAGCTCTACATACAAAAGAGGAACTACAAAATGAATTTAAATCTGGATATGATGTTGTTATTGTAGGATCTGATCAAGTATGGAGACCGAAATATTTGTATCCGTCGTTAGAAACTTTTTTTCTTGATTTTGTAGATGATGACATTAAACGTATAGCATATGCTATTTCATTTGGTACGGATGAAGTTGAATATAATGAAGAACAGATTATTAGATGTAGAGATTTGTACAAAAGATTTGACGCTGTATCTGTAAGAGAATTTGGTGCACTAAATTTATTGAATAATATTTATCGTTGGAAATGTAAACAGAAACCTGTTTGGGTTTTGGATCCGACTATGCTTTTATTAAAAAAAGATTATGAAAATTTAATTCAAAAGTCGAATTGTAATATTGACAACGGTGAATTATTCTGCTATATTTTAGATAAGTCACAAGAGAAGAAAGATATTGTAAATACACTTTCTTCAAAATTAAATTATAAACCGTATAAAGTTGAACGTAAAAGTGACGATTTTTGGGACGATGCAGAGAATAAGATATATCCATCTTTGGAACAATGGCTGAAAGGATTTCAGCAGGCGAAGTATGTTTTTACAGACTCTTTTCATGGTTGTGTATTTTCTATAATATTTAATAAACCATTCATTGCATATGGGAATAACACAAGAGGAATGTCACGTTTTAATTCTTTATTTAAGATGGTTGGACTAGAAAATAGATTGATTCATAATATATCAGATATAACTGATGAATTGCTTAATTCTGTAATTAAATGGGATGACATTAATAATGTAATAAGCAAAATGAGAGATATTTCTACAGGTTTCTTACTTAAAAATATAATTTCAAATGAATAATTCTCCTTTTTTTTCAGTAATAGTCCCTGTCTATAATGTTTCTCAGTATCTGAAGCGGTGTATAGATAGTATATTGTCTCAATCGTATGGAGATTTTGAATTGTTATTAGTTGATGATGGTAGTACGGATGATTCAGGTAAAATATGTGATGAATATGTGATGAAGGATAACAGAATAAAGGTCTTTCATAAAAAGAATGGAGGAGTAAGTTCTGCAAGAAATAAAGGAATAGATGAGGCACGAGGAAACTATGTCGTTTTTGTTGATAGTGATGATTATATATTGCAGGATCGCCTATTGCAGATAATGAAGTTATCTGATAATAATCCAGATATGATTGTAGAATATTATGCAACGCCAAAAAATCATAAAAATAAATACAAGATAATCGATAAGAAAGATTTTGATATAATTAGAAATGTTTGTGTTATTTGGACGTCTGCTTTTAGAAATAAAATCTTAAAAGAAGCCAATGTGCGTTTTGATGAGAAAATTTGGCATGGTGAAGATAGCCTTTTTATTTTAGATTTTTTTTATAGTTGTAGTACGATTATTTTTGCTGATGAATATGGATATGTTTATGAAAAAGGACATGAAGAAGGTTTAAATGTGAAATTCCAGAATTGGGAGAAAGAATTATACGTATATAAAAATATTAATAATATTAGCCAGAAAATATTAGCCAGGTTGTCAAAAGAAAAAGAGAAAACATTAAGTATTAGTTTTGGACAAATGTTGAGGGTCATTAAGGCTATATATAAAGATGATAATACTTTAAGATTCATTGATAGAATAAAGGCACTGAAATATTTAAGGGCTGAAAAATATAACAAGGATAATCTATTATTGAAAAAATTTAATAGTAATACGTTGATTTATTTATTATTTAATAGTAAACAATATCTCTTGTTAGAGATGTTTATGCAATATTTTTGGAAAGTCAGAAACTGATCTTAGTAGAATTATGGAAGATTTTTTATTTTCAGTTATAATACCAATTTATAATTCTTGTGATTGTTTGAATAGATGTATAGCGAGTATTGTTAATCAGAGCTTTAAAAATTATGAATTATTATTGATAGATGATGGCAGTACTGATGGTAGTGAGATAATATGTGATGAATATGCATTAAAATATGATAGAATAAATGTCTTTCATAAACAAAATGGAGGAGTTAGTTCCGCCAGAAATTTAGGATTAGCAAAGGCACGTGGCAAATTTATAATATTTGTTGATAGTGACGATGAGATTGATACAGATTTTCTTTCTGTTATTCAGAATTATTTAAATGATGATGTTGATTTAATTCATTATGGATGGTATTATAAAGATGGAAAACATATATCAAAGAATGAAGTTTGCAATGTGCCAGTATGTATGTCTATAAAAAATATATGTCGTAAAAATATATTTCATGGATTCGTTTGGACTTATGTTTTTAAGAATGATGTTATAAAAAAGCACAAGTTAATATTTTCAACAAATTTAAATTATGCTGAAGATTGGGAGTTTATTTTGAAATATTATATGCACGTGACTCGAATACAATTAATAGATCGATGTTTATATTATCAAATTAGACGAGAAAATTCTGCGACTAATCGTAATTTGGGTGAGAAATACATATGTGATAACTTTAATATGTATTCCAGTGTTCTTAGAATGTCATTACATACGCCAAAATATCTGAAGTTTTTTTATATTCGTAGAATTAAAGATATTAATATCTGGTTAGTTAATAACGTCCTATTTAATAACCGTAATTTATTAATAATATATAAGAATGAATATTTAAATATAGGAAAGGTTAATAGGTTATTATCTTATTCTTTTTTATTTTGGACACCAATATTTCTTAGCAAAAAGAATTATTATAAAATATGTAAGATATATTATAAATTAAACAGATTCCAATTTATTCAATCTATTATATAATGGTTAAGTATAAATCATTTGTTTCTATAATTATTCCTGTTTATAACGTAGAACATTATCTTAGAGAATGTATTGAAAGTATCATCTGCCAGAATGGCAATTGGGAACTGATACTTGTAGATGACGGAAGTCCAGATAGTAGCCCTGCAATATGTGATGAATATGCAGAGAAAGATGAACGTGTGCAGGTAATACATAAGAAAAATGGTGGTGTTTCAACGGCCCGTAATGCAGGTCTGGATGTCGCACGAGGAGAATGGATTTGGTTTGTAGATGGAGACGATTTTATAAAAAGTGATTCTATATCAATAATATTGTCATATATAAATCAATATGTAGATTGCGATTTAATCCAAATGGGTATGCTTTATTTTACAGATGGAGTGTATCGCAGTGGCACAGATGTAAAAGAATATCTAAATAAAGACAAGAATGATTTCTTTTTACGAAATGTATGTTTTCATAATCCACGTATCTTATTTAAGAGAGCATTAATAGAAGATAATAAAATAAGATTTACACGAGGAATAAAAGTTGCAGAGGATCAAGAGTTTCAACTTAAATGTATGATGAAATGTTCTTATCCAATACAGATACCAATAGAAGCATATGTTTATAGACAGCGTTCCGGTTCTGCAATGCATAATTCTGATACGGAAAAACGAATTGTATCTGATACATTTATTGTATTGAACAATATATACAATTATGTTATCTCAAATGATATATCTGTGGAAGAGTGGTTACAAAAGAGGGTGCTGATAATGGTTCGGAGCTTGTTATATGCATCATCTAAGATAAAAAATCTAAATAAAAAGAAAATAAAAAGTGAATTGTGTACATTAAGATTAAAGTATAAAAAAATAGGATTTCATCGTTTTAATACTCCAAAAATTTATATTGCAAGCTTTAATATTACTTTATATTTCTTATTGAACAAGATTTATTTAAAGATTAGGAGACTAAATTAAATTATGATACCGAAACTTATACATTATTCATGGTTTAGCGGCGAGCCATATCCGGAATTTCTGAAAGAATGTATGGATACATGGAAGAAGGTCTTGCCGGATTATGAGTTTATGTTATGGGACGCCAAGAAGCTGGTGGAATGTAATAATGTGTTCGCAAACGAGGCTATGAGTGTAAGGAAATGGGCGTTTGCCGCTGATTTCGTAAGGTTGTATGCTGTATATCATTATGGCGGGATATGGCTCGATACGGACATTGATATGTTCAAGTCGTTTGATCCGTTCCTGAATGACGGAATGTTTATCGGACGTGAGTATTATGTACACCATGAGACGGGTAAGGAGGACTTTGTTACATTGACGTCTCATTGTTTTGGGGCGGAGAGGGAACATCCCTTTATAAAGGAGTGTCTTGAATATTATGAGCACAGACATTTTATACGTTCGTATAATGAGAAACTGCCTCAGGAACTGCGCTATGACATGACTATAATACCTATGGTGCAGATGAGACTGGCGGAGAATTATGGATTTGATTCGCGTAATAGTGTGAACAAGTTACAGGTTCTGAGCAATGGAGTGCATGTGTATCCTTATCAGTGGTTTGACCAGCCGGGATATACTTCTATGAAAGATGTTGTTTGTATTCATCGGGTAGCGCAAAGCTGGAACCCCAAAGCTAAAGGACAAACCCTTAGGGATGTTACTAATCCAAAGAAAAAAACATTGGGATACCGTAAGATGGTATTACAAAAGAAATTGGCTGATCTCATAATGAAGTTGTAATGGCGAAAATATTATATATCCTAAAACATAATCCATGGGGGATTGGTGGCGGTTGTTACGCATGCCGTAACTATCTGGAGCTTTTCTCAGAGATATTCAAGGATATGCATATTGATGTACTTATATGTAGCGAGTATCTAAAGAATGCAAAGCAGACGGATTTCACAAATTGCAGGTTTATCCCCGTAGCTCCACGTACGAGATTCGAGAAATATATGTCGCCCCAGACCGGTGTATTGCACAGACATAACGGCGTCGCAAAGCGGATGATTGTGGAGAATGATTATGATTATTGTATATTCGACCATAACAGTATTGCTGGGTCGCTTGTGGATGATTGCAGAAAAGCAGGGATAAAAACAATTGTTCTTAATCATAACTGTGAGCAGGAGTATTTTCGTGATAATAACAGCAAGATAAAGAATCTGTTGTTATTGCCTGTGGTTAGAAAGAATGAAAGACATTCGTATAAGGAATGTGATTATAATATCTTCCTGACGGAAGAGGATAAAACTACGTTTAAGAAACTGTATGGCAGTTCGGAAACAACGAGCATTGTCGGGGGATGTTTCCTAAGAAAAGGAGAAAAGATAAATGTGGAGGATGACAGACCATTTGACAAGGAGAACCCGAAGATTGTTATAAGTGGCACGATGGGAAATGTGCAGAACTTGGACGGGATAAACTATTTTCTTGACGAGCTGTATAGATTTGTTCCTGAGAATATGAGTGTTGTTTTTACCGGACGTAATCCTTCTGTAGAGTTAAAAGAAAAGGTCGCGCAATATAATAATGTCAGAATTATGGAAAATCCGGAAAATATATTGGATATTGTCGGACAATGTGATATCTTTGTATGTCCTACACGTCTTGGTGGTGGTATGAAACTAAGGATTATAGACGGACTGAGATGTGGATTGCCTGTCATTGCTCATAAGGTGTCGGCAAGAGGATATACACATTTTATTAAGGATGGTATAGTCAGACAATTTGAATCTCCGGAAGGCTTTAAGGATTGTTTGGAAAAGACCTTGGCTGACATAAAATCGGAAGGACTGGACATACATAAAATAAAAAGTGAAGCGGAGATTTTCTTCAGCTTTAATACTGCGTTGGAGAGAATAAAGAAAGGAATTTTTATTAAAGAATAGCAGTTGCCCTATATTATTATGTATGAGTTCATTATATAATTAAGAGAAATATATATATGTGTGTAATTGATAATAATAAATTGTATGTTGAAATATCTGAATCCTAAATATTACATAAAGCTTTTATGGCAGTATAAGTGGGAACTACTGCTGTCAGTATGTTTGTTCTCAAATCTTTATTCTTTTGTATTGCCAAATTATTTATACTATGTATTATGGTTGGCATTTATATTTGCAATAGTTAAGACGCATGCAGTAGGTGCAGGAATGCGTGCAAATCAGACATTTGGGCTTATCTGTCTTATCATACTTTCTACGGTTATAAATTTATCAATGTTTGATTACCGATGGATAATGATGTGTATAATTCTTTATATAACATTATGTATGAGGTCTTACAAGTTCTTTCAATTTAAGGAGAGATTCTTATTTGTAAGTCTTTTTGGATATATATTTACTGGTTTGATTAATAATTATGCACATGTAATAGGGTTTAATTACTTGTTGATATATGGAATTCATGCCGGAGAAGAATCTACGATAGATTTCTCCGGATTTACAAATAATCCGATGTGGTTAAGTGCTGCATGTGGTATGGGTATAATTTTCCTGTCTTATTGGATGAACCGATTATGGGGACAAAGAAAAAGATTATTGGCTTTATTAATGTTGCCGTTGATATTCTTAACATTACAGACTTTGGTTTGGGGAGGCTCCCGCTCTGCATTAGGAATAAGTATAGGTGCGTCCTTATTGTTGGTATGGTTGTCAAACAAAAATGTTGGTAAGACAATACTTATTTTTGCATCATTTGGTATATTAGCGTATGTCGCCACTCCAATATTAATGTCCGATTCTGAAAAAATGCAGTCAAAGCTAGGTGGTATGAATTTTGTAGATGAGAGTGGTGAAACTTCAAGAACGGCTTTGTGGAATGCGCGAATTGAAGAATTCAAATCATCACCAATATGGGGTATCGGATTCGGTGTTACAGGTATTGGTGAAGAGGCTACAACCGGTCGTGCGGAAACGGGTTCAGGATGGTTGACAGTATTATCTCAAACAGGAATTGTGGGATTAATATTCGCACTGCTTATCGTGAAGCGAGCAATTCTGCCATTGCGATTATTGCGTAATAATTCTCGTATGGCTCTATATAGTGCCTTACTTGCTTTCTTGTGTTTGCACACCATGTTTGAAGCATATCTGTTCCAGTCGGGTTGGTATCTGTGCTTTGTATTATGGTTAGTTGTCAGCATATTGGATGACTATAAAAAGTATTATAAGATTGATGCGGTAATGAAATGAAGATATTAAAAAGGGCAATATTTATATTCGTTTTATTCCTTGTGGTGTGTGAGTTTATACTCCGCTTCGCATTCGGTTTCTGTGACGCCCTGCTCTATCGTGAGAGTGATAAATATGAATATATAGCACAGCCCAATCAGGACAGACATAGGTTTGGGGCATACATACATTATAATTCTTATTCGCAGCGCAACGATGAGCCGGACTCTACTAAGGTGAGGGTGCTGGGACTTGGGGACTCTGTGATATTCGGTGGTACGTGGATGGACCAGGATTCGCTTGCCTCTACGCTCTTCTCGAATGAAACAGGTATGCAGATGCTTAATATATCAGCCGGAAGCTGGGGGCCTGATAATTGTGCGGCTTATTTGAAGGAAAAGGGAACATTCGGGGCCAGCGCGATGATTCTGGTGTGTAGCAGTCATGATGCGTACGATGTTATGTCGCACATGCCAGTGGTTGGTATTTATCCCAATTATCCGGACAAACAATATCCTTTGGCATGGATGGAGCTTATTGATAGATATCTTATGCCAAGAGTAAAAATGTTCTTTGTTAAGAAAACGTTTTTAGATCCAGACGCATCTGTAGTTGCATCTGCGAAAGGAAAATCTGTAATCAAGAAGTCGATGAAGTTTAATCCCGGATTCTCACAATTAAAGACAATAGCAGACTCTTTACACATACCATTCTCAATATATCTTCATGCGGAAAAAGGTGAATTGGAAGCAGGAAAATATAATGAAATGGGAGAGATGATAATTAAATGGGCACGACAAAATAATGTCCCATTAATGCAAGGACTGAAAAATGGAGAAACAGCAGATATGTATAGAGATATAATACATTTCAATGAGAAGGGACAGCGTCATTTAGCAAGTTGTCTGGAAACTATTATAAAGAAAAAAGGATGAAAATTGCATATTTGATAGCGGCACATACAGATACTGTACAGTTATATAATATGGTCTCTGCGTTGCAAATAAAGAATGTAACAACATTTTTTATACATATAGATAAAAAGGTTGATATTAATCCGTTTAAGGATAAGTTAAGCAAATGTGAGAATGTTATTTTTATTAAAAAGCGTGTAAAAACATATTGGGGTGGATTTTCTCAATGTCGCTATCAAATAAATCTTATAGAGGAATGTTTAAACTATAATTGTAAGTTTGATAGAATATTCTTTCTCTTAGGTTTAGATTATCCTTTATGGAGCAATAAGCAAATATTGGAGTTTTTATATAAGAATCCAAACAAGGAGTTTATAAAAGGAATGGATCTTACTCATTGCTTTTATCCACCAAAAATGCAGACACGGGTCAGATTATTTCATATTAGAGATATTAATGTGAAAAGTGCAAAAATAAGAAGACTCATTTATGGTGTTATAAGAGAGGGTTTGCGATTTATTCATATTAATAAGAAGAATTATATAGATATTGATGGACGGCAAATAAATATTTATTGTGGCTCAAGTTGGTGGTGTCTCTCTTATGATTGCTTGCAGTTTGTTTATAATACATATAAAAACGAGAAAAGTTATGAATCTTATTTCAAAACCACATTAGCCCCGGATGAGATGTTGATTCAGACGATTATCTTCAATTCTAAATATTCAGATAAAGCAATTTTATATGAGGGCGAATATCCCGGATTGGTAACGCTTACACCATTGCATTATATTGAATATGATACAAAAATCCATACATATACAGAAAAGGATTTTGACAAGTTGTATAATAGTGGTAAGATGTTTTTCCGTAAATGTCAAAGCGGAATATCTGATAGACTTATTGAACGTATAAAAAAATATCGTTTACAGGATGAAAAGAGCTAAACGCATTGCCATATTACAGCCGGAGGTGCCTCATTACAGGGAGGAGTTTTTCGATCTGTTGAGGCAAAAGTGTGAGGCGATGGATTTGTATGTCTATAATTCGTTTGACGACACGCGCAAGAATGGCTTTAAGATAAATACCGAAAAGCTGAAGTTCATTCCCAACAAACAGGTGAAGGGCTTCTTGTTTTATAATCCGCGGATATTGTTTGACAAGAGGTATGACGTGATTGTGCTGATGCTGCACTTCGCGCACATCACCACGTGGCTGTTGCTGCTCACAAAGTTCCTGCACCATAAGAAGATAATATTGTGGGGGCAGGGAATTTCGGTGAAGCGTTATCTGAAGGAGGAGCGCCGACCGGACTGGAAGCTGCGCTGGCAGATGGCGCTGGCGGATGGCGTGTGGCTGTATATGCAGAAGGAGATGGAGATGTGGCGTAAGGTATTCCCTAAGAAAAAGATGGTGGCGCTGGACAATACGTTGTCGGGCGTTGACGATATGCTGGCGTATCGTGGGGACAAGAGTGCGCTGAAGGAGAAATACGGGATAAAGGAGAAAACGGTGTTGATATTCTGCGCGCGTTTCGAGTCCAACTATCGGCGCACGGATTTGCTGGTGGAGGCAATGAAGCGTCTGGACAGCAAGAACTTCGGATTTATAATAATAGGCGCGGGACGTAACAAACCTGACTTCAGCGGTTTTGAGAATGTGCATGACTTCGGCGCGGTGTATGACACCGACGTGAAGCGTGAGCTGTTTGCAATAGCCGACATTTATTTCCAACCGGGATGGGTGGGACTGTCTATTGTTGAGGCGATGGCTTACGGATTGCCGGTGTTCACATTCAAACGGACTGAGGAGACGAAGCAATGTGTGGAGTATAGTTATATAAAGGCGTCGCAGAACGGCATGATATTCGAGAACATGGATGAGTGCGTGTCTGTGATAAGCACGATTGCTCCGGAGGAGATACGCAGACTCGGGGACAACGCCCGCGAACTGGTGAGGACGCGCCTGACACCGGCACAGATGGCGGAGAAGGCTTATTCTGTTGTAGAACAGTTGTGATGGAACAGCGAAGTCCGGTAAAAACAGTATATTATATGTATGATTGTTGGTTACGGTTTTATTTACGACAATATTGTTTGGCGGTTACAGGACGGTGCTGTTATAGGACGCGCATAGAACTTTATACGATAATCTGCCGGTATCGGACTTACATTAATATATAACAGATAGAAACAGAATGAAAGTAATACATTATATTCCCAGTATTGACAGAGCTTCAGGGGGTACTACGGCTTACATGCAGTTGCTTGCCGAGAAGCTCGGACAGCTGGTGGAGCTGCACGTGGTGAGTCACGAGTCGGCAAATCCTGTGGAGTTGGGCAACTGCCACGTTCATTATATAAGCCAATTGTTTTCCGGTAGGATGAAACGGGAGTGGCAGGCACTGATAGAGGAGATAAAGCCGGACGTTGTGCACATAAACTGTTGTTGGATGCCCGGATGTGCGTTCGCCCAGAAATGGGCGCAGCAGATGGGCGTTAAGGTAGTGCTAAGTCCTCACGGTATGCTGGAGCCGTGGATAATGGCGCGCCATTATTGGACGCGCAAACTGCCGGCTCTGCTACTCTATCAGAAACGTGCGGTGGTTGAGGCTGACAGACTGCACGCCACGGCGGAGAGCGAGAAGCAGAATCTGATGAAGCTGGGATATAACAACCGTATATCCGTCATAGCCAACGGCATTGACGTTGACAATGTGGAGATGAAACATTCGTGGAAGCGTAACAGGGAGATCCTGTTTCTTTCAAGGGTGCATGTGAAGAAAGGCATAAACTTCCTTATCGAGGCTGTGGCTGCGCTGAAGGATGAACTGAAGGGCTACTGCGTGAAGATAGCCGGCGAGGGCGAGGAGAGTTATGTCAACGAGTTGCGACAGCTCGCCGCGCGGCTTGGCGTTGAGGACATGGTGAAGTTCACGGGTGGGGTGTATGGTGACAGCAAATGGGAGCTGTTCAGACATGCGGACGTGTTTGTGTTGCCTACACACAGTGAGAACTTCGGTATCGTAGTGGCTGAGGCTCTGGCTTGCGGCACTCCGGTCATCACGACGAAGGGTACTCCGTGGCAGGAGCTGGAGACAAATGGTTGCGGATGGTGGACGGATATAGGTACGGAGTCACTTGTTCGAACTATAAATAATTTTCTCATTTTAACAGAAAAAGAATTAGAGATAATGGGACAAAATGGACGAAAATTAGTGGAAACCAAATACTCAACAAAAAAAGTAGCGAAAGATATGAGCAATTTGTATCGTTCGTTATAAATAAAAAGACCGATAGCTATAAGACAAATGTCTTTAAATAAAAACATATATTTTATATATATATGTACATTGAATATACTTTAGTGCTTAGATATGCATTAATAGTGCTCATATATATTCTCTTTTAAGAATATATATTTATTTTATGTATAAATATATTAATTATGAAAATATCAATCATAACAGGAGCTTTTATGCCAATACCTCCGTATTCAATAGGGGCTGTAGAGAAATTATGGTATGAACTCGGAAAAGAATTTGAAAAAAATAATGATGTATGTTTCATTTCAAAAAGATGCTCAGTACAACAAAAGAACAATAATAAGTTTATTTATATAAAGGGATATAATGCTAAGAAAAATAAAATCTATAATTTAGTTCTAGATTTTATATATTCATATAGAGCTTTAAGATATGCTCCACAAAGCGATATAGTTATATTGAATTCTATTTTGAGTCCTGTATTATATCCGTTATTTAGAAAAAAATTAAAGTATGCAATATATAATATTGCAAGAATACCTAAAAAACAGCTTTTTTTATATAGAAATGTAGATATTCTATCCTGTGTTTCATCTGCAGTTTATAATATCGCAATGAAGCAGACTCCAAGCTTAAAGGGAAAATACTATATTGTCAATAATCCAATCAACACTGATGTGTTTAATATGGATAAAGAAAAAAGCTGTAATATAATACCAACAGTAATATACACAGGAAGAATTAATAAAGAAAAAGGACTTGATATTCTGGTAAAAGCAGTAAATATTTTAAACGAAGATGGAGTCAAAGTAAATTTGAATCTGATTGGAGCAACAGCTATTGCTAAAGGAGGAAGTGGTCCAGACTATGTAAAATATCTTAATGATTTGGCAGTATATTTCAAGATTAAATGGGTGGATCCAATATATTCACCTGTAGATTTAGCTAATGCTATTCGTCAAGGAGATATTTTTTGCTATCCATCTGTTGCAGAAGCGGGAGAAACATTTGGAGTGTCTCCTCTTGAAGCTATGGGGTTAGGTCTTCCTACTATTGTCTCAGATTTAGATTGTTTTAAAGATTTTATAAAGGATAATCAGACTGGGCTGGTGTTTAACCATAGACAAAAAAGTCCAGAAAAAGAATTATCACAATTAATTTATAAAATTATCAATTCAAAAGATTTATATCACAAATTATCTATTAATGGATATAAAATTTCAAGAAAATTCAGTAATGAAAATATAGCGAAGCAATACTTAGATATTTTCAAGAAACTGACGATTTAGAATTAATATATGGCACATAATTTATTTTATAAAAACCCGAATCAGAAGGATGCATATTCTTCACCTTGGAGTTTGCAAGAATCTATATTAATCAGAATTTGGGAGTGTATCTGGAATTTATTAGTTAGATGGTTACCAAAACCTTTTTATAGATGGCATGTATTATTACTTAAATTCTTTGGATGTAAAATTTCAGGTTCTCCCTATATAGCCCCTACTTGTAGGATTTACGCACCATGGTTATTATCTATTGATGATAAATCTGCTTTAGGAAGTAGAAGTGAAATATATAATCTAGGTCCAGTCCATATTGGGAATAAAACCACTTTAGCTCAATATACCTATGTGTGTAATGGAACTCATGATTTTAATGATGAGAGACTACCTCTTTTGGTTGGTGTTGTTAATATTGGTAATAATGTTTTTATAGGTGCAAAATCTATTATTTTGCCAGGAATAAATATTGGTGATAACTGTATACTTGGAGCAGGCAGTGTATTAACTAAAAATATGAATGAAAATGAAGTTTGGGCTGGCAATCCCGCGAAATTTATAAAAAAAAGATTTATAAAAGATGAAAGATAATTCAATCGCCGCAATAATTCTTACAAAAGATGAGGAAAAACATATTGAGCGTTGTATTAATTCTCTAAAAGGTGTGTGCGATGAAATAATCGTCATAGATTCATTTAGCACAGATAGAACCTGCGATATAGCGGAAGCTATGGGAGCGAGGGTATATAAACATAAATTTGAGAATCAGGCGAGACAATTTAATTGGGGCTTGGATAATATTCCGATAGATTCATCATGGATATGGCGAATAGATGCGGATGAGTACATAGAAAAAGGATTGGCGGATAATGTTCTTAAATGTATAAAGAAAATTCCTTCTGATGTAAATGGAATATATGTAAATAAGAAGATTGTTTTTATGGGGCATCCTCTTAAACATGGTGGTTGGTATCCTGCTCCACAGATAAAGATTTTCCGTAAAGGATATGGAGGTTCTGAAGATAAATGGATGGATGAACATCTTATCGTATATTCAGGAAAGACGATTTATATTGATGGTGATCAGACTGATGCCAGTTTAAATAATTTGTCGTGGTGGATACAAAAACATAATAATTATTCTACCAGAGAGGCAATTAATATGTTGTTGATGGAGTATAATTTGGATAATCAGAATGGTGAAGTCGCTCCAAAATTGTTTGGTAATGACGCGGAACGTAAGCGTTGGCTAAAAATGAAATATGTAAAGTTTCCGCTATTCATCAGACCATTTATCAATTTCTTCCTGCGCTATATATTAAAGGCAGGATTCCTTGACGGGAAGGAAGGTTTTATATGGCATATATTACAAGGATTCTGGTATAGGATGCTTGTTGATGCAAAGATATTTGAACTTAAAAAGAAGTTCGGCTTTGATGATGCGAAGATAAAGGAGTATTTGAAAGAGAATTACGTCAATAAATAAAAGGTGTACACCTATTATAATATATGAAAATTTCTATAATCACTTCATGTTTTAATCGTAAGGCTACAATACGCGGAGCTATAGAGAGCGTGCTGGCACAGGATTATGACAATCTGGAGTATATTGTTGTGGATGGTGCTTCGACGGACGGGTCGCTGGACGTGATAAACGAGTACAGCGGACGTATAGGCAGGATAATAAGCGAACCGGACCATGGAATGTATGAGGCAATAAACAAAGGCATACGTGTGGCGACGGGCGACGTGATAGGTCTTGTGCACTCGGATGATTTCGTTTATGACGAGCACGTCGTGTCTGACGTCATGGCGGTGTTCGAACGGACGGGAGCGGATTTCGTGTATGCCGACGGTATTTATGTTGATGAGAATAATATAAACAAGGTGGTGCGCAACTGGATTGGCGGACGCTATGCAAAATGGAAGGTGCGCCATGGATGGTTGCCGTTGCACCCTACGTGTTATATAAGGCGTGACGTGATGATGCGTCTCGGACTTTATGACGAGAGTTATAAGATTGCGGCAGACACCGATCTGTTGGTGAGATATCTGTTGGAGAATGATCTGAAGGTGGAATATATGAAGCGTTATGTGGTGAGGATGCGTATGGGCGGACTCAGCACCGACAACGCTAAAAGAAAGAAGATGTGGAACGAGGACATAAGGGTGTATTCGTCGCATCATTTTAGATGTCCGCAGCTGACCAAGATGGAAAAAATGTTGTGGAAGGTTCCGCAGTTCATATCGGCAAAATGGAAGTAACGGGGATATTCTTCGAACTGTTGCAGGTGGCAGTGGGCACACGCCGGAGACTTTCGTCTGTACCGACAGCGGAGGAGTGGCAGGCGGTGTTTGACATGGCTGTGCGCCAGGCGCTGATTGGTGTGTGTGCCGACGGCATAGATGCGCTGGACAATGAGCAGAGACCTCCGCGGACGGTGGCCATGCGCTGGGCAATGACGGTGGTGCAGATAGAGAAGATGAGCCGAAGGCAGAACATGCAGGCGGTGGATGTGCAGCGTCGGTTTGCCAAGGAGGGTTTCCGCTCGTGCATATTCAAGGGCGTGGGCGTGGCTGCTGCTTATTATCCACATCCGTTGAGACGGCAGGGCGGCGACATAGACATATGGCTCGAAGGTGGCCGCAGGCGCATAGTTGATTATGTGCGCAGCTTGTCGCCACGCGAGACGGTGAGCTATCATCACATAGACTTCAGCGTGGTGAAGAATCCTGTAATAGAAGTGCATTTCTTCCCTACGTTCCTGCTTAATCCGTGGCGCAACATGCGGATGATGAATTACTGGAAACGGGAGACTTCGCGACAGATGACCAACAGGGTGGAGTTGCCGGAGGGCTTGGGCGTGATAACGGCGCCGACGGACGATGTGAATGTCATTGCGCTGCTCGGACACATAATGCATCATTTCCTGGAGGAAGGTGTGGGGATGAGACAGATAGTGGATTATTATTATCTGCTGACGCGCGGTTGCCGTGAGCTTGACCGTGAGGCGACAAAGCGACGATTGCGTGAGTTCCACATGACGAAGTTTGCCGGGGCTGTGATGTATGTGTTGAAGGTGGTGCTCGGTATGGATGGCAGGTTCATGATTGCCGAACTGGACGCGAAGGCCGGCAGGATGTTGTTGGACAACATAATGAAGGGCGGGAACTTCGGCAAGTATAACGAGGACATTAAAACAATACATCAGGCGGATGGACCGCTGGACAGGTTCGTGCGCCGCGAGCGTTATAATATGAGACTCCTGCGCAATTATACGGAAGAATATTTCTCGGAAATTGCTTATCGGGTGTTCTACTTCTTTTATCGTAAGTATTGGAACGAATGGCGGTTGCGTAACATCAAAGACGGCGCGGCCGGAGGAAAGGAATAATGATGAGAAAGATTGATGTAAAGGCTATCGCTCCCGTATCCACCTCGCACGGTTGTGGTATGAAGCGGGTGCTGGTGAAGAACGGCGACGTGGCTTCGCCAATCACGCAGATAGCGGTGACGGCGTTTGTCGAAGGGGAGAAGGCTGAGAGACACAGCCATGCGACGATGGACGAGTTTTTCCTTATAAGGAGCGGACGCATGAGCATAACCGTGGGTGACGAGACAGAGGTGTTCGGCGCTGACGAGTTCGTGAGCGTGCCTGCGGGAGTGGAGCATGAGATGGAGGCGGTGACCGACTGTGAGATTCTTACTATCGGTTGCGCCACAGAATAAATGAATGGAAATTACAAATTAAAAACATATTGAATTTATGGAAAGAAAAGTAGCATTGATTACTGGTATTACCGGTCAGGACGGTTCGTTCCTTGCCGAGTTCTTGTTGGAAAAAGGTTATGATGTGCACGGCACAATCCGTCGTTCGTCGGTGGATTTCCGTGAGCGCATCGCTCATCTGGAGGGACGTCCTCATTTCCATCTTCACTATGCCGACCTGAGCGACTCTATGAGTATGATTCAGGTGGTGAACAAGGTGAAGCCAACCGAGATATACAACCTTGCGGCTCAGAGCCATGTGCAGGTGAGCTTCGACTCTCCGGAGTTCACGGCCGACGTTGACGCGACGGGTGTGCTGCGTGTGCTCGAGGCTGTGCGCCAGTGTGGACTGACCGACAGCTGCCGTATATATCAGGCTTCTACTTCGGAACTTTACGGTAAGGTGGAGGAGGTTCCGCAGAACGAGAAGACTCCGTTCCATCCTTACAGCCCGTATGCTGTGGCTAAGCTCTACGGTTTCTGGATTGTTAAGGAGTATCGTGAGGCTTACAACATGTATTGCTGCTCAGGTATTCTGTTCAACCACGAGAGTGAGCGCCGTGGCGAAACTTTCGTTACACGTAAGATCACTCTTGCCGCTGCACGCATAGCTCAGGGCAAGCAGGACAAGCTGTATCTGGGTAACCTTTCTTCTTTGCGCGACTGGGGATATGCCAAGGATTATGTGGAGTGCATGTGGCTCATCCTGCAGCAGGACAAGCCGGAGGACTTTGTCATCGCTACCGGTGTGCAGCACTCTGTGCGTGAGTTCTGCTATCTCGCGTTCAAGCACGTGGGCATAGAACTCGAGTTCGTTGGCGAGGGCGAGGACGAGAAAGGTATCGACAAGGCAACCGGACGTGTGCTCGTCGAAGTGTCAAAGGATTTCTATCGTCCTACTGATGTTGTCAACCTCTGGGGTGACCCGTCGAAGGCCAAGAAGGAATTGGGATGGAACCCGTCGAAGACTTCGTTCGAGGAGCTTGTCAAGATAATGGTTGACGCTGATATGGCCAAGGTGGCTGTTGAACGTGCCGGTGAGGAAGTGAAGGTGAACCTTGCCGAGTATCTGGAAAAAGGTATTGTGAAATAACAAATCTCGGTTTGGTCGTCGGGATTCCTAACGTGTCGTTTGCTTTATATCCGGGCGCGTTGGCGTTGATGGCTCCGCGGACATTACGTGCTGCGGTTTCAGGATGTTGATGTCAAGGCGCGGACAGAAGGCGCGGATACGTGGAATGGAGCATTGAATGATATATTATGATGATGCCGCCTGACGACCGGTCGGGTATATAATATTTTAATAAGATGTTGGACAAAAACAGTAAGATTTATGTAGCCGGACATAATGGTCTGGTGGGCTCTGCCATCTGGAACAATCTTATGGGCAGAGGTTATACTAATCTTGTAGGCAGATCGCACAAGGAGCTCGACCTGCTCGATCCTGTAGCAGTGAAGAAGTTCTTCGACGAGGAGCAGCCCGACGCCGTTGTGTTGGCGGCTGCCCATGTTGGCGGCATCATGGCCAACCTCAACTATCGTGCCGACTTCATCTATCAGAACCTGCAGATACAGCAGAACGTGATAGGCGAGAGCTATCGCCATGGTGTGAAGAAACTGCTCTTCCTCGGCAGTACATGCATCTATCCGCGCATGGCACCGCAGCCGATGAAGGAGGAGGCGCTGCTCACTTCTGAGCTGGAATACACCAACGAGCCGTACGCCATCGCTAAGATTGCCGGACTGAAGATGTGTGAGAGCTTCTCGTTGCAGTATGGTTGCAACTACATCGCAGTGATGCCGACCAACCTCTATGGCCCTAACGACAACTTCCATTTGGAGAACAGTCATGTGCTGCCGGCAATGATACGCAAGGTGTATCTGGCAAAGTGCCTGAACGAAGGCGACTGGGACGCTGTGCGCAAGGACATCAACCTGCGTCCGGTAGAGGGCGTTGACGGCAGCCGTTCTGATGAGGAGATCCTGGCTACGCTCGCCAAGTATGGCATTACTCCCGAGGCTGTCACGCTCTGGGGAACAGGTAAACCGATGCGTGAGTTCCTGTGGAGCGAGGAGATGGCGGACGCCAGCGTGCACGTGCTCCTGAATGTTGACTTCAAGGATACATACAAGCCCGGTGACAAGGAGATACGCAATTGCCACATAAACGTGGGTACAGGCAAGGAACTGTCCATACGTGAGGTGGCTGAGAAGGTGGTGGCTGAAATAGGATTCCGTGGCGAACTGTGCTGGGATGCTTCAAAACCTGACGGCACACCGCGCAAGCTTACCGACGTGACCAAGCTGCACAACCTCGGATGGCATCATAAAATAGAGATTGACGAGGGCATTCATCGTCTCTACGAATGGTATAAGAAAGGTATCTGCATAAACCATAAGTCGTAACGCCTTAGGTCGGATTGCCGGCAGAATCGATGCGCTGCATGTCGCACAGGCATATGATGGGGATTCGTTTTAATGTTGCCTTACATATGCTTTTATGACGCGCAGGGGTTAGCGACTTTAATATATGAATGGCGGACCATGCTCTTTATGCGAAGAAATGAAGGGCTGGTCCGCTATTTTTCATTTCATAAGGCCGACATTCGGGGATTATTCTTTTTATATTGGCTTATATGTGAGAATCATAAAGTATGGTGGATATGAATAATGAAGACAGACTGATATTTGTGAATATCAAACATTCGTACGAAGCGATGATAAAGAATGAAACATCCAGTCCTTACTATCGTAAAGATCTCAAGGACTGCACGCGGATGTATTGGAAAGTATCCGACGAAAAGGCTGAGGCAGCTACTCATATACTCGGATGCTATGACGGTATTGTTAAGGAGGTGATACGTGTTTCCTCATATTACACAGACGAGGGCGAGTATGCCGGAAGAAAAGTGTTTGAAGGAGAGGAACTGAACGATTCGGAATACATGGGGATGGATATCCGCGGTTTGTTCGGTACATTAGCCAATTTCAGAATAAAATACAGAAATCTATAATGTAACGTGTTTGCCGTGAGGAAATTACCGGTTTCTTATTACCGTATGTATTAATAGTCTATTCCTTAACTTCGTTTTCCACATTATTTCTGCTTGTAGAAAGAAAAAGCTGTTTCGATCACGAAGCAGCTTTTTTCATATATATATTTATTGAAAGTCTTTTATATAAGAATTGCCCGTTTTTTATATAAGTACTGTCGGCTTTACATCTGATAAGTATTGTCAACTCCTTATATAACTACTGCCGTAGCAATTCTCAGAACCAGTCTTTGAAGGCCGTCACACGCGCTTTGCTTATGAGTACTCTTTCCTTAGACTGTGGCTCAAGTTGCACGCTTAACCGTCCGCCGAACCAGTGGCTGATGCTTACGACTGCTTTGCGTGATATGATGTACTGGCGGTTGGCGCGGAAGAATTTTTGTGGATGTAGCATTGTGGCAATCTCGTCCAGCGTCTGAGGAAAACGTACTGTCCCTGTTGTTCTGGTCGCGGCTTTTACCGTTCCGTCCTCGATGTAGAAATACATTATGTCTTCCACGTTTATCGGGATGAACTTGTCGCCCTTGACAGGAATCAGGAAGTGTGTCTTGAAAGTTTCCTCGCGACACAGTGTGCGTATGATTTGCTGCAGGCCGTTTGCATTTTCGTGTGGATTATGTCTTTCGAGCATCTTCATCTTGTTCATGGCTCTCTGAAGGTCGTCACTGCTGATGGGCTTCAGGAGATAAGCAATGCTGTTGACACGGAAGGCCTGAAGGGCATATTCGTCGTAGGCTGTGGTGAAGATGATGGGGCATGTGATGTCTGTCTGACTGAAGATGTTGAAGGCGGAGCCGTCGGCAAGATGGATGTCCATGAACACCAGTTCGGGCATGGGGTGAGACTTGAACCATTCTATAGTCCCTGTAACGCTGTCGGTCTCGCCGACGATTTCGAAGTCGGTATCCACCTCCTTCATGGCTGCTTTCAGGTTTCTCAGAGCGGCTTTCTCGTCTTCAATCAGTAGTGTTCTCATATCAGGGGAAGGGTTACTTTATAGTCAAAAGTAAGTGAAATGCGAAAAATCATTCAAAAAATAGTATCTTTGC
>ERZ779888.242-NODE-242-length-70423-cov-14.170958_pt1 | contig 70423 bp, 88 predicted proteins | sample MGYA00511245_ERZ779888 | MGnify/ENA primary metagenome ERZ779888 (study PRJEB29588, sample SAMEA2155255) | human gut metagenome | biome: human gut; feature: human-associated habitat; material: faeces | place: Denmark | collected 2008/2010 ...
ATTATTAAATTCTAAATTTTTAACTTTTATTGGTATCGATAAATATTCATATTTAGGAATTTTTACATTTTCAGTTGAAAGTATATTAAAAACATATCTTGTTTCATTTTGCCACTTTTCATTTAATCTAAGTTTTGTTCTATAATTTATTATATTAGTTTTTTCACCAGAACATTCATTTAATTTTTTTGTTGAACAATATTCTGGATCAATACATTTTACATCAACACCAATATTTTTCTTTAAATTATCGTCCGAAAGATAATCACTATACTCTTTATTTAACCACATTAATTTATCACCAGTATTAGTTATTATTGGCTTAGTATAATCAAAAATAGAATACATATCATCTAAAAAATTAAGGGTTATAAAAGCAGATTTATTGAATTTTTTTACTTGATTTTTATTATACTTTTTATATGTACAGCTAATAATAAAAACTAAACTCTCTTGCTCATTATTATATTGCAAACATTCTTTATATTTACTTTTATAATGTGTAATACAATTAGCCTTAAATTTACTGGAGTTTTTTATTTCCATCATATTTTTTGCACTAGTATAATGATATAATTTTTCATGAAAATTTGTTTCATATTCATTAGAACTTAGATCATAAAATTTTGTAGATGGAATTATTTCACTTTTCATTATATCTCATCTAATCCTAGTTCTTTTAAATATACATTAAGTTCTTTATCAACTTCTGCTATTTCTTTATCTATTTGTTTTAATTCTTGTTGTACTACTTTAATATCTATTTCTTCTTCCTCTTCAAATGTATCTACATATCTAGGAATATTTAAATTATATTCATTTTCTGCTACTTCACTTAATGGAGCAACATGACAATACTTTTCTATTTCCACTCTATTTTTATATGTTTCAATTATTTTATCTACATCTTCATCTCTTAATCTATTTTGATTTTTCCCAGGTTCAAAATCTTTAGAAGCATCAATAAATAGAATATTATCTTCATGCTCTCTACATTTTTTAAATACTAATATACAAGTTGGAATACTGGTTCCAAAAAATATATTTGCAGGCAAGCCTATAACAGCATCTAAATAATTTTTTTCTTTTATTAAATATTCTCTTATTGTACCTTCTGATGCTCCCCTAAATAAAACACCGTGTGGAAGAACAACTGCCATTATTCCATTATCAGATAATTGATAAATCATATGTTGAATAAAAGCAAAATCCGCCTTAGACTTTGGTGCTAATTTTCCATAAGCGCTAAATCTTTCATCTTCCATAAACTTAGGATCTGCACTCCATTGTGCTGAATATGGAGGATTAGCTACGATTGCATCAAATTTCATATCTTTATGTTTTGGATTTTCTAATGTATCAGCATTTTTTATATCAAAATGTTTAAATGATATTCCATGTAATAACATATTCATTCTTGCTAAGTTGTAAGTTGTAGAATTAAATTCTTGTCCGTAGTATGAACTAACTTTTGTTTCTTTACCTACTCTTAATAGTAAAGAACCAGAACCACAAGTTGGATCATAAACACTTTGTAATTTGCTCTTGTTTATAGTAACTAATTTTGCTAATATTCTTGATACTTGTTGTGGTGTATAAAACTCTCCTGCTTTTTTACCTGCTGATGCTGCAAAATTTGATATTAGATACTCATAAGCATCACCTAAAACATCAATTTCAGCATCTTCATGATGAAAATCAATATCATTTATTTTTAACATTATTGTTGAAATTAGCTTAGTTCTTTCTGCTTCTCCTCTACCTAATTTAGAGTTATTCAAATCCATATCTTCAAATAAGTTTTCAAAATCATCTTCAGATTCATTACCTAATGTTGAGTCTGATATGGAATTAATTGCTTTTGATAACATTGAAATATCAAACTTACCTGTTTGAATTTTATAAATTAACTCACTCCATAAGTTATCTGCTTCAATAAAATATCCCATATTAGAATCTTCTATTAAATATCTTTTTAACTCTGCTCTATACTCATCCTTTTTCCATGCATCTACATAACTTATTCCATCATCTTTTAATAATGTTCTTTCGACGTAGTTAACAAGATTTTCAGATAAATATCTGTAAAATATTAACCCTAATATATAATTTTTAAAATCATTAGCATCCATATTACCTCTTAAAGTATTAGCTATGCTCCATAATTGTTTTTGTAACTCTGCTTGTTGAGTTTGTTGTTTTTCTTCTCTTGACATTATATCCTCCTATAAATACTTTCTTAAAAGGTTCTTTATAAATACCTTTACATTATCAATTAACGATATCTTTTTTAAAAATGGAGCATGAATTGATTTACCTATCATTTCATTAGGGAATATTCCACTATATTCAAATTCATCAATTACTGCTTGTAATACTTCTAAATCAATATCATTTTCTTTAGCAAAATTTTCTATTTCTTTCTGCCTTTCTTTATTCATATGATTATTAAGTGCATCATCAATTGAATCTTCAGGTTTTAAAGTAGGCAATACATTAGATAAGAACCTTTTGATTAAATCTAGTTTTAGGAACAATTCATCATCAGTTACATTAACTAATTTTGCTTCAATATCCTCTATATCTTTTTGTTTTTGTTCTTCATTTGTTAAATCAACATTTCTAATTAAGTTTAAAATATAAGAAACATTTATTTTATCTGTTTGAATTAACTCTAATGAAAAACTAATATCACTTAAAATTGAACTTTTTTCTTTTGCTGTTACTAATTTTCTATAAATCTCATAATATTTGCTTTTATAATCCTCAAACATTTGTGATGTCATAGGTATTTCTTCAGCGTTCATATCAAATTCATTAAATGTTTTTAAACTTACTAATAGTTTTGCCACTTCTCTAAATGCTATTATAAATTTTTTTAAATTTTCTTCATTACCATCTTGCTCTAATTCTTGAATACTATTAACACTCGGAGCAATGGTTAAAAGATAATTAACTGCCTTTATATATTTTTCCAAATAATCAGAATAAGGTGCCATGATAACTGTATCTGTTCTATCTGTTTGAGAAAATAATTTTACAGCCTCATCAACTCTAAATTTAGAAGGCAAATCATAACACACTATATTACCAAATGGTTTTGTATCTGATTCAACTCTATTTGTTCTTGAAAATGCTTGAATTAAACTATGAAACTTTAATGGTTTATCAATATATAAAGTATTTAATCGTTTTGCATCAAATCCTGTTAATAACATATCTACTACAATTACAATATCAATATCCGTATTTTTAATCTTTTTACAAACATCTCTAAAGTAAGCATCAAAGTTATTTGTAGTAAAATTCGTATTATACATCTTATTATAGTCTTTTATTATTCTTTCAAGTGTATCTCTTGAATGTTCTTCTTTATTATCTAAATTTTCGTTTGCACCAAAAGTAAATATTGCACCAATTTTCAAATTATGATCAAGTTTTTTAAATGTATCATAATACTTTGTAAGCATTGGAATAGATGAAACGGCAAATAAAGAATTATATTTTCTATCTCTCGTTTTAATATTATGGTGATTTATAATATGCTGAGCTATTATTGTAATTCTTGTATCATCTACAAATACTTCATCTGTATCTATAGCTTGCACTCTCTCATCATTACTATCATCAATATTACTTTCAATTGTCTTAACATAATCAACTGAAAAGCCTAAAACATTTCCATCATTTATTGCATCTTTAATTAAGTATGAATGTAAACATTTTTCAAAAATATCTGCTGTACTTCTACCATCTTGACTCTTATTTTCTTCAAATCTTGGAGTTCCTGTAAATCCGAAATATTGAGCATTTGTAAATGTTTTTGCGATCTGCTTATGCATATCACCAAACTGACTTCTATGGCATTCATCTATTATGAACACTGTTTTTTTGTCTTTATATTTTTCCATTACAGATGCATATCTTGGATTAGAACATGCATTAGCCATTTTTTGAATAGTTGTAATTATTAAAGGCTTTGTACTATCTTTAATCTGTTGAACTAATTTAAATGTTTCATTAGTCATATCAACACAACCTGGATCAAATTTATTAAATTCATCCAATGTTTGTTTATCTAAATCTTTTCTATCAACTAAGAAAAATACTTGATTGATAGATGGCTCTAAGGATAAAATTTGACTAGTTTTAAAAGATGTTATTGTTTTCCCTGAACCAGTTGTATGCCATACATAACCATTATTACTAGTATTTATTGCTCTATCAACAATACTTTCAACTGCATATACTTGATAAGGTCTCATTACCATAAGCATTTTTTCTGTTTCGTTTATTATCATATATCTTGCTATCATTTTAGCAATATGACATCTATCTAAAAAGAAAGTACAAAATTGTTCTAGATTAGTAATTCTATCATTATTTATATCAGTCCAATAAAAAGTAAAGCCGTAATTTAATTCTTGGTCTCCATTTGCAAAATACTTTGTATCAACACCATTACTAATTACAAATAGTTGAATAAATCTATATAGTCCATTATAAGAATGGTTTTTATATCTCTTGATCTGATCAAAAGCCTCTTTCATATCAATTCCTCTTCGTTTTAATTCAATTTGAACTAATGGAAGCCCATTGATAAGAATTGTCACATCATATCTATTAACATATTTTCCCTCAACTGTAGTTTGGTGAGTAACTTGAAATAAATTTTTGCACCATTCTTTAGTATTAAATAATTCAATATATACAATAGTGCCATCATCACGAACTATGTCATGCTTTTGTCTTAATTCTTTAGCAGATTGAAAAATACTTTTACCAGATATTTTTATCATTAACTTTTCAAACTCTTTATCCGATAAATCTTTTCCTTTTAATTCTACTTTATTATGCAAATTAACTTGATTTCTAAAATTTTGCTCTAATTCTTTAACATCATTTATTTCAATGTAATTATAACCTTGCCTTCTAAGTTGATCTATCATTCTATCTTCTAATTTTGCTTCACTTTCATAATTAGCCATTCTTAAATCACCTCTTTAAACCACTTACTATCTTTTAAGCAACCAATCAATTATATTTTTATGAATTATTCCATTTTGTGATAAATCAAATTTATCCATTGAAAGAACATATTTTGGATAGTTATCTTCAATCCTTTTATAAGCATTAAATTCTCTATCAATTACTGTTTCATCACTTAAAATATAAGTAACTTGAATGTATATTTTTTCATTAAACCTTGTTGCAATAAAATCTATTTCACCATTTTCTAATGTACCAATATTAACACTATATCCTCTAGCAATTAGTTCATTATAAACAATATTTTCTAAATAAGCACCAATTTGCTCTTTCTTACCTTCACTTAAAATATTAGTAAAACCTAAATCAGTTAAATAGTATTTATATTTGCCTGTAAGAATTCTTTTACCTCTAACATCATATCTTTCTGCTTTTGAAATAAGGTTTGCACGAGTTATATAATCAAGATAATTATATAATGTTTCTAATGATACATTTCTAGAATCACTTTGCATATATTTTTTTAAACTATCAGGTGAAAACACTTGAGATGGAGTAGTTAAAATATAAGTAACTATTCTATTTAATAAATCTATATCTTTAATATTAAATCTTTTTACAATATCTTTAATTATTATTGAATCATAAATATCATTTAAATAAGTTTTTCTTGAAATGTCATCTTTTTGCATAAATCTTTGTGGCATTCCACCCCATTTGATATAATCATTAAATGCATCTTCAATATCTCTATTATCTGTAATATTTAATAATTTACAAACTTCATCAAATGTAAATGGAGTTATTTTAAAACTAACATATCTTCCTGAAATATGGGTTGCTAAATCACTAGATAATAAATCACTATTAGAACCAGTTATAAAAATAGATGTGTTCTTTGTCGCTCTTAATGAATTAACAACTTTTTCCCATTTATCAACATTTTGAATTTCATCAAAGAATATATAATATTTTTTATCATCAATTATTCTTTCTTTAACATAATTGTTTAACTTTTTAGGATCAGTATATTCCTCATAATCGTAATCTTCAAAGTTAATATAGATAATATGATTATCATCAACATTATTTTCTTTTAGCTCATCTATTATTTGTTTTAAAATAACTGATTTTCCAGAACGTCTAATACCAATTAACACTTTAATTAACTCTTGATCATAAAATGGTCTAATTAATTTTAAATATCTTTCACGAATAACCATAATCCATCTTCCTTTCTTATATATACATTATAATACTATATTTAATTTTTGTCAATTTATTACGGCAAAGAGTAATTTTTTTATAAAAATGTCAAATTATTACGATTGTTCTTCATATATTAACTACGAAACAAACTTTTTAACGATATACAAAAAAAGAATTTCAACATTGAGCCAAAATTCTTTTGTTTTAAAGCAAACAAGACGCTAATTACTTTGCCTACATTCTTACCATTCACCACCTGTCGATAATCAATGTATAACTAACTGTTGTTTTTTTCTTCTTTTGCTTTAATATATTTATCTAATTCTTCTTTAGATACATTAATTTCTACTATTTCTAATAGATGATTTTCTATGGCTGGTTCAAATCTATTTGACATTTTTTCTTTCATTATAGTAAATCTATCACTATTCATATTAAATAATATTTTTTCTAATTCTCCTTCAAATTTAGGTAAAACTAAAACCAATTTACAAGGTATCTTAGTGAATTCCTTATATAATTCAAGAGTTCTTAACATGTAGTGAAGTTGATAAGGAAAATCTAACATGAATGGTGTAATTTTAACTTCATAAAAGATATTTTCATTTAAATTCGATTTTAATGCGTCAAATCTTGCTTCATTCTTCATTATATTATCATCTACTAGCTTGTTGTTAATTAGCTTAATATCGTACTGAATGTCATGACTCGAAATATTGTTATCAGTGTCTAATGCTTTCTTTAACATGAATATTTCTAAATTACGTCTATATTTATAACGTTCTGATGCAGGCACTTTATAATCTTTATTAACAACTTTAGTCTCAAAATATCCTGATTCTAAATTATCAACATTTTTATTAATATCATCTATATTTGAGGAACTAATAGTACTAAAAGAATTTGGCAAAAATATATTTTGACTATTTGAATTCTTAATATTAGTAATTTGTTCCAATAATTTTATATTAGCATCTTTTAAATCTTCATTTTCTTTTTTTACTTCTTTCACGTTTTTAGACAAAGATATTACTTTCGGTATACTAAGATTATCAAACATCTCTGACAACGCTAAGATAACTAATAAACTTAAACAAATTATTATCTCAAAGGTAATTTCATATTTAGTATTCGAAAATATAAAATTAACTATTATCAAGGCTGTAATAAATATTATTAAAGCTATAATTATTTTTTTATTATTTTTACTGCTTTCCATATAATATCTCCTATTTCATTTCAATTTCTTTTTCTTCAATATATTCGTAGTTTAATGCATTATTACTAGTAACTACGCTCTCACCAAGTTCATTTTCTAAATCTTTTCTTGCATTACCAGCAATTTTCCCACCGCGCCTTGCTACATCAATGTTTTCGTTTAATCCTTTTGGATTTTTCTTTTTTGCTATTTCTCTAGTTGCTATTTCTCCTAAATCTGCTAACGCCACTTCTACATCAGTCATATTATCTCTTAATGATTCTTTCCTAAGTCCTTTAAATGATTTATACTCTTTTGCAGTCATACCAGACCATTCTTTATAAATTTCATTTGTTAGAATTGCGTACTCTTTTGATTCAGTTATTCCTACATCTTTCCATACATCAGTAAGTTGTTTTCTATCCTGAACACCTTTAATTCTTTTTGCAATCCATTTTTCATCATAACCTTTAGCTCTATATAAGTCTATTGCTCTTTGTGCTGCTAATGAAGGATCAAATGTTTCATCTATTCTCTCGCTTCCTAGTTTAGCAAGCCATTGTTTTATAGGCTCTGCATTCTTGCTAGGAACTGATTCAATAATTCTAAACATTCCTTCAATATCAACAACGTCAGTCATACGATATTTTCCATCTTGTGCTTTTAATTTTAAAGCGTGACAATTTGTCACGGTTTCATTTCCTTCTTCTTTTAAACGTTGCTTAAGTTTTCTCCAATAGGCTTGCTTATCCTTACTTTCTGAAATAACTCCAACAAAATCAACAACACTTATAAAATATTTTTCTTGTTCCTTATCCCAAACAGTTCTAATTGTTTCATTATTAAATATTTTATTTACTAAATGCATTTTATCTTGATTCATAAGATACCTCCTTTGCTGTATATATTGTATCAAATATTTGTTCTTGTTTCAATATTTGTATAAGTAGTTTATCAATTATTTTTTGTCTTGAACTAAGCCATTAATAAAACCACTTTTTATAACTTAAGCACCTGTCCCACTGAAAGTGTATTACCAGAAAGCCCATTAAGACTCTTTATCCTATCAACTGTAGTATTATTATCCCTAGCAATACCATACAAAGTATCCCCTCTTTTAACAACATAAGTCTTCGTATTCGCACTATCAGGAATAACAAGCTGTTGTCCTATAGAAAGCACACTACTATTAAGCTTATTCGCAGCCTTTAACTCATCTACACTAATTCCATACAAATTAGCAATCTTATACAAACTATCACCCTTTAAAACAGTATAAACCTTAACACTCGGAGCATTCTCGCTAGAAAGCCCAGGTATCAACAGCTCTTGCCCAATTGACAAACTATTACTACTAAGACTATTCAACCTCTTAATGTCCTCTACACTAACACCATAACTCTTAGCAATGCCATACAAACTATCGCCCTTCTTAACATAATAAACACTAGTATCACTTTTCTCTACAATATCAGGAATTCTAAGAACCTGACCAATAGCAAGCACATTACTAACAAGCTTATTAAAAGTTTTTAAATCCTCAACCGAAACATCATAAAGCCTAGCAATACTATATAAACTGTCCCCCTTCTTAACAGTATAATAATCCCCCTTCGAAGTAGGAACATAATCATTTTTAGTATAAATAGCAATAGCTCTTACAACAGCCTCCCCATAATCCTCATAATTATTAACAAACTTATTCAAATCATTACTATTACTAACACTAGCATAATTAATAATTACACTCTCACTATCACCAGTATTTCTAATTATATAATCACTATCGAAAAAAGTATCTTCTTCCATTCTAAGTTGATAATACTTATTAATATCAATATCACTATTTTCAAACTGTTCTGCCAAAATCTTAGCAAACCTATCACTATCTCTAAGAGCATAAATAATCTCAACCCCAGGAACCGAAGACGAAGACAACCCATTCGTAATAACAATAACATCATCACTAAAACCAAAACTACTATCTATAAAATCAATTCTCTCATCCAAACTAATATTATTATCACCAGTCCTAGTAATAACATTTTCTATTCCAAGCTCATCAAGTCTATTTTTTATATAATTAGAAACAAGTAAAGAAACATTCTTCTCAAGAACATTACCACTTTTAAGACCAATATCACTACCTCCACCAACAGGATTAATTACCACTTTATAATTCATAAAAATCACCAATAAATTATATGAAAAAATAAAAAAAATAGCACAAAGGCTATAAAACAATCTCATCTATACTCATTCTAGGTCTAGCATGAACATCTTGATTCTTATATCCAATCGCAACACAAGAAACCATATCCATATCAACTCCAAAATAATCTTTAATTTCATCATTTACTTTATCAGTATTAGCAATCCATAAACTACCAAGTCCCATTTCAGTAGCCTTCAAACACATATTTTCAATAAAAGCCCCAATCGATAAAATATCATTCTTACAACAAGAAGTTGCAAACACCAAAATAAGTCTATTAGCTTCTCTAATAACATTCGCAGTATTTAAAACACTAATATCATCATCACTTTTTTTACTTTCTAAAAAACTAGCAACCATATCCTTATTCTCTGAAGAAACAACCTTAACCCTCCATGGTTGCCTATTTTTAGCAGAAGGAGCCTTTATACCACATTTAATTATCTCAAAAACATCAGACAAACTTACAACATCATCAGTAAACTTTCTAATACTCCTTCTAGAACTAACTACTAAATCAAAATCCATCACTAAATCACCTCTTCTTAGTATAAACCCTATCTTCCATAACTTGTTCAATAACCATTCTAAGCTTAACCAAATCAGAAAGACTCATCATATCAACATCATTCATATCAAGATATAACTTGCCATCACAATCTCTAAAAGAATCAAGCCCGTCAAATAACTCACTAACATCAGAATCATTAATATGATTATTAATAAAATCAATATTATTAACATAATACCTATCCTTTAAACACTCCCTACTCATCCTGCCCCTAGAGAAAATACAGTATATATCAGTAGCAAGAGCACTAACACTAAGACCAAAAAATATCATATTAAATAAAGAATTATCACTAAATACCTCTAAAGAAGAATGAAAAGAATATAAAAAATAAGGAAGTAAAAAAGTACTTAAAAAAGCCTCACCAACTCTTTTCCTAACAAAAGAAGAATTAACACAAGCCTGTCCATTCATAACATTTCTAATTTTAACCAAATTATTAAGAGTATCATCAAGTAAATATTCACCATCCGGAGTATAAAATCTTATCTTACCATTTTCTTTCTCATAGAACTCTACAAAACTTTTATTGTTTTCACCTTTACTATCACTACAATCAATCATACTATCCCCTCAACTACATTATATACCCCAAATAAAAATCATACAAGCATTAAAACTATTTTTCCTTCCTCAAACACTTCAAATCATCCAAACTATAATTATCAAGTAAATTAACATCAAACTCTACTACACCATCTATATTATTTAAAAAATACTCATCCTTTATAATCTCACTTAATAAAACATCATTCTTAATAAAAGAATACAAATCATACAAAGTAATTCCACACACACTAAAAAACCAAAAACCATTCTCCAAACTAAAATCATTAACAAAAGACTCAAACTCCATAAAAGAAAACAAAACAAGTACATAAAAACTAATCAATGAAACATACTTATCCCTAAACCTCATCTTCTTAAACATAACATTTTCCATTAATTGCTTCTTCATTTTTAAAATAATCTTTCTTTCTAACATAGCATTATATAAAAAATTTTCTACTCTTCCATCTTTATAATAAACAAAAATCTCATCATCAACAACTTTATATCTAATAATAAAATCATCATCTATATATCTACAATCCTTCACTACAATCACCTACTAATTATATTGCAATAAATAAAAAAATATGCTATAATAAGAAAACAAAAAAAGGAGTGATAAAATGGGCTACCCATGGCAATGTTCTGACTGTATATGGTTAGACATGAAAGACTCTTCATGGAGAGGTTTTAGATGTACTAAAAAAGGAATATATGTAAACCCAGGAGAAAAAAGTTGTAATAATCATTTTGAAAAGAAAAATGAAAGCTCTAGCAATTGTTACTTAACTACCGCTATGTGTGAAATACTAAATGAAAAAGATAACTGCTATGTCTTAGAAACACTAAGATCTTTCAGAGACAACATAATGAAAAACGACGAAAACTGTACACCATTACTTGAAGAATACGATGTAATCGGACCACAAATATGTAAAAACCTATACCAAGATGAACAAAAAGAAGTTATTGCAAGAAGTATGTTATATCTAAGAATATATCCTGCTATTAATGCTATAAAAAATGAAAAATATGATGATGCTATAGAAATATATAAAGATATGACAGAATTACTAAAAGAAAAATACAACGTAAAATATGAATGCACTAAAACTACAACACAACACAAAACTAAAAAACTAAATCTACAATACTAAAAAGAAACCAAACAATAGGTTTCTTTTTTTACTCACTTCTAAGAGCAACAACAGGATCCTTACTTCTAGCAACTTTCGCAGGAATAAATCCTCCTATTAAAGTAAGAACTACACTAACACTAATAAGTATAATAGCATGACTAACACTAAGACTTGCAACACCCTTCAAAGAGGACAACTTATATATAATATTATTAACAAAAACATTAAGAAAAATTGCAATACCTATTCCTATAAGACCACTAGTAATACCAATAATAAATGTTTCTGAATTAAACACCCTAGTTATATCCTTTTTTCTAGCACCAAGTGCACGTAGTATCCCAATCTCCTTAGTACGTTCCATAACACTAATATAAGTAATAATACCAATCATTATACTAGAAACAACTAAAGAAATAGAACTAAATGCAACAAGAACAATCGTAATAGCACTCATTATATTACCAGAAAGCAAACTTATCATCTTAGCCATATCAGTATATAAAATCTTATCATCATCACTCTTACCATCATTATATTTATCCAAATAAGATAAAACCTTTCCCTTAGAATCAAAATCCTTTGGATAAAGATTTATATAACTAGGAACACTATCATCACCCAAATATCCAAGAACACTTTCCTTAGTTACACTATCATCAAAATTTTGAAAAGTCAAAACATTATAATCACTATTCTTTTGATCATTAACTATCTTAGAATCTTTATTAACATCAATTATCTTATTAACAAGTGATGAAGTATACAAAACACCACTACTAACAGACAACATCTCTTTATCTTTTTTACAACGAATAATAGCTTGAATCTTAATACTCATACTACTCTTATCATTATACATATTTTCATAATCAGTACCCATCATATAATAACCATTATTAAACTTATAAAACGAATCATTAAAAATAACCTTAAATTCTTTAGACAATAAATCATCAAAACTAACATCCTTAGAAACATCAAAACCAAGAGATTTCAAAACATTCTTATCAACTTGATTATATTTATCTACAACAAGAATAAGTCCAGGAACACTTGTATTAATCTTACCCATAACTACATCATAATTACTTTCTACAACACCAACACTATCATTAGGATTATCAGGAAACACATTCCAAGAATAATTATCATTACCTAAATTAGCACTCTTTATATATTGATAATCATCACCATCATAAGTAATAACATTTATACTTGTACTTCTAAGATATGAAACCCCTAAAAGTAAAGACTTATCAATATTAGAAACATAAGAAACATAAGAAGAAGTAATCTTATTAACATGAAAAGCACTCGCTAAAGCATCATCCTTTGGCACTATAAACTTTTCATTTGTATATTCATGATACTTAGTATCAGAAGAAGACTTCATAATATCAGACATTTCTATAGCCTGTTCACTTATAGTAATAGGCATTTGTGACAAAGAATCCCTTTCAAACTCATCAACTTTACCTTGAAATCCATTAGATAAAGATAAAATAAGAGCAATACCAATTATACCAATCGAAGAAGCAAAACAAGTAAGTAAAGTCCTACCCTTTTTAGTAATTATATTAGTAAAAGAAAGCTTTAAAGCAGTCAAAAATGACATCGAAGTCTTTCTAAAACTATAAGAACTAGAATCCTCCTCATCATAAGGATTAGAATCATCAACAATCTTCCCATCCTTTAAACTAATAATTCTACTTGAATACTCCTTAGCAAGCTCACCATTATGAGTAACCATAATAACAAGCTTATCCTTAGATATTTCTTTAATTAAATCCATAATCAAGAAACTAGTAGCAGAATCAAGTGCCCCAGTAGGCTCATCAGCTAAAATAATATCAGGATCATTCACCAAAGCACGTGCAATTGCAACCCTTTGCATTTGCCCACCAGATAACTGATTGGGTTTCTTATTAGCATGATCCAAAAGACCCACTCTAGAAAGAGCATCCATCGCCTTCTTCTTTCTTTCTCTTCTAGAAACACCAGAAAGAGTCATTCCAAGTTCTACGTTACTTAAAACACTAATATGAGAAATCAAATTATAACTTTGAAAAATAAATCCTACAGAATTATTCCTATAACTATCCCAATCTTGATCTCTAAACCTTCTAGTAGACTTACCATTTATAATCAAGTCCCCACTATCGTATCTATCTAAACCACCAATTATATTTAAAAAAGTTGTCTTGCCACTTCCACAAGGACCAAGAATACTAACAAACTCACTACTTCTAAACTTTACACTAACATCATCTAAAGCCTTTTGAACAAAATCCCCCGTTTTATAATTCTTAACAATATGTTTAACTTCTAACATAATTCCTCCCATCAACCACTACTCATTAAAAATCAATTTAATAATATAATTAAATGAAAAGAGAGTGATACCATCAAAAAAATATTATATGTAATTATCATATTAATTACATCAATTCTTATTCCATTAAACATAAATGCCGAAACCACACAAGAAGTAATACATCAAGAAAAAAAAGACACAGTAGAAATAACACTAACTGGTACAATAATTTTAATAAGCATTTTATACATTTATAAAAAGAAAAAAATAAAACTATAACTTCTTTCCACTAAAGAAATACTTAATTAAATAGAATAAAAACATAGTAAGAATACCAATAATTACCCAACATAAAACAGTATATAGTATTCCATTAGTATGACTATAAAGTATAGAAAAAATAGAACTAGGTATATAATGATTAATAAAAGCATTTAACTCAGAAATACCAAGTCTGTCTCCAACACCATGAATAAGTCTAAAAAATACCTCAAGAATACCAATCAAATAAACTAAACGTTTTGTATCTTGGAAAACAATTGCAACCACTATAACAAGTATAACCAAAAATAACAAATCCATTTTACTCACCTACCATAAAAATTATAACATAATATTAATAAATTGCAAAATTATTTATAAAATTAAGTATGAAAAACGCAAACGATACAAAACTATGGACAACTATTTGTTTTATAATAGCAATGGCTATTACAGACGATCTAACAGCAAACGAACAAAACGCCATTGGAAACTGGTTAATTCTTTTAGGCCAAGTCCTATGTACAACCGGAGCACTCCAACAAGAAATAGAAGAAAAATTAAAAGGAGTAACAATAAATATTAATTCCAAAAAAGCAAAACAAAATAATAATCCTTTTACAAAAAACTATATTGACATTGAAACATTAAAAAAAACAATTCAAAAAGTCGAAGAACAACTAAATAATTTAGAATGATTGATTTGACACATTATCAATTTTTATGATAAAATAACAATGATAAATGTGATCGTGCTGAATTACCAGTGCGGTCACATTTTTCTTTTAAAAACAAATAACATATTCCTATGTTATAACATCACTTTCTGTAAAAAAGCTGTATCTAATCTAGAATATAAATTATAAATTTGATATTGTAATTCAAAAATACTTAAATCCGATTCTGATGTATCAAAAATAAAATTAGTACTTTGAGTTTTCTTTTTATATATAGCATGATACAAAACTTGTTTACTATTGCCACTTATCTCTTTCAAATCCCAATACTCACCTCTAAATAAATAATCAGCAGTTTGTATACCAAAAGGTTGATTCACTCTTGGTAACATATATATTTCTCCACCAAAAGTATTTTCCAGCCATTCTGCAATTTCTAGTTCTTTTAACGAATATTCTAAAGCAACGTTTTTACCATCAACAACATATTTTATACCATTATGCTCAAAATACATTCCATCTTTAACTTCATGAGTATTAGGAATAGAACTCTTAAGCCAATAATCAGTAACATCTTCGCAAAAAGTACATTTTTTTAATTTACAAGTATAATTTTCATTTTCATTCAATGTCTTGATATCTATGGGTAACTCTTTAACCATTTTATCACCTCATATATATACAACGCATCAAATATTGTAATACCTAACTATTTATTAATATTTTGCACTTTTTAACACACTATCACTTTTAAAAAAAAAGAACTCTATCAAAAAACAAAGTTCACAATCACTAATTAAGCAGATAAACCCCTAAAGTCAAAAACTTTTCAAAAAATATCCATAAAAGATATGGTATTTGTAAATAAGAAGATATATTATTAATTTTATAAAACTTAATTATCATTAAAGTTATAATTACTCATTAACATAACCTTTGTAAACAACATTGTCAAGATAAAGTCCACAAGAAGACACACATTTGACATTATATGACTTTTTTTGACATTCTAGTATACACAAAACATCAGAGTAATTAAGTTTACCTTCGCCAACTAAAATTAACACAGATACTAAATTACGCACCATTTTTCTAAGAAAACCATTACCTGTAAACTCTATCTTTATTAGACAATTATTGACATTTATCTTTACATCATATATAGTTCTAACACAGTTATCTTGACTTTTCTCATCAAAACAAAAACTTCTGAAATCATGCTCACCTAAAAAAATAGGAATAACACTATTCATTAACTCAATATTAAGATTTTTATTATACTGAAGAATATAATTTCTCATACAAGGATCATATTCACCCATATTTATATAATAACAATATGTTTTAGATAAAACATCATACCTAGCATGAAAACTATCATTAACAACATAAACATCCTTAACATATATTTCACCATTAAAACACTTATTAAGATATTTCTTTAAATTATACAATTTAACAGAAACATCCAAATCAAAATGTGCAGTTTGTCCTTTAGCATGAACACCCTTATCAGTCCTACCAGAAGCACATATATTAACCTTTTTCCCATTATTAAGTAAAGTAAGTACTTCTTCCATAACACCCTGTACAGTCTTTAATTTATTTTGTCTTTGAAATCCATTAAAACAAGACCCATCATAAGAAAACTTTATAAAATATCTCATCTTATTTACCTTTCTTTCTTTGTATATTATAAGTAATTCTAAGCAAAAACTTAACAGGAAGAAATCTACTAAAGAAAACACCAACCCTAGTCATAAAACCAGGCACAATAATAAGCTTCTTATCAAGATACATCTTTTTAAGACCATATATTGAAACATCACGAGCATTCAAAGACTTAATATTAAAACTAACCCCAGCAGTTTTATTAAAATTAGTACTAACAGGTCCAGGACACAAACAACTAACAACAACATGAGATTTATTCCTACGAAGTTCCTCATACAAAGCACAAGTAAAATCAACAACATAACTCTTCGTAGCATAATAACAACTCATCAAAGGGCCACCCTTTAAAAGACCAGCACTTGATCCAACATTAAGTATATAACCCTTATCCTTCTTGACCATATCCTTCAAATACATACGAGTAAGAACATGAAGAGCCTTAATATTAACATCAATCATTTCAAGTTCAGTAAGCATATCACAAGAATTATAATCACCAAAAAGACCAAAACCAGCATTATTAATAAGCATATCAATATTATCCTTCTTAGTAAATATATATAAATCCTTAACCTTTTTCATATCACTTAAATCAGTAACAATATACTTATGTTCACCCTTAAGAACACCCTTCAAATCTTCCAAAGAAAAAGAATCCTTATCTACAAGAATCAACTCATATGAAATACTATCCAAATAAATAGCCATTTCACGACCAATTCCAGAACCAGCCCCAGTTATAAGTGCCTTCATCGTATCACCTCACACTTATTATATAATAAACAAAGAAAAAAGTAAAACATTTAAACAAAAGAAAAAAGCACTAAACGTGCTAATTATCCAATTTCTTTCTTAAAACCTCAAGTAAGTAAACAACTATTCCACCAATTATAAAAAATAATATACTAAAACTTCCAAAACTCATTGCATCTTGTGGTACTTTCAAACTAGTTGGACCCATAACAATTGCATATATTGAACCAATCATTAAACCAAGAACCAAATAAATAGTCTGAGGTCTATACTTATCAAGAGCTTTCTTTATAATCTTAACAATAAGAAGCATACCAGTAATAACACCAAGTCCAAATATTATTAATATTGGTAAAACCCTAAAATTAAAATGCAAAAACTCACTAATCGAAGTAATAATTGGAACATAAAGACCAAATATAAGTAAAAGAGTTGAACCAGATATCCCAGGAACTACCATCGCACAAATAGCAATAACTCCTGCAAAAAACAAATATAACAAAAGTCCTACATTAAGATTATTAAGATCAATACTACTTCCTCCACCAACAGGATTAAAATAAGTAATAAGACAAACTATAAAAACACCAAGTATAAAATAAAATAAATACTTATACTTACCCTTCAATGTATCTTTTTCATCCCTAACTATTAAAGGAATAGCAAACACTATAAAACCAATAAACAAAGAACTAACACTATATATATGTTTTTCAAATAAACTAGAAAGCGCAATTGATGCAAGAGCCATACCAATTGCCCAACCAATACCAAGTTTAACCAAAAATGATACCGCCCTCTTTTTATTTTGTCCTTTACTCATCAAAGCATTAATACTATTAATAAACTCTTCATAATAACCAAGTATAAAGGCAACAGTACCACCAGATATCCCAGGAACACTATCCGCAAGAGCCATACAAAATCCTTGTATTACATTAACTATATTCTTTTTCATTTTTTTCTTCTCCTTTTCCTCTTTTTTTATTATAATGGAATATTAAATAAAATGCAAAACTTAATAAAATCAATAAATAAAAACTAATACTTCTCTGAAGCAACATACTAGATAAAACATAATCACTCTTATATAACAATTCATTAACAGACAAAATAATTCCCTCTAAAACCATAACACCTCCAGGTGTTGGTAAAAAGTCCGCAGCAATAACAATGCAAACCTGAAAAGCAATAATTAAAAAAATACTATAATTATTAAGACCAAATGATTTATATATAAAATAACTAACTAACAAAAAACTTATTCTTTGAAACAAAAGAATAACAAATGATTTAACAAATATAAAAGGTCTATCTTTAGTAAAATTAGACAAATCATTATACTTATTAACCATTGTATCAAACCTTTTCTTTTTCAACTCCTTATTCTTTATAAAACCAAACCTATTTATAAAAAAATAAACCACCTTCTTAGTAAAACAAACCATCCTCTTTGAATAAACTAAACTTATAAAAAATAAAATAACAACCAAATTAAGCAAAAAACCAAGTATTATTAAAACATTAAAAACACTAGAAAAATTAAAAATCAACTTACCATAAAAAATCAAAGATAAAATAAGCAAAAAGACCAAAGTAAACTTATAAATAATAGTATTAAGTAAAACTATTATACTAGATTCATAATAATTAATACCATCCCTTTTCATCTCATACATTTGAATAGGCTGTCCCCCCATCGAAGAAGGAGTAATACCAGAAAAATATATTTCTGTAAACACATAACCAAGCGCTTTATAAAGACTCATTTTAATACCCATATCTTTAGAAATACTAATTAAAAACAATGCCTCAAATAAAGGAAACATCAAAATTGATAATACTGCTAATAAAATATATTTCAAATTACAAAGCCTTAAAGACTTAATAAGCATATTTACATCATAATACTTAAATATCCATAAATAAGTTATCAAAAAAAGTACAATAAAAAGTATAAACGATAAAACATATTTCTTTTTTCTCATATTTCACCTACCTCAAACACGCTATATCTATGATAACATAATTTTATTAAAAAAATATTTATTTTACACAAATATATGTAAAAAGAAGTAAACCAACTACTTCTTTATCTTATCAAAATAAATATCACTACCACTACTAGAATACTTCTTTATCGCAGAAACTATTTTCTCATCATAAGTATAATTATATCCCACAAAAGATTCATCCCCAATTATATAATAAGGAATCCCACTTGACTTATCCCCTTTTGCAAGAATAAATTCCTTCATAAGATTAGCATTTTCTGAATTATGCCACACTTCAAATCCATACAAATTAAACTTATTACCATACTTATCATTAATATCATCTAAATACTTTATAAGCTTTTCACAATGAGGACACTCTTTTCCATAAAACAAATAAATATTAACCATTCCATCCTCTTTTTTAATATCTGAAACATTAGCATTCTTATTTACCACATTATCTACAGATTTATTATTAAAAAATGCAAAATAAGAAAGAAAACAAAGTATTAAAATAGTAATAACTATAAAAACAATATCAATTTTATTCTTCACTTTAACCACCTCTAAAAATTAAACATTAACCACTCAGGCTTTATAACCATCAAAATACCTAAAAGTACCATAATTATTCCTCCAATTAAATGAGAATACTTAGTATACTTATTAGAAATACCTTTTATTTTTAATGTTTTCATTGCTATAACAAATATTAATATATCATCAATTAAAAAGAAAAGCAAATATAATCCAATATAAATTACATATTCTAAAGCACTAAGATCATTCATAGCTAAAACATTCGTAAACATAACAGGTATCCCAAGCGAACAAAGAAGTTCAATTAAATTAACAGAAAAAGCAAGTAACACAATTCCAAGTATTGATAATAAAAAACTCTTTTCAGTAACTATTTTTTTAATTCTTTCCATTATTTTAAGTCTTTTCTTCTTATCAGTAACATCACAACCCACATCACTATTTAAACTCTTAATATATCTATAAATATTAACCATTCCAAACAAAACAGCAAAACTAGCAATTAAAAATCTTATTAAAGTAACACTATTAAGAAAACTAGCAAGACTAAGCCAAGAAACCATAAAACATAAATAAACAAAACCACTAGTAAAAATAAAAGTAAGTCCTAATATCCACATTCTCTTTCTATCATGCATAGAAAACATCATAGTAATAAGAAATATAAGTATCCACATAGCACAAGGATTAAAACCATCAACAGCACCCAATATAATAGTAAAAATAGGTAAAGAAACATCCTTTAAAGAAACTACTCCAAAAAGGCCAGTATCAACAGAATAAGAATCCATTCCATATACACAAATCGGTATAAACATAACTAAAACTATTAAAAATAAATATATAAACCTTCTATACTTCATCAATACCACCATTATCCTTCAAAAAAGAAATAAGACTACCCTCACTAACTTCTCCAACCAATCTAGCAACTTCTAAAGAAGAATTCATCAATATGTAAACAGGAAGTACACTTCCAACATCATACAAAGAAACTAAAGAAGAATCCATATCATAATCAATATCCTCTATATCAAACAAAACATTATACTTAGATAAAACATCATCAAGTAAATTATTCATAATAATACAAGACATACACCACATAGCACTAATCTTAACCAATTTCATCATATTCCTCCATTAACTTATCTAAAACACTTAAAAAATAATCAATTTCATCATTCGTAGTCTTATAAGAAAGACTTATCCTAATACTTGAACTAGCTCTATCTTTATCTTTATAAAGCTCATAAACACAAAGTGAATAACTAGTATCACTACTACAAGCAGTTTTAGTAGAAACATAAACCCCATGATCTGCAAAATACTTTTGAACAACATTTGAATCTTTTCCCATAAAACTAATATTTAAAACGTTATCTATACAATAATCATTACTATTAATAAGAATATTATCATACTTAGATAAATGTTCTCTTATCTTTTTATTAAGACGATTAACATAAGAATAATCATTATTAAACAACAAAAAAGCCTTAGATAAAGAACAAATAAGCTCAGTCTGAGGAGTCCCACTCCTATAAATAGTAGTACTCTTTCCTCCATGAATAAGTGGAACAATCTTAACATCTCTCTTCTTTATTAAACCACCAATTCCTTTAAAACAAAAAAGCTTATGTCCAGAAAAACTTGCCATATCAACATTACTTAAATCAATATCAGTCTTAGAAACAGCCTGAGTAATATCACTATGAAACAAAACATTAGGATAATTCTTAAGCATAAGACCAATCTCCTCAATTGGTTGTCTAAGTCCAATCTCACTATTAACACACCCAATAGAAACAAGACAAGTATTATTATTAATTAACTTTTCTAACTTTTCTATATCAACAAGACCATTTTCATCCAAAGGAGCAAAAATAACTTTATAACCCTTCTTTTGTAAATAACTACATGGACCATATATTGAAGAATGTTCTAATTTAGTAGTAATAATCTCATTACCCGAAGAACAAATACCCTTTAAAACAGTATTATTACTCTCACTAGCACCACTAGTAAAAATAATCTCATCATCAAAAATATTAAAATAATTACAAATATTAGAAATACTAGAACTAATTACATCATTACACTTTTTACCTATATCATGATTAGAATTAGGATTAGCATAAAAATTATTACAAACATAATTAAAATAATCTAAAACCTCTTTATCTACCTTAGTCGTAGCACTATAATCTAAATAAACTTCCATTTATATCACCACAATAAGTATAAATATAAACTATATATAAAAGCAATAAAAAAGAAGTTGAACTAACTAAACTATAGGTTGAATTAATTACAATCTTCTAAATTAAGTGGTATTTTGTAATTAGTAGTCTTTCCATCAAAAGATGTTGCATTGATCTCAATATACATATCCAAATCTTTACAAACATTTTTATAATTCGAAGTTACAAAACTAACTCCCTTTAAATACTCCTCTAAAGTAACATTCTTATTATTAGAATAATCACACTCTTTTACCTTAACAGTAACATCACCATGCCTCTCATACAAATTACAAGTAATTAAACTATACTTAGTAACATCATCTCCACCACAATAATCTATACTAGATACATATATCGAAGACTTATCCTTATTATAAGAAATACTACCAGTAATATTAAAATCATTACAAGAAGAAGACAAAGTCTTAAAACTAAAACCATCATCATGAAAAAATATACAATGAGTAACACAAAAAAGTATAAAAACACCAAATACTACAAAAAGAACTTTATAATTAAATCCTTTTTTACTAGATCTTCCCTCAAGTAAATCATCTATATTAACATTAAACTCTTTACTAATTTGCTTTAAAATCATAATATCAGGAATATTCTTACCATTCTCCCACTTACTAACAGCTTGATAAGTAACACCAAGCCTACAAGCAAAATCTTTCTGAGTAAGACCATTATCAGTTCTTATTTTCTTTATAAACTTTCCAATCTTTTCCTGTTCCATAAAACATCACTACTCTTTCTTCAATAAATCTCTAATCTCCTCAAGTAAAACAACCTCATCACTCTTCTTAGTCACTTCTTTTACTTCTTCTTTTTTATTAAAAAACTTATTTATAATACTAATAAATATAAATATACAAAATGCAATAATTAAAAAATCTACTATATTTTGAATCAAAGAACCATATCTAATTTCTGCATCACCAACTTTTAAAATAAGATTAGTAAAATCATGACCTCCAATCAAAATACCAACAAGAGGCATAAATAAATCATTAACCAAACTAGAAACAATCTTCGAAAAAGCACCTCCTATTAAAACACCAACTGCTAAATCAATAACATTTCCACGTTCAATAAACTTCTTAAATTCATTAAAAAACTTCTTCATAATATCACCAAATAAAGTATACAATATCTAAATAATAAATGCAATAATTCACATACTAATTAAAAATGAAAAAGAATCAAAAAAATTAGCACTCCTACTTGACAAGTGCTAAAAAAGTGATATAATATATATATAAAAGGGAGGTAATATATATGAATATGAATTATGAAGAAGAAAAAAATCCATTAGAAAAATATGGACGAAATATAAATGAACAAGTAAAACAAGGTAAAATGGATCCAATCATAGGTAGAGATGAAGAAATAAGAAACATCACAAGAATTCTATCTAGAAAAACAAAAAATAACCCTGTTTTAATCGGTGAACCTGGTGTTGGTAAAACCGCAATTATCGAAGGACTTGCACAAAGAATAGTCAAAAACGATATTCCTGAATGCTTAAAAGATAAAATAATTTGGGAATTAGACATGGCATCCCTAATCGCAGGAGCCAAATACCGTGGTGAATTCGAAGAAAGACTTAAAAACGTCTTAAATGAAGTTAAAAAATCAAATGGACAAATAATAATGTTCATTGATGAAATTCATACAATCGTAGGATCAGGCGGTGTTGAAGGAGCAATGGATACATCAAATATCCTAAAACCAATGCTTGCCCGTGGTGAAATAAAAGTAATCGGTGCCACTACCCTAAATGAATATAGAAAATATATTGAAAAAGATGGAGCACTAGAAAGAAGATTTCAAAAAGTAAAAGTATCTGAACCAACTGTCGAAGATACAATCACAATCCTTCGTGGATTAAAAGAAAGATTTGAAATCCATCACGGAGTAACAATTCAAGACAAAGCATTAGTATCCGCAGCAGTAATGTCAAACAGATACATAACAGACAGATACTTACCAGACAAAGCAATAGACCTAATCGATGAAGCATGTGCAACAATAAGAGTACAAATGGATTCAGTTCCAAACGAATTAGACGAACTAACAAGAAACATTATGCGTCTTGAAATAGAAAAACAAGCCCTAAAAAAAGAAAAAGATGAACTTTCTAAACAAAGACTAAATAAAATAGATGAAGAATTAGTAACACTAAAAGAAAAAGAAAACATCTTAAAATCAAAATGGGAAGAAGAAAAGAAAACAAATAGAAAAATAAAAGAATTAAAACAAGAAATTGAACATAAAAAGTTTGAACTTGAACAAGCAGAAAATAACTATGACTTAGAAACTGCTGCAAGATTAAAACACGGCACAATTCCTAAACTAGAACAACAATTAGAGGAAAAAAGAAAAGAAACTTCTAACCAAATACTAAGCGAAACAGTAACCGAAGAAAAAGTAGCAGAAATAATCGCTAAATGGACTAATATCCCAGTAAGTAAACTTATCAGTAGCGAAAGAGAAAAACTTCTAAACCTAGAACAAAATATGAAAAAAAGAGTTAAAGGTCAAGATGAAGCTCTTCACTTAGTCGCAGAAGCAATCATAAAATCAAGAAGCGGTATAAAAGATCCAAACAAACCAATTGGTTCATTCATGTTTCTAGGACCAACTGGAGTTGGTAAAACTGAAGTAGCAAGAACACTAGCCTATGAACTATTCGACGACGAAAAACACATGATAAGAATTGATATGTCTGAATACATGGAAAAATTCTCTACTTCAAGACTAATCGGATCCCCTCCAGGATACGTTGGATACGATGAAGGTGGACAATTAACCGAAGCAGTAAGAAGAAACCCATACAGTATCGTTCTATTTGACGAAATAGAAAAAGCCCATCCTGAAGTATTAAACCTATTACTTCAAATACTAGACGATGGTAGAATAACAGATTCAAATGGTAGAACAGTAGACTTCAAAAATACAATAATTATTATGACATCAAACATTGGTAGTGATCACGTTCTAGAAAACAATAAAAACGAAGTATTGAAAGAATTAAAACAAATACTAAAACCAGAATTCATAAACAGAATAGATGAAATAATAGTATTCAATCAATTAACAAAAGACGTAATGTATGAAATATTAGACAAACTAATTAAAAATCTAGAACAAAGACTAAGTGACAAACAAATAAAAATACAATTAACACAAAAAGCAAAAGACCACTTAGTAGAACAAGGATATGATCCATCATTCGGTGCAAGACCACTAAAAAGAGTTGTCTCAAAAGAAATCGAAGAAGTTCTAGCACATAAAATAATAAATGATGAAATAACTCCTGGTAAAACAATAACATTTGATTACCAAGATAACAAAATTGAGGTTAAATAACCTCTTTTTGTTTACATTAAAATCCATAAAACATTTGATTATTACATAAAATAGTGATAAGATAAATATAAGTCTATAAGACAAAAAAGGAGTGAAATTATGGAATTAAAAGGAAGTAAAACAGAAGCTAATTTAATGTCCGCATTCGCCGGAGAATCTCAAGCAAGAAATAAATATACTTACTATGCATCAAAAGCTAGAAAAGATGGATATGAACAAATCGCAGCTATTTTCGAAGAAACTGCTAATAACGAAAAAGAACATGCAAAACTATGGTTTAAAGAACTACACAACGGTGAAGTACCATCTACACTAGAAAACCTAAAAGATGCCGCAGCAGGAGAAAACTACGAATGGACTGATATGTATCAAGAATTCGCAAAAACTGCAAAAGAAGAAGGATTCACTAGAATAGCATACCTTTTCGAAGAAGTTGCTAAAATTGAAAAAGAACATGAAGAAAGATACCTAACTCTTCTAAAAAATATTGAAGACGATTCTGTTTTCCATAAAAACGAAGATAAAATGTGGATATGTAGAAACTGTGGACACGTATATATCGGAAAAGATGCTCTTGAAGTCTGCCCTGTATGCAAACATCCAAAAAGTTTCATGGAAGTAAAAGCAGATAACTATAAATAAGATATAAATATCATTATATCTTTTTTTATAAAAACATATAATTAATAGAAAGAAGGAAAGAATAATATGTGTGGAATAGTGGGATACAAAGGTAAAAATAATAATGCTATAAAAGTAGTGATCGAAGGATTAGAAAACCTAGAATACAGAGGTTACGATTCAGCAGGTATTGCTTACCTAAAAGAAAGTAAAATAAATATAGAAAAAGAAGCAGGAAGAATCAAAAATCTAAAAGATAAACTAGATCTAGAAGACAAATCAAATCTAGCAATTGGACACACTAGATGGGCTACTCATGGCATCCCAACAAGAACTAATGCACATCCCCATCAAGTAGGAAAATTCACCATGGTACATAACGGTATAATAGAAAACTACTTAACTCTAAAAGAAGAACTACTAAAAAATAATTATACTTTTAAAAGCGATACTGATACTGAAATAGCATGTGCTTACCTAGACTATCTTTATAAACAAGAAAAAGACATTCTAAAATCATTACAAAAACTAATCCAAGTAATAAAAGGATCTTATGCATTTGGAATAATATGTGAAGACGATAAAGACCATTTATATGCACTAAGATCATCAAGCCCTTTAATAATAGCACTAGGACAAAACGAAAACTATATAGCATCAGACGTACCTGCAATACTTAAATATACAAATAAATACCTAATTCTAGAAAACTATGAAATAGCTAAAATAAGTAATGATAATGTAACAATTTATAACAAAGATCTACAAGAAGTAAACAAAACAATCAACACTTATGAAGGAACATATGAATCAAGTATAAAAGGAGACTATGAACACTTCATGTTAAAAGAAATAAACGAAGAACCAGATACATTTGAAAAAACTATAAATAGTTGCATAGAAAATAACTTCAAAGACATAGACTTAAAAAAATACACAAACATTCACATAGTAGCATGTGGATCTGCATACCATGCTGGACTAGTAGGAAAATATTTAATTGAAAAATTTGCAAACATTAAAGTATACACCCAAGTAGCAAGTGAATATAGATATGAAAAAACATTTTACGATAAGAATACACTAGTCATTTTAATATCCCAATCTGGTGAGACAGCAGACACATTAGCAGCACTAAGAAAAGCAAAAGATAATAACATTGATACCTTAAGTATAGTAAACGTCTTCGCATCTAGCATTGCAAGAGAATCAAAATACGTAATATATACTAAAGCAGGCTGTGAAATTGCAGTAGCAACAACAAAAGCATATCTTGCTCAATTAACTGTATTAATTGCTTTAACATTAAAACTAAGCAACAAACAAATAAGTAAAGAAGAAATAACAAAAATAAAAGAACAAATAACAAACTTAATAAAAAAAGATGACTATAAAACTATAGCAAATAAAATATACGAAGCTAAAAACATATTCTTCATAGGAAGAGGAATTGACTATGCACTTTGTATGGAAGGCTCATTAAAACTAAAAGAAATATCATACATAAGCAGTGTAGCTTACCAAGCCGGAGAACTAAAACATGGTACAATCTCTCTAATCGAAGAAAACACTCCAGTAATAGCAATCCTAACCGAAGAAGAATTAATTAAAAAAACAATAAGTAATATCAAAGAAGTAAAAGCACGTGGTGCCAATACAATAATAATTACCAACAAAAACATACAAGGAGATTTCTACGATGAAAAAATAACAATTCCTAAAACAGATGAATTGTTCCAACAACTACTCACAATAATACCACTTCAACTAATAGCATACGAAGTAGCAAAACTAAACAATTGTGACATAGATAAACCCAGAAACTTAGCAAAATCAGTCACTGTAGAATAAAAGGATAGCCAAGCTATCCTTTTAATTTTCCTAAAACAACTTCCTTAGTAGAAGTCTTACCATCTCTAATAAATGTAATAAATACTTTATCACCTGCTTTATGTTTATAAAGTTCATACCTTAAGTATGCAATAGTATCAGTAGAATTGCCACCAAGTTTGGTGATAACATCACCCTTTTTTAAAACACCATTAACACAAGAATCCTTCTCAACTTCTGCAACAACTACCCCAGTATCAACCGAAGTACTAATATCAATATCAAAATATCTTGAATAAGATGCATCACTTGCATTATACATTCTAATACCTAAATAAGGTCTTGCAATAGCTTTACCACTTTCAAAAACAGAAATATTAGACATTACATCCTCAATTGGAAGAGCAAACCCCATTCCTTCAATTTCACTTTTAACAATCTTTAAAGAATTAATTCCAATTACCTTTCCATTTGAATCTACTAAAGGACCTCCACTATTACCAGGATTAATTGAGGCATCAGTTTGCAAAACTTTTAAAACATAATCATCAACATTACTATTTGATGATGAAAGTGATAAACTAACAAGTCTATCTTTACCAGATAATATTCCACGTGTTACTGTACCCCTATATTGATAATCAACCGGAGTACCAACAGTAAACACAGTATCACCTAAACGAACCTTAGAACTCTCACCTATCTCAGCAACTTTTAATACATCTGAAGAATTAATTTTTAAAACTGCAACATCTAAATACTCATCACCGCCAACATAAGAAGCATTAACAACCTTATCATCACTTCTTACAGCTTTAAGTGAAGTATTACCACTAACCACATGATAATTAGTAAGAATATAACCATCTTTAGAATCAATTTTATATGCAAAACCAGTTCCAGTAGAATACAATTTACCATTTTTATAATTTTGTACTAAGAATACAGCTTTGTAAACCTTATCAACAGCATCCGCTATACCCTTATCAGTAACAGTAACCTTATTTTCACAACCAGTATAACATGTACCATTACTTGAAGTATTAACAGTAAATAATTCATCTTTATATACATATATTCCACCAACAGCAACAAATATACCAAGCAAAAATATTAAAATATAACTAAGCGTTCTCTTATCATTATTCATCTAAAACAACTCCTTTTTCTTTATATCAACAATATCCATATAATTATTAGGAAATCCCATTCTATCAAGAACTTTATCAATAGGAATACTTCTCAAATTAAACTCTAAGTTACTAATTGCCTTATCAATTTCATTAATCATATCCTTAATTTCACTATCTTTAAGTAAAGACTTCAAAATTATAACAAGAGCATATAAATCATTCTTTCCATATATAAACTCATTATCCATCATAGGAATATTTAATATTCTATGGTATTTAGTATCATTAATATACTTTTGAGTTCTATTTTCAAACATTATATCCTCATGAGCACATAAATTACGATAATTAGAAAGTATAACCAAATAATTAGAAAAAACATCTATATTCAAATCATACAAATCCACAATCTCATATTGATCCTCTTTCTTTAAAACAGAAAAAAGTTCAGAAACAATCCCAAAAGATAACACCTTAACAAGAACCCATAAAGGAATATAACCATAATTATTAACATAATGTTGAGTAGCAACATGCTGAGTAGCATTAGTTTTAATCTGCCTTTTCATCTTAGATATAAGATCACTAACCTGCTTTCTTTTTGCACCATTATTAACAAAGTTATTTGGATTCAAATAATCTTTTTCTTTATAACCATACTTTTTAGATAATTGATAAGAAATAATAGACTTTACATTATTCTCAACAATCAAAATATTTTTAAAAAATATACTTCTAAGTCTACGATCAAACAAAAATAAACTATATAACTCCTCAATCTTAGTCCCTGGAATATACATGCTATTATCTGAAGATTTCATAAACAAATGACGATAACCATTCAAAAAGAAATAATTTTCACGAAGTAATATTTCCTTAGCATAATCTTCATTGTCTATAACTAATCCTTTATTTCTTAGAATTTCAACTTGTTCATCTAAAGTTTTAAATATTTTCTTCCCCATATCTTTATTCTCCTAACAATAAAATTATATCATAAAAGACATATCACTTTCAATAAAACAATGTACAAAATTAAGACAAAAGAAAACCTTGAAATAAACATTCCAAGGTATAAAACACATACTATCTCTTACTAAATTGAGGAGCACGTCTTGCTTTCTTAAGACCTGGTTTCTTACGTTCTTTAATTCTAGAATCACGAGTAATAAATCCAGCTCTTTTTAATATTTTTCTAAAACTTGTTTCTTCAGAAGCATCAGTAACATCTGATTCAAGTAAAGCTTTAACAATACCTAATCTGATTGCACCAGTTTGTCCTGAAAAACCTCCACCTTTAACTTCTGCTACTACATCATACTTTTCTCTAGTTTCAGTTAAATCTAAAGGTTGACATAAATCCATAACTAAAGTTTCAAAAGGGAAATATTCATAAACATCTTTTCCATTAACAGTAATCTTTCCAGTACCTTCAACTAATTTAACCTTAGCAATACTAGTTTTTCTTTTTCCTGTTCCATAATAACAAGTATTTTCTTTCTTAGCCATAACTTACCTCCCTATTTAACTTCAAGCACTTCTGGCTTTTGAGCCATATGTGGATGAGTTTCTCCTTCATAAACAAATAATTTTTTAGCCATTGCTCTACCTAATCTATTATGAGGTAGCATTCCTTTAACAGCCCTTTCAACCATTTCAACTGGATATTTTTCTTTCATTTCCCTAGCAGTTCTTTCTCTTAAACCACCAGTATATCCAGAATGGTTGTAATAAATTTTCTTATCTAACTTATTACCAGTAAGATTTACTTTACCAGCATTAGTGATAATAATATAATCCCCACAATCAATGTGTGGTGTATAAGTAGCTTTATGTTTTCCTCTTAACATATGAGCAACTTTACTAGCTAAACGTCCTAAAGTAACATCAGTAGCATCAATGACATACCAATTACGTTCAACTGTTTCTTTTTTTTGCATATAACTTTTCATAATTTAAATCCTCCTATTTTTTTATATTAATTAATATAAGAGTTCCCAATTCCTATAAAAATCAATATATAAGAAAATGTACCGACTAAAATTATACTAAAATTATACGTTTAAGTCAATAGTTTTAGCACTTTTTTAACACACTTTAATATTATCTTACAAAACTTACTTTCCACTTTCTCCATAATTAGATAAAACCCTAGCAGAAGGATCATCAACATCACATCCTACCCAGTTTTTATTTGGCATCCAATAATCAACAATCATATCATCCAAAGAAGGATAATACTTTTCAAATATTTCACGATAAAGCAACGATTCTTTAGTAAAAGGTCTATTTTTAATCGGATACTTAAGTATCAAACGTTCAAACTCATCATCACTATACTTTTCTGAAGCATACTCTTTTAAATAATCAACCATCGAATGACCAACAGCATCACTAAAAGCAGCCTTTTCACGATATAAAATATCATCAGGCAAATACCCATCAGAAAAAGCTTTTCTTAATAAATACTTCCCTTTATTATAAACATTCATTTTCTTTAAAGGATTAATCCCCATAACATAATTAACAAAACTTAAATCTGCAAAAGGAACCCTAGCCTCAAGAGAACACCCTGATATACACCTATCAGCACGTAAAACATCATACATATAAAGCTCCCTTATTCTTTTTTCACTCTCCTTTTGAAACTCCAAAGCTGATGGAGCAAAATCAGTATACTTATATCCAAAAAGTTCATCGCTAACTTCACCAGTAAGTAATACCTTTATATAAGTATTATCCCTAATCCACTTAGTAAGAATATACATTCCAATAGAAGCCCTAATAGTTGTAATATCCCAAGTCTCTAAATGATATATAACCTCATCCAAAGAAGAAATAACATCAAAAGGAGTCATAATAATCTCAGTATGAAAACTTCCAATAAAATCTGCTACCTCTTTAGCATACTTTAAATCAATAGCATCACTTTCCATACCAATTGCAAATGTTCTAATTTGCTCTTTCATATTTCTAGAAGCAATACAACATACTAAACTAGAATCTAAACCACCACTAAGCAAAAAACCACAAGAAGCATCAGAATCAATTCTTTTAATAACAGCTTTCTTAAGTTTTTTTCTAATATTATTACAAATAACATCTAAATCATCATCAATAAACTTACTATACTTACTAGCATCATAATACTGAACGAACTCTCCATCTTTATAATAATAACCCGGAGGAAAAGGTTTAATACCTTTACATAATCCAACCAAAGCCTTTGCCTCACTAGCAAACATTATTTCACCACTAACAAGACAATATCCATAAAATAAAGGTCTAATTCCAATTGGGTCACGCGCGGCAATAAAACTTTTTCCATCAAAAATGACACAAGAAAACTCGGCATCAAGTTTTTTAAACATTTTAACTCCATATTCATTATACAAAGGAAGTAGAACTTCACAATCACTATTTGAAAAAAATCTATATCCTTTCTTTTCCAAAGATTTTCTTATCTTTCTAAATCCAAATATTTCACCATTACATACAACCTTCATATCTTTATAATAAAATGGTTGCATTCCAGCATCAGATAAATCCATAATAGACAAACGATGAAAACCCCACATTCCATTAGTAAAATCAGTCCTAGAAAAATCAGGACCCCTATAACTAATTTTACAAAACCCCTTTAAAAACTCTTCTTCACTAATATCGTTTTTAGTATAAACCATAAAACTACACATATAAATACCTCCCTATAATAAATTAAAAATAACCAGTATTCATCCTACAAAGGGACGAAAACTGGTTATTCCGCGGTACCACCCAATTTATCATAAATATTATTCATATGATCACTTTCAGTTCTAACAAACCTAGTATTAAGATAACGGATACAGACCGGCTTAGCCTACTTGCAAACTTTCGGTAAGCAACTAAAAAGTGTTATTCACAAAGACTTCATTATTAGTTTCACACTATCACTAACTCACTTTAAACTCCATCAAAGCTACTTCTCTTTCTCAAAGTTATTAAAAAAATTATAATACTCAAAAAAGCAATATGTCAAGTATTTTTTTTAAAAAATAAAAAACTCTCATAAAGAGAGTTTACTTACATATTTGGTGACCCGTACGGGATTCGAACCCGAGAATGCCACCGTGAAAGGGTGGTGTGTTAAGCCGCTTCACCAACGGGCCAATAATAATGGCGCCCCAACTAGGACTTGAACCTAGGACCCCTTGATTAACAGTCAAGTGCTCTAACCAACTGAGCTATTGAGGCATATATGGTGGGCCTGAATGGACTTGAACCATCGACCTCACGCTTATCAGGCGTGCGCTCTAACCAACTGAGCTACAAGCCCACAATGCAAACTTATGTAAGCAATATAAATGATACTATATATTTTATGATTTTGCAAGTGATTTTTTGCATTTTTTTAATATTTTTTTAGTTTTTTTTAAATTATACCAATTTTTCACTAGATTTTGCATTAAGATCAAGACCAGCACGCACACCTTTCTTATATAAAAAGTATCCACATGCTGCAATCATCGTAGCATTATCAGTACAATATTTCATATCCGGAGAACTAAATGAAAAACCATTTATTAACGATTCCTTTTCTAAAGCCTCCCTTATACCCTTATTCGCAGCAACACCACCCGCTACTATAAGATTATTAATATTATACTTTTTCAACGCCTTAACAGTCTTTCCAACTAAAGATTTAACGACAACATCTTGAAAAGAAGCACATAAATCTTCCTTGTTAATAACATTACCACGTTGTTCTTCATTATGCACCAAATTAATAACAGCACTCTTAAGTCCACTGAAACTAAAATTATAACTATCATCATTCATAGGAATAGGCAAATGATAACTTACCTTTCCAACATGAGCAAGCTTATCAACAAGTGGTCCCCCCGGATAACCTATTCCAACAACACGTGCTACCTTATCATAACACTCACCAACGGCATCATCAAGCGTTCCACCAATCTTTAAATAACTCAAATGATCATCCATTTTAATAAGTTCCGTATGTCCACCACTTATAACAAGAGCTAAAAGAGGAAATTTTAACTCATGGCCAATATTATTAGCATAAATATGCCCAGCAATATGATGAACAGGTATCAAAGGCTTATCATACACATAAGCAATAGTCTTCGCAGCCTCAAGTCCCACCAACAAAGATCCAATAAGACCAGGACCATATGTAACAGCAACTGCATCAATCATATCCATTCCAATACCAGACTCCTTAAGACACTTATCAATTACAAAAGTAATATTCTTAACATGACTTCTACTAGCAATCTCAGGAACAACTCCCCCATACAAAGTATGAATATCTATTTGACTAAGAATAACAGTATTAATCTCACAACAACCATTCTTAACAATAGAAACACTAGTCTCATCACAACTACTTTCAATACCTAAAATATAAACATCCTTCATAAAATCAACTCCATCAAAATACCATCTACTCCATTATAATAACCACGTCTTTTAGCAACCTCTAAAAAACCAAACTTCTTATACAATGAAATAGCACTACTATTTAACACACTAACCTCTAAAGTAATATTATAAATATTAATACTTCTAAGATAATCAATTAAATACTTCATCATCAAAGAACCAATCCCCATATTCCTTTTATCCTCATTAACAAAAATATTACAAATTTCCGCCTTTTCATATAAAACACTATACTCAATATATCCAACAACTTCATCATCTAAAATATATCCAATATACTTAACAAAAGGATTAGAAGTCCTAAAAACACCAAAAGATGAAAGTAATGAAACATCAATATCTTTAACCATTTAACTTTTCCTCAGCTTCCACTCTTTTTAAATAATTAGGAATAAATGAAAAACTATCACTAACATTATCCATATTTAAATATTTAAAAATTCTCTCAACATTAGGAACATACTCTATTGAATCATTAAATCCATTTGATGAAACATAAACAAAAGAATCAAGTTCACTAACTCTATTAGATAACTCTTCTAAAGAAATATAACAATCTTCCATAACAACATTATAATTCTTATCATAAATACCAGCATAAACATAACCACGTCTTGCATCAATAATAGGAACTATATAATTTCCCTCTGCTCCAGTAGCAAGAACATATAAACTAGAAACTCCTACAATATCAATATTAAGACTATATGCCCAAACTTTAGCAATAGTAACACCAATCCTAAGCCCCGTAAAAGACCCAGGTCCATTAACACAAACTATTCTTTCAATATCCTTCTTAGAAATAGAAAGTCTATTCAACATATCATCAATAACACTAAGAGTAATCTTAGATAAATCATTATTAAGCTTAGTATAAAAAGAATCTAAAACAACATCATCCTTAACAATTGCAACAGATAAGAAATCAACCGAAGTATTTAAAAAAAGACTTATCATAATACCGCCTCACATAAGTCTTCATATCTTTTTCCAATAGGCTTAATAATAACAAGTCTAGTATTTTCACCAATAATCTTAAAATTGATTTCCAATCTTTCTTCAGGAAGTACATCTTTAATCATATCTGACCATTCAATAATAGTAACACCTTTCTTAACGAAATACTCTGCAAAATCAATTTCAACATCTGTCTCATCCAATCTATAAACATCCATGTGAAAAAGAGGTATTTCTCCAGAAGTATACTCCTTAACTATGTTAAATGTTGGAGAAGTAATAACTTCATCAATACCTAAAGCACTAGCAAAACCTTTAGCAAAAACAGTCTTACCACTACCCAAATCACCATTTAAACAAATAACCATATTATAAAACTTTTCTGACTCAATATTTTGAGCAAGTTCAATAGTTTCACTTTCATCTCTTAAAGTAATTTTATATTCCATAATTAATCACCAATATTAATTTTACACAAAAAAAAGATGTATATCAACACCTTTTTTTAATTTTCTATTTTTTTACTTTAACTTTATATATTTTTTCTTCATTTTTATAATTAAATATAGTACAAATACCCACTACTATTAAGAAAACACCTAAAAATATACCAGTAAATAATACTGAAATAATTGGAGTAACAAGTACTAATAAACCAATTATAAGTTTAAGAATACTAGTCACTAACATAGTTTGACTAAAATAATCCTTACTTCTTATATTAAGTAAAAGTACTAAAGAAGACAAAGAAGTAGAAAGCAACCAAAGACCAATAAATATAGATATTATCTTAGTAGTAGTATCAGGATTCAAAATAAGCACAAACCCAAATAAAGTATTTAAAAAACCACTCATAAACAAATTACCAGGTAAATAAACATAATCCCTATTAACAAAAGCATAAATTATTTTTATTACTCCAGTTATTAAAAGCACAATCCCTACAAAAAACACTAATTTAGAAAAAGATTGTTCAGGATTAATAAGTAAAACTGCACCACCAACTATAAGAAGTAAACCAATTATAAAACTCCATATTTTTTTTGACATATAAATTCCTCCCATATTAATATTTTAAATCATCATCCAACTTCCAAACACCATCTTTACTACTGGAATTATAAACCTTATATGAAAAAGATTTATTAAGCGGAGTATAAACAGCATATAAAGAAATAGCCTTATTCTTAGACAAAGGTATAACAGTCTCACCAATAGGTTGATAAACTAATTCACACTTATAAACATATGTAGATCCATTATCCTCTAAATAGACACAATTTCTATCAATAATCTCGTTTATATTCTCTATTTTCATTCTAACATCACCAAGATTATCTTCACTAAACCATGTATCTATAGCTACTTCTCCAAACTTTGGATTATGATAAGGATTAAAGATACAACCAGTAAGTAAAAAACAAATAATTAAAATAAATAAATACTTAACTTTCATATCATTACCTCAATATAATAATATCATAAAAAAAAAAAAAAATCTACTACTCTAACATATCATTAGCTTTTAGATCATTTTTCATAAATGTAACAAGATTATCACTACTATCAAGAGTAGCAAGCAATATATCAGAAGAATTCTTTTCTAAAGATTTAAGCTTCTTAACTAACCAATCTTTACTCTTACCCATTTCTTTAAGATTAAGTTCCATAATATTACCATCTATAATAACATTAGCACACATACTAGAAGCTTTAACTTTAATATTCATATCTTTAATAGTAACAGGTTTATTCTCAGATTTAGGAAGAATACTAAGTTTTCCATCAGACTCTACTAACGCATAAGCAATCTCTGAAACATCAAAATATCCCATAGAACGACATTGTTCCAATAAATCATTTATATCAAACTTAACAGTCTTAAGACCACCTTCTAAAATAACACCATCTCTAATGACCATATTAGGTTTACCCATAAAAAATCTTCTTAAAACAATACTCTTCATAGTCAAAACATTAATAAGATAAGCAACAACACCATATATCAAAACAGCAACAGTTCCAAACATAATATCAGAATCAATATTAATAGTCATTTCAGCAGCAAAATTACCTATAGATATTCCAATAACATAATCAAACAAACTAAGTTGAGAAACCTGTTTTTTACCTATTATCTTAGCAACCAAAAATAAAGTTACCAAAGAAAGAAAAGCTCTAAAAGAAACTTGTAATAAATCCATTATATCACCAATAATAATATAACCAATAAAAAGAAAAGAATACAAAAAAGAATAGATATTACTCTATTCTTAAAATGAAGTTCATTAATGAATATACTACTTAGATTTAACACTATTAACTGCATCTGATTTATAAGTATATCCAGCTTTATCCTTTATCACAACATAATAACTATATGTAACACCAGCTTTTGACGTATTAAATGTAATTGAGGCATTATAAGTATTAGGAGCATTTGAAGGAGTAACAGTTTTAGAATAAGACTTAGCAGTACTTTTATTAGTATAGTGGAATGTAACAGATGCAATACCAGAATCATCATCAGCAGCAGTAACCGATAATTTCATTTTACCAGATGTAGCAGTAGAATTAAGCTTACCAGAAGCAGATATATAAGGTTTAGTCTTATCAGGATAACCAGTAATTGTAATACTTTGCTTAAATATATACTTTTTACCATCACTATCAGTTGCAGTAGCAGTAAGTGCATGTGTACCATTATTCTTACCAGTAGTATTAGACATAGTAGCCTCTAATGCTGATGTCGTTTTACCAATACCTTGCTTAGATACAATTTTAACAGAACTAGTATTAGAAGTAAGAGTAAGATTGTTTATAGAAGTATTAGTAGCAGTACAATCAACAGATATACTAAGTTGAGATGCAACAATCTTATCAAGAGCAGAGCCACTTAATTTTTTACCATCTTGATCATAAAAACTATATGAACAACTGATACTTTTATCAACCGGTTTATTTGTGACAGTAACTGCTATAACTTTAGAAACATTAGAATTACTTGCAGAAGTAACTTTTATAGTAGTTGTACCATATTTTTTACCAGTTATAACACCACTACTAGAAACAGTAGCAACACTAGTATTACTACTACTCCAATTTAAACTCTTATTAGTAGCAGTACTTGGTAATACAGTAGTAGAAATACGTTCTGTTTCATCAACATACAAATAAACTGAAGTAGGAGCCACTATTAAATCAGTAACCTTAACAGTTGTTGGCTTAGTAGATCCACCACTACTAGAATTAGATTTTACTGTAACATTCATTGACGCAGTAACATTACCATCAGTAGTATAAGCAGAAATCTTTGTACTACCAGCACCAACTCCAGTTACATTACCTTTACTATCAACCTTAGCTATATTAGTATTATGTGACACCCAAGTAACAGTTTTAATAGAAGCATTACTAGGTAACACAGTAGCAGTAACAGCCTTTTTAGCACCAACATTTAAAGTAAGCGAACTTGGACTTAATGTAATTTTAGTAGCCTTAATAGGATTACGCTTAGTAACTACTACTTTTACTTTATCAGAAACTCCATCAACACTTTTTATAGTAATATAAGCAGTCCCAGCACCAACACCAGTAACTTTTCCAGCACTATTAACTTTTGCAACTGAAGGATTACTTGTATCCCAACTCACCTTTTTATTAGTAGCATTACTAGGAGAAATAGTATAAGTTAAAGATTTTGTATTACCGACCTTAACAGTAAAATCATCACTATTTATAGAAATCTTAGTAACTTTTTTATATTTAGAACTAGAACCACTAGATGATCCTCCACTACTAGAAGAACCACTAGATGAACTAGAACTTGCTCTTTTAACAGTAACATTAGCCATAGCAGTCTTATTACCATCTTGAGTAGTAACAGTAATAACAGCACTACCAACACCTACACCAACTACTTTACCTTTACTAGATACAAGAGCAACACTTTCATTACTAGATGACCAAGTAACAGCTTTATTAGTAGCATCACTAGGGGACACAATAGCAGATAAACTACCATTTTTACCAACAGATATAGTAAGAGATGTAACATTAAGTTTAACACCAGTTACAGAATTAACACCAGATGCTGCAACTACATTAACTTTTTTAGTGACTGTCTTATATCCATTATTAACCTTAATAGTAGTACTACCTTTCTTTTTAGCAGAAACTACACCATCACTAGAAACCACAGCAACTTCTTCATCAGTACTAGTATATTTTATATTTTTATAACATTCATCATAAACACCTAAATCAATATTTAAACTTAAATCATCACCTGTAGCAACTTTATAATCGACATCACCAAATATATTTTCATCAAACTTAGGACAAACAACAACCTCATTTTCATATGTACCAACTTTTTTACCATTATTAAAAGCTTGAACTAATATTTTTACTTTACCATCTTTTTTAGGAATCATTGTATTAGCAGTATCACCTGCTGCAAGTGATTTATACTCAAATTGAAGAATATCTTCGTTATCACTACTAAATTTATAGAATAATTCCTTATCAGAATTAGGAATAGCAGTAACAAACTCAACCTCACTACCAGCATAAACAACACCTGGAACATCTAAATTTAATTTTTTATTACCTTTTCCAAATAAAGATACAAATAATATTATAAGTAACACAATAGCAACAATAACTGCAATAACAATAATAAGTTTTTTCTTAAGTCCATTATCACTGTTAGAGTAATTACCAGTATCAGAATTACCAAAGTCACTATAATCTGGTTGATCATAACTAGCATTCCCTAAATTTGAATTATCATATTGATTCATATTATTAGAACCAAAATCACTATTTTCATAATTATTAAATCCATTATCAAAAGAATTATTATTATTATTATTCATATCATTACTATTATTAAAATTATCATTATTTACATTGTTATCATTAAAACTCATACTATCCCTCCGACTATTCTATATAATAACATGATATCACAAAAAAAAAAGAAATACAATCATAAAAAATCACATTTCTTACATAATTCTTCACATTTAATATTATTATTAAATCCATTAAGCATTTTCAGATATCTAGTACTATTTACAATATTATCTAAATCATCTTTATAAATATTCCCAAATACTATCTCGCCCCCCGAATCTAAACAACAAGGAACAACACTACCATCTACTAAAATTCCAATATGATCTCTTAATGCATAGCAAGTACCAACACTATTATTAATTTCATTATCAAAACTAGGCCACACAAAAGATTTATTAAAACTAATAAATACTTTATCCTTAATTTTAATAGAATCATCAACATCTATTTTAGTATTATAGTGCTTTTCTAACAAAGAAATGATTTTATCAGTATTAATATTAGAAACCCATAATCTATAAGACACATAAGTATTAGGTAACTTGTCCACAACAGAAAATATACTATTCATATAATCAGTCAACAAAACACCATACTTTTCATCATAACTATGTAAAGATATATTAATTTGTCTAATATTTTTACTTTTAATTCTATCTATCAAATACCCATTAGTAGTAATATTAACATAATAAGAACTAGATGCCATATCAATAAGCTCATTAATTCTAGGATGCATTAATGGCTCACCCATTACATGCAAATATAAATACTTAGTATAATCTTTTAACTTATCTAAAATAATAATAAATTCATCAATACTAATAATTTTTTTATCACGTTTATTTCCAATACAAAAATCACAACTAAGATTACAATTATTAGTAACTTCTACATAAACTTTTTTATACATAATTTCCCTTTCTATCCACCAAATCTTCAAAAAAAATACGTTCATCCTCAATATATCCAATTCTATCTCTATAAAGAGGATGAATCATTAAAAGCAATGATGGATCAATAACATATTCATCTGTCTCCAACCACCAATGACTATTATCACTAGAATAAATAACATTATCTAAAACAGGTAGTCTCCCATGAACAATATCAATATCATTATACTTCTTATAAAGCATTTTTACAACACATTCAGAAGCACCAATATTATACCCTTCTCTAAAAAAAGATAAAAAATCAGAAAAACACCCATCCATACTATAATCAATTGAAGAAACCTTATCCCATTCTAAATCATTAAATTTTCTTATAAAACCCGTTCTAAGCCCTAAAGTTATAATATTATCAAAATCACTATTTTTAAATCTCAAATAATTAAGCAAATCAAAACCTCTAAACTCATCATTTCCAACAATTTCCCTATAAAAATCATTTTTTAACATAACACACTCTCCTATTAAAAACACTATAACACAATTAAAAAGAGTTTATGCGCAAAAACGACAAAAAATTACAGAAAAAAATAAAGAAACTCACAGTCTCTATTATCAATCAAAAAATCATACAATTTTATTTCTACACATTTCTACATTTTATTCCTATAAATTTTAAATAGCAAAATAAAAGAACTAGATTAAACTAGTTCAATTATAGCCATTAACGCATCATCTCCGCGTCTTTCATCTAATTTTAATATTCTAGTATACCCACCATTACGTTGTTCATAACGAGGAGCTATTTCTTCGAATAATTTCTTAGTAGCTTCTTTATTATTCATTAAGAAAGCTGCTGCTTTTCTACGAGAAACTAAACTACCATTCTTTCCATAAGTAACCATTTTATCAAAACATCTTCTTACTTCCTTAGCTCTAGTTTCTGTAGTAGTAATTCTTTCATTCATAATAAGACTAATAGTAAGATTAGCTAACATACTTCTTCTATGCTTATTATCAACACCTAATTTTCTATATCCCATAGTATCCTCCTTCTATTAATCTTCGTCTTTTAAAGTTAAGTTTAATTCTTTAACTTTATCCAACACTTCTTTTAATGATTTTTTACCAAGATTTCTAATTTTCATTACATCACTATTAGATTTATTAACTAAATCTTGTAATGTATGAACTCCTGCTCTTTTTAAACAATTATAAGCACGAACAGAAAAATCTAAATCCTCAATTGGAGTTTCTAATGCTTTTTTAGTTGGATCTTCTTTCTTTTCAATCATAAATCCAGTAGCATCAGCAATCTTATCTAGTTTAGTTACTAATTCTAAATGTTCAATTAAAATTCTACTAGCAAGAGCAATAGCTTCTTCTGGCTTAATAGAATCATTAGTCCAAACTTCAAGTACTAATTTATCATAACTCTCATCTTGACCAACACGAGCATCTAATACTTCATAAGCAACTCTTTCAATAGGAGAATATAAAGAATCGATTGCAATAACTCCTACTTTCTTATCAGAAAGCAATTTCTTATTTTCATCTGCTCTTACATATCCTCTACCACTAGATACAGTCATTTCCATATCAAGCTTACCACCTTCAGCTAAAGTAGCAATAACTTGATCTTTATTAACTATTTCAACATCAGCATCACATTCGATATCTGCTGCTGTAACAACACCTTCACCATTTGCACTCAATCTAATAGTTCTATCTTCTTCACAATATTTCTTAATAACAATAGACTTTAAATTAAGCACTATAGAAGTAACATCTTCAATTACACCTTCAATAGTTTGGAACTCATGTAAAACTCCATCTATTTTTACACTAGTAATAGCAGAGCCAGGAAGAGAAGATAACATAACTCTCCTTAGCGCATTACCAATTGTATAACCAAAACCTCTTTCAAGTGGTTCTAGTTCAAACTTTGCATAATTACTTTTTTCATTCTTTTCAGTAATTTTATAATTTGGTTTTTCAAATTGAATCATAGTCTAACCTCCTTACCCTTATTAGTTACGTGGTCTTTTTGGTGGACGACATCCATTATGTGGAATTGGTGTAACGTCAGTAATTGTTTCAACTTCAAGTCCAGCTGTTTGTAATGATCTTATAGCGGTTTCTCTCCCAGGTCCAACACCTTTAACTACTACATCAACTTTACGCATTCCATAATCAAATGCAACCTTACCTGCTTTTTCAGCAGCAATTCCTGCTGCAAATGGAGTAGATTTTTTACTACCTTTAAATCCAATTGCACCACTTGATGCCCATGATACTACATTCCCTTCTTTATCTGTTATAGTTGTAATTGTATTATTAAAAGTTGAATGAATATGAGCAACACCCTCAGGTATATTTTTCTTTACTTTTCTTTTTCTTTGTTTATAAGCCATAGTTTAACCTCACTTTCACTATTTCTTTTTGTTTGCAACAACTTTTCCTCTACCCTTACGAGTACGAGCATTTCTATTTGTTCTTTGTCCTCTTACAGGTAATCCTCTTTTATGACGAGACCCTTCATATGAATTAATTTCCATTTTAGTCTTAATATTCATACTAACTTCACGTCTTAAATCACCTTCAGTAACATAGTTACCTAATTCATCACGAATCTTACCAAGTTCTTCGTTTGATAAATCTTTTGTTCTTTTTTCTGGATCAACTTTAACTGCATCTAATATTTTCATTGCAGTAGTACGTCCAATACCATAAATATAAGTCAAAGAAATTTTAATTTTCTTTTCATTAGGTATTTCTACACCCTTAATACGTGCCATATTTTTTCCTCCTTACTAACCTTGAGTTTGTTTGTGTTTTGGATTTTCACAAATTACCATAACTTTTCCCTTACGTTTAATAATTCTGCATTTTGCACAAATTTTCTTAACTGATGGTTTTACTTTCATTTTAATTCCCTCCTACTTTCTATAGGTTATACGCCCACGTGTTAAATCATATGGAGAAAGTTCGATCATAACCTTATCACCCGGTGAAATACGAATATTATTTAATCGCATTTTACCAGAAACGTGAGCTTCAATTTTATGACCATTCTCTAATTGAACATAGAAGTTTCCTCCAGGAATAACTTCAAGAACTTTTCCTTCAACTTCGATTACATCATTCTTTGCCATTTAACAACACTCCTGTCAATATTTCATATCCATCATCAGTAACAACTACTGTATGTTCAAAGTGTGCTGATGGACTATAATCTTCACTCTCAATAGTCCATTCGTCTTCACATACGACAATTTCAGGACTACCAAGATTAAGCATTGGCTCAATTGCTAGAACCATACCTTTCTTTAACTTTGGACCAGTATTTTTAATACCATAATTTGGAACATCCGGATCTTCATGAACACTAGTCCCAACTCCATGACCCACTAGTTCTTTAACAACACCCAAATTATGTTCTTTTGCATAGGATTCTATAGCATAACCTATATCACCTATCCTATTACCAGGTTTAATTTGCTCTAAACCTTTATAAAGAGACCTTTCAGTATGATATAAAAGATATTTCTTATCATCATCTATATCACCAACAGGATAACTCCAAGCAGAGTCACCATGATATCCCTTATAACAAGCACCAATATCTATTTTAATGATATCACCATTCTTTAACTTGGTATTCGAAGGTATTCCATGCACTACTTCATAATTTATACTAGTACAAATAGCACCAGGAAAACCTTCAAAACCTTTAAAAGAAGGATAAGCATCATGCTCTAATATGAACTTTTCTGCTAAATCATTAAGCTCCTTAGTAGTAACACCAGGCTTGATATAATTTTTTAAATATTGATGTGTTTGATAAACAATATTACCAGCAATCCTAAGAAGTTCAATTTCTCTATCACTTTTAATAGTTATCATCTAAACACCTCTACTTTATTAATTCACTAGCAAGATTAAAAGTTTCATCAGGTAAACTACTATTAATAGTTACAAGTACACCTTTATCTTTATAGTAATCGATAAGAGGTTGTGTCTTTTCTAAATATTCATTATATCTTTGTTCAAAAGTTTCTAATGAATCATCTTGTCTTTGAATAAGCTCTTCTTGACAATCATCACACAATCCATCAATTCTTGGTAATAAATCCTTATTCCTAGTAGAATAACTTCTCTTACACTTAGGACAAACAAGTCTACTTGTTACCCTAGAAGAAAGTTCATCCTTAGCAACATCCAAATATATTACCACTCCTAAATCTCTATTTAGTTTACTAAGTACGTCATCATACATCTTAGCTTGTTCAACAGTTCTTGGAAAACCATCTAATATATACAATGAATCCCCTATTTTATTAAGTTGTTCTTCCAAAGCACTAAAAACAGTATTATCATCAATCAACATACCAGACTTCATTGCTTCACGAAGACTCTCATCATTTTTAGCCTTTTCTCTTAACATATCCCCAGTTGACAAAGGTAAATAACCATAACTATTAGATAAACTATTAGATAAAGTACCTTTACCCGCAGCAGGTGGAGCTATTAAAATAATATTTTTCACTATCTAACCGCTCTCCTTTTTGTCCTCTTATTAATAGAATAATCTCTACTCATCAAACTACTTTCTAATTGCTTATATGTTTCAATAGTAACACCAACTACTATAAGTAAACTAGTACCACCAATTGATACCGATCTAGGAAGACCAGTCCACATATTAACAAGAATTGGGAATGCCGCTATTAATGCTAAGAATATAGCACCAACAGTAGTAAGTCTTGTTAAAACCTTTACAAAATAATCTTCGGTATCCTTTCCAGGTCTAATACCAGGAACATAACCACCATTTTTTTGTAAGTTTTCAGCCATTTGATCAGGTTTCATTTGAACAAATGTATAAAAATATGAGAAGAATATAATTAACACTACATATATTATTAAACCTACTGGTTTAGTATAATCAAAATAATTATTGATAAAATCAACTACACCTTTACTCTTACTAAATTGTGCTATAACACTAAATACTGCTAGTAAACTTGAAGCAAATATTACTGGTATTACTCCAGCAGAATTAATCTTAATAGGCATATAAGATTGCTTACCTAAGTTAGCAGTAGACTTATTAGCATATTGAATAGATATTCTACGAGCAGCACCCTCTACAAATATTACTGCAATAATTACTAAAAAGCAAATAAGTAAGAAAAGCAAGAATGTAGCTCCACCAGATATTAGTGTATTAGTAGTACTAAAATCTACTAATTGTTTAAATGCAGTTATCATCATACCAGGTAGCGATGAAACAATACCAGCCATGATTAATAACGAAACACCATTACCAATACCTTTTTGTGAAACTTGATCACCTAACCATAACAAGAATGCAGTACCAGCAGTCATTATAAATGCTACTTCAAGCCTTTGTGCAACACCTACACCACTACCTAAGAATGCATATGCCATAGCATAACCTTGTATAAAGGCAAATACTATACCAACATATCTTGTTATCTTATTTATCTTTTGACGACCAGCATGTCCTTGCTTAGCAAGATCTGCAAAATAAGGAACAATATCCATTTGCAAAAGTTGCATAACAATTGATGCAGTAATGTATGGAGTAACACCTAAAGCAAATATTGAAAAATTACTTAGCGCTCCCCCACCCATAACATCCAAAAGTTCCAAAAAACCTAAACTTTTAGTTATTTCTTGTGTTCCAGGAACTTCAATTGTAGTCCCTATAACAAATAGTGTTAATACTGCAAGTGTAAAATACACTCTCTTTCTTATATCTTTATTTTTCTTTGTAAATAGTTGCTTAAGAGTTTTAAACACCTTAGATCACCTCAGCTTTACTACCCGATTCTTCAATCTTTTCTAAAGCGCTTTGAGTAAATCTATGTGCTTTAATTATTAATTTTTTATTTAAAGTACCATTTCCTAATACTTTAATTCCAGAAAGTTGTTTTTTAATTATTCCTTTTTCTTTTAATAATTCTGGAGTAACTACATCTCCATCATTAAATAATTCATTAAGTTCTCCAACATTTATTGTTGCATAAACAGTTTTAAATCTAGCATTAGAAAACCCTCTTTTATGAAGTCTTCTAAATAATGGAGATTGTCCACCTTCAAATACTGGACTAATACTAGCACCACTTCTAGATTTTTGACCATTTTCACCACGACCACTTGTTTTTCCTAAACCACTTCCAGCACCACGTCCTACTCTTTTACGAGAATGAGTTGCACCTTCAAATTTCTTTAATTCATTAAGTTCCATTATCCTAAAATCTCCTCTACACTTTTTCCACGAGCTTCTGCTACTTCTTCAATAGTTTTCATTGATAAAAGTGCACTAATTGTAGCTCTTGCCATATTAATTTTAGTTCTTGAACCAAGTGATTTAGAAATAATGTCGTGATATCCTGCTATTTCAAGTACATCCCTTACTGCTCCACCAGCAACAAGTCCAGTACCAGCAGCAGCAGGTTTAATAACAACCCTAGTTGCTCCTTTTACACCAACAACTTCATGTGGAATAGTTCTTGCATCTACTACAGGAACTTTAACTATATTTTTATTTGCATCTTGTCTAGCTTTTTTAACAGCTTCTGAAATTTCATTAGCTTTACCAATACCTAAACCAACTAAACCTTTCTTATCTCCGACTAAAACTACAGCTTGAAATCTTCTTTGACGTCCACCTTTTGTAACTTTTACAACAGCTTTAGTATCTAATACGATTTCGTCCATAGTTTTAACAGGTTTATTAAATTTCTTCTTTTGCATAATTACCTCCCACTAGAACTCTAAACCATTAGCACGTGCACTATCAGCTAAAGCTGCAACACGTCCATGATATAGATATCCTCCACGATCAAATACTACTTTTGTAACTTTAATCTTTTTAGCTTCTTTTGCAATCAATTCTCCAACTTTAGTTGCTACTTCAGTATTATTACCTTCCATATTCATAGAAGAAGCACTAGCTAAAGTAGTTCCAGTTGTATCATCAATTAATTGTGCATAAATGTTTTTGTTTGAACGAAAAACATTTAGTCTAGGTATATCTTTAGTTCCTATGATTTGTTTTCTAACTCTTACATGTCTAATTTTACGCATTTCATTACGCGATTCTTTTTTTATCATAATTACCTCCTACCTATTTAGCTTTTTTACCTTCCTTACGTCTTACATATTCGCCAACATATCTAATACCTTTTCCTTTATAAGGCTCAGGTTTTCTTACTTTACGAATATTAGCCGCAAATTCTCCTACTAGAACTTTATCAATACCAGATACTAATATTTCAGTATTACTCTTAGCTTCAACACTAAGTCCACTTGGTATTTCAAGTTCAACTGGATGTGAGTACCCTGCATTAATTACTAATGTATTACCCTTAAGATTAAATCTGTATCCAACACCAATTATTTCTAATCCTTTAGAAAAACCTTCAGATACACCAATAATCATATTTTGAATATTAGCATTAGTAGTACCATGCATTTGCTTAGTAGGAATTGTTTCATTACCTCTTGTAACAATAACTGTATTATCTTTAACTTCTACATTAATATTTTTATTAAGTATAGTACTAAGTTCACCCTTAGGTCCCTTAACTAAAATATTACTTCCTTCTACTGTAACAGTAACATTTTCAGGAATTGCTATAATTCTATTACCTATACGACTCATATTAATCACCTATTACCAGATATAAGCCATAATTTCTCCACCAAGATTTTGTTTTCTTGCTTCTTTATCAGTCATAATACCACGAGATGTAGAAACAACTGCTATACCAAAACCATTAAGTACTTTAGGTACTTCATTGCTTTTAGCATATACTCTTAAACCTGGTTTAGAAATACGTTTTAAACCTGTAATTACCCTTTCTTTTTTATTAGTATATTTTAAAGTAAGAACTAACTTACCAAAATCACCATCTTTAGAAACTTTATAATCTTCTATAAATCCTTCATCTTTTAAAATCTTAGCAATTTCTGTTTTAACTTTTGATACAGGCATTGATACTTCTTTATATTTCATTGCATTAGCATTACGAATTCTTGTAAGCATATCTGCAATTGGATCTGTTACTACCATAATAAATTCCTCCTTCTCTGCCTACCAGCTTGATTTTTTTACACCTGGAATTTGTCCTTTGCTAGCAAGTTCTCTAAAACAAATACGACAAAGTCCATATTTTTTAAGTACACCATGTGGTCTTCCACATCTATTACAACGAGTGTATTCACGTACTTTAAACTTTTGTTTTCTATTAGCTTTCGCTACCATACTTTTTTTTGCCATAATAACCTCCGACTATTTTCTAAAAGGAATTCCTAATTCTTCTAGTAAAGCATAAGCTTCTTCATTTGTCTTAGCAGTAGTTACAAGGACAATATCCATACCTCTAACTTTAACTACATCGTCAAATTCAATTTCAGGGAAAACTAATTGTTCTTTAATACCAATAGTATAGTTTCCTCTTCCATCAAAAGCTTTAGGAGATAATCCTCTGAAATCCCTAACACGTGGAAGTGATACTGCGATTAACTTATCTAAGAAGTTATACATATTTTCACCTCTTAGAGTAACTTTACATCCAATATTTTGTCCTTCACGAATTTTGAATCCAGCAATTGATTTATGAGCTTTTGTTATAACTGGTTTTTGACCAGTAATAGCCATTAAATCATTAACACATGCATCTAATAATTTAGAATTATGAGATGCATCACCAGCACCAATATTAATAACAATCTTTTCTAATTTAGGTACTTGCATAACTGTTTTATATCCCATTTTTTCTTTTAGACTAGGAATAATTTCCTTATTATATCTTTCTTTTAGGCGGTTCATAAATAATACCCTCCTTCCAACTAATCAAGTTTGTTGTGAGCTTTACTCACTCTAACTTTTTTATTTGTTTTACTATCTAATTCATGATAAATTCTTGTAACTTTATTAGTTTTATTATCAATAATCATAACATTTGAAGCATCAATCTTAGCTTCAGTTTCAATAATTCCACCAGTCGTATTATTATTGTTAGGTTTAATATGTTTCTTAACCATATTAATTCCACTTACGATAACTTTATTTTCATTCTTAAATGTATGAGTAATAGTTCCTTCTTTACCTTTATCTTTACCAACCATTACTTTAACTTTATCTCCAACTTTAAGTTTCATAATTTACCTCCTATAATACTTCTTTCGCTAAAGATACAATTTTCATATAATCTTTATCACGAAGTTCTCTTGCAACTGGTCCGAATACACGTGTTCCAACTGGAGATTTATCATCTTTAATTATTACACATGCATTATCATCAAATTTTATATAAGATCCGTCGTCACGTCTAACACCTTGTCTAGTTCTAACGACTACAGCCTTAACAACTTTACCTTTCTTAACAGTACCATTAGGAGTTGCCTTCTTAACAGTACCTACAACTATATCACCAATATTACCAAATTTAACTTTACTACCACCAAGGACTCTGATAACAAGTAATTCACGAGCGCCAGAGTTGTCTGCGACTTTTAAACGAGTTTCTTGTTGAACCATTTCTAATTCCTCCTTATAGTATAACGCTTTCTTCCACTATTTCAGCTAAATAAAATCTTTTTGTTTTAGATAAAGGTCTAGTTTCAACTATTCTTACTTTATCTCCCATTTTAGCCTTATTAGTTTCATCATGAGCGCTATATTTTTTACTATATTTAACTCTCTTACCGTATTTAGGATGTTTCTTATATGTTTCAACTAATACAGTAATAGTCTTATCATTTTTGTCACTTACAACTGTTCCAATAAATTCTTTCTTAACTGTTTCTTTCATAGTTACCTCCCTATTTATTTAACTCACGTTCACGAATTATAGTTTTCATCTTCGCAACTTGTTTTCTTAATTCTCTAAGTCTTGATGGTTTTTCAAGATTTCCAGTAGCTTGTTGGAAACGCAAATTAAATAATTCTTCTTTAGCTTCTTTTATCTTAACTTCAAGTTCAGGAGAAGTTAACTTTCTTAAATCTTCTAATTTCATGCGTTTTCACCACCCATATCTTCTTTTTTAACAAATCTAGTTTTAATTGGTAATTTATGTGATGCAAGTCTTAAAGCTTCTCTTGCAACTTCTTCTGAAACACCAGCGATTTCAAACATTATTTTTCCTTCTTTAACAACTGCTATCCATTTATCAACAGCACCTTTACCAGAACCCATACGAACTTCTAGTGGTTTAGCAGTCTTTGGCATATGTGGGAAAATATTAATCCATACTTTTCCACCACGTTTCATATAACGAGTCATAGCTATACGAGCAGCTTCAATTTGATTATTAGTAATCCATCCACCTTCTTTAGCAACCAAACCATATTCACCAAATGAAAGTGTTTTATTTCCTTTAGCTTTTCCTTCATATTTTAATCTATGTACTCTTCTAAACTTTGTTCTAGATGGTATTAACATAATTAATTACCTCCTTCTTTTTTAGAAGGTTTTGAAGGTAATATTTCACCCTTATAAATCCATACTTTAACTCCTAATTTACCATAAGTAGTTAATGCTTCAGCAAATCCGTAATCTATATCAGCACGGATAGTATGTAAAGGTACATTTCCTTCTGAATATCCTTCGCTTCTAGCCATTTCAACACCATTAAGCCTTCCTGAAACTAAAGTTTTAATTCCTTTAGCACCAGACTTCATAGCAGCACGAATAGCTTTCTTTTGAGCAGCTCTAAATGGCGCTCTTTGTTCTATTTGTTTTGCAATTGATTGAGCAACTAAACTAGCATCTAAATCAATATTCTTAACTTCCATAATAGAAATTTGAACATTTTCATTAACTAATTTAGAAACATCAGTCTTTAATTTATTAACACCTTCACCACCACGTCCAATTATGATACCTGGTTTAGAAGTATGAATAATAACTTCACATCTCTTAGGATTTCTTTCAATTTCTATTTTAGATATTCCAGCATCTTTTAATTTCTTTTCTAAATATTCTCTAATTTTAATATCATTAACAATATATTTAGCAACATCGCATTTAGGAGCCATCCATTTAGATTCCCAATCTTTATTAACTCCAATTCTAAGTCCTGTTGGATTTACTTTTTGTCCCATAAATAACCTCCCAAATTATCTTTCTGATACCACAACGGTTACATGTGATCTTCTATGATAGAATTTTTCTATCTTACCCTTTGAACCTGGTACCCTTCTTTTTAATGTTGATGCCATATCTACTCTGATATCTTTTATATAAAGATTATCAGCATTTAAATTATTATTATTTACTGCATTAGCGACAGCAGAATTAACTACTTTTAAAACAACTTTTGCAGATTTACTATTATAATTAGTTAAAATATTAATTGCTTCATTAACGTTCTTACCACGCACTAAATCAACCATAAGACGAAGTCTAATTGGACTAATTCTAACTTCTTTAGCAATAGCTTTTACATCCATTTTCTATTCCTCCTCATCCTATTTCTTTTTCTTCTTGTCATCGCCGTGTCCACCAAACTTACGAGTTAAAGCAAATTCTCCAAGTTTGTGACCAACCATATCTTCAGTTACATATACAGGAATAAATTCTTTCCCATTATGAACTGCAAATGTGTGTCCTATAAATTCAGGAAAAATTGTTGAACGGCGTGACCAAGTTTTAATAACTTCTTTTTTTCCAGTTTCATTTAAATTTTGTACCTTTTTAAGTAATCTTTCGAATACATAAGGTCCTTTTTTAATACTTCTAGCCATATTATCAATCCTTTCCTATTTACTATTTCTACGACGTACGATAAGTTTATCTGACGCTTTTTTCTTTCTTGTTTTATATCCAAGTGCAGGTTTACCCCATGGAGTCATTGGACCACTTCTACCGATTGGTGCTCTACCTTCACCACCACCATGTGGATGGTCATTAGGGTTCATAACAGAACCACGAACAGTAGGTCTAACTCCCATGTGTCTCTTACGTCCAGCTTTTCCTATTTTAACTAATGAATAATCTTCATTTCCAACTTCACCAATTGTAGCAAAGCAAGTTCCTAAGATCTTTCTTACTTCACCAGATGAAAGTCTTACTAAAACATATTTTCCTTCCTTACCAAGAATTTGAGCAGAACAACCAGCACTTCTTGCAAGTTCTCCACCTTTTCCAGGTTGAAGTTCTATATTGTGAACAACTGTACCTTCAGGAATATTCATAAGTGGTAAGGCATTACCAACTCTAATATCCACATTTTCTCCTGAAACAATTTTTGTTCCAACTTTTAATCCACGTGGTGCAATAATATATCTTTTTTCACCATCAATATAGTTAATTAAAGCAATATTTGCACTTCTGTTAGGATCATATTCAATAGTAGCAACTGTTCCCACAATATCAAATTTATTTCTTTTAAAATCAATAATACGATATTTTCTTTTTTCTCCTCCACCTTGATGTCTTACAGTAATTCTACCTTGATTATTACGACCAGCTTTATTAGATTTACTAACTAATAAGCTTTTTTCAGGTTTATTTGTTGTAATTTCATCATTAACAAGTGTACTCATACCTCTTCTTGCATTAGTGGTAGGTTTATAATTTCTAATAGCCATTTATAATACCTCCTTAACCTAATTCAATTGTTTGCCCTGGAGCTAATGTAACAATTGCTTTTTTCTTACGATTAGTAAGTCCAACATAACGACCTACTCTTCTTTTTTTAGGATGAACATTAATAGTTTTAATGCTCATAACTTTTACATTGAATAACTTTTCAATAGCAAGTTTAATTTCAGTTTTGTTACTTTTTGGATCTACATAGAAAGAGTAAACTCCATTTTCTCCCGCATAAGCAGCTTTTTCAGTAACAACTGGCGCCTTAATAACGTCTAAATATTTAGTATTCATTACTTAAGCACCTCCTTAATGCTTTCTAAAGCAGCATCTTCAATTAAAACCTTTTTAGCACTAACTATATCTAAAACTCCAACTTCATTAGCTTGTAAAAGCATAATATTTTGTAAATTTCTACTTGCAAGAATAACATTTTCACTATATTCTTTAACTACTACTAATAGTTTTTCACCATCAAGTTTTAAATTAGTAAGCATCTTAATCATATCCTTAGTTTTTGGAGTACTAAGTTTAATTTCATCTACAACAACTAAGTTATTATTTTTAGCTTTATATGACCAAGCAGATTTTAATGCTAACTTTCTTTCTTTTCTATTTTGTTTTTTATTATAACTTCTAGGAACTGGTCCAAAGGCTATACCTCCACCAACCCATTGTACAGATCTAATTGATCCTTGACGGGCATTACCTGTACCTTTTTGTCTCCATGGCTTTCTACCACCACCAGAAACTTCAGCACGAGTTTTAGTCTTATGTGTTCCTTGTCTTAATGATGCTTGTGCAAGCACTATAGCATCTTTTAATACTACATCATTAGGTTCTATTCCAAAAACTTCTTTTTCTAGATTTAAATCTTTAATTTTTTCTCCATTTACATTTAAAAGTTCATATTTCATGTTAATTCCTCCTAAACTATTCAGCATCAACAGTTACTTCTTCAGTAGCAGCAACTTCTTCAACTACTGGTTGTTCTAAAACTTCTTCTTTAGCATAAGAAATTAAATCAAATGCATCATTCTTCTTATTAGTTTTAACTGCAGATTTAATAATAACTAAAGATTTATTAGGACCTGGAACACTACCTTTTACTAAGATACAATTATCTTCCATATCCACTTTAATAATTTCTAGATTTTGAATAGTAACTTGTTCAGATCCCATATGACCAGGTAATGCTTTACCAGGTAATACTCTTTTAGGTAACATAGTACCTAGAGATCCTACACCCCTATGATATTTTGAACCGTGTCCCATAGGTCCACGATGTTGGTTATTTTTCTTAATAACCCCTTGGTAACCTTTTCCTTTACTGATTCCAGTAACATCAACGATTTCACCAGCTTCGAATAAATCAGCTTTTACATCTTGTCCTAAAGTATAAGCGCTGATATCTACTCCTTTAATTTCCCTTAAGAAGCGCTTAGGAGCAGTATTTGCTTTTTTAGAATGACCAACACTAGCCTTAGTAGCAAGTTTTTCTCTAATAGTTTCATAACCAAGTTGAATAGCTTCATAGCCATCACTTTCTAAAGTCTTAACTTGAGTAACAACATTAGGATTAACTTCAATTACTGTAACTGGTACTAATTTTCCATTAGTTCCAAAAACTTGAGTCATTCCAATCTTTCTACCTAAGATTCCTTTCATTTTTCATTTTCTCCTTTTTTAATTATTTTTGTTTGATTTGGATATCGACACCACTAGGTAAATCTAAACGTTGTAATGCATCCAATGTTTCTTTACTAGGATTTTTAATATCGATTAATCTTTTGTGAGTTCTAACTTCATATTGTTCACGAGAATCTTTATACTTGTGAACAGCTCTTAAAATTGTAATCTTTTCAACTTCTGTTGGAAGTGGTACTGGACCACTAACTACTCCACCAGCACGTTTAACTGTTTCAACAATTTTAGAAGCAGCATTATCAAGAATTCTATGATCATATGACTTTAGTCTAACACGAACATTAACTTCTGACATCTTCTTCCCTCCTTCGCCTATATCTAGTATAGACTTGCTCCGAGCAAAAACCCAATAACCAAGTCAACTCAACCTGGTGTATCAGCAACCTTGCACATCTCAGCAGTCATAACATCAACATTTTACCATACTATTCTATGAAAATCAAGCATTTTTCTTACAAAAAAAACAATATTTTCTAAAAAAAATAGTAAAATTATAACACTTTACTATTTTCTAATATAACTTTTCAAATTTCCAGATCTTTTAGGATGTCTTAGTTTCCTTAAAGCTTTAGCTTCAATTTGTCTAATTCTTTCTCTAGTAACATTAAGTATATTTCCAATTTCTTCCAACGTCATTGGATGGTCACCATCAATTCCAAACCTAAGCATTAAAACTTTTTGTTCTTTTTCAGACAATATAGAAAGCGCTTCCATAACATCATCATGCAATCCAGAATTTATAACAGATTCTTCAACACATTTTTCCTCATCAGGTACAAAATCTACAAGTAAAGAATCGTCATCTTCACCAAGTGGTGTATAAAGTGAAACTGGAGCTTCAGCAACCTTTTTTAAATCTAAAACTTTTTCAACAGAAACACCCAACTCATCTGCTATTTGTTGATTTGTAACATCACTACCATATTTTTCAGAAAGCATTGCTTCAACACGGAACATTTTATTAATTCTCTCATACATATGAACAGGTATTCTAATAGTTCTCGATTGATCAGCAATCGCGCGTGTAATTGATTGTCTTATCCACCATGTTGCATATGTAGAAAACTTATAACCCTTATCAACATCAAATTTATCCAAGGCTTTAATAAGTCCTATATTACCCTCTTGAATTAAGTCACCAAAGGAAATGCTTTTATTAGTCTTATTAGAATAATGTTTCGCAATAGAAACAACCAATCTAAGATTACTATTAGCAAGTTTAGCTCGAGCTTCCTCATCACCATTTTTCATCAAAATAGCCAGTTCCTTTTCTTCAGTAACACTAAGAAGAGGATAACTACCAATATCTTTCAAATATAATTTAATTGAATCTGGAAAATGTTTCATATCATTAAACATTTCAAATTCTTGATTGAATTCTTCTTCTTCCTCTTCAGCATTATCTTTAATAATATATCCACTGCTTTCAATTTTTTTCTTTATAATATTAGTAATTTCAAATCTACAATCCTCAGAAATATCAAGCTTATCAAAATAATTTAACATTTTAGAATCAAAAGAATCAAGATCAATTTTTTTATCATTATCAAACGATTCAGTTCTAATTAAACTTTCAAATATTTTTGAAGAAACACTTTCAAAATAATCTTTTTTTTTCATGTAATCCTTCCCCCTTTAAATATAAAACAAATTATAACACATTTTGTTAAAAAATGCAAACATTTTTGCTATTTTTTTAAATATAACACTTTATTTTATCAATATTCTTAGATTTTTTCATCTTTTTTAAAGCTTTGTTTTGTATTTGTCTGACCCTCTCTTTAGTAAGATTATAAATTTTACCGACATCAGTCAAAGACATAACATTATTTCCACCTAGACCATATCTAAGCATTATAATTTCTTTTTCTCTATCAGATAAAACATCAAGTATTTCTAATATATCATCCTTTAAAAAAGAATTATCAATAGAATCTTCAAATTCAGAATAATCATCAGCTACAAAATCCATAAGTATTGTATCATCCTCATCATTTATTGGAGAATTTAATGACAAAGGTAATTCTGAAACTTTTTTAAGAAATAAAACCTTATCAACACTAATTTCAAGTTCTTTAGCAATATCATCATTAGTATAATTACCATCAAATCTAACAAAAAGATCAGCTTCTACACGAAGCAACCTATTAACTTGCTCATGTATATTAGCAGGTAATCTCACAGTTCTAGAATTATCTACAATATAATGACCTATAGCTTGCATAATCCACCATTTTGCATATGTAGAAAACTTATAACCCATATCAACATCAAATTTATCCAAGGCTTTAATAAGTCCTATATTACCCTCTTGAATTAAGTCACCAAAGGAAATGCTTTTATTAGTCTTATTAGAATAATGTTTCGCAATAGAAACAACCAATCTAAGATTACTATTAGCAAGTTTAGCTCGAGCTTCCTCATCACCATTTTTCATCAAAATAGCCAGTTCCTTTTCTTCAGTAACACTAAGAAGAGGATAACTACCAATATCTTTCAAATATAATTTAATTGAATCTGGAAAATGTTTCATATCATTAAACATTTCAAATTCTTGATTGAATTCTTCTTCTTCCTCTTCAGCATTATCTTTAATAATATATCCACTGCTTTCAATTTTTTTCTTTATAATATTAGTAATTTCAAATCTACAATCCTCAGAAATATCAAGCTTATCAAAATAATTTAACATTTTAGAATCAAAAGAATCAAGATCAATTTTTTTATCATTATCAAACGATTCAGTTCTAATTCTACTATCAACAATTTTTGTAGAAATAGCATCATAATATTTATTATCACTCATAGCTAATACCCCCTTCATAAAAACAATCAAGATTATACCACATTTGAAATAAAAAAGCAAGAAAAAAAGAGCAAAAACTCTTAATAAACAATAATATTACCAGTCATCTCATCAGGAATAACAATTCCTAAAATACTTATAACAGAAGGAGCAACATCACAAAGATTACCATTACGAAGCTTATAATCCTTATCACAAACAATAAAATAAACAGGATTTAAAGTATTACCAGAATAAACTTTATCATCTCTAATCATTTCCTCAATATTACCATGACTAGAACATATAACAAGCAAATAATCATTATTAAAACATGCCTCATACAAATTCATAATGCATTTATCAACAACATTAAGTGCCCTCTTACAAGCATCATAATTACCAATATGCCCAACCATATCACAGTTAGCATAATTAACTACTATAAAATCATAATCATTCATTACATTAATAACCTTATCCGTAATCTCATTAGCACTCATCCCAGGATCCATATCATAACTATCAACCCTCTTCTTAGGAATACAAATATTAGATACATTATGATAAGAAACATCCCTATTACCATCAAAGAAACGAGTAACACAACTATACTTCGAAGTCTCTGCAATACGTAATACTCTCAACTTATTATTACTCAAAACATCAATCAAAGCATTATTAACCAAAGTATTAGGAAAAGCACTAACACACTTAACCTTATCACTAATAGGAAACATACTAACACACTTAATATTACTATAAACATTAACATCTAAATAAGGAGAAAAAGAATCAGTAACTAACCTAAATAACTGTTCAAAACAATTATTATTAAAATTAGCAATAATAACTCCATCCCCATCACTAAATATACCATTTCTATTAACAAGAGTAGGAACAATATAAGAATCAAATAATTCAAGATCATAAGAAGTATTAATTATACTCATTATATCATCATTAAAAGGTCCAACTCCCTTAAAAATAACATCATAACACAATTTAGTCCTATCAAAATCACCATCATTATCCATTACATAATCCTTACCACTTAAACTGGCAATATAACAATTCTTATTAAGAATATAAGAAGAAAGTACTTCCAAATTACTAACTGCTAAAGAAGAAACATCTTTTCCCTCCAAAAATATATGTAAATAAATAGGAACATCATACTTACTAACCATATCAATTAAAGTTAATAAATATGACAAAGACTCTTCAGACAAAATATAAAATAAATGAAGTCTAGATTTATTATCTTTAACAAAATTAATCACTTCTAAAATATTAGAATTATTATAAAAACTGCCATCAGAAATAGAACTATTAAAAACATCAAAATTATCAAAAACTACTCTACCAGTACCAATAGCCATATGACCAGTCTCACTATCATAAGCATTTAAAGAAATAGAATCTTGCTTACAAAGAAGCTTACTATTAGGAAACTCCTTAAGTAACTTATCAATAGCAAAAGTATCAGCATCCAAAAAAGCATTACCTAAAGATTCCTTCCTATAACCTAAACCATCTAAAATACAAAGCACTACTTTCTTCATAACTACATACCATCATTTATACAACAACTAGCATAGTAAGGAACATACTTAATACCATTTTTCATATCAAAATTACCATTAGTAAGTCTAATAGCAAAAGATAAATTATACTTCTTAATAGCAAGAAGTAAACTCTTAGACTTAGCATTATCCGAAGAAATAATTTCCATAGGAATAATTTTACCAGTCCTAGTTTGAACAACAAAATCAATATATGCTTTTCCTTCAGAATGATAATGATAAATATTAAAACCATTAAGAACTAAAGAACAAGCAATACTATTTTCATACAAAATCATCATTAATTTATCATTCATAAGAAGTCTATTACCACTTACATTCATCTTTTTATATAAAATTCCAGTATCATTATAATAAAGTTTAAAACTTTCTAAATCCTTACCATTACTAATCGGAGAGACTATTTCACTAAGACGCGTACTTCTTATTACCATATTATCAATTTCCATATAATCTAAACAACGTCCATAGTCCTTACTCCTAGCACCACTTCTAACTAAACCATATAAAAACTTTCTATTAGATTTAAGAAGTTGAATAGAAATACTATTAAATATCTCATTACTACGTTTAATATCAATCAAATTATCCAAATAAAATAACTTATTCTTTAATAAAACTATATTATTTTCATGAATTGAACTAAGCAAATTATAAGAAGACTCTAAATGATACTCTACAATTGCATTAGGATATCCACCACATATAACATAATCATTATAAAGCTCCATAGCCATTGCATGAAAAGGCATAGGACTATTAGTTTTAAAACTATCTTCAATAAAAGCAATAAGTTGTTCCTTACCAATAAACTTTAAATATTCAAAAAAAGTAACCAATTGCATCTTTTTTAAAACAACATTCTTACCCTTACATGAATCAATCATTGAAAAATTATCAGTAATCATAATAACATGATAAGAAGAATTATTAAACAAATTAATAACACTCTTAAGAACCTTTTCAGTAACATTATCAAAAATAATTAACGTTTCATCTTTAAAAATAGTTTCTAAAGAAATAGCACTAAGACCACGAATAAGTTTATCAAGAGTACTATTCTTATCAAAAACATAACTAAGCTCTAAATTATCATTACAATCAAAATAAACAGTATTCTTATACTCACTTTTCCCAAAAGAAAGAGTACTATAAGTCTTACCACATCCACTTATTCCATAAAGCATCATTGGTCTTTTATGACTATCAACCTTCCATTTAAGTAATTCATCACTAACTTTTCGTTCCATAAATTGTTTCCTCCATACCATAATCATAACTTAAGTATAAAACAAACCCAAATAAAAAGCAAGTATAAACTTGCATTATCTAAACAGTAACAGTGCCAAACTCCAACCTAAGCTTATCCGCAATAGTAACAATAAACTCACTATTCGTAGGCTTAGCCTTATCAATATCAACACTATGACCAAAAATCTCTTCCATTAAATCCCAATTACCTCGATTCCAACTAACCTCAATAGCATGCCTAATTGCACGTTCCACTCGAGATACTGTTGTATCATACCTACTAGCAATCTCAGGATAAAGCTCCTTAGTAATACCACCAATAACATCAGGACGATTATATATAATAGAAATACCCTCCCTTATATACTGATACCCCTTTATATGAGATGGAACACCAAGTTCATGTAAAACATTCGTAATTGATATCTGTAAATTCTGATGATACAAATCAATAGACTTATTATCATAACTATTATCGAGCTCCATTATCTTCTTTTCCAAGAAAGAAAGTTCAAAAGGTTTAAGCATAAAGTAATTAACACCAAGCTCAGATACTTTTCTAATCATATCTTGAGTATTATAAGAAGTAAGAACAATTACCTTCTTAAAAATACCCTCCTTCATCATTTCCTCTAAAACAGCTACTCCATCCATCTTAGGCATTATAAGATCAAGTAATAAAACATCATAATTACTAACATTTCTTATAAGCTCCATGCCCTCTTCACCATTTTTCGCAGTACCAACTACATCAATATCTGCGTGATTACTAAAATACTCCTTAATCATACCAACTAACTCTACGTTATCGTCTACTACAATTAAATTAATTTTTTTCATTTTCTCTCCCTTCATTTTACTACCACGCAACTACATTGTACTACAAAAAAATATTATTTTCTAGAGTTTCTTTTGTCTAAATATGTCGAAAGTGTTAAATAGTGTTAAGTACCTTCAAAACCTTATCAGGAAAAACACTAACACTACCAAGAACAAAACCATCTAAACAATCTATCAAAGACAAAGTCTTAATACTTTTTTCGTTAACTCCTCCACCATATAAAACTCTAACATTAACCCCATAATTTCTAATAAATATCATTTTAATAAAAGAAACAACCTCACTAATTTCATCATTACTTAAAATAACATCTCCACTAACAGAAAAAACAGGTTCATAACAAATAATAATATCTTCTTTCACTGATACAGAAGAAAAATACTCTTTAATTTGCTTTATCAAAACATCCCCAGTCTTCTTCATAGAATAAGAATAATAATCCTCCCCAAGAAAAACAATTGGACTAATTCCATTAGCAATACAACTAATTATCTTCTCATTAATAACTTTATTACTCTCACAAAGTCTTTCCTTTCTTTCACAATGTCCAACCAAAGCATACTTAACATCCAAAGATTTACAAGCATAAGCCGTAACATCTCCAGTAACATCAAGACCAACATCCTGACAACCAAGTAAAAAATTATACTTACCTCTAAAAAAAGGAATATATAAACTATTAGGACACATTACTACATCAATATCACTTCTAATAAGATTATTAATCTCTAAAAGATAAGACTTAACAAAAGAAAAATCCAAATAATTTTTATGATTTAAAACAACCATCTTATTCATAATCTTTTTCTCCTATATTAACAAGACCAGGTAAATCCTTATTAACAATATATTCAAGAGTAGCACCACCACCAGTAGAAACATAAGTAAACTTTGATGAACAAGACAAAACATTACAACAACTAACAATATCTCCTCCACCAAGAATACTAACAACTCCAAGATCTCCTATAAAATTAAGCAGCTTTTCTGATCCAATTATATAATTACTAAACTCATAAACACCAACTGGACCATTCCAAAAAATAGTCTTAGCATCCCCCAAATAATCCATAAACAAAGAAATAGTCTTATCACCCATATCAAGTCCCATAAAATCATTCTCAATAGCATTAACTAAACAATACCTCTTCAAACTATCATTACTATACTCATAAGAACCATACAAATCAACAGGAAGAACTATCTTATCACCATACTTATCAAGCATTAAAGAACAATATGAAACATAATCTTCTTCATATAAACACTTACCAACATTATAACCCTTTGCTTTTAAAAAAGTATAACTCATTGCACCACCAACAAGTAAATAATCAACCCTTTCAATAAGCGAAGATATAACACCAAGTTTATCAGATAACTTAGCACCACCCATAATAACCACAAAAGGCCTATCAGGATTATCAAGTCTACTAAGATTAGAAATCTCATCCATTACTAAAAACCCAATACCAGAATCCAAATACTTGCAAACTCCACAATTAGAAGCATGAGCCCTGTGAATAGTACCAAATGCATCATTAATAAATATATCTCCTAAAGAAGCATAAAACAAAGACAAAGTAGAAGAACAACCACTCTCTAACTTATCAGGCACATCATAAAACCTTGTATTCTCTAAAAGAATACCATTTCCATAAGAAACATTTAAAACATTACTTTTAACAACATCAAAATCAGTATAAGGACAAAAACTAAGTTCAAAATCAACAAGTTCCTTAAGCCTTTCATAAACAACACTTAAACTATTATTAACAAAATCAGACTCACTCTTAACCTTACCTAAATGCGAAAGAATAACCACCTTTCCACCATTATTAACTATATAATTAATACTCTTCAGACTCTTAACAATCTTACTATCATCAATTATTTTACCATCTTTAATAGTAACATTTAAATCACATCTTAAAACAACTACTTTATCCTTAAAATCAAAATCAACTATAGTCTTCTTCATATTATCACCACTATTATGATAACACAAATAAAACTCATTTTATAGACATATTACACTTCTTTACAGCATCATAACCAAGTTTTTTATTAATATCAGACAAAACCTTATCAATCTTTTCACCATCAACCCTATCATTATTATCAAACAAAGACATTTGATACTTATAATCACAAACCAAATCATCAAGCCTAATCCCAATAAGCCTAATCATATCACCATCACGCCACATTTCATTAAGAAGCCTCTTACTAACAGCAAAAATATCTGAAGAATCCCTTATAGGATTTTTAACCTTAACCTGATGAGACCTCCTCTTAAAAAGATTATCCTTAAGTATAACACAAACAACATTAGCATACTTCCCATCAGACTTAATCCTCAAAGAAACCTTTTCACTAAGATAAGACAAATAATTATATAAATCATACTTATTAACAATATCAACAGGCAAAGTTATTTCATTACTTATCCCCTTTGCTTCAAACAAAGAAGAATCAACCAAACTATCATTAATACCATTAGCACGTCTTATTAAATCATTATAATTCTTAAAATACTTAGACAAAAAATAAACATCACAATTAGCAAGATCCCCAATAGTATTTATACCAATCATTCTAAGCCTAGAAGAAGTACTCTTCCCAACCATAAACAAATCCTCAACAGGAAGAGGCCACATCTTAGAACTAACCTCATAAGAATACAAAGTATGAACCCTATTAGGCTTTAAAAAATCACTAGCCATCTTAGCACACAACTTATTATTAGCAATCCCTATATTAACAGTAAACCCAAACAAAGAATAAATCTTATCCTTAAGCTTAGTAGCAAAAACTACCTCATCCCCATAAATACTCTTAATCTTACCATAATCCATATAGCACTCATCAATAGATGCAATCTCAATATCCGGAGTAATCTTTTTAAGAAAATTAAAAAACTTATTACTCATTTCACTATAAAAAGAATAATTAGGTTTAAAAACCTGCAGTTTAGGATACTTTTTCCTAGCACTATACAAAGTCTCAGCAGTTACAATACCATACTTCTTAGCCATAGGACTCTTAGCAACAACAATACCACTTCTTTTACTCTCATCCCCTCCAATTACAGAAACAATATTCCTAATATCTTCATGATAACCAGACCTAAGCAAATAAACAGCAGTCCATGATAAAAAAGCATTATTAACATCAATATGAAATATTATCCTCTCCATAGCAATCTCCTAATAAATTAATTATAGCAAACATTCATTCACAAAACAAGAAAAAAAGAGAAAATTATTTCTCTTTAGTAATTATTATCTTAACAGTCTTCGTAGTAGGAGTATACCCTATCTTAAGATCATCACCAGTAACCTTAACAGTAACCTCATGAGTACCAACACCAAGACCGTTTAAATCAACATAAGCAGATATTGCATCAGTAGTAACAGCCTTAATATTACTATTAGTACCCTTAAGCACAACAGAAACCTTAGAATTAGCCTTTCCATCAGCCTTAGCAACAAGTCCACTACCTAAGTTTTTAGTAGCAATACTTACATCATCAATAGTCTTAGACTTAGTATCACCAAGACTAACTTTAACAACAACAGACTTAGTACTAGCCTCATTAACTCCACTAGGAAGAGATAAATTAACATTATATTCAGTAGCCTTTGAAATACCATCAACATTAATTGAAACCGGTAAATAATCTATCTTAGATAAAACATCCATATCTCCAAATAACTTAACATTAGTTTCACTAACAGTAATTGAATCAATAGACTTACCAAACACTACATCACCCTCAGGAATAACCTTAATAGGAACTTCCTTACTTGGAGAAGCAATCTCGATAGTGGCATCAACAGTCTTTGGAACAATCTCAACATCCATCTTATTACCATTCTTATCATAAGCAACAAGAGGAATATCCTTCAAAGTAGTAGTACCAACACTAGGATTTATAATATTAGTAACATCAAGCAAAGCCTTTACCATAGCAACCTTTTTCAACTTATACTCAGCACCCTTTATATAAACATCATCCCTACTAAAAGAAGTATTAGTAATTGAATACCTAGAATCAAGCTTATCCTCATAAAGTATTTCCTTAGTAACCTTCCTAGATTCAGAAACCTTTTCATATATAGTTACATTTGCATAAGAAGGATCAATCTTATAATCAATTGAGGCAACTGAACTCTTATACTTAAGAGCAACCCTATGAGTACCAGGCTTTAATCCTCTTAAATCAACAACAACTTCATCCTTTTGATATTGATTAGCAAGATATAAATCAGCCCTTCTACCAATAAGAGTAATATCAACAGTCTTTTCTAATCCTTCAACTACATAAGCCTCTTCATTATATAAAGCTTTAACCTCTTTTCCATATATAACATCTGCACTATCATTCATCATAGTATTTGCAATCTTATCAACAGAAAAAAACGAAATCAAAGCAAGAGCTAACGATAAAGTAATAAGAAACATTCTATTATTAAGCAATCTTTCAAGAGGCTTATTATTAGCATTTAAAATCTTCATAATAGCCATCATAAACTTAGCAATTGGTGTAATAATAAACCTATCTATAACTCTATAAATATAAGCAAAAAAACTAAAAACACTTCTTAAAACTTTCTTCCATAACTTACTCTTCTTCTTTGAGGACTTTTTATTTTTCATCATATACTTCCTCCTCATCATAAAAATCTTCAAAATCTTCTTGTTTAGGTCTTAACTCATCAATAAGAAGAATTCTAGCATCATCAATAGTAATATTGTAATATAATTCACCCTTCATAGCAATTGAAATTCTACCAGTTTCCTCAGAAACTATAATAGAAATAGCATCAGTCTCTTCAGTAATACCAACACCAGCCCTATGACGAGTACCAAGTCTCTTATTAATCTTTAAACTGTTACTAGTAGGAAAAACTGCACCAGCACAACTAACTTTATCACCCTGAATAATAACCCCACCATCATGAAGAGGATTATTAGGGAAGAATATAGATATTAAAAGCTCACTAGTAATATCAGCATACAAATTAGTAGCCTTAGAAATATATTCTTGTAAACTAACATCCCTTTCAAGAACAATTAAGGCCCCAATCCTTTGCTTTCTCATATAATCAACTGCATTAATAACTTCATAAACAAGCCTTTCCCTTTCATCAACAGTTAAAACCTTATGACGACCAAGAAGCTGTGTCTTTCCAATTTGCTCCAAAATATTTCTAATTTCAGGTTGAAATATAATAATAAGAGCAAGAGGTCCCCATTGAATAACATAATCAAGAAATAATCCAACCAAAGTCAAATTAAGCCATATAGAAACCAATTTCAATAAGATAATAACCGCTATTCCTTTAAATAGCAATGACAACTTAACATTATTTTTTATATTCTTTAAAAGCACATAAATAAGTGCCCAAACAATAGCAACATCTAGTATACTTCTAAGAGTTGTAATAATTGCATCAAAACTCATAAATAAAATACCTCCTAAAAAATTATATCATTTATTTAAAAATATGTAAAATCTACTATCTATACAAGTATACTATAAAAATTAAAAAATTGTAATACAATTATAAAAAAAACAAAAGTAAAAAAGCAAAACCAAGTAAAAACAAACATAAAAAGAGTAAAACACTTTACACATAAAAAAATAAACTAATTCAAAGAATTTAGTTTATTTTCTAACATATCAAGCTTTTCACTAACTAAAGAAGACGAAGCAACATCCAAACTATAAAAACCCCTAGCAAACATTGCATTAAATACTCTTCTTTGTAAATCATCAACCTCATCAAACATATTTAAATAATTATCATGCAAAAACTCATTACTAGCCTCAGTAAGACAAACAGCATAATTCTTAACCATACACTTCTCCATAGAAAGCATAATATTCATATAATCCCTATCATTAAGATTAATTCCACTAGGAACCTCAACCATAGGATTACTAATCTTATTATTCATAAATCCTCCCATCCTTATCTAATAAATCAGTTATAATACTAAGATTATTCAAATGCACATTCTTAATATCAAGAAATAAATCTTTCAACTCTCCATCAGTTGCATTAACATAAGAAAAATTAGCAAACTTTAAAGCATCATAATTCCAATTAAACATATCAGTAAGATAATCCAAGTCCTTACCACTTATAATCGTAGGTACTTCATCATATTTTTTATCCATATTAACCTCCACTACTATTATTAACAAAAAAGAAAAGTATATACAAAAAAAGAGTAAGAAAACTTACCCTTAGCAACAAGGTTTATTATTACCATTATTATAACTACCATTATTCCAGAATAATATAAAGAAAATTATTATAATAACAATAATTATCCAAAACCAACTTCCTTCAGCATAACCATTACCATAACTTGGATATCCATAACCGTACATTTAAAATCCCCCCTTTACTATATTATATAAAAATATAGATAAAAGAAGTATAATGGATACCTAAAAAAGCAAGCAAGAAACTTCTAACTTACTTATACTAAATATTATATTAAAACTTTTCTCTTTGATGATTCCAATTCACAACTCTCAGATCTTAACCAACTCATTAGTTTACAAAACTCAATTTCATCCCAAACCCTATCAACAATTTCTTTATTATCAAAAATATCGAATAACATATCATATGTATATTCATCAAAATCAAACTTTCAAAAATAAGAATAGAAATAATATTAAATTATAGAGTTATTACTATGATAATTTAATAATTGATAAAGAAAAATTCAAATTGGCATTTGACGTTAGAAGCATGAAAGATAGACAAAATCAATACCGCATTCAAAGATTAGAAAAGTATAAAAAAACCAGTGGTATATCAGAAACAAGTCTGAATTGGCCAACTGGTTTTTCTACAAATAATGTATCGCAATCAAACATAAAAGTCAACAGTAGTTTTACCAAAATAAAAAGAATTGACCAAAATCGTAGTACATCAGCAAAAGCTTTCACCACATCGTTGGTCAATCCCAGAAGTAATGCCAATACCCTCCAATCGGATACCAACATTACTTCAACTGCAAATAATGTACCACAATCAAACACAAAAGTCAACAGTAGTTTTACCAAAATATACGAACAAAAAAAGAAGTTAAGTACGGGTAAAATCCCGCAGTTAACTTCAACTATAGATAATATACCACAATCAAACACAAAAGTCAATAATAATACATCATCCACTAAATATTCTATGCAAGATACTAAAAATGATGCACAGGAACTAGATAATAGTTCTTTTTTTAAAAGTAAAAATATAATACCCATTTTTTACATTATAAAACTCGAACCATCTAAGTTCGAGTCTAAACACATATTTGGTGGAGGATGTGGGATTCGAACCCATGACCCCCTGCGTGCAAGGCAGGTGCTCTAGCCAACTGAGCTAATCCCCCGGCTAGTCCAATAAATTGGACACTTATAATTATACTAGAAAATAAAACTTTGTCAAGTACTAAATGCTATCAATATTAATTTTTACGATTTTATTTTCTTTTATATAACTACTTGCTTGAACCAAAGTTCTAATAGAATTAATAACTTTACCATTCTTACCAATAACCTTAGGCATATCCTCATTAGAAACAAGTACTTCTATTTGAATAACCTTAGGATCCTCAGTAGAAAACTCTCTAACTTGAGCAATATCCTTATCAGTAACAACAGCCATAACTAATTCTTCAGTTAATTTTACTAAATCCATAACTATTTACTACTTCTTTCTTCATGAAATTTTTTCATAACACCAGCTTTACTAAGTAAATCTCTAGCAGTATCTGTTAAAACAGCACCATTTCTTAACCATTTTAAAGCAACTTCTTCATTTATTCTTATTTCAGCAGGACAAACAATAGGATTATAAAAACCAATTAATTCTAAATACTTTCCATCTCTTGAAGATCTAGAATCAGTAGCTACTATTCTATAACTTGGTCTTTTCTTTGAACCCATTCTTGTTAATCTAATCTTTACAGCCATAATCTTTCTCCTTTCAAAACTACAAATATTATACACAACAATTATATGCCTGTCAACCTTTTTAGTTGACAATTATAAATATTTAGACAAAATATCACTCATTTGCTTCTTATCATCATTTAAAATGATACAATCTTTAAAACCATCTTTTATAAAATGATCTT
>ERZ779888.243-NODE-243-length-70361-cov-3.728003_pt1 | contig 70361 bp, 68 predicted proteins | sample MGYA00511245_ERZ779888 | MGnify/ENA primary metagenome ERZ779888 (study PRJEB29588, sample SAMEA2155255) | human gut metagenome | biome: human gut; feature: human-associated habitat; material: faeces | place: Denmark | collected 2008/2010 ...
TCAATCAGAGCTGCCACTTTATCTGCTGCCTCCTGGTCTGCGTCCTCAGCAGATGCATCATCTGTTTCCTCTGCATCATCTGCTGCTTCTGCGTCGTCTGTTGCTTCTGCGTCGTCTGTTGCTTCTGTGTCGTCTGTTGTCTCTGCTGCGTCTTCTGTCTCTGCAGCTTCCTCGGTTGCTGCATCTTCGGTTTCTGAAGCCTCTGCTTCTCCGGTTTCCTCGGTAGCTGCTGCAGTCTCTTCAGTTGCTGCTTCCTTGGAACCGCATCCTGTGAGCATACCAAAAGTCATAGCTGCACACAGTACAAGTGCTAATGCTTTTTTCATAATACTTCCTCCTTCTCGCAGGTCATACCTGCATTTACTTAAAACAACATTAATTTTATAGGATTTCTATTCTCTTGTCAATTCATCTGCATAATTATTCAGCTTTCAAGCATAGAAAAATCCGTAAAAAATGCAAAAAAGTTCTAAAAAAAAGCTGTTGACAGATCTTTAGGGGTATATTATAATGTATCTTGCGTTGCGTGAGAACACAACAGGACATGACCGGCGGGGTGTGGCTCAGCTTGGCTAGAGCGCCTGGTTTGGGACCAGGAGGTCGCAGGTTCGAATCCTGTCACCCCGATTTTCACGCGAACCGATATGCGGGTGTAGTTCAGTGGTAGAACACCAGCCTTCCAAGCTGGATATGTGGGTTCGATTCCCATCACCCGCTTTTTCTTTTTAAATCCCTTGTAAAGGGTTATGTCCCTTATAGAGGGACTTTTTTATTATTAAAATATGGAGGTACACTATGGCAAAAAACGAAAATCTGAAAAGCTTTCCCATTGCAGACGTCCCAAATTACAAAATCCACGGAAGATGGGACAAAACGCAGAACCCCATCCCGCTTTTTTTCAATGGAAGCGCCATTGAACTGAACGTAACCGGAACAGAGCTCTGGATCGATCTTGAGGTTGATTTTGATGCCTATGAGCCTTGGGCTGCCTGTGAGATCAACGATACGCTTATGGGCCGCTTTATGCTCCAGCCAGGTACTTATTCTCTGTGCCTGTTCCGGAATATGAGCCCGGATACTGTTAAAAACGTCCGCTTTCTCCGGGAACTGCAGGCCATGTCCGATGATGAAGGCTGCCATATTCTGATCCATGGCCTGAAAAGTGACGGCGATTTTCTTCCCGTTGCAGACAGACCCTATAAACTGGAATTTGTTGGAGACAGTATTACTTCGGGAGAAGGTACCTACGGCGCTAAACCGGATATGGACTGGATTTCCATGTATATGAGCTGTTCCCACACCTATATCCCCATAATTTCCAAAGCCTTAAACGCTGACTATCAGATTTTATCCCAGGGCGGCTGGGGTGTGTATTGCGGCTGGGATAATGACGTGCGCCACAATATCCCCTCCCGGTACGAAAAGATCTGCGGCCTTGTAAGAGGTGAAAAAAATCATCTGCTGGGGGCAGATAAGGATTATGACTTTAACAGCTTTCGTCCCGACGCCATTATTGTCAATTTAGGCACCAATGATGCCAGCGCCTTTGAGCAGCCCTCATGGATCAGCCCGGAAACCGGCAAGAGCTTTAAGATGCATATGTCGGAGGATGGCGTTTATGACCCGGAGGATTTACAGTGCTTTCAGGATGCGGTAGATGCATTCCTGCATCTTTTGCGCAAATGCAACCCTTCCTCCCATATTGTATGGGTATATGGAATGCTTGGCTATGAGCTGACACTTGCAATTACCGATGCTGTAAATGCCTACCAGAAACAGACGGGCGACCATAATGTTGCCTTTTTGCAGCTTCCTGACACTACCGATGAAACGATCGGTTCCAGAAGCCATCCGGGTCCTAAATCTCATGCCCGGGCAGCACAGGTTATCATAGAATATCTCAAAAAAAAGCTTCCGGCCAAATGACCGGAAGTTTTTTTATGCCAGAGCAAACTGGCTGTTATACAGTTCTGCATAAAATCCGTTTTGTTTCAGCAAAGTCTCATGATTTCCCTGTTCAATAATATGTCCGTCCTTCATCACAAGGATCACATCCGCATTTTGGATCGTTGACAGCCTGTGCGCTACGATAAAACTTGTTCTGCCCTCCATCATGGCAGCAAAGGCTTTTTGGATCTTGATCTCTGTTCTGGTATCGATAGACGAGGTCGCTTCATCCAGGATCAGCATTGGCGGCAGGGAAAGCATCACTCTTGTAATGCACAGAAGCTGCTTCTGCCCCTGGGAAAGGCTTCCTCCATCTTCACCGATCACAGTGTCATATCCCTTTGGCAGCCGCCTGATAAAGCTGTGTGCATGGGACGCCTTTGCTGCTGCAATGATCTCTTCCTCCGTGGCTTCCGGCTTTCCTACCGTAATATTATCACGGATGGTTCCCTGCTTCAGCCAGGTATCCTGAAGCACCATTCCATAAGATGCCCTCAGGGACTTTCTGGTAATCTCCCGGATATCCGTTCCCTCCACACAGATCGCTCCCTGATCCACATCATAAAATCTCATTAACAGATTGATAATAGTTGTCTTTCCACAACCGGTGGGCCCTACAATGGCAATCCTCTGTCCCGGCTGCACCGCCAGGTTTAAGTCCTCGATCAGCTTTCTGTCCGGCACATAGGAAAAGGCCACATGGGAAAGCTCCACTCTGCCCTGCACATCTGTCAGCTCCCTTGCACCCTGCACATCCGGGATCTGGGGCTCCTCCTCAATGAGTTCAAATATTCTGGCTGCACATGCCAGCGCATTTTGAAGCTCCGTTACTACACCGGAAATCTCATTAAAAGGCTTCGTATACTGATTTGCATAGGATAAAAAGCAGGTCAGCTGTCCAACCGTAAGTCCTCCTCCGATAGCTGCCAGCGCACCGGTAAGTCCGACGCCCATATAAACCAGACTGTTTACAAATCTTGTACAGGGATTGGTAAGGGAGGAAAAAAAGATCGCGCGCAGGGAACACTTTTCCAGTCTGCCATTGATCTCATCAAATTTCTCCAGGGTCTCATCCTCTCTGTTAAAGGCCTGCACTACCTTCTGGTTTGTGATCATTTCATTGATCAGCGCCGTCTGCTCCCCTCTGGTTTCCGATTGAAGCTTAAACATGCTGAAGGTTTTTTTCGCAATAAAGCTGGCCACCAGAAGAGATACCGGCGTGATTACCACTACCACAGCCGTGATCCATGCATTAACAGAAAGCATAAAGCCAAGCGTTCCGATGATCGTGATCACTCCGGTAAAAAGCTGGGTAAATCCAATCAGGAGACCATCTGCAAACTGATCCACATCTGCCACTACCCTGCTGACAATATCTCCATGGGAATGGACGTCCAGGTAGCTAAGAGGCAGTATTTCCAGCTTACGGAAGGCCTTTTCCCGAATATCCTGAATAATGCCATACACAATCTTATTATTGCAGATACTCATAAACCACTGTGCCAGCGCCGTGAGGATGATCACCACCGCCATTTTTTTTAGAATGTCAAAAAGTCCCGGCCAGAACTCCTCCGTTCCGATCAGGGAAAGCATATCCACTGCATCTCCCGTAAGGATAGGAAGGTACAGGGTCAGCGCCACGGATATAAATGCCATGAAAATAGTCAGGGCAAGCACGACCCGGTAAGGCTTAATATATCTCAATACTTTTACAAGTGTTTCTTTCTGTTTTTCCTTCTTCTCATTCTCCTGCGTCATGATGCATCTCCATTCCGTCCTTTTTTGCAAACTGCGAATAATAGATTTCCTGATAAACCTCACAGTTCTTCAGCAGCTCGTCATGGGTTCCCATTCCTGCCACATCTCCATCATCCAGCACAATGATCTGATCCGCATGCATCAGTGAGGACGCTCTTTGGGATACGATAAAGACCGTGGTATCTCCCGGCATTTCCTTTAATGCCTTTCTCAGCTTTGCATCTGTTGCATAGTCAAGTGCGGAAGCGCTGTCGTCCAGGATCAGGATCTCCGGTTTTTTTACAAGCGCTCTTGCAATGGAAAGCCTCTGCCTTTGTCCACCGGAAAGGTTTCTTCCCTCCTGCTCCACAGGAGCATCAAGACCTCCCTCCTTCTGACGGACGAATTCCTCTGACTGAGAAATCCTCAAAGCCTCCCACAGCTCCTCTTCGGTAGCATTTTCATTTCCCCACAAAAGATTTTCCCTTATGGTTCCTTTAAACAGAACAGCCTTCTGCATCACAATGCCGATCTTGTCACGAAGAGCTGTCAGATCGTAATCCTTTACATTGACGCCATCCACTAACACCTGTCCCTTGTCCGCATCATAAAACCTTGGGATCAGATGAACCAGTGACGTTTTTCCGGATCCGGTACCGCCGATCACGCCGATCGTGTCCCCTTTCCCGGCATGAAAGGTGACTTTGGTAAGCGCTTCCTCTCCTCCCTCATAATAACGCATGGAAACCTGTTCAAAGTCCACACAGCCTGTGCTCTCTCCTCCTGTTTTTGTTCCATGCTCTGAAAGTCCTGAAGGGATTTCAAATACCTTTTCAATACGGTTGCCGCAGGCCACTGCCTTTGTCACCGTAATGATCAGGTTTGCAAGCTTCACAAGCTCAACCAAAATCTGAGACATATAATTTACAAGGGCCACTACCTGTCCCTGTGTTAAAATGCCGCTGTCCACACGGACAGCTCCCGTATAGATCAAAGCGATCAGGCCGAAATTGATAATGACATAGGTAAGGGGGTTCATCAAAGCGGATACCCTTGCAGCTGTCATCTGGATCTTTTGAAGGGCGCTTGCCCTCTGATCAAATTTTTCGATTTCCTGTTCTTCCTTGCCAAAGGCCCTGATCACTCTCACTCCGGTCAGATTTTCCCTGGTAAGCCCCAGAACCTTATCCAGGCTTCCCTGCACCTTTGCAAACAGCGGAATGCTGATGAGCATAATCCCAAATACCACTATGGAAAGAAGCGGAATGACCACCACAAAGATAAGCGCCGCCTTTACGTCCACGGTAAAAGCCATGATCATAGCGCCGAAAACAATAAAGGGCGACCTGAGAAACAGGCGCAGCACAAGGTTCACGCCGGACTGTACCTGATTAATGTCACTTGTCATGCGGGTGATCAGCGTCGAGGTTCCCTCCTGATCCATGCTGGAAAAGGACAGGCTTTCCACATGGGCAAACAGTCCATGGCGCAGCTTTGTGGCAAACCCCACTGCTGCTTTTGCCGCAAAAAACTGTGCTGTAACGGAGCTGATCAGGCCTGTCAGTCCAAGCAAAGCCAGAATGGCGCACATTTTTACCACATAGCCTTTATCCCCGTTTTCAATACCCACATCGATCATGGATGCCACGACCAGAGGTACGATAAGCTCGAACGAGGCCTCCAGTAATTTAAACAGAGGCCCCAAAATACTTTCTTTTTTATAATCCTTCAAATAAACCAGTAACTTTTTCACTGCCTTTTTCTTCCTGCCTTTTTCTTCCTGCCTTTTCTTTTTCCTGTTGTCAGCCGCTTAATTCAAGAAATTTTCTATGATTACAGCTTCTGCTGCTTCCTCTTCAAGTCCAAAGGTATTTAGTTTGATCAGCTGCTCGCTGTTGATCCTTCCAATGGCCGCCTCGTGGATAATGGCTGCATCCACATGCTGGGCATCAATCTCCGGAATGGAACAGACCTTTGCATGATCCATAATAATGGAATCACACTGGATATGTGCATGACACGGGGCATTTCCGATCGCTCTGGGATGGAAGGTCTGATCCGAGCCATCCCTTGCAACGGATCTGGAGGTGACCTGTGCCGAGCTGCCCTCTCCGTTCATATAAATATCAATATTGGAAACCGCCGTCTGGTTATCATGGGTCATCAATTTTTCAATGACAAACAGCTTTGTATTCTTTCCCATATTCACATGTGTTTCTCTTTTGGTAGAGTCCACTCCCTTGATCTGGGCGGTATCCAGCGTAAAAACAGAATCCTCTTCCATGATCACATCTGTCACAGGATTTAAGATCCTTGCTCCGGTTCCTTCTCCCTCTCCATAATGCTTTTCCTCATACCGGACATTTGCGCCCCTGCCTACATGGAAGGTATGGATCCCGTCATGTCTGCTGTCATTGCAGCCGCTGTTATGGATCCCGCAGCCTGCAACGATCGTGACAAGCGCTCCCTCTCCGATATAAAAATCATTATAAACAACGTCCGTCATACCGGATGTGGAGACCACTACCGGAATATGCACCTGCTCTCCCCTGGTTTCCCCGCTGATGTACACGTCAATTCCGGGCTTATCCTCTTTCCGCTTGATCTGGATATGCTCTGTACTTCCATGGCACAAAGAATACCCATTGTATCGTAAATTATATGCGCCTTCCTGCTTAAAGCCCTGTCCGTCGATCTGCTTTAAGACACCCTCTGTAATCTGATCCAGTTCTGCCAATTTTATCTTCCTTTCGTTACGCCTTGTGGCTTTGGTTCTGACAAACACAGCCTATGTCATTTCCTACAAGCTGTGGAAGCACCTCATCCCGTTCCCCGACAGCAGCTATCTTTCCGTCCTTGATCACTATAATGCGGTCTGCCATCTGGATGATCCTTTCCTGGTGTGAGATCAGGATCAGGCTCTCCTTTTTCCCTGCATGAAGCTCCTCAAAGCGTTCCACCAGCATTTGAAAGCTCCACAGGTCGATCCCTGCCTCAGGCTCATCAAAAATGCAAAGCTTATGCGGCTTTGCCAGAACAGAAGCAATTTCCAGCCTCTTCATCTCTCCGCCGGAAAGGGTTCCATCCACTTCTCTGTTCAGGTATTCCCTTGCACATAGTCCCACGCCGCTTAACAGATCACAGCATTCCTTTTCCGGAAGCTCGCTGCCTGCTGCCAGGGACAGAAATCTTCTTACCGTCATTCCTTTAAACCTTGGAGGCTGCTGAAAGGCAAACCCAATTCCTGCATTGGCTCTCTGCGCAATCGAAGATTCTGTAATATCGGTGCCGTCCAGAAAAATCCTTCCGGCATCCAGCGGTTCAATTCCCATAAGAAGCTTGGCTACTGTGGATTTTCCGCCTCCGTTAGGCCCGGTAATCACCAGCATTTCACCGTCATTCACTGTAAAGCTGATGTTTTCTATGATACTTTTTTCCACGCCGTTATCCAGCGGATGGAAAACAAGGTCTTTTACTTCCAGCATTCTTTTATCTCCTTTTACCTGTAAACCTGCCAGTCAGCCTTAAAACAAAAATACAGCGGTAAATTGTTGATCCCGCAGTGCTGCCCAGACATAATAGTGTTTTAAGGCTGCCTACAGGTTTATTTCAGGTATTTTTCATATTCTTCCCTGGTATCATTCAGAAATACGATGCCCAGTATTCCAGGGCCTGTATGGGCTCCGATGGCACATCCGACCCGGGCCTCCAGGATGCCCTTTACATGATATCTCTCGCAAAGCTCCTGGATCAGATATTCATAGGCTTCCCTGTCCATTCCATAGCATACGCCTATTACCTGATCCTCCAGATTTTTGCCTTTTTCGCCGACCATATCCAAGATCCGCTTCTGGGCCTTTTTCCAGCCTCTTACTTTTTCTACGGCCTTTAAGGATCCGTTGTCATCCACAATAATGATGGGTTTAATGTCCAACACAGTTCCTGCCAGAAAAGAAGTTCTTGAAAGCCTTCCCCCCTTAAACAGATAATCCAGTTCCACCACGGTAACTGCATGTTCCATATGTTCACAGAAGAAGTGAGCCGCTTCTATGAGCAGATCTTTGGGGGCTCCGTTTCTCTGCATACGCAGCAGATGCTCCACAACCAGTCCATAGCCTACAGATGCACATTTTGAGTCAATGATGGTAAGCTGAAAATCCGGATAATCCTCAAGCACTTCCTCATAAGCTAATTTTGCGGCATTATAGGTTCCTGCTATTCCTGTTGAAAAGCAGATGTACAAAACCTCGTCTCCCCTTTGTGCAAAGGGAACAAAATGCTCATGGAACATATATTGGTTAATGTGATATGTCTTGATTTCCTTCCCGGATGCCTGGATCTCATAAAACTGATCAGGGAAAATCGTTTCCCCATCAAAGTAATCCTTCCCTTCGATCGTGACCGGCGTTGGCATAACGTGAAGGTCATATTCCTTTATAATGCTTTCCGGGATATCGGATGCTGAATCTGTAATAATACAAAAAGCCATTCTGCAAATTCTCCTTGTTTTCTCAAAAGTCCATATTATTATACCACATCATGCTCTGTGATAAAAAAGGTAAACTCTCCGCTGTCCAAAACAGTTCCCTGATCGTTTTTCAGCTTCACCTCATAAACTGCAAGATGCTTTCCCAGTCTTAACTGATCTGCTTCGCAGTAAACATACTCCGTATGATCTGCCGGAAGCATAAAGTTGAGGCTCCCTGAAACGGTTGTAACATAATGTCCTCCCAGACAGGCAGCCGCTCCCGCCACAATGTCTGCTGCCGAATACAGGCTCCCTCCGTGCAGCATTCCATAGGGATTTAAAAGCTGTTCTTTGTAAGGGATCCTGGCAACTGTATGTTTGCAGCGAAACTCCATAAACTCAATTCCCAGAAATTTTACATAAGAGTTTTTCATAAGGGCTTCCTGCATGATTTCTGCAAGCTTCTGCTCTTTTACTTCTTCCTCAATATCTGCCATGTAAATCCTTCGCTTCTTTCTAATGATGGAATAAGCGGATCCCGGTAAACGCCATCACCATATCATATTTGTCACAGCACTCGATCACAAGATCATCCCTTACAGAGCCTCCCGGCTGTGCAATGTATTTCACACCGCTTTTATGTGCCCTTTCAATATTATCGGAGAACGGGAAAAATGCATCTGACCCCAGGGTTACTCCCTGATTTCCTTCCAGCCATGCCTTCTTTTGTTCCCTGGTAAAGACAGGAGGCTTTTCTTTAAACCGCTTCTGCCATTCTCCTTCCTTCAGTACGTCCTCATATTCCTCCCCTATGTAGACGTCAATGGCATTGTCTCTGTCTGCACGCCCAAGTCCCTCTGCAAAAGGAAGGTTCAGCACCTGGGGGGCCTGACGCAGATACCAGTTATCTGCCTTCTGCCCTGCCAGTCTGGTGCAGTGGATCCTGGACTGCTGTCCGGCTCCGATTCCGATAGCCTGTCCGTCTTTTACATAGCAGACAGAATTAGACTGTGTATATTTTAAGGTGATCATGGCAATTTTCATATCGATCAGTGCCTGATCCGGAATTTCCTTATTTTTTGTAACCACGTTGGAAAACAGCTCCCCATTAATATCGAGCTCGTTCCGTCCCTGTTCAAAGGTCACTCCAAATACCTGCTTACGTTCCAATTCCGCAGGTACATAAGAAGGATCGATCTGGATCACATTGTAAGCGCCCTTTTTCTTTTCCTTTAAGATCTCCAGTGCCTTTTTGCTGTATCCGGGTGCGATCACTCCGTCTGATACCTCCCGCTTGATCAGCCTCGCTGTATCCTCATCACACTCATCCGAAAGCGCAATAAAATCTCCGAAGGAGGACATTCTGTCCGCACCTCTGGCTCTTGCATAAGCGCAGGCAAGGGGGGAAAGCTCTCCAAGATCATCTACCCAGTAGATCTTTGCCAGCGTCTCTGAAAGAGGAAGGCCGACTGCAGCGCCTGCCGGTGATACATGCTTAAAAGAGGTAGCTGCCGGAAGCCCCGTTGCCTGCTTTAATTCCCTCACAAGCTGCCAGCCGTTAAAGGCATCCAGAAAATTAATATATCCCGGTTTTCCATTTAAAACGGTAACAGGGAGATCCCCTCCATCCTCCATAAAGATCCTGGACGGCTTCTGGTTTGGATTGCATCCGTATTTCAGTTGTATCTCATTCATAAGGAACCTCCGTTCTTATTTACGATCCTTGTTTCATAGCTTCCGGTTTCAATATCGATATATCTTACAAACAGGGAAACTTTATTTTCCTCATTTAAATTTGTCCAGATCATTTCTGTAAACTGATCGATGTCTCCTTTGATCTCCACTTCCTTTGGTTCTCCCTTAAAGCTGGGAAGCGGATTTCCGTCATGCATATAAGTATGGATAAAATGTCCCTCGCCGGGTGCAGGATTTTCATATGCAAAGGTGTATCTGTGGCAGCTTTCCGGTTTGCCGTTATTGCTCTTTAAAATAGACATTGCATAGTTATAGGCGCCGCCCTCCACATGCATGATACCGGAAATTCTGGGAGTGTAATTAGGCGCATCTGGTTCAAACTCCCGGCTGCGTAAGGACTGCTCAAAGGTAAGCTGCTTGTCCATTCCTTCATAAATCGTGTCTGTCTGATCCCCATTGGTGACAATGGTCTTGTTTCCAAGGACTCTGACCGGTGCATAAATGATCAGACTGGGATCTTCCAGCTTGGACGGATCATATGCCTGGGTTCTGATCCCCTCTCCTTCTTCCACAAAAATACGGTTCCGGCTGTTTGTGCTCCTTCCCATAATAAAGTAAGCAGTAACCGCCTTTTTCCCATCTGCCGATCTGCCGATCACGATCCCTCTTCCTGGATAAGCATTTTCGTTAAGCTCCTGTGCAAGTGACAACATGATATTTTCCTCCCTTATATGACATAAAACTATCTTAAAGAAACCTATGTTTATTTTCAAGTGGTTTTACTTGTTTTTTCTGAATAAAGGTGTATGATATATATAATTTTGGCTCAGAAAGGATTTTATTATGAGTAAATATGAAATGGATCTCTGCGAGGGTTCTCTTTGGAAAAAGACTATGCTTTTCAGCGTCCCTCTGATGTTTACCAATATCCTGCAGGTTTTATTCAATATGTCTGATGTGGCTGTTGTAGGAAAATTTGCAGGCCCTGTTGCCCTTGGCGCCGTAGGCTCCACCAGCATCCTGGTTACGCTCTTTACCGGTATCCTGATCGGACTTTCCGGCGGTGTCAACGCTTTAACAGCCCTGTATATCGGTTCCAGGAACGAAAAGGATCTTCAGGAAAATGTACATACTGCCGCCCTGCTTTGCTTTGCAGCAGGCATTTTGCTCATGCTCTTTGGCATTCTTTTTGCCAGACCCATCCTTACCCTTATGCACACCAAGGATGTGCTGATTGACGGCGCCTGCCTGTACCTCCGGATCTACCTTTTGGGAATGCCGGCGCTTGCCATGTACAACTTTGGAAATGCAGTGCTGGGAGCTGCGGGAGATACCAAGCGCCCTCTTTATTATCTGTTTTTTGCCGGTATTTTAAATGTGCTGTTAAATTTATTTTTCGTGATCGTGTGCAAAATGGGAGTGGCAGGCGTTGCCCTTGCCAGCATCCTTTCCCAGTATCTTTCCGCCTTTCTTCTTCTGCGCTTACTGCTTCAGAGTAAGGAGGACTTTGGTCTTCGCCCATCCTGCCTGAGGATCAGCCGCGACAAGCTGAAAAGGCTTTTACAGATCGGTATTCCCTCTGCTTTCCAGAATGCCATCTTTGCCATTGCCAATCTTTTTGTACAGACCAGTGTAAATTCCTTCGATCATGTCATGGTGGAGGGAAACTCTGCTGCGATCAACGCCGATCCTTTGGTTTATGATATGATGGCCGGCATTTATACCGGCTGTACCAGCTTTATGGCCCAGAACCTGGGCGCTGGCAAAAGAGACCGCGTTATGAAGAGCTATAAGATCTGCCTGCTCTATTCCTTTCTACTGGGACTGGTTCTGGGCGTAGGGCTTTATGCGCTTAAAACACCCTTTTTATCCCTGTTTACCAGTGATGCTGCCGTCATCACCGCAGGCTATAAAAGACTGTCCGTTATGGCCCTCAGCTACTGTCTTTCAGCCTTTATGGACTGTACCATTGCCGCTTCCAGAGGAATGGGCAAGACCTTTGTTCCTACCATCATCGTGATTCTTGGCTCCTGCGGTTTCCGGATCCTGTGGATTTACACTGTGTTTGCCCACTTTAGGACGATTGAATCCCTTTACCTGTTATATGCCTTTTCCTGGTCTATTACCGCCATTGCAGAAATGATCTACTTCTTTAAGCTGTTTCATTCCACCAACACGGCAAAGGCCTGATCCCTTATTTTATCTTTTTTACTTTTTCAATGGTTCCATCGGGCCTCTGGATCGTCATATTTTCCAGCTGGCCCTTTAAATTACCCTTCACACTGTCTATATAAACCTGTCTCAGCTTTTTTTGTTCCTCTTTTTCTTCCTGGCTCAGCCCTTCCTTTTGGGACTTATGATAAAGCTCGTTAATTCTTTTTATGGTTTCTTCCATTGTCATCGTTTCTTCCCCCGGTCAATATTCTAAACTTCGGTTTATTATAAAACAAAAAAAGAAATGTGGAAACACATTTCTGTGAAAGCACATTTCTCTTTTCAAATGGATGGAGGTGGATTCGAACCACCGAAGCAATTTGCAGCAGATTTACAGTCTGTCCCCTTTGGCCACTCGGGAATCCATCCATGTCCGGAACAATCACTTGCTCCGACACTATACATTTATATCATAGGACTATCCAAAAAGCAAGGAGTTTCTGGCTTCCTTTCTTTCATAGTGTAAAATAATGGCAGAGGTCTTTGGAAGCGTCAGCGTGATCTTGCCGCCTACCACCGGGTATTCGCACTCTGTCACATCATATCCGCTTTCCGTGGTGAACATCAGCCTCTTCACTACGCTTTCCTTGGGGATCCCCAGGTGCCAGATGGAAACCTCTCTTGTGATCTCATGGTCATTGTTGTTTACCATCACGACTGTCATCGCCCTGCGGTTAAACCTTCCATACCCTAGAACATTGTAATCCCCTTCAATATACTTCAAAGATCCCGTAAGGATCTCCTCATGCTCCTTATGAATCCGGATCATTTCCTTGTGGAAACGGATCAGCTCCTGATCCTCATGACCCCAGGGATAGGTTCTTCTGTTATCGGGATCTGTAAATCCGCATACTCCGGCCTCATCTCCATAATAAATGGTAGGCGCACCCGGCCATGTCATCTGGATCAGCACCGCCTCCCGCATTACGGCTTTGTTTACTCCCTGGTTTGCCGCTTCTGCACCTAAGGTATTGACCCTTCCCACCTTCTTGTTTGTCCTTGTCAGGAAACGGGAATGATCGTGGTTGGAAAGCTCATTCATTGCAATCTGCAAAGAAGGCGCTGTAAAGCTTGCCATATGGTGACGCATTGCTCCCATAAAACTGTCTGCATTTCCGAAGAGATCGCCTCTGTAATCATCGCTGTGCTTCTGCATTCCGGTCAAAAACCAGGTCACCGGCTCCATAAATGCATCATAGTTCATGACCGTATCCCATTCCTTACCATTCAGCCAGTCTATGGGATTTCCATAATGTTCTGCCAGAACAATGGCATCGGGGTTGGCGCTGCGCACAGCCTTTCGGAATTCCTTCCAGAAATAATGGTTAAACTCGGGACTGTGTCCAAGGTCTGCCGCAACATCCAGTCTCCACCCATCCACATTATAGGGGGGAGACACCCACTTTGCTGCAATCTTCATCACATAATCAAAAAGCTCCCTGGACTTTTCATAATTCAGCTTGGGCAGCGTATCATGTCCCCACCAGCCGTCATAACTGGTATTGTACGGCCAGGCATTTTCATTGTAAAACTGAAAATAATCATGATAAGGACTTTCCTTACAGATAAAGGCTCCTTTTTCATAGCCCTCCGCATTTTCGTAGATCCTCTCTCTGTCCATCCATTTGTTAAAGGAGCCGCAATGATTGAACACGCCATCCAGGATCACTTTAATTCCGCGCTTATGAGCCTCCCCGACCACCTTTGCAAACAACTCGTTGCTGGCCTCAAGGTTTGCCTTGTTCGTTACCCTGTCAACATAACGGCTGGCAAAATGGTTCTCCTGCTGATCCGGTCTTAGCAGCTCGCCATTGTCACTGACGATCTTTCCCACATGGGGATCAATATAATCATAGTCCTGAATATCATACTTGTGATTGGAGGGAGAAACAAACAGCGGGTTGAAATAAATAACATCGATCCCCAGATCCTGCAGATAATCCATTTTATCCAAAACTCCCTGCAGGTCTCCTCCGTAAAACTCACGGACGCCCATCACCGCCGGATATTTCGACCAGTCCTCTACATGCACGGTCTTATCGTTTATATACTGGTATTCCGAAGAGAGAACATCATTGGTAGGATCCCCATTATAAAAGCGGTCTACATAGATCTGATACATGACCGCGCCCTTTGCCCATTTTGGCGTCTTAAATCCGGGGATCACGCGAAAGGCATATTCCGGCAGGGCTTCCTTTGCAACCCCTCTGGAATCATAAATACAGGTGATCCTGCCTACCTGCACTTCAAAATGATAGGAAAAAACCTCATTTTCAATTTCCGTTTCACAGCAAAAATAGTCAAAGTCCTCATCCTTGCTTTCCTTGCTCATCAAAAGCTTCAAGCCGTCATGCACCATAAAGACACGGTCCACGTTATTAAGGGCCGAGCGAAAGCGTATGGTGATCTGTGAGTAGGGATTGGGCTCAGAGGGGCTCAGATAATCTTCTGTTGTGTCGCTGAACAGGGCTTTCCGGTTAAAAACAGGACGCATCCCTGCAATATACCGCCTGTCCTGTTCCGTTTTTAATATACGATCAATATCCATAACAGATATGCTCCATTTCCATTTTTTTGCAAAGCTATGTATATTTTATACTATACAAAAATCGAATTCAATATACTTTTCCCCGTAAACGGTAAAAAGAACAGTAAACGAATTACTGTTCTTTTTAGAGAAGGTATTTCTTTCTTATGGGGTATAGCAAAAAACTATATAATGTATTGGGGGGGTTACAAGTAGTATAATAGCATATGCCTACTTTTGCGTAAATACTCACGATTCACAAATATTACAATTATGCAGGATCGTTTTTGTGCATTTTATACAATTACACAGTATCTGCTGATCCATCCTTTTTTTGCTGCTCTTCTGTAAACAGCGCTTCAAACTCATCTCTTCCAATCTTTTCCTTTTCCAGGAGCAGCTTTGCACAGCCATGAAGCACATCCATATGCTCCAGTATGATCTTTTTTGCTTTGTCATAGCAGTCATCAATGATGGACTTCACTTCTCTATCAATCTCACCTGAAATCAGCTCGCTGTGGCTCTTGGCATGTGCCAGATCTCTTCCGATGAATACCTCGTCATCATCGCTGTTGTAATTGATCACGCCGATATTTTCGGACATGCCGTACTTGGTGACCATATCCCTTGCAGCCTTTGTCGCCTTTTTAATATCGCTGGATGCGCCGGTGGTAATATCACCAAAAATGATTTCCTCAGCAATTCTTCCTCCCAGGGAAACCATAATATCCTCCAAAAGCTTTCCCTTTGTGATGAACATTTCATCATTTTCGGGAAGCGGCATGGTATATCCTGCTGCCCCGAGACCTGTGGGAATGATGGAAACCGTATAAACAGGCCCCACATCCGGCAGCACATGGAACAGGATCGCATGTCCTGCCTCATGATACGCTGTGATCTTCTTTTCCTTCTCGCTGATGATACGGCTTTTCTTTTCTGCGCCGATTCCAACCTTGATAAACGCCTTTTTAATATCTTCCTGTATAATATAAGTTCTGTTCTGCTTTGCTGCTACAATGGAAGCTTCATTCAGAAGGTTTTCCAGATCTGCGCCGGTAAAGCCTGCTGTTGTCTGGGCGATCTGCTTCAGATCCACATCCTCCGCAAGGGGCTTGTTTTTGGCATGTACCTTCAGAATGTCCTCTCTTCCCCCTACATCCGGCCTGTTGACGCTGATCTTACGGTCAAACCGTCCCGGACGGAGAATAGCGGGATCCAGTATATCCACGCGGTTGGTAGCCGCCATCACAATGATTCCTTCATTCACTCCAAATCCGTCCATCTCTACCAGAAGCTGATTTAAGGTCTGTTCCCTTTCATCATGGCCGCCGCCCATACCGGTTCCTCTCCGCCTTGCCACGGCGTCGATCTCATCGATAAAAACGATACAGGGAGAATGTCTTTTTGCTTCTTCAAACAGATCCCTGACTCTGGAGGCTCCTACACCTACAAACATTTCCACAAAATCAGAACCGGAAATACTGAAGAACGGTACGCCCGCTTCCCCGGCAATGGCCTTTGCAAGCAGGGTTTTACCGGTACCCGGCGCACCCTCTAAAAGAACCCCTTTGGGAATTCTGGCGCCTACCCTGGTATACTTTGACGGATCCTTCAGGAAATCAACGATTTCCTCCAGTTCTTCCTTTTCTTCCTTAAGTCCCGCCACATCCTTAAGCGTGACCTTTCCATCTCCCAGCGAAAGCTTGGCGCGGCTCTTTCCAAAATTCATCATTTTGCTGTTGCCGCCGGCATTCTGGCTATTCATCATGACAAAGAAAAATACCATGACTACCACGGCCAGAAGAACAGGGAACACACTGGTCAAAAACCAGCTCTCTTCTTCCACCTTCTTTACTTCCGGGTCAATGCCGTAATCCATCAGCAGCCCTTCGATCTCAGAAACATCTGTTACATAAAGGGTTTTAATGGATTTATCCTTAAAAACAAAATCCACCTCGCCGGTAGGAGTCTCCCGGCTGGGAGTGATCGTTGCATACAGGACATTTTCTTCTTTAAGATCCTGTAAAAGCTCACCTCTTGTATACTCTACCTGATTATTGTCTGTTAAGCTGGGAATGATCAAAAGACCTAACAGCAGCAGGACCAGGATAAAATACACATTATAACTGCGATTTTTTTTATTCAATTCCTATTTCCCATGCCTTTCTTATTTCTTGCACGATGCTTTCTTATCTATTCAAACTCTACAATGCCAATGTAGGGCAGATTTCTGTATCTCTGGTCATAATCAAGGCCATAGCCTACCACGAATTCATCGGGTATCTCAAACCCGGTATAGTCCACCTTTACATCCATCACTCTGCGGTCCGGTTTGTCAAGCAGTGTGCAGAGCTTAAGGCTTGCCGGTCCTCTGTCCTTTAACATCTCAAGCAGATAGCTTAACGTACGGCCGGAATCCACAATGTCCTCAATGACGATAACGTCCTTTCCCTTTAAGGGCTCATCCAGATCCTTAACGATCTTAACCACTCCACTGGATTTTGTTTCGCTTCCGTAGCTGGAAACAGACATAAAGTCCAGGGAAACCGGAACGGTAATACGTTTTGCAAGCTCACACATAAAAAAGCTTCCACCCTTTAAAACGCATACCAGATGAACCTGCTTTCCTGCATAATCCTTACTGATCTGTTCTCCAATCTGCTGTATTTTTGCGTCAACCTCCTGCTCAGAAAGTAACACTCTGATCTTTTCTGCCATGATAATGACTCCTTTCGCATGTATCTATTCTTCTGCCCCGGCCACTTTGACCTGCAGAACTCTTTTGGTGTTTTCCCTCACCTTATAGTATTCACTGATCCGTCTTCCCAAAACCCAGATAATATGGGATTTTTCCGCCAGAAGAAACAGATTGTCTCTTTCTTTTGCCGGAATTTTCTCGTTCACAAAGTAATCCTGTATGGATTTATGATTCAGTGCCTTGTTTACCGTCAGATAATCCCCCTGCTGCCTGGTCCGAAAGACTACAGTCGAGGCTATTTTATCATAATCAAACCATTTCGTATATGTTTTTTCTGGAATATTTTGAGAATTATCTCTGGAAAACACCGTAAATTCCACTGTTCCAACCCCCGGCAGATAAACTGTCCCGGGGATGGAAACCGGATATTCCTTTTTTCCAGCTTCCTCTTCAAAGCCCTGTTTTACCCCTTTGTCATCCTTTTGTAGCATACCCTCATCATAACTTTTATAAACGGTGATCCCATAGGGCAGATCCAGCCTTCCGTTTTTCTTTCCCTCAAAAAGCCTGCGGATGCTTTCCACATGGGCGGAGGTTATGTTTTTTTGAGAACCATGGAGCTGTGAAAGAAGCGAAAGCAATATCCGTCCCTTCAGATAGGGATCCTGTTTTAAAAACAGGGGGAGCTGAACGCAGATCCTGTCCTTTGCCTGCTCCCTGACGCACTCTGAAAGCGCCTCCCTGGTTTTCCTTTCCACAAATTCATTTGCCAGAAACAGCTCCTGTGCCGCACGGTTCATATTCCCCACCGCTCCCTGGCAGATCTGCTGCTGCGCATAGGGCAGAATATGATGCCGGATCCGGTTTCTGGTATAGACATCCTCACTGTTTGTACTGTCCTCGCAATAAGAAAGTCCTTTTTGGGTAAGCCATGCTTCGATCTCCTGCCTGGAAACACATAAAAGGGGTCTGATGACCCTTCCGTTTACCGGTCGGATGCCGCTCATCCCCCTAAGTCCCGTTCCCCGGAATAAATGAAACAGCATGGTCTCCGCCCGGTCGTTGCTGTTATGGGCCACTGCAATTTTGCCGGTATCTTTTCCAAGCGCTTTTTCAAAGGCCTGGTATCTTACTCTTCTTCCCTCTTCCTCAACGGAAAGGCCTGAGCTCTTAGAAAGCGCCGGAACATCCGCCCTTTCCAGATAAAAGGAAAGCTTATTTTCCCTGCATAGCTGCTCCACAAAGGCGGCGTCCCTGCCGGCCTCTTTGCGGATCCCATGATCTACATGGACAACTCTGATCTGAAAGGGCATCTTTTTTTGGATTTCAAGCAGCACAAAAAGGAGGCAGACAGAATCTGCGCCTCCTGAAACTCCTGCGATGACCACATCATTTTCCTGTATCATCTCATATTCTTTTATATAATCCATTATTTTCCCGATCATATCTTTAATATAACGGAAACCTGCAAAAAAAGAAAGCATCAGTCTCCTTTTTTCCAAATTCCTGTTACCAGCACCGTCATGTCATCCCGGATATGCCCCTTGCATTGCCTGATACAGAAATTTAAAATGGCGCCTGCCATTTCTCCCGGATTTTCCAGATCACATTCCCCGATCAGTTCGGAAAGCATGTCCTCCCCGATCCCCTGTGACAGGGCGTCCAGAATTCCATCAGAGATCATGACAATATAATCCCCATCCTCAAGGCACCGGCCTACGGCCTCCACATCCGGCTTTTGAAAAATGCCAAGGGGCAGATTTCCTGATGAGATCCGGTCTACCAGATGCCCTCTTTTGATATAGGAACAGGCGCTTCCCACCTTTACAAACCGGCATTCTCCGCTGTACAGATCCATGCTGCAAAGATCCAGTGTAGACATATTTGCATTTTCCTCCCCGGTAAGCAAAAGGCTGTTGATCATCTGAATAGCCATTTCCATCTGAAATCCCGCTTCCAGAAATTTCTGCATCAGCTCGACCACCATGGTACTGTCCCTGCAGGCTTTTTCGCCGGATCCCATACCATCAGAGAGAAGGGCTGTCAGATTTCCGGTATCCCTTTCAAAAAAAGTGTAATTGTCCCCGGATATCTTTTCCGTTTCCTTTGTAGCCTTTGCCACTCCTGTCAGCACATGGTATCTGGCTTCCTCCACATAATAAAAGGTCTGCCAGCTGTCTCCCAGAAAAAAGGCATTGTTCTGCGCACTGACCAGGGGAAAGCCTAAAAGCACAGAAAGCAGATCCCCGATCTCTTCTGTTGAAAGGTTCGCCGTTTTTCCGTTTTTCATGGTAAGGGAAACCTCCATACGGCCGTTTTCATTTTCGATCATATAAAGATTTTTTACCTGAATATCTACTTCCCGGAAGGCATGTGTGATCTGCCGGAAGCGTCTTTCGCCAATGGGAATGCACCGTCTTTCCTCCTTGGCAAGATTGTTCATGATCTGTGCCATTTCCTTCAGATTTTCGGCCATCAGCTCTCTGTTTTCACAGAGCCTTTTCTGCCAGATCATATCTTTTCTGTCCTTTGTCTGCGTCTTTTCTATGTAATCCGGGAGTATTTCTGTTTCCTGAAAGCTTTCTGCCAGTTCCCTGATGGTATCTGCATAAGTGATCAGCTTTCTTTTTCCATATTCCGGTAAAATGCTGCCAAATTCCTCTTTTGGGTCCATTGTCTGTTTTTTCAAATTTTTCACCCTCTCCTCTATCCCTTTCCTAACGGTCTCTTGTAAAGGGATATTATACAAAAGCAAGAAGAAAGGATTTGTCAAAATCAGGCGATGAAAGCCCATAATTTTTCGTCAAAAAAAGAGCCCCGCTGCTGCGAAGCTCTTACATTACTTTTCATCCTTAAATAAAATCTCTCCTTCATACACAAGTCCAAGCTTATCTCTTGCCACTTCTTCAATATATTTCTTGGTCTGCGTGTATTTTTCGTACTCTTCGATTTCCTTGGCTCTTTCCTCTTCTGCTTCGATCTGCTCCTGCAGAGCCAGCTCCTTCTGCTGATAAACCTCCAGCTTCTGCTGGAGCTTAAATCCGCTGAAGGTTACCACTACAAGCAGCATCACAACGGCAATGGAAACAAGAAACATGCCAAATCGATTTTGTCGTCTTTTACGATATGCGGCTTTTCTTGCCATGGCTGTCTCTCACTTCCTTTCTCCGGTTTTCTTTTTGTTTACATAATGTTATTTTAAGTATTTTTTGTCTTTGCGTCAACTGGTTTTTTGTATATTTTCCAATCTTTGCTCCCTTAGAAAGCGTTGCTTTAAACAACTTTTTTCCTTTCCGGGAAAGAAAGACCACAGGTCTGAAGAGAAACGCAAAAACACTGCAAAGAATACGGATCAGGCCCCGCAGGATTTTTTCTGTAAATTTTATCAGAAAGGGACTGATCGTCTTCTTATAAAGGAGCATTCCCATGGCTGCCCCTAATACGGCAAACCACCTCAATATTCCGTTATTTTCATCATATAACAGATAAAAAACCCCAATCGCACAGCCGATCCAGAAAAAAAGATCCTCCAGTGAGATCAAAAACAGGCTGTGCCTGTATAACCGTCTTACCACCAAAAATCCGTCATAAATCAGCGTAATGACAATCCCGGCAAGAAAGGAATGATAAAAAAAGGTCACTTCATGGACAATGTTCTGGCTCATAGGCATTTACTTGAACAGTCTGGTAAGCAGAGATTCCCCTTTAGCGCTCAAAGTCTGCTGCTCGGAATAGGTAAAGCTGTCAAGCTTTCCGTCTATGTCTACCTCTCCCTTATCAAGCGTCAGTCTGTTTACATGAAGTTCACTTCCCTTGATCATCAGCATGCCCTGTTCTGTCTCCAGTATGATCTCTTTTTCATCAAAGGATAACACGTCACAGATGCCTGTAAGATTACATGTCCTTCTGCCATTTAAAATCAGTTTATGGGGACGCTTTGTTACCCCTGTCAGCTCTTCCATCCTCATTCTCCCGTTTTCCTTTATAGAGAATTATATTAGGAAGCCTGCTGTGATATTCTATAAATAGCGAAATAGTTCCTTGGCCTCTTCCTTTCGGATCGTCTCCTGGACGCTCAATACCTCTACTTTTACCTCTTTGTTTCCAAATCCAATGGTTATAATATCGCCGGCCTTTACCTCCGCAGATGCCTTTGCCGGCTTCCCGTTCACGCTGACCCTGCCTGCATCACATGCCTCATTTGCCACTGTCCTGCGCTTGATCAGCCGTGAAACCTTTAAATATTTATCTAATCTCATATGCTTTCCTTTCTTCCCCTTCAGGTATCAAAAAAGGACCTGCCAAAGCAGGTCCTTAAATGCAACTTAGTTATGCGTTGATCATATCCTTTAAAGCCTTACCAGCCTTAAACTTAGGTGCCTTGGAAGCTGCGATCTTCATAACAGCGCCGCTCTGAGGATTTCTTCCCTCTCTGGCAGCTCTCTTGGATACTTCAAAAGTACCAAATCCAACTAACTGAACCTTTCCATCCTTCTTTAATTCAGCAGAAACAACATCTGTGAAAGCCTTTAATGCCTTCTCTGCATCTTTTTTGGATAATCCAGCCTGATCAGCCATAGCTGCAACTAATTCTGTCTTGTTCATTTCGAACTCCTCCTCTTTTATATTGAGTGTTTTTTTCCTAGATGTCTCTTTTGAAACGCCTATATCTATATATATCTTTTTTGCCTATATTTGTCAAGGTGATTTTAGCTTTTTCTTTACTTTTTATGCGGTTTTACGGGGTTTCTGGCCACTTTACTTTTTGTTAAGTATTAGAATTCCCGCTATTGTTCGTTTTATTATCGTCAATACTGTTTCCGCTGATACTGTTCCCGCTGACCGTATCTGCCCAGGCAGAAGGAGAGGGGCTTGGCGAAAGAGTATTTCCGCTGATGCTGTTCCCGCTGACACTGCTTCCGTTTTGAGGTTCCAGATCCGGGAAGGAATAAGTCACATCCCTATTATCATCTGCAATCTCTATATCATGGCTTCTTGTCACATAGCCTTCCTTGCGGAGTGTGATCGTATGGCTTCCGGCTGTCTTTGTGTAGGTAACGGGAGCCAGTCCCATGTACAGGTTGTCCTGATATACCTCTACATCCTCCGGTGCCGCAATGGTAAGCGTAGCGCCGTTTTCCGACTGTGTACTGATGCTGTTTTCCGAAACGGTTGTCTTTTTGCTTAGATCCAGCGTAACCGTTGTCTTTTCTGTTTCAACCTTAAAGTACTCTGTAATGCTGTCATATCCATCTGCTTCCGCAGACAGCTGGTGAAGTCCTGCTGAAAGCCTAAGCGGATAAGTGGTTTCTACGGATGTGCCGTCCACTGCAACCTTGGCAGAGCTTGGCGTCACGTCTAAAATAACCACTCCCTTTTCCAGAGGCGGAATTTCAACATCAGAAAGATCAAGAATTGTTTCCTGATTTCTCCTTATGGTGACCTCTCTGCTTTCCTCCAGCTTGTCCCCGGTCAGTCTTACCGTATAGGTTCCTTCCGGTACCGTAAGAAGCATGTCCGGTGCGATCTGGCAGATTGTTGTCTGGCCAACCTCAATCCAGCCTCCCAAAAAAGCGTCTTCCCCTGTCAGATCCAGATACCCGTGGCCTTTATCAACCGTAATGCTCATGATACTGTGGCCCTTTCCCTGAAAGGTAAGCACATCCTGATTGATCACTTCATCCACACCGATCTGCCTGCCCTCTGAAAAGACCCGCATCCCCGGATTCATATCATAGCTTTCTTCTCCAATAGTCACTGTGCCGTTTCCGGCGCTCAGATTATATTTGGTGACCCCGCTGTAGGTAAAGGCATCTGCAGACAGCATCACCTGTCCCAGCCTGTTCAGTTCACTGTTATAGGTGATCTCAACCACATCACCTGCCTTAAGCTGTGAGATCGTCAGGGGACTTCCATACTGATCTCCAACTAAGGTGCCCCCTGTATAACCAAGCGTCCTGCTCTCGTTCCGGTCAAACAGGAAAAAGTTAACCTCCTGATTTCCGTCATCCACAAACTGAACCACTCCAGTTGCCTGTGAAGTGTAAATATCTACCGGCTCCTGCTCTTCCCCATTTTGATAAGCGCTTTCAAAGGTTGCCTCCTGGGCAAGCCCTACGCTTCCGCAGCCGGAAAGCATCAGGCAGACCGCAGTAAGAACCGGCGCTATTTTTCCTTGTACTCCTCTTTTATCCTTCTTCATGATCAATACCCTTATTTTCTGATCAACAATGTATCAGTCTTAGTATACCACGCAATCGCAAGCTTGAAAAGGACTAGGAAAGATCATAATTTTCCTGAAAGCTTCTTAAAAAAAGCTGTTTATCCTCTTCCTGCCTGGCCACTCTTGCAAGTTTTTCCATATTTTTCCCGGGAATCCATGCCTTGCCCGTATTATAATAAAAATTAACGATCTTCCAGAACTTCTCCGGATATGCCAGACGGTAATATAACTGTCTGCAGTCCTGCTGTGTAAGCGGTCGTACCTCCTGGTAAGCCTTCACCAGTTCAAATCCGATATTCTGCGCATATCCGCTTTTTTCCAGCAGCTTCCTCATAAACAGATAAAGATCCCGGACCGGACTGTCATAAATACACTTTTCAAAGTTAAGGATATGCATGCGGCCATTTGCCACTATGATATTGTGATACTGATAATCTCCATGACAGATATAATATTCCGTTTCCCTGATCTGGTTTTTCTTTAATTCCTCTGTTACCTGCTTTGCCTGATTATAAAAATAATCATAACAGCCAAAAAGGGCAAGCTCAAAGTCGCTTTTCTGACCTCTTTCCTTTAGAAACTTCCTCACCCTTCCCAGCTCTCTGTTATGCTTTTCAAATTCAAAAAGGGTCTGCTGGGGGCGCACATACTCCGGCAGGGCCTCCTCCCATTTGGAGGCAATATGAAGTCTTGCCAGCACGTTCACTGCCCGTCTGCATTCCTCCATGTCCCTGACATCGCATTCCCTGCCCTCCACATAGGTTTTTAATATGTAAGCACTGCCCTCCTGATCCTGTACAAGAAGCTCCTGGTCCTTGGTTTTTACGATCTTTTCTGCCTGCTCAAACCCCTTTTCCTGAAGTCTTTCCAGCAGCATATCCTGAAATCCCACCTTCTCCCTGCGTCCGGTATATTCCTTCAGGATAAAGATCCCCTGCTTTGCCTCACAGCAAAGAGCGCCCCGCCCCTTCCAGGTGCGAAGCACTTCTATATCATAATTGTCCAAAAGACCAATATTTCTGTCATTCACAGCAGTTACCCCCAAATGTGTCATACCCTATCTTATGAGTAACTGCTATAAAGTATTACCAAAGCTTTTCGCCCTTTGAAGAAGCGTTTCTTTCTGATTTAGGGCAGGATCCTCTATGACCAGATCCAGAAGGCAGGAAAGAACCTCTCCTACTTCCTTTCCCGGCTGCATGCCGTTTTCCCGGATCAGGTCGCTGCCGGAAACAGCAAGCTCCTTCAGGCTGACGCACTGCTTTTTCCTGAGAATGTCTTCATACAGCTTCTGAACCGTTTCAAGGTGCTCTTCCTTTTCTTTTTTCAGATATTCGCTTTGGGCCTCAATATCTGCTCTTTTTACCTGAAGCAGAAGCGGAAAGATCTCTTCTCCTATTTCCAGGATACTGCGTCTTACTGCTTTTGAGGTTTCTCCTATATAATGATCGTGATATCTTACCAGCCTTGTAACCGTAAAGATAGTCTGATTATCAAGCTTCAGCCTTTTGAGGATCTTTCTGGTCATTTCCTCTGACACCAGCGGGTGCCCGTGAAAATGATCGATCCCTTCCTGGTCTGTTGTTTTCGTTACAGGCTTTCCAATATCATGAAACAGCATGGCAAGGCGAAGACATTTATCCGGTTCCACCGCTTCCATTGCCCGGATGCTGTGTTCTCCAACTGTATAGCAGTGATGGGGATTGTTCTGCGCTGTCTCCATACAACTGTCAAATTCCGGAAGGATGATCTTCGTAATCCCAAGCTCATAAGCCGACCGGATCCTTCCCGGATAGGGAGCGCATAAAAGCTTGAGTAACTCCACCTGGATCCTCTCTGCACTGATCTTTTTAAGATTTTCTGCAAGATGAGTGATGGCCGTTTCCGTCGCCGCCTCAATTTCGTAGCCAAGCTGTGCAGAAAATCTCACCGCACGCATCATCCTCAGGGCGTCCTCCCTGAAGCGTTCCTCCGGATCACCTACGCAGCGGATGATCCTGTTTTCCATATCCTTTCTTCCGTCAAAAATATCAATGAGGCCTGTTTTGCCATTGTACGCCATGGCATTCATGGTAAAATCCCTGCGCTTTAGATCTTCCTTCAAATCAGGGGTAAAGGTTACTTCCCTGGGATGTCTGCCATCCTCATATACCCCATCAATCCGATAAGTTGTAACCTCATACCCATCCTTATCAAGCATGACCGTTACGGTTCCATGCTGGATCCCTGTATCTACCGTACGGGGAAACAGCTCTTTTATCTGATAAGGAGAAGCTGAGGTTGTGATATCCCAATCGTCAGGTTCTCTTCCTAAAACAGAATCACGGACACAGCCTCCTACGGCATATGCCTCGAAGCCTGCCTCCGTGATAGTCTCTATGATATATTTTACCTTTTCAGGCAGCTTTATCATTCACATATCTCCAATAAATTCTGATTACTGCAGCACAAGGCGGCAGGTCTGTCTTGCAATGGCAAGCTCTTCATTGGTGGGAACCACCATGGTAACTACCTTGTCCCCTTCCTTTGAAAGAATGACTTCTTCGCCTCTGAGCTTGTTTCTCTCAGGATCAATGCTTGTCCCCAGAAAACCGATATATTTTCCTACAAGTTCTCTGACTCTGGCATTATTCTCCCCGGCTCCCGCAGTAAATGCGATCACATCCACACCGTTCATTGCTGCTGCATAGGCGCCAATGTATTTTCCGACTCTGTACGCATAGGTTTCCAAAGCGTCCGCCGCATTCTGGTTTCCTTCCTCTTCCGCCTTGGCAAGATCCCTGAAATCACTGGATAATCCATCGGATAATCCCAGAACACCTGACTTTTTATTGCAGATATCGATTACATCCTGTGCTCCGATCCCTTCCTTTTCCATTAAGAAAGGAATAATGGCCGGATCCAGATCTCCGCTTCTGGTTCCCATGATCAAACCTTCAAGGGGAGTAAGTCCCATGGAGGTATCTACGCTTTTTCCCTTGGAAACCGCACATACGCTGGCTCCGTTTCCCAGGTGGCAGACGATGATCTTAAGCTCTTCCCGCTTTTTACCCAGGATCTGAGCTGCTCTCTCCGATACAAAATCATGGCTGGGTCCGTGGAAGCCATATCTTCTTACCTTATATTTTTCATAATATTCATATGGCAGCCCATATAAGTAAGCTTTTCTTGGCATGGTTTGATGAAAGGCCGTATCAAATACGCCTACCATCGGCACTTCAGGCAGGATTTCCCTGCAGGATCTGATCCCGATCAGGTTTGCAGGATTATGGAGAGGCGCCAGATCATTGCACTCTTCAATGGCTGAAATCACTTCTTCTGTCAATACCACAGAGCCTGCAAATTTTTCGCCTCCGTGTACGATCCTGTGTCCGACAGCGCCGATCTCCTTAAGGGAAGAAAGCACTCCTACCTGTGGATCCGTCAATTTTTCGATCACATATTTGACAGCCTTCGTATGATCCTCCATGGGAACAAGCTGGGTCTGTTTTTCTCCCCCTGCCTTTTGGTGGGTAATGGCGCTTCCGTCAATGCCGATACGCTCGCAAAGCCCCTTTGCCAGTACCTGCTCCTTTTCACTGTCGATCAACTGATATTTTAAAGAAGAACTGCCACAATTAATCACAAGCACATTCATAGCTTTTATATCCTTTCCCCGTCTGGTTTTTAGTATGCGCGTCCCCAGTAAACCATTTTCTTGGCCGGTTTTCCGCAGTACACACATTTATCCGACAGGCATTCCTGATGGAACGGCATGCACCTGCTGGTAACTGCCATATTTTCCTTGATGGCTTCCTCGCACGCTCTGTCGCCACACCACATAGCTTTTACAAATCCGGACTTTTCTGCAAAGATCTTTTCAAATTCTTCTCTGGTGGTTGCCGTATAGGTATGAGCTTCCAGATGTTTCTTTGCCTTTTCCAGCATATCTGCCTGAATGGTAACCAAAAGCTCCGCTACCTTTTCTTCGATCTGATCTAACGCTACTTCAATCTTTTCTCCGTTATCACGGCGGCAGATCACACATTTACCAGCTTCTATATCCTTCGGTCCGATCTCAATTCTCATGGGAATTCCACGCATTTCCTGCTCGGAAAACTTCCAGCCGGGGCTCTTATCCGTATCGTCTACTTTTACGCGGAAGCCGGAAAGTCTGTCACGGAGCTCATAAGCTTTTTCCAGGACTCCTTCCTTTTTCTGCTGGATAGGAATGATCATCACCTGTGTGGGTGCGATCTTAGGAGGAAGCACCAGACCGGAATCATCACCGTGTACCATAATGATCGCTCCGATAATTCTGGTAGACATTCCCCAGGAAGTCTGATGAACATATTTCAGCTGGTTATCCTTATCGGTATACTGAATGCCGAAAGCTCTTGCAAATCCATCCCCGAAATTGTGGCTGGTTCCTGACTGCAGCGCTTTTCCGTCATGCATCAGCGCTTCGATGGTATAAGTTGCTTCCGCACCTGCAAACTTTTCTTTTTCTGTCTTACGTCCTTTTACAACCGGGATCGCAAGCACCTCTTCACAGAAATCTGCATACACGTTCAGCATCTGTTCTGTTCTGTCCTGTGCTTCCTGTGCCGTGGCATGGGCCGTATGGCCTTCCTGCCACAAAAATTCTCTGGAACGCAGGAAAGGTCTTGTTTCCTTTTCCCATCTTACAACGCTGCACCACTGATTATATACCTTAGGAAGATCACGGTAAGAATGAATATCCCCCTTATAAAAATCACAGAACAGAGTTTCAGAGGTAGGTCTTACACACATTCTCTCCGGAAGGGGATTTAATCCTCCGTGAGTTACCCAGGCAACCTCCGGCGCAAAGCCCTCTACATGATCCTTTTCCTTCTCCAGAAGACTTTCCGGAATGAACATGGGCATATAAACATTTTCCACCCCTGTTGCCTTAAATCTTTCATCAAGCTGTCTTTGAATATTTTCCCAGATAGCATAGCCTGCCGGTTTAATGACCATACAGCCCTTTACATTGGAATAATCGATCAGCTCTGCCTTTTTTACCACATCCGTATACCACTGTGCAAAATCTTCGCTCATGGATGTGATCGCTTCTACTAATTTCTTGTCTGCCATTTTTCTCCTTTGCGCTTTCTGCGCTTTCCTCCATTTTTGATCGTAAATGAAAAGGGCGGTACGCCGCCTGCCCCTAAGGGACCGGAAACCGGCGGTACCACCCTGATTAATGTCACTGCATTCTCTCTTCTTACCGTTATCGCCGGTGCTACGCTGTATTTTCATACAGAGCTCCAAGGCAGGTTCCATACATTTCCCCTAAAGATCTTTCAGCTCACGGATCTTCTCTCTGAAGGCTTCCTGCATGTACTAATCCTTTTCTTCGCTTTTTAGTATGAGGCATTCATTTATGGTTTGATTTTAGGAAATTCTTTTTGGTTTGTCAAGCCCGTAACAGCCCTTTCCCCCTTTTTTCCGTCCCCTGTGCGCCCCAGCGCCATAAGCAGGAACAAAAAGGGAACGTTCAAAACCTGGGTAAAGCTTACCATGTTATGGATCACATAGCAGAAAATACAAAGGGCGGTTATATAGGCACCTGTATTTTCCCTTCCCTTTTTCATACAATTTACAAAGCTGCTTCCTAAAAAGCCAAAGTAGAAAACCGTTCCCAAAAGCCCGGTATTCACAAGCTGGGTTAAAAGCTCATTATGCGCATTGGTAAGCTTGTCATTTCCAAAGAATTTCGTAAGTTCCCCGGCGATCTCCGGAAGACTGTAGGCAAACACCCCAAAGCAGTCCGGCCCTACTCCGAAAAGCTTCTGCCACAGATTCCTGTACCCAAGCATCTTTCCTGAGATCTTCCAGATCATGCCTCTTCCATTCCCAAAGGAAGCAGACCATGCCGCATCCCCGCTTCCTGCCGTCACAAATACCCCTATAATCAAAAGCACCGCTACTGGTAAAAGCCCCAGAAAAATCTGTAATTTCTTTCGGCTTTTCAGCTCTCCCTCTCCCGCCTTATGAAAAAGGAAAGCGGCTATAAGGAAAGCAGCGCCTACCCCAAAAAGCACTCCCGTTTCCGTGCAAAGACCGCAGAGATTGTCTGTTTCATAAAGATACCCCTCTGGCCTGATCCTTCGCAAAAGACCAATTCCCTGGGAAGCAAATGCCCACAGGGCAACAAGCTCACACCACCTGGCCAGCCATTTTTTATTTTGCAGCGAAACAAAAAGCAAAAGATAAAGCAATGCACCGAAAATCAAAAAGACGCTGCTTGCCCCCTGGCAAAAACCCGCCATAAAGTACAGGAAGGCAACTGCCCCCCACAAAATACATTCCTTTTTTGATTTTGCAAAGAAAAACAGGGAAACGCAGACCGGCGCAAGAACAGAATAATATCCGCAGTACCAGTTAATATTCCCAAGAGTGGAAAGAAATGCAGGATCCCTGATCTCCAGAGGGATCAGGTGAAAGGAAAAGCGATCGCAGATTCCAAGGAAAAAAACTGCGCCCGCAGAAAGCGCCGCAAAACAGTACATCCATTTTCCCGCCTTCCATATTCTGGAAAGCAAAAGGTAAAGACCGCCGAGAACAAGCCAGAACACCGCCCCCATCTTCCATCCTTCCGCTCCCCGGAAAGCCTGCTTTTCATCTACAGAAAAAATGGTTGAAAAAACAATAACCACCATAAACAGCACAAGCAGGATATCCTCCAGGGAAACATTCCCGGCAGATTTGTGCTCTTTTTTTTCTTTTCTGCCCCGAAACATGCACTGTAATGCACAAAATGTTCCTAATATGCCCAGTATTACCAATGCAGCAATACTGACATAAATAAAAAACCTGTATTTTCCCTCACCGATCTCCACATATCCATTCTTCATATAAAAGGGATAAATACCAAATATGATCACAAAATATGCTGCAGCAAACAGTCTGGTTATTTCTTTTACGATCCCTGTTCCTTTTTCCATTTTTTATCCTTGCTTTTTTGTTAAGATGACAAATTATACCGCAAAATGGAAGGAGAAGCAATGTGCCTAAGCCTCATTTTGCTCCAGATATCGAAAAATTTCACAGAGGATCACCAAAGATAAGGGGCCCTTCAAAATCCCCCATAATCCAAAAAGCTTTACTCCTGCAAAAATCGCAAACAAAATGGCGACCGGCCATACTCCTGTTTTCTGCCCGATGAGCTTTGGCTCCAAAATTTCCCTGGTCAGTGCACACAGCCCGTAAAGGAGCAGGATCAAAGCAGCCTTTCCATAACTTCCATATAAGATCTGAACAAAAGCAAGCGGCACTAGCATGATCCCGGTGCCGATAAAGGGAAGCATATCCATAATGCCGGTAAGTATGCCGTAAAAAATGCCGTTTGGAATTCCAAGTCCCCACAGGGAAAGGCTGCACAGCCCACTGATCACAAGTAAAATGAGAAGCTGCGCTTTCACGAAGGTTTTTACATAGTCTACTACCTTCTGCGCAATTACAAGGGCCCCTTTTAATTCCCGTCTGCTTTCTATTGCCTGGAGAATCCTGCTATAATCCTTCAGGATCAGCAGCAGGGATATAACCGTAACGGCCAGAAAGCCTGCTGCGGAAAAGACTCCTTTCATAACGTCAACCGATTTCCCCATAATTGCCGGAAAGATGTTGACCTCCATATTTTGTACTAAAATGTCTACCTGCTCCGACACGAACTCCTCTATTACCCGTTCCTTCAGCCCCAGCTCCAGCTCTACCCTGTGGCAGCAGTCCAGTAATAATACCGTATAATCATCAAAGGATGACGAAAACAAACAGGTCAGCTTTTGTCCCTGGGCCCATAGGAAGGCAGACAGTCCCCACAATAACAGAAGAAGGCCTGCACCGATTATAAGAAAAAGGATCCCCGCCCATATGGATTTTTTCATGTGGATTTTTTTCCTCAGCTTTCCGATCAGGGAATTCAGTCCCCCTGCTGCAAGAAAAGCCAGCAAAAAAGGGGTTAAAATGGGGCTTATATATTTCATGGTAAAATATACCCCTGCGATTGCCAATATTTTTTTTCCGTATCTTTTTGTGTCAGGAGAAAAAGATGTTTTTTCCATAAAAATAACCCATACCTTCTCAGTTTTGCTACTGATAGTATGGGTATTTTCCTGAAAGAAAAAAGCTTATGATATTGTAAACCAAAAATTTACAAGGTAAAAAAAGGAACAAAAACGGGATCCTCCGGCTTTTTCTCAAAGCTCATTTTCTTTCCCGTCACCGGATGATCAAAATCCAGCCGGTAGGCGCACAGCGCAATGCTTTTGCATCCGGCTTTGGCGCTTAAATCCCTGGATGCGTCATTTCCGTATTTATTGTCTCCCAAAAGAGGATAACCGGCATTTGCAAACTGCACTCTGATCTGATGATGTCTTCCGGTAAGAAGCCTGATCCTGACAAGCGAAACCTCCGGCAGCTTTTTCACGCTCTCCCGTCCGTCTCCAAATACCGCAAGTGTACTGAGCTGCTCATATTCAAGCACCGCTTCCTTAGCCCCTTTGAAATCCTCCGGAACAACCATGGACTGATTTGTCCTGCTGTCCTTGTACAGATAATTGCAAAAGCTTCCCCTTTCCTCCTTCATCCTTCCAAGAACGACTGCATAATAATATTTCTGAAGCTTTCCTTCTGTTACAAGACGGCTAAGACCTGCTGCCCCTCTTTTGCTTTTGCCAAAGGCCAGAAGGCCGGATACCGGCTGATCCAGCCTATGCACCAGTCCCAGATAGGGCTCCTTCTCTCCTTTATGCAGGCCCTTCCCGGCCAGGTAATTTTTCAACTCGCTGACCATATCCTGCTGTCCGATCCTTGCCGTCTGGGTTGCTATCCCGGCAGGCTTAAACACTACCATGATGTCCTCATCTTCATACAGAATGTTCTTTTGCATTTCCACCCATCCCGATTTCCATTCCGCAGGCATTCTGTCCCCGGAATTCTTATTCCTGAAATCTACGATAGCACATCATATTTTAAAAGTAAAATTGTTATTTCTCAATTTTGCTTCTTTGCATTTTTATGCAGGATCTGATATATGTCAGGGTTACAAACAGCCAGAGAAAAGCTACCACTAAAATGGCAAGCATTCCCGTGTTAAAAAACAGATTTCCAAGCATCGTGATCAAAAGCAGGACAGGAATACACTTTCCCAGGGAAGCGTAGACCTTATATGCGCTTTGATAAATTATTTCCTTCTCTGCTTCATCACAGCTCCTAAGCCACTGCTCCTGGAATTTGATAGACGAAGGGTCGCCCTTCTTTTCAGGGTGTATCTTCTGTTCTGTTTTGATATAGCGGACCTGCCACATTCCATCATAGGCAAAGCAAATCAGAAAAAGGATACAGGATATAAGAAATCCCTCCGGTTTCTCTGTGTTTTCAATATACTGCACGGAATATCCGGCTGAAAGGATGATGACGGAAAGAACCTGTGATAACACATTGACGGCCATTCCCTTTCCTCCTGCATTTTCTTCCTCATATTCAAGCTGATCGCTTTCTTCCTCCCCTGCCTGCAGCATTCTCTTCCCAATAGACCTTAATTTGTTCAAGGTTACTTCACCGCATGCAACTGTCAGGATCAAAATAATAAGAAGCAACGGCAGCATATATTTCTGGATCAGTTCTATCAGCGCCTGCATACAGATCCCAATTCCTTCTCCTATGGAGTCGATCATAACTCTTCCTCCAAAACCAATGACCCCTCCTACAAGCATGGCACAAAACAGGATGATTCCCATGCGTAAATATGAATTTTTCTTTTCATTCATTTCTCTTCTTCCTCCTCATACACAAAAATGTCTTCTACTGATACCTGGCAGATCCTGGCAAGCTTCAGCGCCAATGTCACAGAAGGAGAATAGTCTCCTCTTTCTATCAGGCTGATCGTCTGCCTTGAGACCCCGGCCATCTTCCCAAGATCTGTCTGATTGATCCCTAATTTAGATCGATATTCTTTTAAGTTGTTTAAAAGCGGCACATTTTCATCTCCTTTCCTTTTGACATATTTCCTTGTCAAAAGCATCTTATCATTGACAACTATCTTTGTCAACACTTTTGACAACTTTTTTTGTCAAGCAAAAAAGCCGCCTGCCAAATGACAGACGGCCTCTTTTAAGCCTATCGTTAAAATACATATTCCATCATGGAAAACATTCTGTTTCCAACGGACTCATAAAGCATGGGATATTCCTGTACCTTTTCAAACCCGTTTCGCAGATACAGCCTTTCCGCCGGAAGATTGGTGTCAATCACATCAAGATGCAGGGCTGCATCTCCCCTTTTCCTGCAATACTCCAAAATTGCCTGCAGGAACTTTGAAGAAATTCCTTTTCCCCAGCTCTCTGCATCCGCTGCAAGCGCATGTATGGTTGCAATTTTTTCTTTAGGCTCTGATACTCTCCAGGAAATCATTTCATACTCCGGTATCATACTGTGATTTACAACTCCACAGGCAAGGAGCTTTTCTCCTTCACAAAAGATGAGCATTTGCTCTTTTGCAACAGCCTCTTTCATAAATGCAAGGTCCGGATAAATTTCGATATTCCATCCCAGTTTTACCGTGCCCTGATTTACCTTTTGAATTGCTCCTTTGTACAGCTCATAGATCTGTGTAAGATCCTGTTCCCTTGCGGTTTTCAGGTCATACATTTTCTTTTCTCCCTATGCTTTAGCCAAAATATCTCTTAAGAAGTCCCTCGAACGCCTTACCATGTCTTGCTTCGTCACGGGCCATCTCATGAACGGTATCATGAATTGCATCAAGGTTTGCTGCCTTTGCTCTCTTTGCCAGATCAAACTTTCCGGCAGTTGCACCATTTTCAGCTTCTACTCTCATTTCCAGATTTCTCTTGGTAGAATCTGTTACCACCTCGCCGAGAAGCTCTGCAAATTTTGCCGCATGCTCTGCTTCTTCATAGGCTGCCTTCTCCCAATAAAGTCCAATTTCAGGATATCCTTCTCTGTGTGCAACTCTGGCCATGGCAAGATACATTCCCACCTCGGAGCATTCTCCTTCAAAGTTTGCTCTCAGATCCTTGATAATATCCTCGGGAACTCCCTTTGCAACTCCCACTACATGCTCTGCCGCCCAGGTCTTTTCGCCTTCCTCTACTACCGTAAATTTCTCAGCGGGCGCCTTGCATACGGGACAGCTTTCCGGTGCTGCATCTCCTTCATGAACATAACCACATACCTGACATACAAATTTCATAACATTCTCTCCTTTACTTTTTCTATAAAAATTTTTAATGCTTCCTGATACAGTTTAGACAACGGCCGTAAAAATAAGTCATATGTCCTTCAATTTCACCCTCAAAGTTCTTCTGGGCAGCCTGATCCTCTTCTTTCGTTACTTCCATATCAAGGTCTAAGACGCTTCCGCATTCCCTGCATACAAAATGATAATGAGGACTGGTATCATAGTCGAAATGATCGACCCCATCTCCGACCCTGATCCTTAAGATCTCACCCATATCCGCAAGCAGCGTCAGATTTCGGTAGACGGTTCCTAGACTGATATTCGGAAAGGACTGACGGACATTCATATAAACAGTATCCGCAGTTGGATGATCCTTTCTGGTTGAGAGAAACTCTATAATAGAATCCCTCTGTCTGCTGTGTTTTAAATTCATGTTCGTTCCTTTCAATTTAAAATCAGTAACTGTTACTGTTATCAGTATAACAGATCAGAGCTATATGTCAACAACAAATCTTTTAATTTATAAATTTTTTATAGTTTGCCCTATTCTTTTATAAACAGACAAAGAAAGCCTATGTTATAATAGATGAAACAAGACGATTACAGGAGCACAGGAGCAATGAAACTAAAGACCAGGCTTATCATTACTTTCCTTACCATTATCCTGTTACCTCTGGCTCTGGCATGTACCGCTTTCCTATTTATCAGCGGATTCTTATCCAAAGGACAGGAAGAATATGGTCTTCGCAATAATGATTACAATCTTCTGGTAGATCCTGCCCAGGCTTCCAGAACCATATCCGACCAGCTCTTTTTTGAGCTGGATCAGCTTCTTGAGAATAATCCCTCCGCTTTGGAGGATCCTGAAATTTTTGCAGAAATGAACGAACAGATTGCAGACAAGTCCTCCTATGTGCTTGTCCGCAGACAGGATAAGATTTATTATGCAGGCAACGAGCTTGCTGCAAATCAGATCTTTGACAAGCTTCCGGGCTTTGAGCAGGAGGATGATGCCAAATCAAGCTCATCCGTTTATTATGACGACATGAAAAAGCTGGTCAGGCAGATGAACTTTTACTTTGAAGATGGAAGCGAAGGCAGCTTCTTTGTTATTACCAAGGCAAGCTCTACTCTTTCCCGGAAATTATTTGTGGATATGTCCATTGCCATACTGATTATTTTAATCTTTACCAGTATGTTTCTTACAAACTGGATCAGTAAAAGCGTATTTGCCCCTATCAACCAGTTAAATGTTGCCATGCAGAACATTGCCGAGGGGAACCTGGAATATATGCTCCCGGATAAGGAAGATGGCGAGATCGGAGATCTGTACCGCAACTACGAGGATATGCGCCTTCGGCTGAAGGAATCCACAGATGAAAAGATCCTTACCGAAAAACAGAATAAAGAGCTGGTCAGCAATATTTCCCATGATCTGAAAACTCCCATTACCGCCATTAAAGGCTATGTGGAAGGAATTATGGATGGAGTTGCCGATACTCCGGAAAAAATGGACAAATATATTAAGACCATTTACAATAAAGCAAACGATATGGACAGACTGATCAATGAGCTTACGGTTTATTCCGGAATTGATTCTAACCGGATCCCATATCACTTCCACAAAATCAATGTTTCAGAATATTTCGGCGACTGTGTGGAAGAAGTAGGCCTTGACCTGGAATCCAAAAATATTGAACTGAATTATTCTAACCTGGCTCCTCCGGACACACAGATCATTGCAGACCCGGAGCAGCTTAAGCGGGTAATCAATAACATTATAGGCAACAGTATTAAATATCTGGATAAACCAAAGGGCGAAATTGATATCCGTATTTTAGATGAAGTGGATTCCATCCGAATAGAGATCGAGGACAACGGAAAAGGAATTGCCGCCAAAGATCTTCCCAAGATCTTTGAACGTTTTTACCGGACTGACGCTTCCAGAAATTCCTCTAAGGGCGGAAGCGGCATCGGCTTATCCATTGTAAAGAAAATCGTGGAGGATCACGGTGGATATATCTGGGCTACCAGTAAGGAAGGCGAAGGCACCTGCATGCACTTTGTTTTCCGCAAATATCAGGAAACAGCCTGAAACACTAACTATCGCAAAATGGAGGATACTATGAGTAAGATTTTAATTATTGAAGATGAAGAAGCAATCGCTGACCTGGAAAAAGATTATTTAGAGCTTAGCGGATTTGAGGTTCAGATCTGCAACCGCGGAGATGAAGGACTTCAGACAGCCATGTCGGAAGAGTTTGATCTGATCGTACTTGACCTGATGCTTCCGGGAATGGATGGTTTTGAAATCTGCAAAAAGATCCGGGAAGAAAAAAACATCCCTATTATCATGGTCTCTGCCAAAAAAGACGACATTGATAAGATCCGGGGACTTGGTCTTGGTGCAGACGATTACATGACCAAGCCTTTCAGCCCCAGCGAGCTGGTTGCCCGCGTAAAGGCACACATGGCCAGGTATGATAGGCTGGTAGGTTCCAGCGCCAAAGCCAATGACATTATTGAAATCCGCGGCATCCGCATTGACAAGACAGCAAGAAGAGTCACTGTAGACGGTGTGGAAAAGGCCTTCACGGGCAAGGAATTTGACCTTTTGACCTTCCTGGCAGAACACCCCAATCATGTCTATACCAAGGAAGAGCTTTTCCGGGAGATCTGGGATATGGATTCCATTGGAGATATTGCTACCGTTACCGTTCATATCAAAAAGATAAGGGAAAAAATTGAGTACGATTCCGCCAAGCCTCAATATATTGAAACCATCTGGGGTGTAGGCTACAGGTTTAAAGTATAAAAGAATTGAAAATAATTCTTGGTGAAAATATAATCAGAGTAAGAAAAATTTGATAAAGCTGTAGGAGGTGATATGGATGTGTACAAAATCTCAGTTGAACAGTATTTCGAAAGCAATGGTGGAATGTTACAAGGGTGTATATGGTAACGACATTGTTGAAATCGTTCTTTATGGCTCTTATGCAAGGGGTGATTATAAAGAAGATTCTGATATTGATATTGTTGCAGTCGTACATGGTTCGCGCATGGATTTGCAAAAAAAGTTGAAAACTGTTTGGGATGTTTCGGCAGAACTTGGATTGGAAAATGATATTATAGTTTCTCCGGCGGTAATTCCCTACGATGAATTTGTAAAATACAAACAGTCGCTTCCATATTATCGTAATATTGCAGAGGAGGGCAAAAAGATTGGATGATTTGATTCACTATCGTTTATCCTCTGCATCAGAAACAGTTGTGACTATGATGATTTTTTTATTGTTTCCGAGCAGGATGCTGAAGAACAGTATGAGCGGGCTACAGAAATTTTGACGATTATCGAGGAATATATAAAGGAGTCCTATTTTTGACCCCATTTTCCTAAAATCTTTATTAAAAGGAATTGTATATGTATACAAGAGAAGAAATTGTTGCTGTTTTCAGCAAAGACGCATTAAAAAACGGTTTAAAGAAATATGTCGATATTATGGAATATCTGCATAAGACTGATGTTTCTACGGACAGAGAATTTCAAAAGATGTATAATCACTTTTACCGTATGAGACAACGTAAACTAGAATTCTATCAGACCTATTTTGATTATATGGAAAAAATGAAAGGTAATGCAGATGCACTTACCTTTGAAGATGTATTTTATTATATCAAAAATAAAACAAACCGATGTGAAGCTTCTTTTAGCAGTAAATTGTTGGCTACACTAAATCCCGATAAACCGGTATGGGATATGTATGTCCTAGAAAATTTAGGTATAAAGAAAATACAATCTTCCTCAAAAAATAGAGAACAAAAAATAATAGAGGCATATCAGCAGATAAACCAATGGTATCATGATTTTTTAGGAACGGAAGAAACAGGTTTCATTTTACAGATCTTTGATGAAATGTTTCCAAACGTTAAAATAACTGCTACAAAAAAGGTGGATCTGTTCCTTTGGCAGCATCGTTCCGACTTTCAAAAGGTGCCATAAGATCTTTCCGGATCTTATGACACCTTCTCTTTTTGTTTTAATCCAGTTCTATTCCAAGCACATCATAGGGGATAGGAATTTCTATAAAGCCTACTGCGTAAGGCCCATATTCATAGGGACTGTATTCAATTACAATTCCCTGCTTTTCAAATCGCATCGCCATATCCAGGCTGGCATTATCATAAAAATCCTGATAAACGGTTTCTTCCTCTTCTTCGCTGTTAAAATATATCTCCGGATTTTCCTTCCAGTTTTGAACGCTGTACTTGGCTACCACATCCTTAAAGTTTTCTTCCGTACTGGTATAAAGGTCGTAAATAGTAAGCTCTTCACCTGTATTAAGGTCAAACAGGTAATGCTGTCTGTAAGGGTACCCATGGGCTCCTCCCCAGTATTCATATCCATCGTAATTTACCGTCAGATAATGGCTGCCCAGCATATTTACCTGTCCAAGGCTCATATCATAGCTGTACGGATAGGGTGTAAATCTTTCGTCCTGTGCGTCCTCCTCAGTAATATAGCCCATTTCACTTTCCGCACTTTGCTGCACCGTATCTAGCTCTTCCTGCTGCTCTTGCTCTAAGACCTGGTTGATCTTATCTGCATTCTGGTAAGAATCATCCAGCTGGAAGCATTCTATATAGTAGGTATAAATCTCCAGATCCCATTCTTCATCCCGGATGCTTCCGCTTTCATAAAGAACCTTTCCATATTTTGCAAAGGTTCTTTCTTCATCAATTACCGGCAGCATATCTCCCTGGCCCGTTCCCGTTTTTGGATCGTAAACGGCCCATCCGGTGCTGTTTTCAGAAATAGCTCTGTAATAGAATTTACCGTCATAGCAGTTAAAATCCGTCACTCCGGGATTAATCTGCCATGTTCCCCCTGGTCCCGGCAGGGTGGTTGCTGTATATAGAAATTCTGTTCCACCGGTTACCAGATCATAGCTATATATATCATTTTGGTTTAATCCGCTTTCAGAAAAGGTTCTGTAGTAATACAGTTTATCCCCTTCCACTGCCAAAGGAGAAACCGCTTCCTCCAAAGTCTGATAATTCCAGGTAAATAACGTCTTTTCTTCGCCGGTCTGGTTATTATGAAGCACAAGATCTATGGTATATTTCCAGTATTCCCCGTTCTCTTCCGTATTCACAGAATACAGGGTATATTCTGTATTTACCGCTTCCACCAGGTAATACTCCTGCAAAAGCGTCGTCTCCCAAAGCTGATTTCCCTGCTTGTCTAATGCGGCTATCTTCCCGTCAGAGGTATACGCAAGAATCTCATCATATCTTTTCAGGGATGTGATGAGATTATTGGGATTATGGAAGGAAAAATGATAGTCCTGTTCTTCCAGACTGTCCCGCAGCTCCTGAAAGCGATTTCCCTTCTCGTAGGAAGCATCCTTCCCTCTGGTGTAATCATCCAGATAAACAGTGTAACCGCCCTCATCATCATATATCGCATGCTGGACAAAAAGACTTCCCTCGTAATACTCGATGTTAATGTTATAATTAGGAATTTCTGCGATCAGCTCCTTTTCTCCATCCCGTATGGCACAGATCAGGCAGTTTTCCGCATTGTCCTCATCCTCAGCAATGACAGCATACAAAACGCCATCTCCCATTACAGCCTGCAGGAGATATTCCTTTTCCTGTTTCTCATAAAGCATTTCCACTTCCCCGGAGGGAGAGATGCTTATGATCCTCTGATTTCCCACAAGTACAAGAGGTTCCAGTTCTTCCGGCTGCGTTTGAGGCTCTTCTCCCTCCCCGGTTTCTTCCGGCTGCTCCGGCTGCGGATCCTCCGCAGCTGTGGAGCTTTCCGTTTTCTGCTCTTCTTCCGCAGGCTTTTCCTGCTTTCCACATCCTGCAAACAGCAGCAGGGCGCAAAGACTGTATAATAAGCTTTTTGCAATTCTGTTTTTCATGTAATTCCTCATAGTTCCTTTTACAGATTATAGCTTCCCAGATATTTCTCCTGTTCCGGTGTCAATACGTCAATTTCCTTTCCAAGGAATTTCAGCTTTCTTCTGGCAACATCCAGATCTACGGATCTGGGCACATCGATCAGCTTTTCGGTAAGCTCGCTTCCATGCTCTACCAGATATTTTGCAGATAAGGCCTGAATAGCAAAGCTCATATCCATAATCTCAGCCGGATGTCCGTCTCCTGCTGCCAGGTTTACAAGACGGCCTTCTGCCAGCACAAAGATCCACTGACCGGTAGGAAGCTTATAGCCCATAATATTCTTTCTCTGCTCTCTTGTTTCCACGGCAATTTCCTTCAGTCTTGCCATATCGATCTCGCAGTCAAAATGACCTGCATTGCAAAGAACTGCGCCATCCTTCATTACCGCAAAATCTTCCTCGTCAATGACCTTATCGCATCCGGTCACGGTTACGAAGAAGTCGCCTACCTTCGCCGCTTCATGCATAGGCATTACATCAAAGCCATCCATTACCGCTTCGATTGCCTTTACAGGATCGATCTCCGTAACGATTACTCTTGCACCAAGTCCCTTTGCTCTCATTGCAGTTCCCTTACCGCACCAGCCATAGCCTGCCACTACTACTCTCTTTCCTGCCACGATCAGGTTAGTAGTACGGTTAATGCCGTCCCATACCGATTGTCCTGTACCATAGCGGTTATCAAACAGATGCTTGCAGTCTGCATTATTGACACGAACCATAGGGAATTTCAGTTCTCCTGCCTTGTTCATTGCTTCCAGACGGATAATTCCTGTTGTTGTCTCTTCACAGCCGCCTATGATCGCAGGAATCAGCTCCGGCATCTTCGTATGGATCATATTTACAAGATCGCCGCCGTCATCAATGATGATGTTCGGTCCGGCTTCCAAAACATGCTGAATATGTGTTTCATATTCTTCCGGCGTACAGTCATACCATGCGTGTACCTCAAGCCCTGCTTTTACCAGCGCTGCTGCCACATCATCCTGTGTGGACAGGGGGTTTGAACCTGTAACATACATTTCTGCACCGCCTGCCTTCAGTACCAGGCAAAGATATGCTGTTTTTGCCTCAAGGTGTACGGAAAGAGCGATTTTCTTTCCTGCAAAGGGTTTAGTCTTTGAAAATTCTTCCTCCAAAGTGCGAAGAAGATCACAGTTTCTTCTGACCCACTCGATTTTGTGTTCGCCGGATTCGGCTAAATTGATGTCTCTGATCTCACTACTCATTTTTACCTCATTTCTGCCAGCTTTGTGGCCTGCACCATAATGAATTCAGCCGAATTTTTATTATAGTGATGGTCGTCTGTCCTATCATCACTTTTTTAATATTCCTTTTTATCAAGACCCATACGGGTTATGATCGCATTAACCTTTTCGTATACAACTTCTTCATCCATTGTTAGTACCCTGCGGTTTTCCATGGTAATCTTTCCATCAATGATCACGGTCTCCACCTCAGAACCATTTGCAGAATAGGAAAGACCTGCAAGCAAGTTATTTCTTGGTGTCAGGGAAGGGGTATTCAGGTTCAAAATGGCAATATCTGCCTTTTTGCCTACTTCCAGGGATCCGATTTCCTCTGATAATCCAAGGGCCTTTGCTCCATTGATCGTTGCAATACGGAAATTCTGGGCTGCACTGATGCACTGGGGCGTTTTCTTTACTCCCTTATGGATCAGGGCAAGCAGACTCATCTCATGGAAAAGATTCAGGCTGTTATTGCTGGCTGCCCCATCTGTACCGATACAGACATTGATCCCCTTTTCCAGCATTTCCGGAACAGGCGCAAACCCATTTCCCAACTTCATATTGCTGGCTGGATTGGTAACCACGCTGACCCCTTTTGCCTTTAGGATCTCCATATCGGATTCCGTGATCTGAACGCAATGGGCCGCAATGGCAGGTACATCAAATAATCCGTTCCTCTCTGCCATCTCAATAGGACTGCAGCCATACTTTTCTTTGATCTGCTGGATCTCGCTTTCGCTCTCAGAAAGATGTACATGGATCCTCATATGGTTCTTCTTTGCTTCCTCTGAAACAATCCTCATATAGCCTTCATCACAGGTATAAGGCGCATGAGGCCCTAACATAAAGCTGAGCCTGTCGCAGTCCCTTGCCGCATCCCTTTCCTCAAAGGCCTGACGAAGTCTCATCTGTCCTCCTTCGTCATCTCCGCTTCCTACAAGTCCTCTGCAGATCACTGCGCGCATACCGGACTCCTTCACTGCCCTTGTGGTCTGGTGAATGTTCATCTGCATATCATTAAAGCAGGTTGTTCCGCTCTTCATCATTTCAATGATAGCAAGGCAGGCTCCCCAATAGGTATCCTCATCCGTCATTTTCTGCTCTATAGGATCGATGGTGCCAAAAAGCCAGTCCATAAAACTCAGATCATCTGCCACATTTCTCATAAAAGACATATAGGAATGTGTATGACAGTTGATAAGGCCCGGAATGGCAAGCCTGTCTTTTCCTTCTATGATCTTTTCTGCCTGAAAGCCCTCCGGCTCTTCATCAATGGATACAATACGGTTTCCCTCCACATAAAGATCCGCTTTTCGGATGATATCCTTTTCTCCCTCCGGCAATACTGCCAGAATATCCTTTAATAAAATTCCCATATCTTTCCTTTCTTGTTTTGTGTACTTTTATAAATTTACAATGTTTCTGTTTTCACCCTTCAAAAAGGCTTCTATATTTTTACAGGTTTCCGACACACATCTGCCTCTGGCCTCCGTGCTTGCCCATGCCAGATGAGGTGTGATGATCAGCCTGGAACTGTCCATGATCCTGCTGAGAGGATTACTGGGCTTCATAGGCTCTGTGCTTGTCACATCCAGTCCTGCACCCGCAATCCATCCTTCTGTAAGCGCCTGATACAGGGCTGCGTCATTTACCACCGGCCCTCTTGCCACATTGATCAAAATAGCGCTTTTCTTCATTTTTCTGAGCGCCTCCTCATTGATCAGATCCCTGGTCTTATCGCTGAGCGGACAATGCAGGGACAGAAAATCTGATCTTGAAAGAAGCTCCTTTAATTCCACTCTTTCATATTCCGTACAGGTGCTGTTACCGGAAGCAGAATAAAAGATCACCTGGCAGCCAAACGCTTTTGCGATCCCGGCAACCTTTTTTCCAATGTTTCCCATTCCCACAATTCCCCAGGTCTTTCCTGCAAGCTCTGTAAACGGAAGATCAAAATTGGAAAACCGGTCCTGTGCTGCATAAGTGCCGGATTTTACATAATCGTCATAATGACGGAGCTTTTCCAAAACATAAAAGCAAAGTGCAAAGGTATGCTGCGCAACGGCATCTGTAGAGTAATTTACAACATTTGCAACCCTGATCCCACGTTCCCTGCAATAAGCAATGTCCACGTTGTCATAGCCCGTTGCAAACTCGCAGATCAGCTTTACCCTGGGAGCCTGTTCCAGAACCTCCCTGCTAAGGGGCGCCTTATTTGCAACAATAATTTCGGCATCCCTGATCTTTTCCCTGACATCTGCTTCTGTTGTATTGGGATAGGTTGTAGTTTCACCCAGTTTTTCAATTTCTTCTACCGAAATATCAAGCCCTACACTGTTTCTCTCTAAAATTACAATTTTCATGCCTTTTACCCTTTCCTTATTTTTTTAGTTTATCATATCCCTGTTTTAGGAGCAATTTTTATTTCCTGAAGACTGATCCCTGTTCTCCTTAAACAGCTTTTTAAGTCTCATTAAAAGACGATAAAGCGGCTTCCCCAAAATCAGCATCAAAATAAAGTTAAAACCGCCATGCCACACATCCCATGGCAGGCCGCTGATCCAGTAGGACAATGCATAGGCCGGATCAATAGGAAGATAAAGCACGGCAAAAAGAGAGCCGAAAATAATTCCAAAACCGCCGGAAACCACGCTCCAGGCTACAAATTCTTCCTTCAAAATTTTTTTGAGCAGCAAAGTGATCACGCAAAGAAGGGGCCACACATACAGATAGCTGATCCACCAGGTTCCAAATCCCCATTGGATCAACTCAAAAAAATTGAAAACCGTTACGATCAGAATACTCTCTTTTCCAAATACAAGGCTGTATATGATGATCAGCAGCGTAACGATTTCCACATTCGGCAAAAATTCCAGCGCCACCTTTGAAACATAAAGGATAGCACTAAGCAGCGCTATCCTTGTCAGTTTTTGAGTACTCATATCCCCTTTACCAGCCCTGTGTGAGGGTAAAGTTATAAACATCGCCATCCTGAAGCGGGATCTCATCAGCGCCTGTTGTGGCTGCCTGTCCGTTTACAGAAACACACCACCAGTACTGATTATCCAGATCCTGTTCCATTCCGTCAAACCCTGTGATATAAATTCCATAATCTGACTCTTCATACTGGCAGCTATCCATGGTCCTCAAAAAATCTCCCAGATATTCTGCGTCGGAATGGTAAACGGCAGTATTTTCATAATCGTCCCTCTCTGAAACGATCTCGATCGTAAACTGCTTTCCGCCTGCCTGTGTGGCACGATGATTTACAACGCCTGCCACTACCCCGATGATCACTAACAGGGCTGCAAACACTGCTACTAATGTAATCTTTTGCTTCTTTGTCATAATACTCCTCCATTTTGCTTCCTATTTTATTATATACTGTCTCTGCCATTGTACACGAAAGCCTGTCCTTTGAAAAGATGAAAATTCTACATTGACAAGTGACGGATCATGCAGTATGATAAGGAAAATTTAACATGAACAAACCGTTGATGCGGAGATAACGGTGATCATGCTTCTACAGAGAGCCCGGCAGGCTGAGAACGGGTGAAAAACAAGTCATCAAATGGACCGCAGAGGGCGCAGTGAACGGGCAACCAAGTATTCTGCGACGTCAGGCACGCGTAAGTGGCCGGGGATATGATAGTATCCTGTAAGAGTACAGTAACACTGTAAAGCAAGGTGGCACCGCGGATAATGTTTATTCGTCCTTGACAGAAACTTTCTGTCAGGGACTTTTTTATTTTCCATTTTATTTTAAAGGAGGCACATGATGGTACGACCAGAGCTAAGCGAATTGCAGCAAATTAAAAAGACCGGCTGCTATAAAACTGCACCTGTCAGCATGGAAATTTTATCTGATCTGAAAACGCCTATTGAGGTTTTAAAGATCCTGCAAAATGTATCCGGCCACTGTTATTTACTGGAATCTATTTCCGACCACGAAAAATGGGGCCGTTATACCTTTCTGGGTTATGAACCCTCCCTGGAGATCACCTGTCAGAACGGGCATATGAGCGTTGGCGCCCTGACCTTTGAGACCACTGATCCGGGAAAATACATCCGTCAGGTAATTGAACAGCACAAAAGTCCCCGTCTTCCCTATCTTCCTACCTTTACCGGAGGGCTCGTAGGATACTTTTCCTATGATTACCTGAAATATGCGGAACCCTCCCTTCGCCTGAACGCTGCTGATACAGAGGGCTTTAAGGATGTGGATCTGATGCTTTTTGATAAGGTGATCGCATTTGATAATTTCAGGCAGAAGATCATTCTGATCGTCAATATCAGCTTAGATCATCTGGAAGCGGAATATAATCATGCGATCCTAAAGCTACAGCAGATGGCAGACCTGATCACCAGGGGCACTCCTGCGGAAAACAAACCGGGCGTCTGTACCACGGAATTTAAACCCTTATTTGAAAAAGAAGAATACTGTGCCATGGTGGAAAAGGCAAAGCATCATATTAAAGAAGGAGATATTTTCCAGATCGTTCTTTCCAACCGATTGGAAGCCGGTTTTGAAGGAAGTCTGCTTAATACCTACAGACTTCTCCGCACCCTGAATCCTTCCCCCTATATGTTCTATTTTTCCAGCAGCGATATGGAAGTAGCCGGCGCTTCCCCGGAAACTCTGGTTAAGCTGGAAAACGGAGTTCTTCACACCTTTCCCCTAGCCGGAACCAGACCGAGAGGAAAGACTCCTGAGGAAGATGCGGCCCTGGAAGCGGATCTTCTGGCAGATCCCAAAGAACTGGCCGAGCATAATATGCTGGTGGATCTTGGGCGAAACGATATCGGAAAGATCAGCCGCTTCGGAACCGTTGAAGTAGAGAAATATCACTGTATTGAAAAATACTCTCATGTCATGCACATTGGCTCTACAGTCCGCGGAGAAATCCTGGAAGAAAAGGATGCCCTGAATGCTATTGACGCTATTCTTCCTGCAGGCACCCTTTCAGGAGCCCCAAAGCTGAAAGCCTGCCAGCTGATCAACGATCTTGAAAATAACAAGAGAGGCATTTACGGCGGCGCTATCGGCTATCTGGATTTTACCGGAAATCTGGATACCTGTATTGCCATCCGCATTGCCTACAAAAAAAATGGCAAGGTGTTCGTCAGAAGCGGCGCCGGCATTGTGGCAGATTCCGTACCTGAAAAGGAATATCAGGAATGCCTGAACAAAGCTGCTGCCGTAGTGAATGCCCTGAAAATGGCAAAGGAGGTTGAAATATGATCTTACTGATCGATAATTATGACAGTTTTTCCTATAATCTTTTTCAGCTTGTAGGATCCCTTGATCCTGACATTAAGGTCATTCGGAATGACGCTATTACCACCGGACAGATCGAGGAGCTTTCCCCCAAAGCCATTATTTTATCCCCGGGTCCCGGAAAACCGGAGGATGCCGGTATCTGTATTGAAGTCGTTAAAAAGCTGGGCGGCCGGTTTCCCATTTTGGGCGTCTGTCTGGGACATCAGGCAATCTGCACTGCCTACGGAGGAACCGTTTCCTATGCCAAAGAGCTGATGCACGGAAAACAGTCGGTGGCAAAGCTTACCGGTTCCTGTTCCCTATTTGAAGGCCTGCCGGATTCCATCCCGGTTGCCAGATACCACTCTCTTGCTCTTTTAAAGGATACCCTTCCGGACTGCCTGACCATTACCGCACAGACCGTGGATGGAGAGGTTATGGCCGTAGCCCACAAAGATTATCCCGTATTTGGCCTTCAGTTTCATCCGGAATCCATTTTGACCCCGGATGGAAAAACAATCCTGCAGAACTTTATTCATCTTGTATCTTCTAAATAAAACACACAGAAAGGAATGAAAAAATGATCAAAGAAGCCATCGTAAAAATTGTAGACAAACAGGATCTGACCTATGACGAGGCATATGTCGTGATGAACGAGATCATGAGCGGGGAAACAAGCCCCACCCAGAACGCCGCTTTCCTGGCCGCCCTTTCTACCAAGAGCACAAAGGCAGAGACCTCAGATGAAATTGCAGGCTGCGCTGCTGCCATGAGAGACCATGCTACCCGGGTAACTCCCGGCATGGATGTCATGGAAATTGTGGGAACCGGCGGAGACGGAGCCCACAGCTTTAATATTTCCACAACCTCTGCCCTGGTTGCCGCTGCAGGCGGGATTAAAATCGCAAAGCACGGAAACAGAGCCGCTTCCTCCAAATGCGGAACTGCAGATTGCCTGGAAGCGCTTGGCGTAAATATTGATCTTTCCCCTGAGAAATGTGTAGAGCTGTTAAACAGCGTAGGGATCTGCTTCTTCTTTGCCCAGAAATATCACACTTCCATGAAATATGTAGGCGCTATCCGAAAGGAACTAGGTATCCGTACAGTATTTAATATCCTGGGGCCCTTAACCAATCCTGCTGCCCCCACATATCAGCTGTTAGGGGTTTATGACAGTTCCCTGGTTGAGCCTCTTGCAAAGGTATTAAACAATCTCGGTGTTAAACGGGGCATGATCGTTTATGGCGAAGATAAGCTGGATGAAATTTCAGCAAGCTCTTCCACCCTTATCTGTGAATTTGAAGGCACAAAAACAAAAACCTATACCATAAGACCTGAAGATTTTGGCCTTGCTTCCTGTAAAAAAGAAGATCTGGTTGGCGGAACTCCTGAAGAAAACGCAGCCATTACAACTGCGATTCTTAAGGGAGAGGATAAGGGACCCAAAAGAACGGCTGTGCTTTTAAATGCCGGCGCCGCTCTTTTCATTGCAGGCAAAGCTCCTGATCTTGCAGAAGGAATTAAGCTTGCCGGTGAGCTCATCGATTCCGGCGCTGCCCTTCAGAAGCTTACCGACTTCATAAAAGAAAGCAACCAGTAGGAAGGAATTTGTATGTCTGATATTTTAACTACCATTGCTGAATATACAAAAGAACGGGTGCGCAGGGCCAAGGAGGAAAAGCCCCTGGAAAAGCTGAAGGAGGAAGCCCTTTCCCTGCCATGTACAAAGGACTTTCCCTTTGAAAAGGCTTTATCCTCTGCCGGTATGAGCTTTATCTGTGAGTGCAAAAAGGCCTCTCCTTCAAAGGGACTGATCGCTCCGGATTTTCCTTATCTGCAGATTGCAAAGGACTACGAGGAAGCCGGAGCCTCCTGTATTTCCGTTCTCACAGAGCCTAAATGGTTTTTGGGAAAGGACGCCTATTTAAGGGAGATCACACAGACCGTTTCTATCCCCTGTATCAGAAAAGACTTTGTCGTAGATGAGTACATGCTCTATGAAGCAAAGCTTTTGGGCGCCAGCGCTATATTACTGATCTGTTCCCTGCTTACGCCGGATACGATCTCAAGCTATCTCGCCCTGTGTGACAGCCTGGGACTGTCTGCCCTTGTAGAAGCCCATGACGAACAGGAAATTGCAACTGCTCTTTCCTGCGGCGCCAGGATGATTGGCGTCAACAACCGTAACCTCAAAAACTTTTCGGTAGATACTGGAAACAGCGGCCGCCTTCGTGAATTTGTACCGAACTCTGTTTTGTTTGTAGCAGAAAGCGGCATTAAAACCAGGGAAGATGTTGCTGCTTTGGAGGCAAAGGGCGTGGATGCCGTGCTGATCGGGGAAACACTTATGCGCGCATCAGATAAAAGGGCCATGCTGAGTCAGCTGAAGGGATTGGAAGTATGAAGACAAAAATCAAAATCTGCGGACTGAAAACCCCACAGGATATTTTCTTTGCCAACAGACTCCACCCTGATTATATCGGTTTTATCTTTGTACCGGAAAGCAGACGCTTTGTTGAGGTAAACACTGCTCTCACCCTGCGCAGGGAGCTGGATCCTGAGATCCGGTCTGTAGGCGTCTTTGTAAATGCCCCTGTGGAAACGGTTTTGTCCCTGGCCGACCAGGCGCTTTTTTCCCTGATCCAGCTTCACGGTCAGGAGAATGAGGCTTATGTGCAAAAGCTGAAAGCATCATGCGATCTGCCTGTTATCAAGGCCTTCTCTGTATCCTCTTCCCAGGATGTGGAAAATGCCCTTGCCTTTCCCTCTGATTATCTTCTCTTTGATCATGGAAAGGGCGGTACCGGACAGGCCTTTGACTGGTCGCTTCTGCAAAAGACTGACCGGCCCGTATTTCTTGCAGGAGGGCTTAATCCCGAGAACGTAGCAGACGCCATTACCCTGACAAAGCCCTATGCCGTAGATACCAGCTCCGGCGTAGAAACAGACCATCAAAAAGATTTTAATAAAATGAAGCAATTTATCCAGGCCGTAAGAGACCTGTAGCACAAAGGAGGTAAATCATATGTCCCAATCAAAAGGACGCTTTGGCGTTCACGGCGGCCAATATATTCCGGAAACCCTGATGAATGCCGTTATTGAACTGGAAAACGCTTATGAGCATTACAAAAATGACCCTGAATTTAACAGGGAGCTTACCACACTCTTTAATGAATATGCCGGCCGCCCCAGCCGTCTGTACTATGCTGAGAAAATGACCCGCGACCTTAAGGGCGCCAAGATCTACTTAAAACGGGAAGATCTTAACCATACCGGCTCCCACAAGATCAATAATGTTTTGGGACAGGCCCTGCTTGCCAAGAAAATGGGAAAGACCCGTCTGATCGCTGAAACCGGTGCCGGACAGCATGGCGTTGCCACTGCTACTGCCGCCGCCCTGCTTGGCATGGAATGCGTTGTCTTTATGGGCGAGGAAGATACCAAAAGACAGGCCCTTAATGTTTACCGCATGAAGCTTTTGGGCTCCCAGGTTGTTCCCGTAAAGACAGGGACTGCTACCTTAAAGGATGCGGTATCTGAGGCCATGAGAGAATGGACCAGCAGGATTGATGATACCCACTACTGCCTGGGTTCCGTTATGGGGCCCCATCCGTTCCCTACGATTGTAAGGGATTTCCAGGCAGTGATCTCCAGAGAGATCAAGCAACAGATCCTGGAAAAGGAAGGACGGCTTCCGGATGCTGTTATTGCCTGTGTAGGCGGTGGAAGCAATTCCATGGGTACCTTTTACCATTTTATTGAAGATAAGGAAGTTCAACTGATCGGCTGTGAAGCTGCCGGCAGAGGAATTGATACCTTTGAAACGGCGGCAACCATTAATACCGGCAGGCTTGGCATTTTCCACGGCATGAAGTCCTACTTCTGCCAGGATAAATACGGGCAGATCGCTCCTGTTTATTCTATTTCCGCAGGTCTGGATTATCCGGGCGTAGGCCCTGAGCATGCATGGCTCCATGATACCGGGCGGGCCAAATACGTTGCCATTACAGATGATGAAGCAGTAAATGCTTTTGAATACTTATCTAAAACAGAGGGGATTATCCCTGCTATCGAAAGCGCTCATGCCATTGCCTATGCGCAAAAGCTTGCGCCTACGCTTTCCAAAGATCAGATCATCGTAGTCACCGTTTCCGGCCGCGGCGATAAGGACTGTGCCGCTATTGCCAGATACAGAGGGGAGGATATTTATGAGTAAAATACAGGAAGCTTTTGCAAACGGAAAGGCATTTATCCCTTTTATTACCTGCGGAGACCCTGATCTTGAAACCACCATAGCCATTGTAAAGGAAATGGCTGCTGCAGGTGCGGATCTGATCGAACTTGGCATTCCTTTTTCAGATCCCACTGCGGAAGGCCCCGTTATCCAGAAGGCAAACATCCGAGCCTTATCCGGCGGTGTTACTACAGACAAGATTTTTGATATGGTAAGACAACTTCGGGAAACGGTTTCTGTTCCCATGGTCTTTATGACCTATGCAAATGTAGTTTATTCCTACGGTGCAGAGGATTTTATCCGGATCTGCTCCGAAATCGGCATTGACGGGCTGATCCTCCCTGACATTCCCTATGAGGAAAAGGATGAATTTGATCCTCTTTGTAAAAAATACGGACTGGATCTTATTTCCTTGATCGCTCCTACCTCAGAAGGACGAATTTCCACGATTGCCTCCAAGGCTTCCGGGTTTATTTATATTGTTTCCAGTCTGGGCGTTACCGGCACCCGAAGCGAGATCCATACGGACATTGCTTCTATGGTAAAGCTGATCCGGGAAAACAGCTCCATTCCCTGTGCCGTGGGCTTTGGCATTTCTACTCCGGAACAGGCTGCTGCCATGGCCTCTGTTTCAGACGGCGCCATTGTGGGATCTGCCATTATCAAGCTGATCGCAAAGCACGGAAAACAGGCTGCTCCCATTGTAGGGGAATATGTAAGAAAAATGAAGGAAGCCTTAAAGTAAAGGCTTTTCTGCAAGCAAAAACCGGGAGCATACAGCTTCCGGTTTTTTAATTAACCTGTTTATTCCTTGGAAAACTCCAGGATTTTCTTAGCATTTTGAATTCTCTCCTCAGTAGGCGGATCTACGCCCTCAAGCTTATAGGGAATGCCAAGCTCCTTCCATTTATATTCTCCCAAGGTGTGATAAGGAAGCACCTCTACCTTTTTCACAGTATCCAGCGTGTCTATAAATTCTCTGGTTTTCTTTAAGTATTCGTCCTTATCCGTGATCCCAGGAACCAGCACATGACGGATCCACATGGGAATACCCTGTTCAGAAAGATATCTTGCACAGTCAAGAATATTTTTGTTGGTATGTCCGGTAAGCTTTTTGTGCTCCTCGTCATCAATATGCTTGATATCCAGCATGACAAGGTCAGTATATTTCAGTAATTCATTAAATTTAGAGAAGAACGGCTCCTCCCTGGTAAAAGGCTGTGCAGAAGTATCCAGGTTCGTATTAATTCCTCTCTCATGAGCCTTTTTGAAAAGATCGATCAAAAAATCAATCTGCAATAAGGCTTCTCCGCCACTGACGGTAATTCCACCTTCCTTGCCCCAATAGCTGCGGAAACGTTCTGCTTTATCCAAAAGCTCGTCTGCAGTCTGCAGATTTTCAGTGTCCGGATTCCAGGTATCTACATTGTGGCAATACTGACAACGCATATTGCATCCTTTGAGAAAAATAAGATAGCGGATCCCGGGGCCATCTACTGCGCCGAAAGATTCCAATGAGTGAATTCTGCCTTTGATCATAGTGATAATCTCCATTCTCTGCCTTGCAGGCAGCCTAAGGGGTGGTTTAGTGACTTAAATTTTTATTTAGTATTGCCAAAAAAGGGGCCGGACATAACTGCCCGACCCCATTTACATCAATTATCTTGGAAACCCGTTAAGATTAAAGGCTCTTATGGCAGGTTCTTGCGATAACATCATCCTGCTGCTCCTTGGTCAGGCTGATGAACTTAACAGCATAACCGGATACACGGATGGTGAAGTTTGCGTACTCAGGCTTCTCAGGATGTGCCTGTGCATCTAACAGCTTCTCTGTACCGAATACGTTAACGTTAAGGTGATGTGCACCACGATCAAAGTATCCATCCAGAACGCCTGCCAGAGTATTCTTCTGCTCATCAAGGTCATGGCCAAGAGCGGAAGGAGCCATGGTCTGGGTATTGGAAATACCATCCAGAGCATACTCATAAGGCAACTTAGCTACGGAGTTCAGGGAAGCAAGCAGACCGCTCTGCTCTGCACCGTAGGACGGTGAAGCACCAGGAGCGAAAGGCTTGTAAGCTTCTCTACCATCAGGAAGAGCACCTGTAGCCTTACCATATACAACGTTAGAGGTAATGGTCAGGATAGAGGTTGTAGGCTCAGAATCTCTGTAGGTCTTGTTCTTCTTAATCTTCTCAATGAAGGTCTTAAGAAGCCATACAGCAAATTCATCAGCTCTGGGATCATCATTACCATATTTAGGGAAGTCGCCTTCTGTCTTAAAGTCGATTGCACAACCCTGCTCATCACGGATAACCTTAACCTTAGCATACTTAATAGCGGACAGGGAGTCTGCTACATGGGACAGACCTGCAATACCGGTTGCGAAGGTTCTTCTTACGTCGGTATCGATCAGAGCCATCTCTGCTGCTTCATAGTAATACTTATCATGCATATAGTGGATCAAGTTCAGGATGTTAACATACAGAGCTGCACACCAGTCAAGCATGATGTCATATTTATGCATAACTTCATCAAAGTCAAGATACTCGGAAGTAATCGGTGCGATTTCAGGACCACACTGCATATGCTTTCCGTTCTTGTCAAGGTGCTTCTCGTCCTTACCACCGTTGATAGCGTACAGTAAGCACTTAGCCAGATTTGCACGAGCACCGAAGAACTGGATCTCCTTACCGGTCTGAGTAGCGGATACACAGCAGCAGATGCTGTAATCATCGCCCCAGATAGGCTTCATAACATCATCATTCTCATACTGGATGGAAGATGTTGTTACAGAAATCTTAGATGCATACTTCTTGAAGTTTGCAGGAAGAGCGCTGGAGTACAGAACGGTCAGGTTCGGCTCAGGGCTGGGTCCCATGTTCTCAAGAGTATGAAGGAAACGATAGTCGTTCTTGGTAACCATATGACGGCCATCCATTCCGATACCACCAACTTCCAGAGTAGCCCATACAGGGTCACCGGAGAATAACTGGTTGTAAGAAGGAATACGAGCGAACTTAACCATACGGAACTTCATGGTCATATGGTCGATCAGCTCCTGAGCTTCTTTCTCAGTCAGAGTACCTTCCTTCAGGTCTCTTTCAATATAGATATCCAGGAAAGTGGAGATACGTCCTACAGACATAGCTGCACCGTTCTGGGTCTTGATAGCTGCCAGATATCCAAAGTATAACCACTGAACAGCTTCCTTAGCGTTGGTAGCAGGACCGGAAATATCATAGCCGTAAATCTTAGCCATTTCCTTCATTCCCTGCAGAGCCTTGATCTGCTCAGCAATTTCTTCTCTCAGACGGATAACTTCCTCAGTCATTGTACCGTTACCGCAGTTCTTCTTATCCTCTTTCTTCTTTTCGATCAGGAAATCAATACCGTACAGAGCAACTCTTCTGTAGTCGCCTACGATACGTCCACGACCATAAGTATCAGGAAGACCTGTTACGATATGAGTATGACGAGCAACCTTCATCTCATCTGTGTAAGCATCAAATACTGCCTGGTTGTGAGTCTTATGGTAATCAGTAAAGATCTTGTGGAACTTAGGATTAACCTCATAGCCATAAGTGCTTGCGGCTTCCTCTGCCATCTTAATACCACCATAAGGCATAAATGCTCTCTTTAAAGGCTTGTCTGTCTGAAGACCAACGATCTGCTCAAGATCCTTCATAGACTCATCAATGTAGCCGGGGCCATAAGAAGTAAGGCTGGATACAACCTCTGTTTCGCACTCTAAAACACCGTCGTGCTCACGCTCTTCCTTCTGTAACTCCTGAAGTCTTCCCCAAAGCTTATCAGTAGCTTCGGTAGGGCCTTCCAAAAAGCTTTCATCCCCATCATACTGTGTGTAGTTTCTCTGGATGAAGTTACGCACATTGACATCTACATCCCAATGGCCGTCTTTCACAAAACCTCTCCATGCTTCTGCCATGAAAATTTACCTCCTTCTGGTAAAATAAAAATATTATCAACAGGAAACCTTGACATGGTTTACCTACTGTTGTTTACATTAAAAGTGTACTACTAATAAAGGTCAAGTGTCAACCGTTTTGCGCAATGCATGTAGTTTTGTACATTATTTCTTATTGCTGGAAAATAGCAGGCTTTTTACTTCCTGCTATATCTGAAATCGCACTTATCATATCCTTCTGCAATCGTTCCGGTTCTCTTTAATTCCATTCCCATAATGTCTGCCAGAAGATAATCATATCTGCAAAGATATTTTGCAAGCTCCGGGCATCCCTCATCCTTGCAGAGCTTTACTGCACCGCATTCCAGATAGTCATAGCCCAGATCATATTCTCCGTTTCCCGGAAGCACATCTACTACCCAGTCATTTTCATATTGTTTTTTCTGGCTTTCCTCTGCCCACTTTAATCGCGTGGGCAGACGCTTCTCATCCAGATAGGAGTCTGCATTACCGGAAAGCTTTTTAATGAGGGCTGAATGTGCAATGCCTTTATAAAATACTTCATAGTTTTCTTCTGCGGAAAGTCCGGTACACCGATTCATTGTAATAAAATAAATTCCCATTACATAAGGAGCAATCATGTTTTTGGCTCCAATCTCTTTTGCCCGGGCAAAAATGGACTTGTACTCTTTTTCCATTTCCCTGAGCGCCTTTCCTGTAACGCCCTTTTCCTTTAAATAAGGCTTACAGGCTCCATGATACATATGGCCTACCAGCCATGCCTGAAATGAATGTTTCATAAGTACCTCCAATCAATGATATGCTTGCTCCTTTTGGCGTAAAAATGTAAAAGCGTTGATTAGCTTCCGCTAACCAACGCCATTTTATCATATTTCTTCATACAATGAAATACGAATTGCATTCAAAGTTCTAGTGCCAGATCAGTAACCCAATATGGCAGAAAATAAATGCTAAAGCTAAGGAAAATACCAGGTAATAGATAACGGAAAGAGCAATCCATTTTTTAGAGTGATTTTCCCTAAAGGTTGCTGCTACCGTCATTGTACAGGGTACATTAAAGACAATGGCCATGATAAAGCCAAGAGCCTGTGCCTTATTGATCACCTGCGGTAATAAAGCCATCATGCCTTCCGTCATTCCCAGGGATTTTGCATTAAACGCAGCGTTTACCATATCTGTATTGCTATATAATGCATTGATCACTCCAAGCAGTGATTCCTTTGTGACCATAGAAGATATGTAAGCCATAAACATCTGCCAGGTCATACCAAACTGACTGGTAACAGGTTCGATCAGCTGTCCTGCCTTGGAAAGGATACTGTCGGTACCGAACCATGCATAAGACAGAAGATAAAATACAATAGACACAAGGGTAATAACCTTAAACGCCCTGCTGAAAATATCCTTTGCTTTCATAAGGGTTGTTCTGATGATATGTCCCCACTTCGGCTTATGGTATGGCGGAAGCTCCATGATAATACCGCCCTTATCTCCCTCGCTGATCAGTTTCCCTCTGAAAATCCTGGAAGCTAAGAACAAGGATCCTATTGTTGTAAAAAGCATTACCAGCATGATCGCTAAAGATCCCATTGGGCCATAAAATACCATGGCCAGCATAGGTGCAAGAGAAAGCGTAGATCCGCAGGGAATGCTCCAGACAAGGATCATGGTAAGAAATCTCTGTCCGGAGCGATCAATGACGCGGCTGCCTGCCACTCCCGCCATGTTACATCCCATGCTCATAAGAAGCGAGCACACGCTTTTTCCCTGCAATCCCAGCTTCTCCATAGCAGAATTAAACACAACAGAAATTCTGGCCATATAACCTACATCTTCTATGATCGAAAAGGTAAAAGTAACCCCCAGAACAAATCCCGCCATAGATATGGTAAATGCCAGCACATTGGGCAGCACCACATACACCAGCTCTGCCAGAGGCTTCCAGACATTCATGGAAGTCATCAGCTGCTCTAAGGGCCCGCTGATCACACCTGCTAACCCAAATCCCAGTCCCATAACGGGCGCTGCTACGACCATTGCCAGTGCAAGCGCTGCTACGATAATCCCAACTGCGATCCATTTTCCGGAATGTTTCCCCAGAGCCTTTTGATCAAATCCATTAAGCTTTATGTCCTTATCTGATCTTTTAACGGTTCCCTTTAAAAGCTCATCAATATACTCATACTTATGCTTTCCGGAGAGCATAAGCCCCTGATCCGTCTTTTCAAGCTCACGGATTGCAAGCTTTTCTTTTGTAAATAAGCGATCCTCTTTTTGCCTGCCCGCTATTTCTTCAAATTTTATTTTCGGATCCTGTGCATAGTATTTCATAAGTCCTGCACTGTCCGCTGTTTTCCCATTTACTGCCGCGTCGGCAAGCTGCTTTTTTAATTCTCCATATCGCCTTGTTTCTGAGGCGACAAATCCGACTACCGGAATGCCCATCCGCCTGCTCAGCTCCTGTGTATCGATCTGGATCCCTTTTTTCTCCGCCACATCCATCAGGTTTAAGATAAGAATGACCGGTGTATTTGTGCCAATATAATCCACATACATATACAGAGAACGGTCAAGCTGGGAGCTGTCCACAAGAATAGCTATCAGATCTGCCTTTCCGGATCGTATGAAATCTGCCGTAATCTGCTCCTCATTAGAACCTGCAGATAAACTGTAGCTCCCGGGAAGATCAATAATATGATACTCCGTATCCTGATAATGAAAGCTTCCTTCCATACGCTCTACGGTTTTACCCGGCCAGTTGCCCACATGCTGGTGTGCGCCTGTAAGACCATTGAAAACCGTGGACTTTCCGGAATTTGGCTGTCCTAATAATGCGATTGTCTTACTCATGCTCTGCCTCCCTCTATCTCAATTCCTTCGCAATCCTGTTTGCTTAATGCAATAATAGATTCTCTGCAATAAAACAAAACCGGCTGGTTCTTCTGATTTTGAACTACCTGGATCCTGCTGCCCTCAACAATTCCTATTCCTATCAGTCTTGAGATCAAGTGATGACTGCCGCTTACAGTCTGCACCACTCCACAGTCTCCGGCCTTTGCCTCTGACAACTTCATGCCGTTTATCCTCCTCATCTAAATATTGTTTCTATAGTTTGTCTCAACTAACTTACACTACTTTATAATGGTATTCAAAATATATCTATACCCTATTCGTTCAAAAAGGTCTGTTTAGCCATATGTTTTAAATTTTTATTGAATTGCCAAACATTTGATTTATAATGTTTTTATGGAATTTCCATTGAATAAAAGAAAGACGCATTTGATGAAAAAAGATTATTTCAGCAAAAATATAAAACGGTTTCTGACAGGCGACCATGATGTTGTTACCTTTCACCATGATACCTCTGATGGTTTCCTTCATCTGACCGCATACTATATCCTTCCGGGCATCTATCTGGTGTTAAATGATATTCATACCCAGATGGTACCCAGCAACAGAAACACTATGCCTCAGGATATTCTGCTGATTAATTATTGCAGGCAGGGAAGATGTGAATTTCAGATTAACAATGACAACTACAGTTATATCGATACAAGACTGATGAATATTTCCTCCCAAATGGTACAGGATTATTTTTATTATCCCTCATCCTATTATGAAGGTTATGAGATCTATGTCATGGCAGACATGTTTCAGGATGAAACCAAAAAAGTCCTAAACCTGTTTCAGATTAACCCGGAGGATCTGATCAGGCTGTACCGCAGCGGCGCCGTTTTCTACACACCGGATCCCGTCCTCCGTCTGTGGAATCATATCACAGAGCATTGTGCCTCCAACAACATTGGCCAGCTTCGCCTTGATACCCTTCAGCTTTTAAAATATTTTCAGGATCATAAGCCTGAGGATGCTTCCAATACTCTTTATCTGTCCAAGGTACAGGTTATTCTGGCAAAAAAAGTCCAGAATTTACTGACCCAGGATTTAAGTCAGCATCTTTCCATGCGGTCTGTCTCCGAAATATTAGGGGTTAGTGAAACCAGTTTAAAGCGGTATTTTTATTCCGTCTTTGGAGTTAATGTTTCTACCTACATGAATGAAATGCGCATGAAAAAAGCCACAGAACTTTTAGTTTCCTCTGAAATGAGCATTTCCGATATTGCAAAAACCTGTGGATATGTCAATCAGGGGCGTTTCGCCAGCGTCTTTCGGTCGTACTATGGGATGAAGCCACTGGATTACCGTAGGAATTCAAGATTTTCCTGAAGGAAAAAGCTTTTCTTTTCTGCCCTCCAGAAACTTCTCCATTTTTTCAATATAAGCTTCCGGCTGAAGGATAAAGCCTACATGTCCTCCCGGTGCGTCCAAAATCTCTGCATCCAGGGGCCTGAAAAGAGCGGCCAGTCTGTCCTGGTCTTCCTTCTTAAAAATATCATGCTCCGGGAACAGGATCTGAATCTTGCCGCGCAGATATTCAAAATCCTTTTTCTCAAATTTCTTATAATCCTTTAACATGTATACACTTTCAAAGCTGTGGATAAATTTTTTCTTATAATGGAGATCAGAAGCCACCGTTTCATAAAAGGTTCTTCCATACGCCTGGTTATCCGGCGACTCACACTCTAAAAATCCGTCACATTTTTTCGGCAGCAGCTTCATTTCTGCTTTTGCCGGAATTAATTTCAGAAAAGACACAATGACAGGCTCGCTTATCCGTTCCTTCTTTAAATCCCGGACATAATCAGCGTCGATCGTCAGAGTTGTAAGCAGAATCATTGCCTGTACCATCTGTGGAAATTTCTTGGCAAATATCTGCGCATGGATACCGCCATCGCTTCCGCCTAGCAGGATTACCTGTTCAATGGAAAGCTTTTTTAAAAGATCTTTTGCAAAATCAATCTGCTCGTCTGCTATTACTGTATGAAGGGGATACTCATAAATCAGAAAACGGTAGTTTTCACTGAAATGTAATGTGTAAGACATCCACATTTCCTGCATTTCCAGTCCATGGAAAAACAGAATAACGGGCGCGCCTTCCTTTCCCCCATACTGATAACGGATCTTAATTCCATTTACTTCAATTATTTTGTAAGGATATTTTTGTAAAAATGCCTTATATTCCGCTTCAAAATCTCTTGTCTTCCCCATTTTTCTGTCTCCTTGTCTTTTTCTGTTATTTCACCCGGCATCTCCCCCTGATCGGTCCGGGTATTTGATCAGATCATAAATTTTTCCACTCTCGCCGCAATCGCGTATCCCGGCCAGCTTCATGCCCAGATGCACATATTTATCGCACTTAGACTTTGCATCCGTATCAAGAATTACAGGGACCTGAAGTCTGTTTCCCTCTGCAAACGCCATTTCCATAGCTTTACGCATGTACCCCTGTCCCTGGTAGCTTTCCGTCACACATACCAATCCCACGAAAATGTAAGGCTTCTTTTCCTTATCCATCTGATCCTTTAAGCCTGGCCCGCCTTTCGACATAACTTTAACAAATCTTATCATTTCTGCTAAGCTCATAGCCTGGAACAGCGCTTTCACTAACTGCATTCCGGCCTTAAGGCTTACCTTCTGCCCCGGTATTTTATAGGCAATATATGCTTCCCCCTGCTTACTCGTCGTATAGAGAAAGCCTCCCTTTAGAGCCATACGGGCATAGCCGCTGATATAAGTTGCTACAGCTTCCTGACTTCGAAAGCAGGATGACAATCCTGTTTCTTCCCCGTAATCGTAATATCCAAAAGCATGACCTATTTCCTTAACCTTCTGTTCATCAAGTTCTTTTGCCTGCATTTGTTTTTCTCCTGTTTTCCAGTTTTCTTCTTATGTTTATGTTAGTCTTGGCTAACTATTATGTCAATATATTTCTTTCCACAGCCCGTTTAACAGCTTTGATCTGCTTGGATGTCCGCCTGATCCGTGTACAGACGGAAGCTCCCTACAGAGAATACTGCGGTCATAAGATTTTCGGGGCTTGTTTCATAAAAGCTTTTGTGATACATTAGGTGCTGTAATCATAGCAGATAAAATTTATGGTACGAAAGAAGGATAGCATTATGTTTGATATGAAACCAGAATACTACATTGGAATTGACATGATCGATCAGGAACACAAACAGTTATTTGACTACGCTAATGAAGCCTATGAGCTCCTGCATGAGGAATTCACACCGGACAAATATGACAAGATCGATGCCATTCTTAAAAAGCTCCGTGATTACACGGTAAAGCACTTTACAGATGAAGAAAATTATATGGAATCCATTCATTACAAGAAAATCTTCACCCAAAAGATCCAGCATCAGGAATTTATCACCAAACTTGATAAATTTATTGAAGAGCATGAAAACGAAACCGAGGATCAGGACGAACAGATCATGAGCATCCTGAACTATCTCACCGACTGGCTGGTGAACCATATTTTGCATGTGGATGGACAGATTCCAAAAGAATAATTTCCTTTTCTTTGTTTATCCATAACTGAGTGTTAATGTAATTGATGACATGTCATATGTCATGAACGGCGGTGTGTACCCGGTTTCTGATTCATAAATATAAAGTTCCTCCCCGGACGGAGAAATCAGAACCGGACAGGCGCCTCCCGATGTATTTCCCGCATCGGTACATAATTCCATACGCAGACAATCCCCCTCCATGCGCCATACCCCTCTGAAAAACAAGGTATATTCAACATTATCCTCGAACCGGTGATAAAGCCTTGCCAGACCTGCAAACTCAGGGTCGCAGTCTCCATAATGCAGCTCCAGTCTCCAGTCCTCACACACCCATGTCGTATCCGCAAGTCCCTCATTCGTCGGTGGCAGCCACCAACCGTCTCCCGGTGGATCCATGGCATCATCCGCAACGCCCATAAACTCATTACATCTAGTCAAATCCATAAGCTGTGCCTGCTCATCGTATCCGGCCGGCAGAATCATTGAGCCATAATCACTTACCTCCGGGTACCAGTGTGTCTGTGCTCCATTCCCTGCAATAATATTAATCTCAGTGTCCGGCTCCTCACGGAATTCCTCAAAATTGACAAACACCAGCACCGGATCCGCATTTTCACTTCGATAAAGCACTTCATCCACCTGTGGCCAATTGCCATCCTGTGTCGAAACCCAGATCACATGGTTAACTGCCATAGAGGTATTTTCATCTCGGGGCACGATACAAAACAAATCGCCATAACCGGCTCCAATAATGCGTTCTTCCGGAATTTCAGCCAGAAAGGGCATATCCGCAAGCAGGGCGGAATTATTTTCTTGTATCCAGTCCGGAATAATGGACATATCATTTTCATCCCGATATCCCAGATATGCGACAGCACCGGCCAACTGTTCTTCATCCTCCATCCAGCTTTGCAAATCCAAAACCGTCCACCCGGTCTGCGTTTCGCCTGTCGGCGTTTCATCTGTCGGTATTTCATCTGTCGGTATTTCCCCGGAAATTTCCTCTTCCGGTTCTCCGTTCTCTCCACCGTCTGTATTTTCTTCTGCATAGGCTTCTTCCGTCTGCTCTTCAACCGGATCTGCCGGCTGGACACCAGCCTCCTGTCCCCTACTCTTTCCACAGGCCGTCGCTCCTGTCAGTATGACCATAATCAAAATCCATATGATATAATGTCGAAATCGAACTTTATGCATGTTATGTTTTCTTCTCCTCTCTCCCGCCACATGATAAGCTGTTCTTCGATCTGTGCATCCCCTGGCATCGTACCATCCATATCAAAGCCCTCCGAATAATACTCTCCGGCATTCCTTAAACCGCTTTCCTTCAACAGCCCGCAGATTTCAAAAGTATCCGCTCCCTGTAAAAATGGATAGTGCACCAGATTCAGCTCATCTCCTTCACAGTGCGCAAAATACAGTTCTCCCTGATCAAATACTGCAAAGCTGTTTTCCATAATCTGGTAGCTTTTCCGGAACTTGGGGCTTTTCTCCTTTCTTCCCCCCTTGTAAATTCCATTCAGCTTTATTTTTCCGTTGATCCGCAAGTCTCTCTCAGCCGGCACTGATCTGCAGCTCTATCGGTTCTTCTCCGGCGCCAAACAGAGCATAACCGCTAAGCGACATATAATCAGCCCACTCTCGCCACTCCATGGTCCATTCATCCCATTCATCCCTTCTGCGTTCAAGGAATGCTCCACAAATAGCATTCCCAGATGCTCCATCAGTCTGCTCATATAGCAAATAGGAAAAAATCATACCGTTCTCATTCATTCCCAGATAGGTGCATTTTCCTTCGTACCCGACATAAAGTCCCACATCATAATTAGAGTCCTGATACAAAAAAGTACCCTCATGCTCCATATCAAACCCCAGATAATAATAATCCGTATATTGTGTTTCTCCGTCGGTATAAAATGTCGTTTCAGTGCTAAAGCCTTCTCCCTCATAAAGACCCATAACCACTCTGGAAAAGTCCGGACTCTGCTCAAAGATGATCTGCTCAAGTGCAGATGCCACCTCATATACGTTACTCTCTGTAACAGCCTCCACCCTTGTCAGTCCGCAAACCGGCTCCGTTATACAGAAATACCCAGCCTCCGCACAGGAATAGAGATCAAGGTACGATACCATTCCATCCTCTGACACAAAAACCGGCACCGCATATTCCCCATTCATGATGGTCAACATGGCAGCATCTATATAATCCTTATAAACTCCGTGTACTTCGTATTCCTTTCCGAACTCCAGATTGCCTGAAGCAAAGGCTGAAACTGTCCAGTCATTTTCCTCGATCCGCACTGTCATTCTTCCGTCCCTGTAAGTTACCGATACCGCCTGATCAAAGCTTAATTCTCTGTCCGCACGGGCGTGCTCTGTCATTGGTGAAAGTATATGCTCATATAATCCGCCATCTGCCATCACATAAACCGGAACAGCAACCTGCAGCACTCCCTGCCCATCCAGATACATAGGCAGATCCAGATTGATATGATCCTCCTGGATAGTCTCCATTCTCATCAGCAGATACTGTGCATAAATTTCCTGCCTTTCTTTAACTTCTGCCTGATTAAAAAAAAAGGATTCAAAGAGGTATTTCATATACTGATCTGACTCATATGCAGCCTCCTTCCGTATATGCCGAAACACTGCGTCCTCTGCTGTCTCTCCTTTCCGGGTTTCAATATCAAGTGTTGCTATCAGATCCCTCTGATCCATCCTCTTTCCGCTTTCCAAATTCAGATTATATGTATAATATATGGTGTAATCGTCCATAGTGCTGTATTTTGTCAGAAGCAGGCTTAAAACATCATCATTGCGATAAGCCTCATATCCAACCTTGCACCAGACAAAACTTTCTTCGTCCAGTTGCTTCATCACATCCTGACAGACCTCCCGGATCTCCCGGTTTATTTCCTTTGCGCCCTCACTGTCTAAAAGAATTTCCGGCACATGGTAATCCACATCCACAAGATAATCGTCCATCAGTTTCACGGTCCCTGTTCTGGTAAAAGCGTCACTCACCAGATTCTGTGCAAGGAGCGTATCCGTATCACTGTCCTCCGGTTCTGTACCCGTTTTGGATTCTCCATCCGGTTCAGAGCCTTCTTCAACTGCAGTATCCTTCTCAGCTTCCGTTTCAGTCCGGTTTTGCCTGATATGGTTGATATTTCTTACCATTCCACATCCGGTAAGCAAATAAATTACACACAGCATACTCAATATCATTTTCAGATTTCGTTTGTTTTGCATCCTATCCCTTATTTCCAGCATATTTTCAAATGAAACACATGTCCTGTTACAGTCTGTTGCCCTGCGTTATTCTAATAACCTCCAGGCTGCCAGCGCTTCGTTTGTGTCTGTACGCCGATAGATACATCTTTTTTGTGATCAGAAACAAACTACTGAGTGATAAAAGAAGGATCCTCTCTTATCAGTTCAATGAATGCCCGTGCAACATCCGGGTCAAACTGTGTTCCTTTTCCTCGTTCCAATTCACCCACTGCATACTCCACACTTAGTTTTTCCTTATAAGCTCTTTTGGATACCATGGCGTCAAAGCTGTCGCATACCGCAAGAACTCTTCCCAAAATTGGTATTTCCCTTCCTTGAATTCCGTTTGGATATCCTTTTCCGTCATAGCGTTCATGATGCGACAAAACAGCCGGGATTACATAATTCATATGGGGCAGAAAGTGGATCATCTCAACAGATTTTTCCACATGGGTCTTCATTATGCTATATTCTTCGTTAGTTAATTTTCCTTTTTTCTTTAAAATATCATCCTGAATACCTATCTTGCCAATATCATGAAGAAGACCTGCCACCTTTGCCGTCTGAATATCTTCCTTGGGAAGTCCCAGCTTTGCTGCCAGTTTTTCTGCATATTTTGAAACATTTTCTGAATGTTCAAAGGTATAGGAATCTTTGGCGTCGATGGCTGCCATAAGTGCAAAAATCGTAGGCGATACCTGATTATACCCTTTTTCACTATCCTGTTTCTTTTCTTTTAAGGCCTTTTCATATACTTCAATACAGTTTTTACCATTTTCTTTTGCATAAAATGACGCACGTCTGGCCTGCCGGAACAGCTCCGCTGCATTCTCTGCTGTTGAAGCATTCCATGCAATTCCAATACTGAAGGTAATCAGCTGAATGACATTCGGTTTATCTTCTTTTGTCTCCAGCATTGCATTCTGGATCTGCTTTGCAAATGAGATCAGTTTTTCTTTATTATTTTCCGGTGTAATGATTAAATATTCATTGGCGCCAACACGAAATACCTGCATATCATCATCTGCAAGATCCTGCATCTGTTTCGCACACCAGTGTAAAACCTGATCTCCTACGTTTTCCCCATACAGGTCATTGTATAACTTGAAATTATCTATATCGAGATAGATCATTCCTGTAGAACGAGCTTTAATATCTAATTTTTGAAGTCTCTCACGACAAAAATTCCAGTTATATAAACCTGTCAGTCCGTCATGAATGGATACCTGATACAGTTTTTCATATGCATTAATGCTTTTTAATACACTGGACACACTGTTTCCTATCTGCCGGATACAATCTACTTCATCATAAATAAACTTATTTTTTCTGCGAAGCTCTACATATAAAAACCCATAAATTTCATTATCATATTTAAATACGGCAAAGGCAGGGTCTTTATAAAGCTTTCCGCTATCATAGAATTGATGAAGCCGTGCTTCGTCTTCTTCTGTCAACGGAAAATCTTTATTTTCCAGACACTCTGCAAAATGACCTTCCTTCTTTTCAAAAATATGTACACAGGAGTTAATCACCGCTGCATTCACAGTTTCACAAATCATCCTGTATAATTTCTTTTTGCTTACAACAGATGTAACTTCGTCCTGAAACTTTGCAAGACAATCAACGATATACTTTTTCTTCTGAGATAAAAGGTATTCTACCCGTCTTCTTGTAAAAACTGATATGAGAACACACCACAGGCCTTCCGCAATCATAAAAACAGTAATAGATTGCTTATCAAAGCTGGTTAACTTTCCAAATATGATATGATCCATATTCAGTTCAAAAAATGATATAGGAATAAATGCTATAACTGTAGCTGTGAAATAAATTACTCCTGCAATGATCCAGGATGAAATAGAAAAGAAATATTGTTTGTAAATAGCATACACAAGGCAGACTGCCATTCCTACACCGCCAAGTGCATCAAAAGGTAAATATCCTCCCGGCGATAACAGACAGGCAATATTTCCTCCAAAGAGCATTAATACGCCCAGTAACAACGGCCCAAGCTTACGCCGGTACTCGTATTGCGTTCCTATCTTTTTATGAGCAAGAACGGTTACATAGACTAAAACAACAATTTCAACTGCAATCCACAGCCACAGTCCTGCCCTGGCATGATAGACATAAGAAAATTTACCATTTGACAGCTGCTGCCTTTCCGGCATTGGAAGAAGGAAACCGGTAAATGCATTGAAAAGGGCTGCAGCTACAGATACCAGCATGCAGATATTTAAAAATCTTCCTTTTCCGGTAATTTCAAGCACGCAAAAAAGAAATCCGTAAATTGCAACGGGAATCGTAAACAGACCAACCATTGAAAAATGAAACCAGAACCGCTCTCCCGGACTGATCTGCAAACGCATCAGAAGAGAGCCTCCGGTCCAACATAGAAGCGCCAGCAGAATGACTCTTAAATAGTACATTACCTTTTCATCTCTGGAAGTGCTGATAAAACAGGACGATAAAAACAAATAACATAAAAATGTTATTATGGAAACAACAATATAAAAATTTTCACCCATTAACAGGCTTTTTAATCCTTCCATAAATTTAATATCTCCCGCCCTTGTAATCTCTTGTTTCTACTATAATTAAACCATAGGATCATCTGTCCATCAACTGTTTTACTTTCTTTTCAAAATCATAAAACAGATCAATGTATTTCTCTACAATCATATGGCAATGTTGCTTCACTATTTCACAATCGTAGTCATGCGTAAGCTCATTTCGAACCTTCAACATCTCCATCCAGGCATCATCAGAAATCAAATCTGCCTGAAAGGCTTCCCTGAGTACTTCTCTCGGTGAACCTGCAATAAAAGACATCTGTTAAACTTTTCGTCCATACTGTCTGATATCCTCCAATAATAACTGATTTTTGCAGGTATCCATGTTAACAATATCTACAGAATATAGTGTGGGCAGTTCTTCTGCCTTTTCAACAAGTTCGTTAAAGTTTTCCACTCCCGATACTGCAATATCGATATCACTGCGCTCTCTAGCTGTTCCTTTTGCTCTGGAACCATATAATATCACTTCTTTTGCGTGATATTTTTTACAAAGTTCTGCAACCTGGTTTATTATCTCATCTGCTTTCATTTACATATCTCCACGATTGGAATTGCTGTGATTTTAATGTTCACAAAACATGGATTTAACTATATAATAGCGTACGCGAGGTTGAATGTCGATATTTTTTTGATCATTATAGAAATAGCAGCAATGATTTCATCAATCATTACTGCTTTTGTCAATTTGTTGCAATAAGCTGGACATTAAATATGATATTCAGGACAAAAAGGCTCCTATGGGATACGAAAAGGAAAAGTATATTGACGATACATGACAAATATCCAGAGTTAAGAAAATGAATGATAAATTATCAGCTCTTTTATGATAGAGTTATGATTTAATTTTGTTGCTTAAAATCATTAAAGAAATATATAATACCGCTAAACAAAGCAAAGAGGGAAACACCCCAGTTACGATATACGAGACGAGGATGCACATAGGCGTGATTGGCAGTGACAAAAAACCATGCACAGGGAATAAGCGCAATCAGCATAAATAATAGCAATTTCGCATATTTTTGCTTGGATATACTACATGTATTTGTTCGCAAGATTTTGCGGAGTCCCATAAAAAGTATAATAACAAAAGGAATTCCGAAAAAAATAACATAGGGCCATTTGATTAATGTCCTGAAAATATAACATAGAGTGCCTATTCGATTGATCTGATCTGCATCCACCGTAGTGGAGGTTCGGAAAGCAACATTGGCTAATGCATCCTGAAAAACATTTTCTTTTAGAATTATGGAAGAGATCATCCACTTTTCTGCCCACATTCCTAAATATCCAATAGCCCAGAATATAGCATTTGTAATGAGATGCAATAAGTTCTTCTTATTATAGGGAACCAATAACAGCCATATACATAAAGGAAGACCAAGAGTTGCCATTGGATAGGTTAAAAAGTCAAAATAGGATGTACATATTCCAATTATTAAAAACAAAATATTAAAATAAAAACTGTTCCTTAATAAGCTATCTGCTTTCCAAAGAATAACGATCATAGCAAAAAATGATAAATAGTAGCAGGCATAGTATTGCATGCACATTCCGACAGATGCCGGGTTCCAAAGAACGAGAAGCAGAGTTAAGGGCATAATGTAATGACGAAACCCTTTGCGATAGAACAGACAGATTAATATGACAGACAATATGGTCTGCATACCCAGATGAAAGATCCTGGAATCAGAAAAATCGAAACACATAAAGAAAGGTTTTATGAATATCAGATATCCATGCCAATAGCGTGGATAAGTCATGATAAAGCGTTCAGAGGTTGTATTGTCATTAATATAAGCCATTAAGGATAATTCAGGAGAGGAACTGTCAGAGTAGATGTATCTGGGTGCTGACATAGAGGCACTTACAGGAGTGTTTGTTGATGGGAAAACCGCTTCTCCAAGCATAATAGCGTCTGTTACATTATCAAGAATAGCAGACTTATATCCTGAAGCATATTCAAAGGTTGCCCCTTCAGTTAAAAAAGTTTGAACACCAGAGGCTACATGCTGAGTGATTTTATCAGTTGGAAGACAATACACTAAAGATAGCAGACTGCTCCCTAATATAGCAGAAGCAATCAATATGAAAAATGTAAATAATATTTTTTTAATGTATGCCTTTATTACCAATCCCATTATTTTCCACTTACTTACGGTCTTTAATATACGCATTTGAATATACTAAACTTTATCGTTACAATTATACGCCTTTGCGAACTATATTGCAACGATAAAGTTTAGTATAATTAACGTATTATTTAAATAATGGGGATAATTATGATCAATGTTTTGGAGAGAATAGTTGAATTAAGAGAAGAACGACACTGGACAGAATATCAGCTTGCTGAAAAATCAGGTCTGACACAATCTACTATTTCCTCGTGGTACCGAAAAAATATGCTTCCTACTATTCCTTCCCTAACCAAAATATGTGATGCTTTTGGGATTTCCATATCGCAGTTTTTTCTGGAAGACAATAATCAGGCCGTGCTTCTGAACGAGCGAGAGCTGGCTCTGTTAAAAGCTGCTTCCAAATTAAATTCTCCACAATATGACTCTTTACTGCATTTTCTCGAAATGATCTGAACGCATAAAAAAACGGCAATGAAACTATCTTCATTGCCGCTTCTACTGTTCCCAGCGGGAATCGAACCCACAACTAGTGCTTAGGAGTTCAAGCCCCCGTTGGAAACCTATATTATTTTGAGTTAAGATAAGTC
>ERZ779888.244-NODE-244-length-70322-cov-15.042139_pt1 | contig 70322 bp, 81 predicted proteins | sample MGYA00511245_ERZ779888 | MGnify/ENA primary metagenome ERZ779888 (study PRJEB29588, sample SAMEA2155255) | human gut metagenome | biome: human gut; feature: human-associated habitat; material: faeces | place: Denmark | collected 2008/2010 ...
CCTTTATTAGTTAAAGTTATAACAACATTTTCAACAGGAATTAAAGATTCATCTTCAATATAGATATTAACATTTTCTGTTAATAATGTTTTTAATTGAGTTTCATTTCTTACAAGAAAACTTATACTATTTGTGTTTTCTATTTCTTTTATAGTTAGTTTTTCTTGATGTATTTTTTCTTTTCTATTTGATTTAGTTCTTTCTTTTATTAATTCATCGGTTAGATATCTTCTTATTTCATTTATATATTTTAAAGGTATGAAGATATCTTTATCAATATCATATTCTATTTCTTTAACTTGGAATGGTGTTTCACCAATCTTAGATAATTTTTCTTTTAAGTCTTGTGTTAAGGTTGGTGTGTTTTTAGATTGTTCTACTTTTGATATAGTTTTTGTTATAGTATTTATTCCATCTGTTATTGTTACTTGTAATGGTTTATTTATTTTTGCTATTACTTTATAGTTTATATCTATCTTTTTTTCTTTGATGTTTTTTAAATCTTTTATTAGTTTATCGTCTTGAGTTTTTAATACTATTCCTTTGTCTTTTAGATTTATTTTATTATCTAAATATATAATTTGATTTTTATTGGCATGATTTATTAACATGTCTTTTTCATTGTATATAAAGTTGGCGATCATTCCTTCGTTGTTACTGAATCTTATTCCATCATTTTGATTTAGTTCTTCTTGTAGTTTTATTTTTATTTTATTTTTTGTTGTCTCTAATACTTTACCTAATACTATTCCTTGATGTTTAGGAGATTTTGTGTTTATAAACTCATTGTTTTTATTATTGTTTAAGTATCCTTTAGTAAATTTTCTATTGTATAGAAGTTCTAATGTTTTTAAATCTGATTCTTCAGGTGTCATGTCTTCATGGTTATAGTATTTTTCTATTTGTTTTTTATATATTTTGGTTACATAGTATGTGTATTCTTCTTTTTTCATTCTTCCTTCGATTTTAAGGGATGCTATGTTGCTATCTAGTATGTCTTTTAGGTTTTCTATTGTGCATAGTTCTTTAGGACTTAGAAGGAATTGTCCATCTGTTTTTATTTTATTGTTTTTTTCATATAGTTCGTATGGTAGTCTACACATACCTGCACATTCGCCACGATTTCCACTTCTTTGTAAGAATTTTGATGAGAAGTAACATTGTCCTGAGTATGATACACATAGTGCTCCATGAATGAATATTTCTTTTTCTAATGGAGTTTTAATGTTATTTATTTCTTGTAGGGATAGTTCTCTTGCTAGTACTACTCTTTTTACGTTTAGGCTTTCTAATAGTTTTACTTGTTCTTCGTTGTGAGTATGAAATTGAGTTGAAGAATGGATTTCAAAGTCTGGGAATAGTTCATTTACTAGTTTTATCATTCCTAAGTCTTGCATTATTAGAGCATCTACATCACTTTCGTATAGATATTTTATGTATTTAATGAAGTCTTTTACTTCTTGTTCATAGATAATTGTGTTTACTGTAACATATAGTTTTACTCCATATAGATGGCAATATTTTACTGCTTGTTTTAGTTCTTCAAGTGTGAAGTTTTGGGCATATTTTCTAGCAGTATATGATGTTGTTGATACATATACCGCATCACATCCGCCATGGACTGCATAGTATAGTGTCTTTTTATTTCCTGCGGGGGAAAGTAGTTCTACTTTTTTCATTTATATCACCTTCTGATTAGTTTGTTTAGTTTCTTCATCATTTAGATATTGTTGTATTGTTAATAAATTGTTATCCATCATTTCTAAGAATTTTATTACTGTTATTTCTGCTTTTAAAACAAGTTGTCCTTCATAGATGTTTGTAAATATAAGTTTTGCATCTTCGATAGTTGGTCCTGGTATTATTTCATAGGTACCGTGCGCTATTGAGTTTCTTATTGAAGAAATTATAGTTTTGTTTTTCATATATAGTTCATCATCTTGATAATAGTTTCGTAATTTTTGTAGTTCTTGTTTTAAGTTTTGTAGTTCTTGTTTTTTTTGATTTAGATAATTGTTTTTATTTGTTATATTGCTATTTATTGCTGTGATTGCTTTTGTGTTTTCCTTTGGTACTTTAGCTAAGTTGTTTTTTATTTCTTCAAGGGATGTTTCTACTCTTGTTAGTTCTTTTTCTAATTGTTTTTCTTTGTCTTTTTTAGGCTTTAGTCTATCTTCTTCGACTTCTAAATGGATGATGTTTAAAGCGTTTAGGTTTAGTTTTGAAAAGTCTAATCCTTGTTCTTCGGGTGTTTTTTTATATAGTTTATCATATGGGACTGAAAAAAGGCTATTAAAGTTACTTATTACTGAGGTTGCTAAGTTGTCATAGTTAAAGTACATTGGGTATTTATAGTTATTTGCTATGTTTCTTTTTAAATCTTCTATGTCAGTACTTCTTGTACTTTTCATAGCTCTTAATATTATTAAGTTTTTAATATTTGCCATTCTTACATCTGTTATGTTATAGTTTTCATCAACTTTTCTTTGGGTTTCTTTTACTATTGCTAGCACTTGACTTTTATAGTCATATTCTGTTTGAGATAGTATTGAGTTTTTAATTAATGGAAGTAGTTCATTTATATCTTTATATTTGTTTAATTTAGTGTATTCTACTTTCATTATGTAGTTTTTATTTTTTAATAGTTGTTTGTAGTATTTTATTAGTTCGAAGTCACATTCTTTATTTTTTATGATTTCTACTATTTCATTGAAAGAGTTTATTTCGTAAGGTGATAATTCTTTACCGTCTTGTCTTTTAAGAGAGAACTCTATGTTTTCACATTGTCTTATTATGTTTGTTACTTCTTCTTCAGTGGTTATTTTTTTTGTTCTATTTTTTTCTAATTTTTTGAATATTATAAAGTTTCTTTTATATTCATTTGTTTTAGTGTCCATAAAGAAGTTATAGCTTGCATTGATTATGAATGTTGTCAGTTTTTCGACACTTATTGACACTTCTTGATTTTCGACATGTAAAATGACTTTACCTGTTTTGTAATCTATTGTAAAGTCTCCATGGCCTAATTTGTTTCTTAGGATTGCTACTAGTGTCGGGGCATCTTTAAATGTATAGTTATCTATCTCATAACCATTATTTGTTTTTGTTGATATGTTTTCTACTGTTTCTTCTAGTCTTTTTTCATATAGTTTTGATTCATATATTAAGTTTCCGGTGTTTTCTACTAATTCTTCTTTTATTGATAGCATAATATTGGCAATAAATCCTACTTGTGCTGATAGTTGATAGTCTTTATTTTCTATGTAGTTTTTTTCATCTACATCGTATAGAGTTTTAAGCATAAATATTGTGTATGCTTTGGTTCCTAGATAGTAGTTTTCAATAAAGTTTATGTCTGTCATTTGTCTCACCTCTTTTATATTTTACCATATATGACAAAAGTTTACAATTATTGACATTTGTGCTTGTCGTTTTATTGTAAACTTTGTATTTTTGTTTTACTTAATCATTTTTTATCACGAATGTTGCGTATAGTGGAACAGATTTTATTTTTGTTGTAGGATTGTATCCAAATTCCTTAGTACTTATTCTTATTGAATAAATTGGTTTGTATTTTTCGTTATATATCTTTAAGCTTTTTGATTGTGTGTTATTATTTGCTTTTACTTCAACTGGAATAACTCCATCTTTTGTATATAGTAAGAAGTCAATTTCTGAAGTGTTATTATTTTTCCAATAATATAGGTCATGTCCATTGCATACTAATTGGTTTGCAACATAGTTTTCTGCGATTATTCCTTTATATAAAGATATATTGTCTGATAGTATGTCTTGTATATTTATTTTTAATATATTATTTAGAATACCTACATCACTTAAATATAGTTTAAATGTTTCTTCGTCTACAAATCCTTCGAGTGGGATTTGAGGTGTTTTTACGCATTTGCATCTTAAGACCATATTTGATGCTTCCAACCAGTCTAGTGGTGTTTGATATTCTCTTGCTCTTGCATCAGATGAAATTGATGAATATTGAAACTTCATAGAATTATTTGAAAGTTGAGATGGTAATGAATTATATAGTCTATTAATTCTTAGTGCTTCTGATTCATTTGAAACATATTTGTTCATATCATTGAAATAAGAAGTTAATATATCTTTTAAAATGCTTTTATCGTATTTTATATAGTCTTTATTAACCTCTTGCATATTTTTTATGCTTTCAGGCATTCCTCCGGTTACTAGATATATTCTGTATAGTTCTAATGCTTTTTGATGGACTGGTTCAGATATTTGTTTATTGTTTTTATAGCAATCTTCAATGCAGTTTATTAATAGTTCTTGGTTCATTGCTATTAAGAATTCTTCAAAATCCATTGGATATAATGTAAGCATTTTTATTTTTCCTACTGGAAATGAGTTTTTTGATCTTTTAAGTTTTACTCCTAATAGCGAACCAGCGCATATTATTCTGATGTTATTATGCTTTTCACAAAAGTATTTTAATTCTGAAATTAATTGTTCTGATTCTTGTATTTCATCAATAAATAGAATTGTATTTTCTTTATCAATATCAAAATCTAATAATAGTTTTAACCTATTATATTTTTCATCTGATGTTAAGTCAGTATTATATAGTTCGATAATATTTTTTTGTTCAAGTAAGTTTACATATATGTAGTTTAAAAACTCATTTTTGCAGAATTCATTTATTATGTATGTTTTTCCTGATTGTCTTACTCCTAACACCATTAATGGTTTTTTATTAATTTCATTGTTTTTCCAATTAAGTAATTCATTATAAATTTTTCTTTTCATCGTATCACCGCCATATTAATAATAGCATATTTTTATTTATTTTTCAACAATTTACACGTTTTTCATAGGACTTTTTGTTCTTTTTTACACGTTTTTCATAGGACTTTTTGCTCTTTTTTACACGTTTTTCATAGAACTTTTAATTTTTTTGATATTTTTTAATGATTCTTAGAGTGTTTATTATAGTTAATAATGTTACTCCAGTGTCTGCGAATACGGCGAACCACATGTTTGCTAATCCAAATATGCTTAGTAATAGTATTGATAATTTTACTGTGATTGCAAATATTAAGTTTTGTTTTATTATGTGTTTTGTGTATTTTGATATATTTATTGCTAATGGTATTTTTTCTAAATCATCTTTCATAATGACTATATCGCTTGCTTCGATTGCTGAGTCTGTTCCAATATTACCCATTGATATACCAATGTCTGAACGTTTTAGTACTGGAGCATCGTTTATACCATCTCCGACGAATATAGTTATTTCTTGGTTTTTGGCTACTTTTTCATAGTTTTCAAACTTATCTGTTGGAAGCATTTCATATTTTATTTCATCTATATCTAGTTTTTTGCCTATTTCTAGTGCTATTTGTTTTTTGTCTCCGGTAAACATGTATGTTTTTATATTTAGTTTTTTTAAATCCTCTATTGTTTTTTTTGCTCCTTGTTTTATTCCATCGTTTATTGTAATTGATGCGATGTGTTTGTTATCTATATTTAAATGAAGTGTTGTTTCTTCTTCACAGTTGCATAGTTTTTTATTTCCTATTGCTATTTTTTTATTATTTAGTTCAAATGTAATACCTTTTCCTTCGATTTCTTGAAAGTTTTTTATGTCTTTATTATTTATTTTGTCTTTTTTTAGTTTTGTTATAGAGGTTGCAATTGGATGGTTTGATAGGGATTCTCCTTTTACTAGAATGTCTATTATTTGTTCTTTTGTATAGTTTTTATCTAATACTTTTATTTCTGTTACTTCGAATGTTGCGTTTGTTAGTGTTCCTGTTTTATCAAATATAATATTTTTGGTGTTTGATAGATTATCTAAGTAATTGCTTCCTTTTACTAAGATACCATTTTTACTTGATACTCCGATTCCTGTAAAGTATGATAGTGGTACTGATATTGCAATAGCACATGGGCATGATATTACTAAAAATGTTAGTCCACGATAGATTGATTCTTGGAATGGTATTTGAAATAATGGTAATAGGAATACTACTAGTAATGCTAAGATTATTACTGTTGGTGTGTATATTTTGCTTATTTTTGATATTGTTGTTTCTGTTTTAGTTTTTTTATCGGTTGCGCTTTCTAATAGTTCTAGTATTTTTGCTACGGTTGAGTCTTCGAATGTTTTTTGGGCTTTTATTTCTATTATTTTTCCTTGGTTAATGCTTCCTGATAGAACTTGGTCTTGTTCTTTTATTTCTACTAGTTCTGATTCTCCGGTTAGTGCCGATGTGTCTAGTAATGTTGTTCCTTTGATTACTATAGAGTCTACTGGTATTTTTTCTCCTTTTTTGACCACTAGTAAATCGTTTATTTTTATTTGTTCTACTGGAATGCTTATTATTTGGTTGTTTTCTTTTTTATTAGCAATGGGTTGTTTTATATCGATTAGGTCTTTGATTGATTTTCTTGAGTTATTTATTGCTTTTTCTTCAAGTAGTTTTCCTATTGTATATAATGTTATTACCATTGCTCCTTCGTTTACTTCGCCGATTAAAAGTGCTCCGAGTGAAGAGATTGTAATTAGTGCATTTTCATTTATTGTTTTACTTTTTATTAGTAGTTTTATTGCATTTATAGTTGTTCTATAAAGTAATAAAGTATAAGATATTAGGTACATTGTTATTTTTAAGTATTTTGGTATTTGTAGGAAGTATCCTAGCAAGAGGATTATAATAGCTATTATTAATACTTTTAGATGGTATTGTTTTTTTATTTTTATTTCTTCTTCGGATATAAATGCATCTGGTTCAATCTTTTTTATTATGTCGTTTAATTCTTTTATCGTGTATTCTTTTTCTGATGTGTATGATATTTTTTTAGTGTTAAAGTTTACTATGGCGTTTTTAAAGTCTTTATTTTTATTTAGTTGTTCTTCGATTTCTCTGGCACAATTTGCACAGTCTAAATTATTTATATTGTATTTGTATTTTTTCATTTTTCCTCCTTATGTTTTATATGTGCTAATGTTAGCTCAAATATTTCTTTTACATGATCATCATCTAAAGTATAGTATACTTCTTTTCCTTGTTTTCTATATTTTACTAGGTTATTTTTTCTTAATATGTTCAGCTGATGTGATATAGCAGATTTTGTCATTTCTAGTGTGTTTGCTATGTCACATACACACATTTCATTATTATCTAGTGCACATATTATTTTTACTCTTGTTGGATCTTTTAATACACTAAAGAATGTAGTCATATTTTTTAGTGTTTTTTCTTTTAACATTTTTTCTTTAGTATCTTTTACTACTTGTTGATGGATAATGTTACAATCACATGTATATTCTTTTTTCATATATTACCTCTTTTATAGTTGAATAGTTGTTCAACTGTTATTTTTAAGAAAAAGAACTATTTCAAATAATAATGTCTAATTGGTTTTAGTTCTTCATCTAGTTCATAGCATATTGGTTCACCGGTTGGGATTTCTAGTTTCATAATGTCGTCATCGCTTATGTTGTCTAAGTATTTTATTAAGGCTCTTAGGGAGTTGCCGTGTGCTACTATTAGGATTTTTTTGTTTTCTTTTAGTTTTGTTATTATTTCATTTTCATAATAGTTTGATACTCTTAACATTGTGTCATATAAGCTTTCTGATGTTGGTAGTTCTTCTTTTATGTTTTTATATTTTGGATCATTTCCTGGGTATGTTTTATCTTTTTTAGAAAGTTCGGGTGGTTTTTCATATAGACTGCGTCTCCATAAGTTTACCTGTTCTTCTCCAAACTTTTTTTTCATTTCATCTTTATTTAGTCCTTGTAATGCTCCATAGTGTCTTTCATTTAGTTTATATGTTTTTATAACTGGTATATTTTTTTGATTTATTTCTTTTAGAATGTATTCTAGAGTTTTTTCTGCTCTTTTTAGTTCTGATGTGTATGCTATATCAAATGTTAAGTTATTATTTTTAATTATTTTACCTGCTTTTTTTGCTTCTTGTATGCCTTGTAGTGTTAGTCCTACATCAAGCCATCCTGTAAAAAGATTTTTTTTGTTATATGTACTTTGACCATGTCTTACTAGTATTAGTTTTATCATTTCATCACCTTTTACAACATAAATTATACATATTTTTTATTATGCAGTCAATATTATGGACAAGATATTGTTATTGTATTATAATTTATATGGTGATTTAATGAAAAGTAGTAGAAAAGATTTAAGATTAGGTATTTTCCTTATTGTTTTTATACTTGGTTTGCAAGCTTTTTTATATTTTGTTACTAAGAGTTTTAATAGTTCTTTTCATCTTATTGGTAGTTCTTTGGATGATAAGATTCCTTTTGTTAAGTATTTTATATATGTTTATCATTCTTGGTATCCTTTTTTGATTTGTTTTTGGTTTTTTCTTTTTTATTTTGATAGAGATAAATGTATTAATTTCATGGTTTCTGGTCTTTTATCTATAATTATTGGTAATTTGATTTTTTTATTTTATCCAACGACTGTTTTAAGGCCTGATATTGTTGTTAATGATTTTACTAGTTTAATTGTTAGTCTTACTTATAGGGCTGATGTTCCTGTTAACTGCATGCCTTCGATGCATTGTATATTTTGTTTTATACCTATTTTTTGCTTGATTGATAGTAAAATAAAAAATAGGTATAAGGTGCCTATTTGCATATATTTTGTACTTATTATTTTATCTACTTTGTTTGTTAAACAACATGTTATTATTGATGTTATTTGTGCATTTATTATAACTAGTTGTTGTTATTTGATTTCAAAGTTAAAGTTTTTTAGCATGTTTAGGTCTTATCTTTATTAATTATTTTTTAGTACCTATTTTTTCTCCGTATTTTACTATTGTTTCAATGTGATTTATGGAGTTTTCTTTTATATCTTGATCTATTTTTATTTTGTCTTTTTTAAATATTAGGATAATTGTTGAACCATTGAATTCAAAGTATCCTTTTTCTTCGCCTTTTTTAAACTTGTATTCTTCATGGTGATTTTTAATTTTTCCAACGATTAAGGCTCCGACTTCTACTTGGATTACTTTTCCAAAGTTTTCAGTGTTTAATATTGTGTATTCTCTAGTATTTTTTTTATATACATTGTACTTTTTTAGGGCAATGTTTTGTACGGTGTGAAAGACTCCTTGTACATGGGTGTTTTTTGTTTTTGTTCCATTGTCAATGTAGCAATATCTATGGTAATCACTTGGTTCTAGTCTAAATATTAAGATTTTTCCATTTTTATATTTTTCTGATATTTTGTTACCATTTAATAGTTCATTTATGCTATAGTATGAGTTTTTTATTTTAAACATGCTACTTTCTTTTATATCATATACTGTTAGTTTGGAGTCTGCGGGTGATATTAAATTGTTTTTATTTTTATCGATTTCTAAGTATTTATCTTTTTTCTTTCTTGTGAAGAAGTCATTGTATGATGTGAATTTTTGTTTTTCATATTCTTGTTTTTTTATGTTGTATTTTTTTATTAGGTTTATTGTTATGATGTTTGATATTTTACTATTCATAATGGTTCCGCTTAATTTGGTAAACCATGGTTTTATTATTATTTTTAGTGTTTTATTACCTAGTTTAGTGTTGTATAGAAATCTTAATGATAAGTTGTCTTTTTTGTTTATTATTTCGTTTGTTTTTCTATTTTTTATTTGCATAGTTATCACTTCTTTTCTTTTATACTTTATCATGAAATGGTGCTTTTTGCAAATTAGATATGTCAATCGTTTAAAAATAATAATTAAATTAAGATAGAAGAATTGATTTGATTATGAATTTAATTTGAAAGATTTGTAACATTGGAAGCTCCAAGAGACATAAATTATAACAACATATAGTTTATTATGTGACTTAAAAGAGTATGTTAATATATCACATTTCATATAACTAAAAAAAGAGTACTTTGCAAAATTACTAAACTTAGAAAATGAAAATTCTTTACATGATTGTCATTCTGTTTTTTTCACCAATAGATTCAGAAAAGCTTGTGGAACTACTTATGAAACGAATAAAGAAAATAGTAAGGAAGAAAAACAGAAAAGAATATAAATATGGATAAAAAAACTATAAAAGTACCATTGTAAAGAAATCGATTAGATATATTCTAGGTTTTCAAAATATTAAAAATGGTATTTGAAATGATTTTAAATATTAGATACGATCAGTTTTTTGAGCGATTGACATACTTAAATTGACAGATGTTTATAAGAATATTATAATAGAAATGGTTTTGTATAAATAACACAGTTTTAATTATTATTCTGTTTGAAATATATTATAAAGTGAAAGGAAATGATTAAAAATATGGAAAAAATTGATTTATATACTAAGGATAAAGTCAAACTTAACAAAGTATTTATTAGACATCAAGACATACTTTTTGATAATGAATACTATTTATTGGAACAAGCTTGGATAATAAATGATAACAAAGAGATTTTGCTTACTAGGAGAAGTTTTAATAAATCATATGGTGGATTATGGGAAGCAACTGCTGGTCATGTCAAAGCTGGTGAAACTGATATAGAAGGAATACAGCGAGAAATATATGAAGAACTTGGTTTAAATATTAAAAAAAGTGATTTTAACTTTGTAAAATCACTTATTAAAAGGCAAGCTATACTTGACATATGGATCATTAGAAGCAATATTAAAATAGAAGATTTAAATCTTAAAAACGATGAAGTAATAGATGCAAAGTTTGTATCTTTTGATGAGTTTAAAAAAATGTTGGATAATAATGAGGTTGTAGATAATTTATCTTACTTTATTGATGTGTATAATAATTTATGAATTATTAATTATCTTGTTTATTATATCAGATGTATGAAAATCATTTCCTTGTACTGGAATGATTTTTATTTTCATTTATAATAGGTCTATTTTTGCCTTTTGCTTTGACATCTTTATCACTTTTTATTACTACTATCAAGATATCAGAATGTTGTTTTATATATTTTAAAAACATTAAGTGTGAATAATGAAATAAATCAAATGAACCAGTACAAATTGATATTTTTTTATCCTTATGCTTTTTTCGTATATCATTTAATTTATCATATGTGGTTATCATATAATACCTCTAAAAATTATTAGTAGCAATACAATATGTTGCATATTCTACTGATCTATTTCCATATAAATGTAATGGTGATTCAACTCTATTTATATTGCTAGCTATAATATTATTAAAAATTTCAAACAATCTATTTTCACTTTACAATTGTTTAGTTCATTTTTTAATACTCTAACATTAAATTCAAATATTTTAAATAAGATTTGTAATAATGTACAACCATCTTTTAAGTTAATCTTATTATTTTTATAAATCATATCATGAAGGCCAGCCCACGCATGATGCATTTCGTATGTCTTTAATTGTATTTCCATAGGAATGTCAAAATACAAATCATTAGTTTTTATTTTAAAGTACATGTGTATTGCTCTATATTCAAACCCAACAAGTGGTTCATTTATTTAATCAATAACTATAAACGGCTTATAGTTTTCTAATAAATAATCCTTTATTTTATATAAATCATTAGCATTATTTGTAATTACTCTTAAAGCTAACAAATCCACAACTATGTCTACACATTCAAAAGAACGAACTGTACTAGGATTGGTCATTCCTATAGTTTTGTATGACCTCATTGATACATGTGCCTTTTTTTTGTTGATTCTAAAACTTTCTATAGCTGTTTTTTTTGATTTTATTCTTGATTCAACTGAATAAGCTCCTAATTTTATACATACGTTTCTTATATTATTTACTATTTCTTCTAATTCACTATCATCGTTAATAATATCAATTCTCTTCTATCTTAATTTAATTATTATCTTTAGGCAATTGCTATGCAAATTAAAAGAATTAGTTTGTTACTAATTCAGTTTGAAGTTTTCTACTTCAGGTATGTCTTTTCCATATTGTCTTATGTATCTATGGTGTTTTTCTAACATTTGATTGCAATAGTCTTCGATGTTTTCTTTGTTTTTAATGTTTGCATATTTTAAAGCGTCTAGTATTAGGTGGTATCTATCTATTTTATTTTGTACTCTCATGTCAAATGGTGTAGTTATTGTTCCTTCTTCTAGATAGCCGTGAACGTGTAAGTTTTGATTTGTTCTTTTGTATGTTAGTTGATGGATTAGGTTTGGATAGCCGTGGAATGCGAATATTATTGGTTTTGTTTTAGTAAATAGTTTATCGTATTCTTTGTTGGTCATTCCATGTGGATGTTGTTCTTTTGTTTCTAATCTCATTAAATCTATTATGTTTATTACTCTTATTTTTGTTTCAGGAGATAGTTCTTTTAATATTTTAGTAGCAGCGATTACTTCGAGTGTTGGAGTGTCTCCGCAGCAGGCAAATATTATTTTTGGTGATGGGGTTTTATCGCTTATGAATTCTAGTTCTCCGATTCCTTGTTCGCAGTGTTTTATTGCTTCGTTCATTGTTAAGTATTGTGGTCTTGGGTGTTTTGATGCAACGATAACGTTTATATAGTTTTTTGTTTTTATACAGTGATCAAAGGTTGATATTAGTGTGTTAGCATCGAATGGTAGATACATTCTTACTATATCGCTTTTTTTTGTTACTAAGTGGTTTAGGAAGCCTGGATCTTGATGGGTGTATCCGTTGTGATCTTGTTGCCAGATGTGTGATGTTAGGATATAGTTTAAGGATGCAATTGGTTGTCTCCATGGTATTTCTTTGGTTACTTTTAACCATTTAGCATGTTGACTTGCCATGGAGTCTACGATTCTTATGAATGCTTCGTATGAGTGAATAAAGCCGTGTCTTCCTGTTAGAAGGTAGCCTTCGAGCATCCCTTGGCATACGTGTTCTGATAGTAAAGCATCCATTACTCTTCCTTGTTTTGATAGGAATTCATCATATTTTTTTATATCATTATTCCACATTCTTTTTACTTCATCAAATATATGGTTTAATCTATTTGATAGGGCTTCGTCTGGTCCAAAGCATCTGAAGTTTTTATTTTCTTTATTTAGTGCAAATACATCTCTTATGTATTTAGATAATTCCATCATATCTTGTTTTTCTATTTTACCTGGTTGTGTTATTTTTACTTCATAGTTTTTAATGCTTGGAGTGTTTAGTTCTTTTAGGAGTAATCCTCCGTTTGTGATAGGGTTCGCACTCATTCTTTGTTCATTTTTTGGGGGAAGTTGTCTTAATGGGTCCACTAGTGTTCCATTTTCATCGAATAGTTTTTCTGGATGGTATGATTTTAACCATTTTTCTAGTAGTTTTATATCGTTTTCATTTGTTATATTTATTGGAACTTGGTGTGCTCTGAATGTTCCTTCGATTCTTTTTAGGTTTACTTCTTTTGGTCCAGTCCAACCTTTTGGGCTTTTCATTATTATGATTGGGAATGGTATTTTTTGACCTTGTTTTAGTTTTTGTATATCTTTTAATGCCCATTCTAGAGAGTTTGCCATAAGGTTATGCATGTCTCTTAGATTTTTTGCTTCGACTATGTATGCTTTATAGTTACAACCGTTGAAATAGTCTTTTATTTGTTTATTTGTCATTCTACCAAATATTGTGGGATTTGATATTTTATAACCATTTACATGTAATATTGGTAGTACTATTCCGTCTGTTTTAGGATTTATAAATTTATTTATATGAAATGATGCTTGGAGGGGTCCTGTTTCTGCTTCGCCATCTCCGATTACACAAGCTGCGATTAGGTCTTTATTGTCTAGTATTGCTCCATAGGCATGGGCAAGTGAGTATCCTAGTTCTCCTCCTTCGTTGATTGAGCCTGGTGTTTCTGGAGCAACATGGGAAGAGACTCCTCCAGGAAAGGAAAATTGTTTGCATAGTTTTTTTAGTCCTTCTTCGTCTTGGGTTATATTGGGATATACTTCGCTATATGTTCCTTCAAGATAGGCGTTTGCTATCATTGCTTGTCCACCATGTCCTGGCCCTGATATATATATCATGTTAAGGTTGTGTTCTTTTATTAGTCTATTTAAGTGTACATAGATGAAGTTTTGACCTGGTGCTGTTCCCCAGTGTCCCACGACTTTTGGTTTTATGTCTTCTTTTTTTAATGGCCTTTTTAATAGTACGTTATCCATTAAGTATAGTTGTGCTACTGAAAGGTAGTTTGTAGCCATAAAGTAATAGTTCATTTTTATTAATAAATCTTCTTTTAGTACTTTTCTCAATTTTTTCACCTCTTTTATTCTATGTTGATTATACCACATTTTACTTAAATTAAAAAGAAGATTATTAGTCTCCTTTGTCATTTTGTATTTCTTTGATGTTTTTTCTTACTTGTTTTATTTTTTTGTTTGATTTTATGTGGTCTCCGATTATTTCAGATACTTCGGTTATTGTAACGAATGCGGTTTCATCCTTACTGTTTACTATTGTTCTTAGTTGGGAGATTTCCATTCTTGTTAGTACACAGTATAGTATGTCTTTTTTCCCGCTTACTAGACCATTTCCTTCGATTAGGGTTGCGGTTCTACCAAGTTTATTATATATTTCTTTTGCTATTTGTGATCCTTGTTCTGTTATTATCATTGCCGCTTTTGCTTGTTCTAATCCTTCGCTTACTAAGTCTATTATTTTAAATGTTATGAAATACATTAAAAGTGAGTATAATGCTTTGTCTAGTCCAAATAGTACTCCCGCGGTTAGATAGATGAATATATTAAATAACATTATTATTTGTCCTGTTGAGAAGGATGTGTTTTTATTTATTATTATAGCAACTGATTCTGTTCCATCAAGGCATCCACCACTTCTTATTACTAGTCCTACTCCGATTCCTAGGATTATTCCTCCATATATTGTTGCAAGTAAGATATCATCTGTTAATTCATTTACGTTTGAAAACATGGTTAGAAAGCATGAGAATATTAACATTGCATAGACTGCTTTTATTAGGAATTTTTTTCCTAAGTTTTTGTATCCAATTAATAAGAATGGAATGTTTAGTATTATTGTAAATATACTTAGTGGAAGGCTGGTTATTTTGCTTACTATCATTGAGATTCCTATTACTCCCCCATCTAGTATCATGTTGGGTGATAGAAATGTTTGAATTGAGAATGCTGAAAGCATTGCCCCGGTTGTTATTCCTATGAATGATATTAAATGGATTAGTATTTCGTTTTGGTTTTTCATTTTTCCTCCTTTAACTCTACTAGTTCATCTTTTAATATAGAGTATAGATATAGTTGTACTTTTTTATCTGATATTTGGTTTATGTATTTTTTATATGTTTGTAGTTGATTTAAATAGGCATCGTCTTTAGTATTTTGTAGTTTATAGTCTATTATTTTTATTTTGTCTTTATACTCTAATATTAAGTCTATTATACCATGATATTCATTTGTTTCATCACTAAATATAAATTCATGCTCTTTATATATTTTGGCATCTTTTATATCTAGTTTGTCTATTAGTTTTTTTATGTTTTTATTTTGTGTTTCTTTATGGAAATCGGTTATTTCAAATAGTTCATGCATTTTAGTACCATATTCCATGTTTGATACTTCTTCTTTTGTTAGTATTTTTTTGATATTTTTTGATGCTTTTTGTTCTTCAAGAGAGGTATTTTCTATATTTAGTTTTATTTCTTTTATTTTTATATTAGTATTTTCTTTTAGTTGTTTGTTTTCTTTTTTTATTTGGTAGTCTTTTGATAATGGTACTTGTTCTAAATCAATATTTTTTATATATTTTATTAGGTTTTGTTTTATTGAGTTTATTATATCTTGAAATGATTTATATTTTTTTCTTATGTTTTGATCAAGTAGTGTATTTTGATATGATTCTTGTTCTTCTTTTAGGCTTGTTACTATTATCATTTTTTCTTTTGCTCTTGTTACATCTACATATAAGAGTCTAATTCTTTCTGATATGTCTTCTTGATTGTATTTATCAATTACTAAGTCTTTTAATATTGTTTCTGTTATTCCTTCGTCGAAGTATGGTGTTATTATTCCATATTCATTATCATAGATAAATCTTTCTTTTATGTCTTGTTTGTTGAATGGTTTGTGTAGTCCTGAGAAGTAGCATATTGAAAATTCTAATCCTTTAGATTTATGAATATTCATTAGTTTGACGCTTTTGGTATCTTCGATTGGTAATTGATATTTTATAGCTTCTTTTGATTCGATTACTTGGTTTAAATATTCAATGAAATTGTTTAGTGTATAACCAAGATTTGATAGATTGTTTGCCATTTCTTTTGTTTTTTCTATTCTTATTATGGAGTCGTTTATGTTACCTATCTTTATTATTTTTTCATAGAAATTAAACTCTTTTAGTATTTGGTTTATTACATTTTCTATGTTTTTGTTTTCTACATCTTTTGCTATTTCTTTGCATATATTATATATTTTAGTTTCTTTTATTTTGTCTTGTTTTAATGTTTCAAAGATATCATTATCAGGTTGTTGTTCAAGGAAGCTTCTGGCGATGCTTGTGTAGCAATATTTTGCTTCTTTGTCTAGTTTATTTTCTTTTATTTTTGTAATTAATGTGATAATGTTTTTTAGAACTAGAATGTCTTGTTTTGATGTCATTTCTTCATCTTGCATTACTAGTAGTGGTATTTGCATGTATTCAAAGATTTTTTTGTAGGTTTGAAAAGCTGTTCCACGATCCATAATTATACAGAAGTCTTCATATGATGCGTCTTGTAATTGGTTTCCTTTTAGGACTTGGTATTTATTTTTAATTTTATCTTTTATATCTTGTGCGATTATAAATGCTTCGATTTCTTCTTTTGTATAGTCTTTATTTTCTTCGTAGTTATATATTTCTAAATCATAGTTTTGATTTTCTTTGTTTTCTTCATAGGTATTGTTTCCAAAGACCATTTGATGTGTTTGTTCATAGTCTGCTCCCCCGATTTCTTTGTCCATGATCAGATTGAATATTTCATTTATATTGTTTAATACTTCTTTTCTTGATCTAAAGTTTTTTACTAAGTCTATTTTATAACCATTTATGTTGTTTTTATAGTCTTCGTATTTTTGCTTAAAGATATCTGGGTTAGCGTTTCTAAATCTATATATTGATTGTTTTATGTCTCCGACCATGTATATGTTATTATTTTCTATTAGTTTTAGAAATGTTTCTTGAAGATCGCTTGTATCTTGGTATTCATCTACCATTATTTCATTGTATGTGTATTTTAGTTCTTCTTTTATATTTGGGTTTTCTTTTACTACTTTTATGGCCATTTTTGCTATATCGTCAAATTCATAAGCACTGTTTTCTTCTTTGTATTTTGTTATTTGCTTGTCTAGTTCTTTTATTATATCAATTAATATTTCTACGTGATCTTTTGTTTTTATAATTCCTTGTTTTAATTCTTCTTGATCTTTATATTTTAGTTTATTTTTTAACTGTTTTATTTTTTCTGATAATTGTTTTTTTAGTTCTTTTGCTTCTTCAGGTGTGTCTTTAGGAAGAATTGGAAGTCTTGGAATGTCGTTTACTTTTAAAAGATCATTGTAGTTTTTTGGATTAAATATTTTACTTAGGATGTCTGCACATTTTTCATAGTAGTTTGCGTCAAGGTATTGTTCAAGTTCATAGAAGGTGTTTTCTATTTCTTGTTCTACTTCAATTAGGTTGTCTGTATATTTTTTTATATTTTCATTTATAGTTTTTTCATTGTAATAGTTTTCTATATAAGTATTTAGATATTCTTCTTTATCATATTTTTTATCTAGTGATGATGTTATTTTTAGTATTGCATTTGTTATTTCATCATCGTTTTTTATACAAAAACTATCTATGAGATTTAGGAATTTTTCCTGTTTTTGTTTGTATAGATTTTCTAAGATGTCGTTTAGTATTTGTTTTTTCTTTATGTTTATAATAATACTATCTGTAGGTTTTATGTTTTTAGAAATATTTAGTAAATAATTATATTTTTTTACTACTGATAAAGCGTAACTATCAAATGTTGTGATGTATGATTGTTCAAGGTAGTCTAATTGGTCTTTTAGTGATGGATCTTTTTTTATTTTTTTTCTTATTCTGTCTTTCATTTCTGCGGCAGCGGCATTGGTGAATGTTAGAATAAGGAGTTCGTTTATGTTTACTTTTTGTTTTAGTTTTCTTATTACTCTTTCTGATAGTACTGCGGTTTTACCTGATCCAGCACCAGCGGATACTATGATGTTTTTTCCGTCTTCATTTATTGCTTGTTCTTGTTCAAGAGTCCAGTTCATTTTCTTCCTCCTTTTCTATTTTGATGTAAATATTATTTTTAGGTGTTTTAAAGCATAGGTCTTTATATTTACAATATTCACATGATTTATTTATTCCATTTATTATTTTTGGATTTATTTCAAAGTTTGTCTCTTCAATTTGGTTTATTGTTTTATCTATTATTTGATCTGTTTTTGTAATTAGTTCTTTAATTTGATCGTTTGTTATTGTTTTTGATCTAGAATCAAAGTTACCTGTTTTAGCTATTTTTAGTCCTTTGATTAATTTACTGTTTTCATAAGTATTATCAAATTTTTCTATTATATTTTTATCTTCATTACTGTATCCATTTAGTTTTAAGTTATCTAGTCTTTGTTCTTCGTATGTTTTGTTATTTTTTCTTATTATTTCTTTATGGAGTACTTGTTGAAGATAGAATCCTGCGAATGTTGGGTTTTTTATTTTTTCTAAGTTGTTTGCTAGATATAGGTAAACTGGTAATTGCATAGATAGACCATAGTCTATTAAATCTAGTTTTATGTCTGTGTTTCCTGTTTTATAATCTATTATTGCTACTTCGTTTTCTTCATTGTATAGGATTTTATCAATGATGCCTTTGAATGTGACTTTTAGGTTTTTATTTTTTTCTATTGTTACTTCTTGCTCTGTTAGTATGTTATTTAGACTTTGGTATTTAGTTTGTTCTTTTATAGTTTTTAGTGCAAAGTCTATTTCTTGTTTTATTTTTTCTATAAAGTGTTGTTCTTTGCTTGTGAATTCATAATTGTTTTCTTTTATATAGTTATCAACAGTTTTGTTAATATCTATTTCTTCTTTTAAGCCTTTTTCTAAGCAATAATGGAATATGCTTCCGAATTTTGCTGATATGTTTTTTTCATATGGATCTAGTTTTAAGATATTTGCTATGTAGTATGCGAATGCACATTTATTGTATGTATCCATCTTTGTGTATGATAGATTTAGTTTACCTTCGAGAAAGTCATACATTTCTTTTTTATTTATACCTGTATAGTTATTATCGTATTTTTGATATGGTATTTCATAGTTATTATTTAATATTTTTAATTCTTCATCTACTGTGTTGTATTTTGTGTAGTTATCTAATTTTTTTGCTAGTTTTAGTTTATTATTTATAGTGGAATAACTTATTTTTATGTCTTTATTTGGTTTTTGTGTTTTGATATTTAGTTCTTCTTTTAGTGCTGATGGGTAGCACTCTTGTTTACCATCTTGTGTTTTGTATGTAATTGTTAGATTTTTTATATTTTGAATATTTTTGATAGTACTTTGTTTTATCATTTTATTTAGTTCTAATGTAGTATTTAGATTTAGTTCTTCTTTTAGATTGTCTGTTAAAAAGTCTTCGTCTTTTTTTAGATTTGGAATGCTTTTTTGATTAAAGTTTAGCATAAAAACATAGTTAGTGTCTTCGATTTGGTTGTTGTAGTTTATGACTTCTATTTGGTTTTTTAGTTTTGGTTGTTTTGTATAAGTAGTTTTTAAGTCATGAATTATTAAATCTTTTACTCTTGTGAAATTGTTTATTTTTATGTATTTGTTTAGTATATTTATTATTTTATTGATAGTATCTTTATCTTTGTATTTCTTATTTAATAAATCTATTGTTTTTTCTATGTCTTCTTGGTAGTTTTTTATAAATGTTTGTCCTATTTCAGTTTCATAAATTGATGTTTTTGTAAGTGGTTCTAGTGGCAGATTGTATAGTTCAAATGTCATTTCTAGTTTTTTTAGATATGAATCGTCAAGATTAGTTAGTTTTATATTATTTACTTTGATGTTATTTTCAATTAGTTTTGATATTTCGTCTGCTACAAATTCTATTTCTTCGTCAATTGTATTTAGTTCATATATTTTTGGTTGATAGTTTTTGTAATTTTTGTCTATTATTTTGATGTTTGATATTTTTTTTAAATCATTTATTATCTTTTTATCGAATGATGTTAAATAGTCATAATGGTAGAAGATTATATCTTTTTTTTTGATTAGATTTTGGAAATTATTGTCTTTAAGTAAGAGTTTTTGTTCTTCCAACTCATTTTTTAGAACTTGTAAGTGTTTTAATTTATCATTTTTATAGGTTTTGTCTTCAACGTAGATTAAATTGTCTAAATACATTGTTGCTACTTCATATTTGTAATTATACTTTTCTATTAAGTATAGTATGGCATTTAAGTCATATGAAAAGTATAGTTTTTTAATTAGTTCTTTTTTTGTTAATATTTTTATATTTAAGAGTTTTTGTTCTTTTGTTAATTGTTTTAGTATTTGTTTTTTAGTTTCTTTTTCACAAATTATTATTGTTTCGTTTTGTATGTTGTCTAGATTTATCATATTTAGTACCTCCCTTATAATTATAGCACAGTTTTTAAAAAGAAAAAAAGTTCGTTTGAACTTATTTAGTTTTTATTCTTTGTAGGACTTCTTTTAATTCTTCTTTGTAGTATACTGCTCTGGGATTTTGGGTATTATTGCTTTCTAATAGTTGTATTATTTCTTTTGGTGATGCTTGAATTAGTTTGAAGTTTTGCTTTTTTTCACTTTCTGAAAGGGTTATTTTATCATTTTCTATTTCTACTTTCTTTTTTGATATAAAGTAATATGTTATTAAAAGATTATTCTTTATTTTGTTGTCTCTTGTGGGATAGTTTTTTTGATAGTGTTCAATTATGATGAAGTCATCAAGATCATTTTCACTTAGAATTACTCCGATTTCTTCTTGTGCCTCTCTTAAGGCTGCTTCTTTTACTGTTTCTTGATTTTCTACTTTTCCACCGATTAATAAATAGCATCCATTGTAATTACATAGTATTAATTCATTTTTATTATTTAGTATGATAATACGACTTTTTATTTTTGTTTTTTCTATGTCTTCTTTAGTTAGTCTTTCTTTATTTATTATTAGTTTTTCCATCTTTACCTCTTCCTAATGATATTGTATCATAAGATTTTAAAAAAAAGAACAATTTTGTTATTGTTCTATGTTATCTATTGCTTTTGCTACGGCGATTTTTCCGTATTCGTATGTTAATCCTCCTTGTTGATAGGCTATGTATGGTTCTCTTATTGGGGCATCACATGATATTTCGATTGATGATCCTTGGACGAATGAACCTGATGCCATTATTATTTGATCATCGTATCCTGGCATATCCCATGGTGTTGGAATAGCGTTTGAGTCTATTGCTGATCCCATTTGAATACCTTGAGTGTATTTTATTACTTTTTGGCTGTTTCTAAATATTATATTTTGAACAATGTCTGCTCGTTGTTCATTGTATTTTGGTTCTGTTTCGTATCCTAGATTTTCTAATGATTTTGATGTTAGTATTGCTGTTTTGATACTGTTTTTTACTACATTTGGAGCCATGTATAATCCTTGTAGTATTGCTTTGTTTGAGTTTTGTGTTGGTCCAACTTCTTTTGCTTGTCCTGGAACGTTTAATCTTTCTGCGACTAGTTCTATTAGGTCTTTTCTTCCTGTTACATAAGCTCCATTTGTAGTTATTCCTGCCCCTAGGTTTTTGATTAGTGAGCCTACGGTTATGTCTGCTCCAAGTTCAATTGGTTCTTTTTTGTTAACGAATTCGCAGTAACAGTTATCTACCATGATGATAACATTTTGATCTACTTCTCTTATTGCTTTTATTACTTTTTCTAATTTATCTAGTGTAATACTTTTTCTAGTTGAGTATCCTTTTGATCTTTGTATTTCTACTACTTTTATTTTTTTGTTTTTTAATGTTTCTTTTATTAGTTCATAGTTAAAATCATTATCTATTAGATCAATTTGTTCATAGTTTATATTATATGATTTAAGACTGCTTTTGTTTTCTTTTATTCCTATTACTTCGTGTAATGTGTCATATGGTAGGCCTGTTATTGATAGTAGAGTATCATTTGGTCTTAGTAGTGCAAATAGTGTTGTTGATAGTGCATGTGTTCCTGAAATGAATTGGTTTCTTACTAGGGAGTCTTCTGATTTAAATATTTCACTGTATACTTGTTCTATTTTGTCTCTTCCTAAGTCATTATAACCGTATCCTGTTGTTTGATTGAAATGTATTTCTGATATGTTATGTTTTTTAAAAGCATTTAGTACTTTAATGCTGTTATAAAGGCATATTTCTTCTTGGTGTTTGAATTGTTCTTGTACTTGTTGTTCTGCTTCGTTTAATAGGTTTATGGTTTTTTCTTTTATATTTAATTCATTATTCATATTTTTCTCCTCCATCGACATTTATTATTTGATTATTTATATAGTTTGCGTCATCAGATGATAGAAATGCAATTACTTTAGCTATTTCTTGTGGTTGTGCAAATCTATTTAATAGTATTTTTTCTTCTTCTTTTTTAATTTGTTCTTTTGATAATTCTTTATTCATGTCGGTTTTGGTCCATCCAGGTGACACGGCATTTACTGTTATATACGGACTTAAGTGTAGTGCTAGATTGTGCGTTAGTGAGATGACACCTGCTTTTGATGCATCATAGTCTAGACTTTCTGGGTAGTAGCTATATGTTGCGTTTGTTGATGTGATGTTTATTATTTTACCAGATTTTTCTTTTAGCATGTGTTGTGATACATGTTTTGATACTAGAAAGGTTCCTATAAGATTGGTTTCTAATATTTCCATAAAGTTTTCTTTTGTTTTGTCTTCGAATGTTGTATCTTTACACATTCCAGCATTATTTATTAGTACATCTATTTTTTTAAAATGGTTTATTGATTCATTTACCATTTCAATTATTTCTTGTTCATTTTTGATGTCTGCTTTTACAAGAAGAGTTTTTGTACCAAATTCTTTTTTTAATTGTTGTTCTAATTCTTTGGCTTGTTTAATACTATTATTATAGTTTATTATTACATTTGCACCTTCTTTTGCTACTTCATATGCTGTTTGATAGCCAATACCACGAGATGCTCCGGTTATTAAAATTGTTTTATTTTTTAACTTCATATTATCAGTCCTTTACTTGCAGATTATAGCATTTTATGTGTATTTTGTCAATTTTACGTAAAGTTATGGTTTTATAGTTATTTTTAAATGACTTTGTTTTTTGATTGTGGTATAATTATAACTCGCATCTTAAGGAGGAGATAGAATGAGTTTATTTGATTTTATTAGTAAGTATATTAGTGAGATAACTGGTGTTAGTTCTTCTTATATTGATTTATTTTTATATAGTTTTATAAGTTATATTTTTGTTAAGGTTTTTGTTAAAATTATTTGTTTTTTTAATACTAAATTTAATTCTAATGAAAGAACTTTATATTTAATTAACAAGAAAGTTACTGCTTTTGGAGTAGTTGTTAACATTATTTTGTTAATATTAATATGGGAAAGTAAGATTACTAAGTTAATGACTTTGATTAGTTTTGTCAGTGCTGCTTTGGCGTTTGCTCTTAGGGATTTTGTTTATAATTTTTTCGCTGGTATTTATATAAATGTAAAGAAGCCTTTCAAGGTTGAAGATAGAGTTGAGGTCGATGGTATTGTTGGAGATGTTGTTAATATTAGTTCTTTAACTTTTGATATTTTGGAGGTTAGTAGTAAAGATAATGGTGAGCAAAGTACTGGTATTATGATTCATATTCCTAATTCAAAGGTTTTTAATGGTGGGGTTAAGAATTATACTGAAGCTTTTAAATATATTTGGGATGAAATTAGTGTTAGGGTTCCTGTTGATAGTGATATTGATAGTGCTAAGAGTGTGCTTTATGATATTGTTAGAAATAATGAAGTGGTTAAAAGAATCCCACGTAAGATGAAAAGTGAACTTAATAGTGCAATTGGTGAATATAGGATTTATTATAATAAGTTGGATCCAATTATTTATACTAGTATAGAGGATTCTTGTGTTGTTTTAACTATTAGGTATTTAGCACATCCTAAAAAGGTTAGAAATATTAGGAGTGATATTTATACTAAAGTGCTTGAGGCTTTTAGAAATAAGGAAATTGTAATTTGTAAATAAAAAAGGCTATCTGATTTCGATAGTCTTTTAGTTTTGGCAATTGTCTGAGATTACTCCTTTACCACTGCTAAGGAGGGTTTCTTCTGTTACATAATTGTTTGGCCAGCCAATACAGTATTTACCATTTGATATAGATATTTTATATATGTATTTTCCTCCGTTAGGTTCTACTTGCACTGTTGAATCGTTATTGTATGAATTATCACTTTCTATTAATTCATTTACTTTGTATGCTTTTCCACTAGAGCTAGTATCCATATCTTTTCTAAATTGGTATTTTGCTTTACTTATTGCAAGTTTTGCATCGCTTAGTATTTGATCTTGATTGCTTGATGTTATTAATTTTATTACATTAGGTGTTGCAATTGCTCCGATTATTGCTATTATTGCTATTACTGCGAGTAGTTCTATTAAGGTGAATCCTTTTTTATTTGTTTTTTTCATAATTTCTCTCCTTTTATGGTCCTGGTGGTGTTCTAAACTTAATGCTTAATATTATATCTGTAATAAATATTAAGATAAATGTAGAACAGATTGCTAGTTTAGTATTTTGCTTCATTTTTAATACTATTTTTTCTAACAATGGGTCTACTATGTAGATTAGGATTAATCCACCGATTGCAAATGATACAACACTTCTTAAACACACTAAACCTTGAATGTTTAAAAATAGTCCTGTGTAGTCCCATAGTTTTGTATGATTTATTTTTAAGCAGTATAGTCCAATTACATATTCTAGTATTCCTGTTGTTAACATTACTGATATAAAGAATAGTACCGGATGTTTTTTTAGTGGTTTTAGTAAGTATATAAGAACTGCTCCTGCGCCATAGATTGGTAAGTATGGACCATATAATACTCCACGGTTTACTAGTTGATGATCTTGTATTAGGCAAAATATTACTTCATAGATGTATCCTACTACTGCTCCAACCATGAATATCAGGACTAGGTATAGTATCTTTTGGTTTACTTCTTTTGTCATTTTTTACTTCTCCTTCTTTATTATAAGATTAGTATACCAAATTTTGAATGTTTTTACTATATTTTTACTACAAAAAATGAGATGTTTTTATTGAACATCCCACTTAGTTAAAAAGTTTCCTTGTTTGTCAGTGTAGCTTCCGCATAGAATCATAATAAAATCTATTAATACTCCTATCCCGAATAAGCCAAATGTAAAAATGTAAAGTATCCCTGTTCCTACTTTTCCTACATAGAATCTATGTACTCCTAGTCCTCCGAAGAAGAAGCAAAGTAAGAATGCTATTAGTCTTGATTTATCTGATACGTGTTGCATAGTTTTTACTCCTTTCACAAAAATATTTATATTTTGATTATATTACATTTTTTGGTTATAGTAAATGATTATTTATTAACTTTTTGTAAGTATTCTTGAAATATTTTTTAATTTTCAACATATTTTATGATTCAATTTTAAAATTTCGTCTTTCTTGGTAGTATCAATTTTTGAATTTGATGATTTGCATTTTATTTGGATGTTGTTTATATTTGTTTAGAGGTGATTATTTTGAGTGATTTAATATGTGGTTATGAACTAGATGATTTTCAAAAAGAAATAGTTTTAAATGATAGTAAACATGTACTAGTTGTCGCAGGAGCTGGTTCTGGAAAGACTTTGACAATTCTTGGTAAGATTAATTATTTGATAAAGTGTCTTGGGGTTAAGGAAGACGAAATTATTTGTATTTCTTTTACTAATAAAGCTTGTGATAGTTTAATGAAAAAGTTAAATGATATGGGATATAATGTTAGTGTTTATACTTTTCATAAGTTGTCTCTTGAAATATTAAGTGTTAATAATTATCATTATGATATATGTGATGATGATTTGTTAGATAGTATTTGTAATGATTTTTTTAGTTATGATGTAGTTGATTACCCTCATTTTATGAAGTATGTTATGAATTACTTTAATTATAGTTATAATAAGAATATTAAAGATGATTATTTAGTATTTTTAAGGAAATATTATTATAAGTTAAATATTCTTAAGAGAAATATGGTTACTTTCTTAAAACTTTTTAAATGCAATGGATTTGTTCTTAGTGATTTTATTTCTTTTTATAATAGGCTTAAAACTGGTAAATATGGACGTTTTAGAAAGGAAAAATTTTTTTTGATATTTTGTATTAATATTTATATTAAGTATACAGATTATATGTCTTTGAATAATTTGATTGATTTTGATGATATGATTATTACTGCGACTGAATGTGTAGTGAAGAATGGTGTTAAGAATAGTATTAAATATATAATTATTGATGAATATCAAGATACTTCTTATATAAGATTTTGTTTAATTAATGAAATTATTAAGCGTACTTCTTGTAATTTATTAGTGGTTGGTGATGATTTTCAATCTATATATAAGTTTTCTGGTTGTTGTTTGGACTTGTTTTTAAACTTTGAAGACTATTTTGATGATTGTAAGGTGTTAAAACTTGAAAACACTTATAGAAATAGTCAGGGATTAATTGATTTAGCAGGTAGTTTTGTTATGAAGAATAAGAAGCAGATAAAGAAGAGACTTGTTTCTAATAAAAGAATGGAGAGTCCTATTAGGATTGTGTATTATAATGATGTTGTTAATGATTTTAAAAATCTTATTGAAGAAGTTTATGACGAGTTTAAATCTCCAATTATGATATTAGGTAGAAATAATGATGATATTAATATGGTTATTGATGAAAGTTTTTCATTTGATGAAGATAAAGTTATTTATTATAATAATGAAGATATTGAAATGTATTATTTAACTGTTCATAAGGCTAAAGGATTAGAGGAGGATGTTGTTATTGTTATAAATCTTGATGATAGGTATTTAGGTTTTCCGAATAAAATAAATGAGGATAAGATATTAGGACTTGTTTCTATTTCTAATGAGACTTACCCTTTTGCAGAGGAAAGAAGGCTTTTTTATGTTGCAGTTACTAGAACTCGTGGATGTTGTTATTTGTTTAGTAGTAAGAGAAAGCCTTCGGTATTTGTTAAAGAGATGGAAAAAATGATAAAGAAAAAAAGACTTAGTTAATGTCTTTTAATACTTCTTTATATAAGTTTTTAGTGTTTTCATATGTTATTATGTCAAATGCCTTAGTTAAATCAACCCATTTTATATTTTTTATTTCTTCGTCTTGTTTTTTTATTTTATCTGATGTTTTCTTAGCTAGAAAGAATATTACTTCTTTATCTATCTCGTTATTTATTTTATAGTTAGTTATGTATTTTTTATTACTTATTATTTCTACATCTAAGTTTGTTTCTTCTTTTGTTTCTCTAATTGCGGTTTCTTGTTCTTTCTCATTATTTTCTACATGTCCTTTAGGAAATCCCCATGCATTGTCTGTTTGTTGTATTAATAATACTTTGTTATTTTCTATTATGATTGTCCCACACGATTTTTCTTTTTTCATTGTTTTTCTCCTTAGAACATTTCTTTTGTGAAAAAATCACTTTTTGGATTGTATTTTTTAATTATCAAGTATAATACTAAAATTATTACTAATCCTGTCGCTGAGTATTTCATATAGTTTTGGGTACTGGTGTTGATAAGCAGGATTATGTATGATGTTATTGAACCAAATATTGTTGATATTATTATTGAAATGATGTCTACGATAGAATTTTCTTTTTTAAATATTATTATCATTGTATATTTTATCACATACATAATACAGCATGAAACAAATATATTAGTTATTAAGCTAACTAAAAATAATTTGTTAATACCTAGTATTGGTATTGAAATAAAGTTCCAAATTATTATAGGTAATACTGTTATGCTTGTTCTATTAAATGCCGTTTTTTTGCTTGGATTAAGATAATAACTTATTTTATTGCTTGGAAATATTACATCTAGGAAATTAATTATTATTGAATATAGTATTATGAATAAGATTCCTAGTATTGTTAAGTATAGATACATACTACCAACGCCCTTTCTATTATATATAAATTATAATCTAAAACTTGAGAATATTCAAACAAAATATTGAATAATTTGTTAAAATTTTATATACTATTAATGTAAAATGTATGAAAGGATGATATATATGACTAGTAATTATAGTTTTATTGATAGATATGGTGATAATTTTACTAAAAAGGAATATGTTACTAATCCTGCGATTGGTAGGGATGAGGAAATAAAAAAGTTAATATTAGTTCTGCTTACACCAGATAAGTCTGCGATTTTGACTGGTAAACCTGGTATTGGTAAAACTGCGATTGTTGAAGGACTTGCTTATAAAATAATTCATAATGATGTACCTGATGCTTTAAAGGGTTATGAAATTGTCAAGATAGATACTCAAGCTTTGATGGGAATGGATCCTGAAACTGGTGATTCTAGAATTCAAAGACTAGTTGATGAGATAAAAGAAAGAGATAAGTTTATTTTATTTATTGATGAAATTCATACTCTTATTAATACTTCGAATAATGGTAGTTCTCTTGATTTTGCTAATATGTTTAAAACGGGCCTTGGACGTGGTGATATCAAAGTTATTGGTGCTACTACCACTGATGAGTATGAAAGATATATATTAAGAGATAAAGCATTTACTAGAAGATTTCAAAAGATTGAGGTTGAAGAACCTAGTATTGATGAGACTGTTGATATACTTCTTGGTACTGTTCCTAAGATTGAGAAAAAAACTGGTACTGTTATGGCGTATACTCCTTTTGTTAGAGAAAGAATTATGCGTTTTATAGTTGAACTTAATAAAGAATATAATAGAGTATATGAAACTGCTGGTCGTTATCCAGATGTGGCTTTAGCTATGTTATCACAGGCTTTTTCTGAAGCGGTTTTTGATAATAAGAAGACTGTTACTATTGAACATGTTAGAAAAGCTATTGCTAATTCTACTGCTTTGTATCCTGATATTATAAAGAAAGGATTAATGGATTTTGATCAACAATTTGGCGACTTATTAAAAAAAGAAGAGGATATGAGAAGGGATTTTTATGAGTGATTTTAATTTTTTAAGTGTTTTAAATGTAATAAAGTATTTAACTGTTACTTTAGTGATGGGATGTATTCTTGTAATGTATAAGACTATTATGGGTAATAATTTTGTTAGTTATTTATTTATAATTACTATGATTATTTATTTTGTTTATACTATTATTAAGTTTTTAATTAAGGATAAAAAAGATATTAATGATTGGTTTAAAAATACTATTGCCATTATGTTAAATGTATATATTTTTCTTATTCTTATTAAAGAATATTCATTGGCTAGTTCTATTGTTTATTCTATTAATGATACATATTTTATGATTAATTATGTTATTATTGTTATTGTTACTATTATTTTAATGTTTAGTGATTTATTAAAACAAAAAAATATCAAAAATGACTGATATTTTTTTGTTTTTATTTATTTTGTTCTTTTGATTTATATTCGTCATATAATTGTTTAAATCTTGCGTAATGGACTATTTCTCTTTGTCTTAAGAATAATAATGGTGCAATTACATCAGGATCGTTTGTTAGGTTTATTAAGTTTTCATAAACTGCTCGTGCTTTTTCTTCTGCGGCCATGTCTTCTGCTAGGTCTGCTACTGGGTCTCCTGTTGTTGCAAAATAGCTTGCTGTAAATGGTACACCATTGGCGTCTGTTGGGAATAGTGCTTTTTTATGTTCTGCATAGTGTTGATCGAATCCTGCTTTTATCATTTCTTCTTTTGTAGCATTTTTTGTTAATTGATATATCATTGCACAGATCATTTCTACGTGACCTAGTTCCTCTGTTCCTATATCTGTAAGTAAAGCTCTTCCTTTTTCATCTGGCATTGTATATCTTTGATTTAAATATCTTAATGCTGCTGCTAACTCACCGTTTGCACCACCATATTGTGTTACTATTAGATTGGCTAATTTAGGATCAGATTTTTTTATATTAATAGGATATTGTAGTTTTTTATCATATTTCCACATTATTTATTCCCCTCCCATGGCCATTTTTTTGTATCCCATGCCCAAGGTATTGCGGCAAGGTTACTACTTGATAAATTTAATGCTTTATATTGTGATTCATATTCATTTAGTGCTTGTTTAGCTAAATTTGTGTATTCTGTTCTTAATCTTATTGCTTCTTGATCATTTGGGTTAACATCTAAGTATAATGTAAGTTCATGTGCACAAAAATCATATATTTGAACCATTAACAAAGCATATTCTTGTTCATCTTTTGGATTAAGTTTAGCTGGTTGGTAATTTTTATATTGGTCATACAGATTATTAAATAGGTTCCCTTTTATGAATGCTTCATACGGATCTTGTTCAATTATTGAGTTATTAACATTTTTTTGTTGATATTTTATATCATTTAAATATTTATAATATTCATCATAGTTATTCATCATTTTTTCCTCCTTGTTTATATTATGAATGTTTATTTTTTTAGAATGTGTTAATGCCCATAAATTAGTGAAAAACTATTGCAAATATCCACAAAAAATGATAGAATATATACATATTGATTTATATGGCGGCATTGGTGAAGTGGTTAACACGCTAGTTTGTGGCACTAGTATGCGTGGGTTCGATTCCCACATGCCGCCCCATTTGGTTTATTAACATCTTCGGATGTTTTTTTATTTTATAAAAAAAGAAAGATTATTTATCTTTCTAAAACGAAGTATTTTTTCTTTCCTTTTCTTATAATATTATATTTTTTATCATTATCTATCACATAATTTTCATCATTTATTATTTCACCATTTAGTGTGATTGCATTATTATTTAAGAATTCTCTTGCTTCTCTTCTTGATGATGCTATTTTAGTTTCAGTTAAAATATCAATGATTGGTTTATTATTTTCTAACTTAAATGTTGGAACTCCTTTAAATGCTTGTGATATTTGTTCATCTGATAGATTTTTAATATCATTTTTAAATAAAGCATCTGATATTTGTTTAGCACTTTTATATTCTTCTTCCCCGTGTAAATCAGTGATAAACTCTTGTGCTAGTTTTTCTTGTGCCATTCTTAGATTTGGATTTTCATTATGTTGTTTCATAATATTATCTATTTCTTCTTTATTTAAGAATGTATATACTTTTAAATATTCTTCTACTTTTGTATCATCTGAATTTATTAAGTATTGATATAGTTCATAACTAGATGTTTTATTTATATCTAACCATAATGCATTTCCTTCACTTTTACCAAATTTATTACCATTTGCATCTAGAATAAGAGGCATTGTAAAACCATATGCTTCTTTTCCTTCGATTTTTTTTATTAGTTCTATTCCTGTTGTTATGTTACCCCATTGATCACTACCAGCTGCTTGTAATATACAGTTTTTTTCTCTATATAGATGTAGAAAATCATATCCTTGTAGTAGTGTATATGAGAATTCAGCATATGTTATACCTGTTTCAAGTCTTCTGCTGATGATATCTTTTGCCAACATGTAGTTAACATTTATGTATTTACCAATATCTCTTAAGAATTCTAAGTATGTGTAATCTTTCATCCAATCATAGTTATTAACTATTTCTGCTTTTCCTTCGAGTATTGTACTTACTTGTTTTTTGATACCATCAAAATTCTTTTGAAGTTTTTCTTTTGAAATAATTTCTCTTTCTGCGGTTGGTCTTGGATCTCCGATTAAACCTGTTGCTCCACCCACTAGAAGGATAGGATGATGTCCTGCTTTGGCTAATCTTTTTGCTGTTATTAACGATGAATAGTGTCCAATATGTAGACTGTCTGCGGTTGGGTCCGTTCCCCAATAGAATGATATTTGTTCATTATTTAGTTTGTCTTCTAAATCCTCTCCTGCTACATCTTTAATTAAACCTCTCCATTTTAATTCTTCATATAGTGTCATAATTTTTCCTCCTTAAAAAAAATTCATAAACTAAAGGACGAAAAACCGTGGTACCACCTTAATTTATGAATTAACATACACTTTATACTATAACGCGTTACCGTTTAAACTCATGATATGTAATTCGTAATATTTTTTGTTAATTTTCACCAAATACTAACTCTCTAATTAATAATATGAAATATTACTACTGGTTATCAATCAATGTTTAATACGTTATTAATTTATCACAACTTTTAGTAAAAGTCAAATATTTTTGCATAAAAAAAATCTTAGCAACGTCCTATTTGAAAACCTTTATTTTATAGGGTTTTTTAGTGGTTTTGGGTGCTACGTGGGTGCTACTAGGGTATTCTCACAAGTAGTCAGGAGATGTTGAAATGAACTGTAAAAATTATAGAACAAGAACAAAGAAATATAAAAAGTATGGATATTGTATTAAATATAAAAAAGAAGTATCACTATTCTGTAAGGAATGTGAAAACTTAGAATATAAAGAACAAAAAACTATGAAAAAGAGAACTGCTAAACAAACTAAAAGAGAAAAGAACCGCTTTAGTCTCTTTACCAGTAATCTTGATGTTTGTATAGTTTGTGGTAAATCTAAGGAACACTTACACGAGGTGTTTTTCGGCTCAAATAGGCAAGTTTCTATAAAGTATGGTCTTGTTATACCTATATGCTCAAAATGTCATCGTATGATACATAATAATGTGATATTGCAAGATATGTGGCATGTTAGAGGGCAAGAAATATTTGAGATGGTTTATCCTGAATTAGATTTCGTTTCTATTTTTGGACAAAATTACAAAAAATAATTAATTATTTTCAAATAAAAAAAGAGCACAGGGTAACCTGTGCTCTTTTATTTCTGCTTAAACATCACAATGTACTGCATTTCCCATGTTAGGTGCATATGGTTTTGATTTTCTCCATTTTGTTCTACCATAACCATTGCAATATGAATAACTAGAACCTCTTAAACTAATCCAGTAATCAACTACCTTCTTTTTGCCTGAAAAACGACTATATGCTCTAATATAAACATCAGTAGCTTTACCTTTAGTATGTTTAGAACCTCTAATTCCACCTATAGAACTATTATATTTAGTACATCTCTCTCCGCTAGTTATAGTTACTGGTCCAAACTTATCTCTAACTTTTTGCAGATTTTTCAATAATGTTATTGATAAATAATCATTATAACCAGTGCAATACCCTTTACATTCACATCTAAACTCTTCTAATTTAAAGTTTTTAGTATAATATTTAACTCTATAAGCATTTACAAGTAATATATCTGTATTCTTTCCATAAATACCATCTCTATCACTTTTCCTTGTAAAATACTTATTTTGCAAATCACGATATGCTTTTTTGGTATTAGGTCCTACTATTCCATCAATCTTATCTTTATAAAAACCTAAATACTTTAAATAAGTTTGCCTTTGCTTTACGTTTAACATAATTATTCCTCCTCTGATTTATTATTATTTTTAGTAAAAAAATAAGTGAAGATCATTGTTACGATTGGCATAAATAAATCAACACTTATTTGTCCTTTTAAAAAGCCTACTGCTAAACAAATTGTTATTATTAAAGTGACAATAGTTTTTACCTTTAATAAATTAATTAGTGCTTGTTTCATTTTATCACCTCCTATTTAATTCCTAGATTTATAGCAATGTATCCTAAGATGCTTGCTAAAATAAAATAGAACAAGTAATCAATTAACTTGTCCCATTTTTTACCCTTATTTTCTTGTTGTAAATCTAATTTTTTATCAATGCTTTTAACTGTTTCTTCAACTTTTCCTACTCTGTAATCCAAATTTTGCATTATAGAATAAGTAACTTCTAGTTTACTTATTCTTGTATTATGATCTCTCAATTGTTCTTCATGATGCTTAAATTTTTCATTTATTAATTCTTTTTCCATTTAATCACCACCTTATTTAGTAACTTTTTTTCAAACTCCTATAATTTCTGTCAATACCCAATATTTGTTGTTATAAGTTGCTCCATTTTTTGTACCAGTGTTAGTATTATCAGCATAACCTATCACTTTTCCATCATGAATATAAGTATACTTAGAACCTATGTAACCAAAATCAGTCGTAGTCATATTTGTAAGGACACCAGCACCTTCATTATTAATAACGTGTTGTTTAGGAATAAACTTATATACATGGTCGTAATTTTTAACTTCACCACTCACATAAGCTTGCCAATGCAAAACTATTCCTGTTTCTTGCTCGCTGACTTTCTCATTTAATGTAGCAGATATCCCGCTTGACATTTGCCAACCATCACTATTACTCCAAAGTATCTTATTTTCCTTTAACGCAAATGGATTTTTACCATTTAAAAAGAAAGAACCATTTATCTGTATTCCTCCTAGCGCAGTATTATAAGCTTTTCCTGTTTTGGTCGAATCATTTAATACTGCGCTTTTATCTGCGATAAACAACTCATTCACTCTTAAGAAATCTTTACACCAATCAAAAATTGGAATCCCTTTGATTACCTTAAATGTATATGGTAAAGATGGTGATAAACTATCTGTCGCTATTACTTGTACTTCGTATGATTTTTGATAATTAAACAAGTCTGAAATAACGAAATCCTCATTTTTGAATGAATTATTTTCTTTTGTCACTTCGATTGTTGCTCCATTTGTCCATTCTGTTGTACCTATCTCTCTATATTTATAAGAAATAGATAAATTATTTAAATTGGTATTATTAGCATCAAAATAGCCATTAAAAAACGACCCATATATGTTTATAGTCGCGCTTTCTAATGTTGGAGATGTTCTTCCCCCAGATACTTGCACAGTTGGTATAAAATAGTCCACTACGTCTAAATCAGGCCAATACCTATTGAAGTACCCTCTTGAATCTGTGATATCAACATACACATTTTTCCATTCAGAATAAGTATAGGGACTTGTAGCATCTACACCATTTGCCTTTTGGCTTACTAAGGTTGCTCCATTTTTAGCACTTGCCTCCCACGTTACTTTAGGTAGTGACTTATACTTGACAAATCTAGTTCGCGATTTTGTAAGTGCGTATACATTGTCGTTAGTGTCAACGACTGAAGCTGATATTGTAGGTCTACATAGTTCTTCGTTCGCGGTTATTGTGAATGAGCAAGTGTTAGATCCGATATTAGAACTTCCGTTGTAGGTTTCTGCCTTAATAGAGCAAGTCATTGTTTTAGCATTTGGTATCTTGTTGTACCATGACTCTGGTATCTCAAAGGCGAATGATGTACCGCTTATTTTTGATGCTCCGCTTATTGCTACATAATCGCTATCGCTTGATGTTTTATAGTATAAGGAAGTAGTAAAACTATCTTTGTATTTGTTAATTGTGATTGTTGAAAAAGAACCTATATCACAATTAGTTGCATAAACTTTGCTTGCTCTTGCTATTGTTGTCAGTGCCTTTGTACCACTAGCAGAAACAGTGCCTAAGTTTGATGTACCTGTTGCACATGACCACGACCAAGAAACACTCTTCTTACCGTCGGAATTATGAGTGATGTTTGAAAAAGTGAAAGTTTTACTTACCTTACCACCCCTTGATAATGAAACATTAGCACTCTTTTTTGTTCCGTTACACGTACAATATAAAGTAGCCTTACCAAACCAAGCACTACCTTGTGTGTCGTAAAAACTTATTGTTATAGCCAAATCAGACTGGTTATTTGCTATATCTATTCCGCTTTCTTTGAAGGTCGTGGTTTTCTTTTCAAACGTTCCAAACTTTTGCACATTTAATTTCATCATAATACAAACATACCTCCCCCTGTTCCATAGTTTTCTATTCTTGAGTTACCGCAAACAAAGTACTTGTTAACGGTTAAGTTTTCAGTTTTCACTATACTTTCGTTTAATTCTTCATCATAACCCGCAAATAAAAGTGATTGATTATTTTCTGTTGATTTAACATCTACTCCTAAATGATTAATAGTTGAATTTGTAGGAGCATTACTTTTTTTATAATGCATTCCGTCTTCATCAAAAGTACCAGATGTTGTCGAAACCTTTTTAACAGAGCCATCAATTAGTTTTGTATTAATTTCTGTTTTTGTATAGGTATCTGTTTGTATGGTTTGTACTTTTTGTTCTAGTTGAACCAAATCTGACGTTGGAACATAACCATCGAACTTTTCTAACATTTCTTGTCTATTATTTTCTATTGTTGTATCTAGTGTATCTACTGTATCTACCAAAATTTCATAATCTTTTGTTGTTTGTTTAATTTCTGATAAATCAGATGAAATTAACTGCTCATTTCCATCCACATCAACATAATATTTATTTTCTTCCATAGTTGTATTTATTTCGTCAATTCCTTGCTCAATAGTTGTTACTTTGCCACTAACTATTGATAAGTTCTGTTCAACTTTTTTAGCATAGGTATCATCCGTATACTTAGTTGCTATAATAAAGTCATTTTCTTCAAACAAACCTGTTTCTTTTGATACTTGACATATATAAAGTTCTTTATCTTTTAACCAAAAATCCCCACTATCATATGGTGGGGTTGGTTGTACTATAAACACTCTTCTTTTGCTATCAGCAGTATCTTTTGCAGTATTAGCAAGTGCTAATGCTTCGCTTATATCTGAATCTGTTAATTTCATCCATGAGTATGTTGTGCCTTCAAGAGTGAATCTATAAGCATAACCTGTATCTTTATCATAATAAAGGTCTCCTAAGTGATTGTTTTTTTCTTGATCTTCTACCCACTCTACTGCTGGATTATTTTCAAGAGTTGGAACTCCAGAAAAAAACCAAGTAGTAATGTTTCCATCTACTTGGTCTTGTATTTTTTTCAGCTCCTTAGTGGTTGAATCAATATATCCATTTAATTCATTTTCAACCTTAATTAAATTGGTTTTACTTTGTTCTATCGCTTGTTTCATTTGCTTATTATCTAGATTGTACTGCCTTTTCAATTGTTCTATAGTGACTGCTCTAGAAATATCTCTTGTTACCAATATATCCTGCCTCCTTTGATTTTAAATCCCATTTCTTTAAGAACGGATTGCTTTTCATTTTTAGTTAATTCGAGTGAGTTAACATAATTAATTATTTGGCTGTTATAGTCATCAAATCCTTTATACCAGTTTTTTATTAGCATTGCTTTTTGAGCAGTGTTTAAATCTAACCCATTTACATAATTAATTACTTTTGCTTTTCGTTTTTGTGCTGGCAACGCTTTTGCTTTTTTGCGTATATTGTTTATATTTTTTTTATACTTCTTATAGGTATTATAACCAGTAATAGAAGTTATATATTTATATTGTGATGGATATTTTAAAGAATAGTCTACTTCTTCCTTGTTTAAATAATAATCAGTTACTGTTCCACCATTTTTGATATATTTATTGATTTTATTGTATTTTTTTGACATCGGTATGCCAGTTATATCTAATCTCCCTTTGTTATAGGCATAATCCACTATATCTTTAATGACACTAGCTTTATCTTCGTCTGATAACTTGTTATATTGCTCATTTTGTAATAAGTTTGCAACTGATGTTTCCACTATTTCGCCAGATGTTTTTTGAAAGTCACTTCTTTGTCTTGAAGATAGTACTATTTTGTTACCGTCACTATCTTTGTATGTGTATTCTGGAACTCTAGGGAAAATTGTTTTATCTGACGTTTCTTGATAAACTCTATATATTTCTTTTGCTGATTCACTTATATTCTCACTATTAACATTAGCAGGATTCAAAAAGACGTTGAAGAAACCATTTTTTCCACCATATTTTTGAATTTCTCTACCTAAAGTATCAACAGTTGGTGCTAAAGTTTTGCTTGCTACAGGAAGTTTTGATATAACTTTATTTTTAGCAGTTGCTAATGGCTTATTCTTTTCGAATGTTGTTCGTTGTGTACCATCTATTAAGTCTGTAATTTGTTTTGAGAAAGTTGGTATTGCTCTTGCTGGCAAATCTAGTACTTGTTGTATTAATCCAGAAATTGCTCCATCAGTATTATTCAATACATCATTAATACTTTGCAAAAATGATTGTTCTAAAAGTATAGCTCCTGCAGTGTCGAGGTTACCAACTATACTTTCAGCTAATGCCTTTTCTTTGTTTTGTGAATTAACTATATTTGCAGTTATTGAAAACGGTGATGCTATTGGTTGCGCCCAATCATACGTAAAGGACTTGTCTCCAATTTTTATTGAATATGAGCTAACACCAAGTGTATTTTTTAAGAAGCTAGCAACATCTTTGTCATCATCACTTTCGCCACTTGATATACCAGTTTTTGCCAATGCAATTCCTAGGACATACAACATTGTACCTGCTGTTGCTTTACCTAATGTTTGAACAAATTCATGTTGCAGTTGTGCAGTGTATTGACCATTAGATAATGACTTTCTTAAGTTATTACCTTTAGTTATCGCATTAACTACTCCAACTGGTGAATAGTCTACTATTGCTTTTGTTAAGTTTGCTGGTGTTTTTGCAAACGGAATCAACACATCGCCAAGTCCAAAGTTGTCATTGCCTATATTATTTAAGATTTTTCTTGCACTTAGGACAAAGTTTGTGAACTTATTATTATCTTGCCATGTCCTAGATAATGCTTCTTGTGTTGCTATATCTATCATATCTTGAGTAACTTCTGTCGTATTATTTAAAACTAGTTGATTATTAATTGAATTAGTAAATGATGCTTCGTAAAACATTCTGTCACCAGCATCTAGCATAAATGATAAAAAGTTGTCCACTTTATTTAAAGCATTACCTATTTTTTTATTATCATTGAAAGATTTTCCTTGTCCTATTTCAAATCTATTGCCTTCCATATTTCTAGTATTTATTCCTTTTTTGAAGTCATTATACGATTGATACATTCCTGTCTTCATTCCTTTTAAATATACTTTTGTATTTGTTGTTCCAGTTGTTCTAACGCCAGTCCTTTTTGAAACTGCTTTATCTATTTTTGATGCGAATAAATCACTAAATGTGTTTACTGGTGCTATTAATGCATTACCTACTACATTTCTCACTTGAGTTTTTGGATTAAAAAGCATTGATATTCTCATCCACGCTTTTATACCTGCTCCTCTTTCTGGAGGTAATTTATCAGTCATTAGTTTTTGTATTTCAGCAAGTTTTACTCTTTTTTCGTATCCGTCTTCCATTTTAGATACTTCTTGCATAGTTTCTACTATGAACTGAGTTTCTTGTGGTGTTAATTCAAACTTGTTTTTATTAGCATCTATCCATTCCTTTGTCTTATTTTTAACCATTTTTTCATAGGCTTCAGTTAATTCGCTTTGAGCATATTTTACCATGCCTTCAGGAGTCAATCTATTCATAATGTTAAATGCTTGAACTGTTTGACCTGCTTCTGTACCAATTTCACGAAGTTTCTTCGCGACTTGTACCATGCCATCATAATCTTTGTTATTTTCGTATTGTTTCATCAAAATCCAACCTTCTGCTACATCAACAGAATTAGCACTTTCGCTTTTTTTATTAAGCCATTTCATTGTTTCGTTTGCACCATTTTTATCTAATCTTTCAAGTGCTTTTGAAAGCGATTCTTCATTTGTTACTTCTTCATAATAAGCAATATCTTTTTCAGCACCTAATAATTCTCTTGCTTCTTCACTCAACATTTTTGTTTTTTCAGTAACGTTTTTGTAAAAAGAACTTTTTCCTTTTCCAGTTGATACATTTTTTATTGGTAATTTAGGTGTAGTATTCGCATCTTGTTTTGCTAGTTTTGATATTTCATTAGGGTTCATAACTTTCAAACTTTGTTTTAATTCGCTAATTTGCTCTGATATTGATTTTACTTCTTGTTTAATAGGTTCTATCGCATTTTTAACCTCATTTTCAGTTGTTTTTGCTTTTTGAAGTGTATTTGTACTAGAAGTGTTGTTTTTCTTCAAATCAGACATTTTTGTACGCTTCCCAGTTGCTTTATAATTCTTTTCTAAGTGTTCTTGCCATGTTTGGTTTTCTTTAGAATATCTTATATCTTCATCAGAAGTTGGATTAGTGTTATCCACATTTTTTATTTGATTACTTTGAAATGGTATATATACATTACCTTCACCACTATCGTAAACATCAGTTGTAACTATTATTCCATCATAACCTGTTGTATCTTTTAAAATCTTGTATCCCTTATCCCAAGACATACCAGTTTCATTTAATATTCCAGACACTAAATCAATATCATCTCCACCATATTCATAATCCATCAATATATCATTTAGTGTAGAATTATATTGGGCGCTTCCTTTTTCACTATATTCACCAGAATAATCAGCGAATAATCTACCTTCTGTTGCTTGATTAACAGTTTCTACAAAACTTTGAAATTGTTGTTTTGTTATAGTAGTTTCTCCCCATTTAAGAGGTTTTTTAATATCTGCGTACAATTCCATTACTTTTCCTTGTTCACCTTTATTTGCGTAAGCTTTAGCAACGTTTATATCATCAGTTAAATAAAAACCTTTACCTAACAAAGTTCCATTTGTTCCTAATTTATCATAGCTAAATTTAGTAAAATCGTTTGGTGTGCCATGATACAAAACCTTTAAATTTCCATTTTCATCTCTAACCCTACTATCTTTAAAGTATTCTTGTTGTGACTTTGCTAATTTTCTGCCTTTATCATCAATAGAAAAAGAACTATTGTCTAGTCCTTGTGTATCATTTTTGCTTTCTTGCATAGAATATTTAGTAGATGATGTATCACTATTGACTTTTGTGTTTGATTGTGGTATATTATCTGTAGTGGAATTGACCAACGATGTGGTGAAAGCTTTTGCTGATGTACTACGATTTTGGTCAATTCTTTTTATTTTGGTTATATCATATAGAGTCTTTTTTCCCCCACTTTTCCCAATATTTATTAAGCCTGTAAACAGATTATCTCCTACTTTAAATATTGTTTCGTAATAATCCCAACCATCTTTAGCAAATGGATGGCGTCCATCATCTATACTACTATTTTGATATTTTGAAACAGAAAGTAAGTTATCCAATTCAGTCGAAGCTTTCATTTTAGAACTTTTAGTCTCTATAGGCAATTGCTTTTTAGGATGCGTATACTCATTAGCAGTTTTTGAAGTGACGTTGATATTTTCATTATTTACATTAATGCCATTTTGTCTAAAGTTATCTAAAATATATTGCTTAGCTATTTTAGTTTGTTCTGCCAGATTTTTCCCCTCAAATATGTTTTGGTCTGTATCTATATTAACGTATTCGTTTCCATCATTATCTTTTTGAATACTAAACTTTGCTTGTTTGTTCAAATTATTTTCTTGTGTTTGATATGCCTCTCTCCACTTTGATTCTAAATCTTGTACAAAGTTCTTATATCTTCCACTTGATGTAAGTTGATTTAGTATTCTTTTTAATGATTCATATATCGTTTTAATTATGTTTCTAGATTGTGGTGTATTTTCTATAGTTAAACTATTAATGAACTTTTGATTTCCCAGTAGTTGTCCTGATATGTCCGCTAGTACTTCATCTGATACATCGTTGGTTTTATAAGTATTTTTTAAGTCTTGTAAAGCATTATTAAACTCTTTGTTTTTACTTGCAAAGTTCATGACTAAGTTTCTCATTTCATTTGTTTCTATGGCATGTGTTACTTCGTGTACAATTAAGAACTCTGCTATTCTATCTGAATCAGGGTTTAATTTAATATCGATTTCCCCATTATCATTTGTAGTTATTTTTCCTGCTACTGTTTGACCATATGATGTTTTGATGGTTGGGTCTAAAGTTACATTGTAGTCTTTTTCTGTAATAATTTTTTCTATAATTTTTTCTACTTCTTTTGTTTGCTTTTTTTGTTCCCAATATTTTCTAGAACTTTCTCTGAAGTTTTTTATTTTAGGGTTTACTTCTTCTAGTTTATTTTTTAATTTACTTATCTCAGCATCATATTTTTCTTGTGTTATATAACCACTATTTAATTTGTTATCTAATATTTCCTTTTCTGCTTGTGTTTCTATAATAGGATCGTTTATATTGTTATTGTTATTTTCCTTGAATATTTTTAATTCATTGTTTATATTTTCTGTTTCTTGATTGTATTCTTCTTCGGTTATTTCATTATTTTGATATTGTTGTTCTAGATTTTGATGTCTTTTGTCTATTTCATCTAACTGATTTAGTTTTAATCTGTCAATTATTTCTTCTTTTTCTGATTCTGGTTTTTTATTATTAATTGTTTTTTTATTATTTATAGTGCTTACAGTTCCTTTTGTAAGAACATTCAATACCAATGTTGATAAAGTTGTTACTAATGCTGTATCACTCCAATCCTTTAAAGAATAACTTGCGTTAGGATCAATCGTTCCTTTGTCTATTACTGTACCAGCAATATCTGAAATAGTTTCTTCTAAAACTTCTCCTCCTATTTCATAACCGCTTTCTGCAAGTTTTCTTGAAACTTCATTTTTTGCTAATTTCAATATCTTTTTTTCTGCTAATTCATCTAAATTACCCTTTCCAAAAATGTTTAAACCACCAGTCAATTTTTCAGTTGCTACTTCTATTGAGCCTTTCAAATCACCGATTTTTACTGCCGTATCTAGATTTGCACCTCTACTAATAGCATCTTGAGTTGCTGTTCCCTTAGCACTAATTCCCATTGTTGCTAATCCAACATTAGGATTTTTTGTAGCTATTGTAGTCAATATTGAGGGTGCCATTCTACCTATTGCTCCAGCAACTTCACCAGTAATATTTGTTCCTTTTCCGTATAATTGTTGTTCTTCATCTAAACTTCTTTTTGTATTTTGATACAACTTATTATCTATTTTGTTTCCAATATTTAATATTTTTTCGGAAGTATTTTCAGGCAATAGTTTGCCATATAGTTGCATTGTTTTATCTGCTCCAGTATTATTTGTAGGTAATGTATCCAATATATATCCAACTGCTTTTTCTGTTGTTGTTTTTTTGGGGTTCAAAATATTATTTTTAGTAGCATCAGCCATTTTTTGTACTGCATTAATAGAAAAATTATTAGGGTTTAATCTTGATACTGTAGAAAAAAGATCTAACAAGTTGTTAGCGGTACTTTTCTTTTTCCCTTTTTCCAAGTTGTTTGCAGTTTCTGTACTAAGAGCATTAGTGATACCTGTTATTCCGCCCATCGTTTCATTTATAAATCTTTTACCTATGTATTTTAACCTATTAGGTTTAGGTTCTATTTTTTCAAACATTGTTTCTTTTGGGTCGGATACTCTCATTCCTTTTATTGAGTCTTTTAAATCTTTTTCTCTATAATATTTTCTGTCATTTAATTCTAATTGTTCTCTTAAATCATCTAATGCTGTTCTTTGCTTCTTTTTTGCACTCATAAATTAATACCTCCTATTTAAAGAATGTTTTAAAACTTGAATATTTATTTTCTTTTTTTGTTGATTTCACAGAATTAGTTTTTTTACTTGATGTTTGTTTTGTGGTATATCCTTTAGTAGTTGTATTTTTCTTAGTATGCGGTTTTGTAGTTCCTACCTTAAATGTTGCCAAAATCTTGCCTTGATCATCTTTAGAAAGTCCACTGACTGCTGAAATCAATTCCTTTTGAGTAATATAACCATTTTTTGCTACCATTGATGCTAATTTATTCGATACTTGTCTTCCTTTCTCTGATAATGATTTTGCACTATAATTAGCATAATATTTAGTATTTGCTCCAGAATTATTAGAACTTTTTGAGGTATTAGATAGTGTATTACCATTACTACTTGTATTAGATAGAGCATACCCACCACTAGAACTTCCGCTTCTACGTGAACGTGAAGAATAATAAGCTTTTTTAGCCTCACTTAGTGCTAATTGATATTCTTTTTCCTTTAACTTCTTTTGTTCATTTAATTGTTGATTTTTATACTTCATTTCGGTATTAAATTGATTTATTTCATTTTGCCTATCTAGATAGTCATTATTAGCACTTGAATATTTACTGTCTAGACTAGCATAATCTTTGGTTAATTGAAGTTTGTTATTGTTATTTGCTATTGACATATTATTGTTCATATCTACACCTGTTGTATATAGATTGACTTTTTCTTTTAACATTTCTAAAGCATTTTGAGCAATAATTGATTGCCCTGTTATTTTGGCTTGAGCAATTTGATTATTATATTCTTGAATTACATCTTGCAAACTTGCATCAGACTCGTTCATTCTATTTCTAACACTGTTTAACGCCCCAATTCGTGTTGTCTCGTCAACATTATTTGTGTAGTTAGTGTAATTCTTCATTATTGCTTGTTTTTCGGCTTCTTGCTCCCTTTTTGCTTGTTCAGAAATATTTTGTAATTCACTAACATTTTTATTAATATCTTGATTTATAGTGTCTTTTGAGCTCTTCATATAATCGTCTATTTGATTACCTTGATTATTTATTAAATCTGTTTGTTCGTTTATTATTTGATTATATACTCCATTTGCATCTTTTATTGCCTGATTTCTTTTATTCACTATTTCTTCATTACTCATAATTGCCTCCTAACCATATTTTTTTCTCATTGCCAATTCTTTTTTAGCATAATCATTTGTTATTTTGTCTTGTTTCTTTTGATATTCAAATTGTTTTTCAAATTGTCTCTTACTTTCCTCTCTGTCCTTCTCTGCATTTATTTGATTTATTATTTGCATGTACATATCATCATATGTGCTGTTAAGATTTTGCTTACTTTGTAATTGTTCTACCATTAGGTTGGATTTTCTTTGAAGATTATCTATTTGTGATTCTAACTTCATTTTTGCAACTTCTAATGAATAACCTGCCTTTTTGGAACTATTTTCCATTCTTGCTTGAGATATTTGATTGTTTAATTCTTGCATTATTTGATTGGTGTTTGCTCTTACTTCTCCTAATGATTTTTGTTGCGTTTCAAACTTTGTTAAGTTTTTCATTGATATTGCACCACCAGAGATACCTTGCATTGCTCTTTGCTCTGCTTCTACTCCATATTTGTTAGTGCTATTTATATATGTTTTATTTATGTCTTTTTGTGCCTTATCTAAGTTGCTTTGTGTTTTTTGTTTTTGTTGATTTATCTTATTTATATCTAAATCTGTCTGTGCATCTAACATTTCACTATTTTTCTTTAAGTATTCATCTGCATAGGTATTATTCTTTTCCATAATAGTGTTATTGTTAGCCATTGCTTGTTCATAAACTCTATTTGACTCTGCTAAAGCATCATTTCTTGCTTTTTCATTGTCTTTTACTCTTGTATTTGTTCCATATAACATTGCATATTCCTCCTATCTTTTTATATATCCACCAATGAATACTTCCATTGTTGCTTTGGTAATTGAAAAAGGGTTTGTGGAACTAAAAATCATTTGTAGTTGTCGCCACTTTTTTTGTTTTATTTTTAAAACTATATATCCTTTTTCATCAGAAAAAGAACCTACTTCAATCGGTTCTTCTAAATCTTTTCTTACTTCAACTTTAATAACTGCATTTTTTGGCTCTACTTCTAATATTGAGCCACCTTTATTAGTGGTTTTTCTATATGCTTCATATCCAAAACTATCTTTTGGTGTTGCCCATTTAGAATAAATATTTTCTGTATCATCTTTCACTCCAGATAGTAAGTATATATCTCCATTTTTATTTGCCAAATATAATTTGTTATTATTTTCTTTCATGTAAGTTATATTAAATGGCAATTCCCAATAAAACCATTCATACTCAGTATTTGTGTCTTGAAACGTCATTCTTGAATCTGCTAAAAATATCTTACTATCTATAAGAATTAGTAAATATCCTTGATACTCAGTCATTTCTGCTTGTTTATAGCTTAGATTTGACAACATCTTCTTATCAATCATTGTAGAACGATGTGTAAGCAATCTTTCTTGAGTTATTTCTCCAGTTACTGCTTCTAATCCATTATTCGACAAGAACACTACATCATCTCTAAAATTAATTGCTTTTGAAATGCATCCAGTATTTATATTTGATTCTACCGCAGGATACACTTTTCCTGCTTCATAATCTAGGGTTGGTGTATGTGATATGATACTTGCTCCGTCTTGGCTTGGTTCTTTGATTACTAGTAGTTCATTATATCCATTAACTAATGCTTTTACCTTTGACATACTGCCTTCTGAAGTCCAGTTATCACTAGCAAAGTATCTTGGATCTTCTAATTCGCTCCAAAAAAGAGCATTTGGATAATCCTGATTACCACTTATAAATATTCTATTATCATAAATTGTTGATAAAGTGCTTTTAAATATCTTATCTTTTTCTTTTGCTATTGTTTTTGAAAAAGTTATTGAAACATTATTTCCATTGTCTACTGGTTTTAATGGTGGTGTATTGAATGTTACTTTTCCTTTTTTTCTATCAACCTTGAATCCAACTTCTTCAAGTATAGTAACTCCATCTACTACTGCTACTACTGATGCACTATCTAAATCTTGTGCATCAAGATAAAACTCTGTGCTTTTTCCGTCTCCAATGAATTCATTTGTTCTTTTTGGTTGAATCATATTGTAAGCATTAAGTCTTTCTCCGCCACCTTTCGGAGAACTTAGTGTTGTTGTCACAGGTATTGTCCCTACTACTTCTTTAGCATTTGTTCCATCATATTCTATATAATTTATTCCATCTTTTATAAATAAAATGTTATTAAATATAAATGCTGTACTCTTTTTTGGATTCATTCCTATATATATTTCTTTTAAATCATTTTCTGATGGTTCTTCTGGAAAGTTGTTCCATTTTGCCAATTTCGTACCATAATGTACTAATACTTGTGTAATATTGTTTATTTCATAAAAAAAGAGACCAAATACTTCTAAACCTAAAGATGCTAGTTTAGTCATACCTGGTCGCGTTTCTATTCCTTTGGTTGATGAATTATAATTTTTCCACATGTTAATACTATCAGGGCTTCTATAGGTTTGTACTGTTTCATTATAGAAATCTACACCTCTAAAGTTCTGATAAATACTTGCCTTAGTTTTTATATCATTAGTCGGTAATGTTGCCATATGATCACAACTCCTCTACAAATCTTATTTCGCCAGTTGTTTTAGCATCTGAAAGCATTTGCTTTAATTCTTGATATTTATATTCATACACACTATAATTTGATGCTAAATCTGCTTTTAAAATAGCACTTGCTACACCATACACTAAGCATTCTAGTGCATCCCTTGTAAGTTCCATGACATGTGAGTTTTCTGTGTTATAATCTATTTTTTCAGGGAACTTATTATAATAAATGTTTACTTTTCCATTATAATCATTGTCTAGAATAATTTTATTGTTCAAAACTTCAAAATCACATTCTCTAATCTTATCAATTTTATAAACATTATCAATAGATATTTCATGTCCATTTTTTTCTGTATCAACTTCTTTTAACGCTGGTATAGATTTTATTTGTGCTAGTTCTACTTGAATATTATCGATAGAATGATTTAATTTAATATCTATATCACTATCTTTTGTCAACTTTTGTGCTGTTTCACTATCATATTCTTCAATCAGTGATAGTACTTGTGTCTTTATCTCCTCTAACGTCATCTTGTCTTCCTCCCTCATACACTTCTTTCATTGCTTTTACATCTTCTTCTATTTCACTTAATGTAGTCATTTCGTATTGCGGGATTATATATCCACAATTTTCATCCCAAATTAATATCATTCCCTCTACTAAGTTTTGTTTTATGGTACTTGTTTCTCTTGTTTTTATTTCTTTTTCTTCGCCATTTATTAACATTGTAATAGTTCTTGTATCTCTTATTTTTGTTGTTAATACCAAATCTTTTAATGTTTGATGTATTTTTTTATCATCTGTTTTTTCATCAAATGTTAAACTTTTAGTTATCTTTCTACCAAAAAATTGTTTTAATCTTGGTTTTAATGTGTAATATTCTACTTTTTCTTTCATATTTATTCCTCCTAGGTCGTGTTTGTAGGAATTGCACCTACTTTATGCTATTAACACGAAAAAAAGAGAGATTTCTCTCTCAATATTAAAGGCTTGTTTTAATGCAAACTACTTCTTCTGGTCTAACTAGTAAACCACCGAATACGTAAAGACCTTTTTGTGCTGTTTCGAATCCGTCTTGAACTTCATAGTTTTTAACTTTTTCGATTTGTTCAGCAAATGCAACTGCTTTATTTGTTCTAAGGAAGTTCAATACTTTTCCGTAACCACTAACTTCATAATAATCTCCAATTGATTCTTTAACTGGACTTGTTACTTCTGTATAAACATAAGCACTAGATTCTCCAGATCTTGTATAGTAAGTTTTACCTTCAACTATATCAGTATCACTTGTTTTTGCGTAACGAGGTTCTAATTTTGGTAATAAGTTTTCGATTGAAACTAAAGCATTACCATATTTACCAACAAATCCTTTCTTTGCCATTGCTACGTTGTCTGTATATAGTTCTAATAAGTTTGGTCTTACTTTTGTAAAGTAAGTAGGATGTAACTCAGCATAATAAGTTTCATTGATTTTACAGTTGTTTCCGTATAGAACTGCAAATGCATCTTCAATCTTATCAACTGCATTTGATTTTGATACTGATGTACCATCAATCACACTTACTTTTCCTGCGTCTACTCCACCTTTTACTAAACTAGCAACGTATTTATCTCCTTCTTCAGTTAATGCAATAGCTCCTTCTTCGCAAATTGCTTCAAGCGCTCCATCAACTGTTTGTGCTTTAATTACGTGGTCAATACCAACATTGAAGTAAAACATTTGGTCCATTTCGAACTCTTGTTTTGTACAACTTGCCTTATCTCTTTTAATAGATGTCCAAGGTGTATATTTTCTAATAGTTGGTTTGTCTGCATTTAAGATTATTACTTTTTTTGCATTATGTGTATCCTTTTCATATTTAAAATCGCTATGACTTCTTAATGAAGTAATAGTTCGTAGGGCTCTTTCGTACCCTTGATGCCAAATAGTTTGAATTGCATCGTTCATATTTTATCATTCCTTTCTTATTTCCATTTCTTTTGTGATGCCATTACTTTTTCCCAAACTCCTGGTTTTTTCCATTCACTTGGGCTTAAACCAACAACCTCTTCTGGTGTATAGAAGTCTTTTTCTTGCTTGTTGCTTTCGCTTTCCATACTTCCAATTTTTTCTGGTATTTCGGTTTGAGTTAATTTACGATAGAGATTTACTTTTTCAACTAAATCCATATCTTTTGAGAACTTTTTCTCATATTTTTGAAACTCTTTGTCTTCTAGAATGGAAGCATCAATACCGTTCTTTTTTAAATCGTCTAGTTGTTTATTGTGTTCTAGAGTTTCGTACAACTTCTTGTATATGTACTTTTCTTTAGAATCAAGATTTTCTACTCCTAAATCTTTCATTCTATTTAGTTCATCTACAATGTCTTCTTCCCCTAAGTCGATTATCTTTTGCGCTTCTGCAGTGCCTAGGATTTCATATTCTTCGTCAGATAATCCTTTAGGTTGTTCTTCAGGTATTTCTATACCTTCTTCTGTGTAGTAATCGGTCATTCTTTGATTTAATTCTTCAATATCATCAGTGCCAAATGTAGCACTTAATATTTGTCTAGTTCGAGCATACTTTTCCATTTCTTTAGCAAAGTCTTTTTCTAAGCTTCTTTTTTGCCTATCTAATCTTGCTTTCATTGCATTATCGAACTCTTCTTGTGTCATATTAACTGACTTGATGTCCTCTACTACATCTCCTGAGGTTTCTTCTGCTTCAACTTCGTTTTCTAAAGTCTCTTGTTCTTCCTCATTTTCGTTAGTTAGTTCTAACATTTCTTTTTCTTCCATTTTTTCCTCCCATTTAAAGTCCGTCGACTATAATTTCCATACATTTAATGTCGATATGTTAGACGAAAATAAAAGAACTACATTGTTGCAGTTCCTTGATTTCCTATTTCATCAATAAGTTGTTGACCTTCCATGTCAATATTATTGATATTTTCATTTTCTTGAATGTAACCATTCATTTTATTTTGCATTTGAATTGCTTGTTTTTCTATTTGTTGTATTTTTGCTTGTTCTTCTTCACGGTGTTCTAATAACTCTTCAAGTTTTGCCTTAGGCATTGCACTATCCCATGGTAACAATTTAACATATTCTTCAAATGTTATTAACTTATTTGACAATAGATTTTCTAGACTCATTTCATATGCTAATTTGTCATATGCAGATTTTGGTGTTACATCAACCTTTACATTAGTCTTTAACTTTTCTAATACTGTTCCATTAATTTTATAAGGTTTCTTTTGCTTTTCTGTTTTAGTTTCACCATTTTCTCCAGGTACTTCTACTTCAACTTCTTCAAGTATAGTCATACCGTTTGTTTTGTTATATGTTTTCCATTGATCTATGTAGATTCTACCTAAGTCTTCTACGAACATTTTAATGTGCATTAATTGTTCATTTAATGTTTGTTGTGCTACGTTTTGTAGAGCAAGTATTGCTCTACCAGATGCTTGTTCTGGATTAACATTTCCAGTTGCTATATCTCCTGCCCCTGCTAATTCTCTTGTATTTGTTATTAATTCATTTCCAATCAAATCAGCATCATTAGACATTGGTGCTGGTTGTAGAAAACCTATATACTTTTTAACATCATCTACTAGCATATCTCTTATTTTTATAGTTTGCCCTATTTTATCTATTGATTTTGGATTGACAATCTTTTCGATATTAACAACTCTTTGTGGATAAGAGAAATATTTTGATGAGATTAAACGTCTCATAAGGTTTCTGTTTATCTCTATCTGGTTAGGTATTAAGTATTTAACTTCTCCCATACCTCTAGCAGATCCCTCTAACTCTTCCCATATCATATGTGCTACAGGATATAGTGTTAGTCCGCTATCATACTCTTTTTTTATTACGACATGCTTAGCAGATACTTTTGTATATACTTTGTCATGCTTTTTAGTAAGTTTGGTTATTACTAAAACTTTATTATCAACTTCCTCTTTAGCGCTATCTCCTGCCTCAGTACTTGTTAAATTGTCTGGGGTTATGTTTTTTATTTCTTCATCTGATAATTTATTTTCTTTCGCCAATTCAATTACTTTTTCAATAGGCATTCTTTTAGCTATTAAGATATATGGTTGTTTTTGAATGTCAACTTGATTTTCATCTCCATAGTAAATATTATTTTTGCTTATTATTTCTATTTGTGGTTCATTATTTTTATCATTATTTACATAAACTACACCTTCTGAGTTTATACATGATTGTTTTACTATTCTTCTAAGTTTGTAATCCATGTAATCCTTTTCCCATAATCTTGCTACATGTTTATTTAGTTTGTCGCATACTTTTTCTGCTTCTCTTTGGAATACTTCATCTTCCCAATTTTCTGCTGAATAGTTAATAACTAATAGATTAGTCAATAAGTTACCTACTTTATATTTAACTATTGGTTTAATCACATTGTAAGTAACTGGCGCTATACTTCCTGACTTTAATCCATCCCACTGGTCTTCGTTATAGAAACGGAAGTTTCTATCTGTGTCAGCATATAAACCTCTTTTTTCATTATAGTTCTTACCTTTTTCATATAACTTCCATTCATCTGTTGTTATTTCTAATTCTTCTCTAGTTTCCTTTGTTATTTCATTCATACATCAATCTGTCCTTTCCCAGTGCCATCATAAACTTCGATATTGTGCAAAACTTTTGATATCTCATCATCATCTTCATTCTCTGCATATGTTTCAGACGTTTCTTCGTTTTTATTTGTGATAGCATTGACTATTTTCTTTGCAATTGGTGTAGATTCTTCTTTTTTTATTACTCTTTGTCCTGTACTGAATCCAATTGAATAAAAAAGCAATAAAAAAACACCAAATACTACATACATTAGTGCTTCCATTTTATTTACTCCTTTTTCTTCTTGGTTTTTTTGCTCGTATTGTTTTTGTTTCTTCTCTGTGTCTTTCTCTGTATACTTTCTTTTTCATTTATATCCCTCCTATATCGCTAGTGGCGTATCTCCATAGTCATAACCACCACTATCATATTCTATCTTTACATCACTAAAAAAGTCCTCGACTGGACTATTTTTTTCTTTCTTTGGAGTTGTTGGTACATTGCTAATACAAAAGTACCTCAACGCATCATTTATGTGAGTTATTTCATGTGGTTCTGTTGCTACATCATTAGGTTTCTTCTCATCGCGTTGTAATTGTGGTAAATACTTAATTAGTGTTGTACAATTACTAAAAATCTTCAACTTAGATGTAGTATACTCTTCTCCTGTTTGCTCATTCTTTGTTTTAAATGGTTTTATCCATTCTTTTACATTAAGCCAACCACTTTCTCTATTGTTAGAGCACTTGTCTAACCTTATCCCATTTTCGTAGAACACCTCTGCAGTACTTTTGCCTGTGTCTCTATTTCTACTCCATAAATCTGGTGGCGCTAATATATACTTATATTGCATATTCATGTAGCTTTTAAGCAGTTTACATGCTTCCGATACTATCAAATCACTTTTATGTATTTCATTGTATACATAAGCATTATTGCCCCTATCAATTGCAATAAAAAGGACTGCGAACTTATCTAGTCCGTAGTCCAGTGCTATATATCTATTCCAATCAGATGAAATTACAAATGGATCTATTACATGAACATCTCTTCTAAACTCTGGGAAGAATTGTCCATCGAAAACATCCCAATTACCATAAAGCATTGCTTTCTTTCTATCTTCTGGTAAGTTTTCCAACACTCTTACATAATTTGGATCGTTTTCCATTATGTATTTGTTTTCAAACACCATTGCTGGTATAAAAATGTAATCATTAGGATTTTCAGTTCCTATATATTCTTTATCAATAAACAATCTCTTAACCCATGCATGCCCTACTCCACCTGGATTACATGTGAAGTACATTCTAGGAACAAATGATTCTTTCATGTTTCCACTCATACGATTAGATTCTGTTAATGATTGAAATTGAAACTCTGTAAAATGTGTTGCTTCCTCAAGGACAATTACTTCATAGGCTTGCCCTTGAAATTGCAAAACATCTTTTTCTGTGTCGCAATACCCTAGTACTATTCTTGATCCATTAGGAAAAATGAACTCTTTAGAAGATTCTTTATATATTGCAATTCCTCTCAACATTTTTTGTAATTGAAGAATATGATTTTCTCTAAGTTCTTTTAAGGTTCTCCTTAGTAATAGTATTTGTATACCAGAATAATTAAGCGCTAGTAAAATCATTTTTATTCTTGAAACATGACTTTTACCACCACCACGTGCTCCACCATAGCAAATATACTTATTTGTAGCTTTACAAAACTCTATTTGCTTAGGATATAGTTCTCCAACATGAAATGTCATTTACTTAAGTCCTTTATTTCTTGACTCATTTCAACTTTAATAGTTTCGTTGTTAGTGCTTTCTCCTGATGCTAGTCTCATTTTGTCATACAAGGTTCCAAGTGACGTTGTTATTTCTGATAAACTATTTATTTCTAATTTACTTATCTTTTTTGCTATATCTAGTTTTTCTTTTCCAGATAATTCTTTGCCATCATCATTTTTAGCATCATATACTGCATCCATCAACATATCTAGTTCATTTTGTTTTTCAATAGCAGTGTCATATCGTCTCTCTAACAATAACAATGCTTTATCAATTATTCTGTTTGCCTTGTTTTGAAATAATTCTTTTTTTTCTTCGCAAACTCTCTCATATTCTTCAGGATTAGTTTGCTTTTGTTTATCGACTATATTCTTTACACTATTAGCGCATATACCAACTTCTCTAGCAGTTTCACTATAATTATTTGTAAGTGCATAACTTGCCACTACTTCTGCTATTTTTTCATTGTCTATTTTCTTGCCTCTTGCCATACACTCACATCCTTTCTAAATATTGATATTTGATTAATCTTTTTCCTTTTCTTGTTTTGTCGTCTTTATGTTCTTCTTCAAACATAGACAACATTTTACTTATTATTTCTAATTGTTCTATGGTAGGTTTATCCCTTTGTTCATTTATTACTTTTAGTATCTTGTTTATTGCTATATATGTATCTATATCCTTATATTCAATAATGTGTAGATACTCATGTGCATATGGATTTAATACTGCCCCATTTTCTATTGTTTCTTTTCCCCCATGTTCTCTTTTTTCTATATGATGATATGTTGCAGTTTTGTCTAACTTAAATCCCATAAAACAAAACTTGTCTAGATTATATATCTTTATCATTTGTTTCGTTATTGGTTTCACTCTACCACCTCTTATTACAACCTATGCAAAACCCACCAAATCGCTTGTACTGGTTGTCCGATTTCCTCTTTTCTCCCATAATAAAAAACAACCTTTTAAGATTGTTCAAATATGCTACTAACATACTCACTCACTTTATCGGTCTTATTAAGATCTTGTATGCTTTCACCGCAACACTTTTTCCGATTAGGGTTTTCCAGTGTTATTCCCTTATGATACTGGACAAGTTTTTCTGCAAAATACTCTTAGGTGGGGTTAGGTCAATAAATATTTCGGTTATCACAGCTTACCTAATAAAAATCCTGTTAGCCCCTTGAGTGGTTACCCCTTTCATCTGTGTTTAGCACTTGCCTTTCAAGAACTTACGCATCATAGTAACCTTATGGATACCATACTAGCAACACATGGATTTCGGGAGGTGCTACCTCTACACTCTGTTTCAAGTCCTTTGGAACTTACTGAGATATAAACCTTTCCAGCCATAAGTTTTTTTGTATTGCTAGTATGCTACCTATAAGGTAGCACTTAGTACTTGGAGGTACAAAGTTTTGTCTATTTTTCAAGGAGTTTTTTGTGTGGCTTTTTTATTTTTCCACAATATCATTTTAACAAAAATATAATGTCATGTAGTGTCATTTTAATCATTTGCTTTAAAATTGTATATTGGTTTAATTATTTTTACAATATCAATAGTATCTCCAATACAATCAATTATTTCTTGCATTGGTTTATATACGAACGGAGCTTCATCAATAGTATTTTCATTTACTGAAGTTGTATAAATATTTTTCATGCTTTCTTTATATGCATCTAGATTAAAAGTTTCTTTTGCTTTCATTCTAGACATTATTCTGCCTGCTCCATGCGGTGCAGACTGATTCCAATCATCATTACCTTTTCCTACACCGATAATACAACCGTCCCTCATATTCATTGGTATTAATACAATTTCCCCTTTCTTAGCAGATATAGCTCCTTTGCGAACTATATTATCTTCAAATGATATGTAATTATGTATTGTTTCGAAATTATTACCCAAAAATGACAAAGCACAATCTAGATGTTTCATAATTTCAATAGCTATAGTTTTTCTGTTCAAACTAGCAAATTCTTGGCATATTCTCATATCATGTAAATAATTTTCTCTTAATTGCCCCTCTAAATAACATAAATCTTTTGGCAATTTTGTTTTACCATCATATTTTTTTGATATTTCAATTAATTTATCTTGTATTTCTTTATCTCTATATTGTTCTTTATATTCTTTTATAATATTCTGTTTTGCTTCTTTCATCTCATCTTCATAAGAACAGTATTTAATTGCTTTCTCTTGATATATTTCGGCAACTTGTTTACCTAAATTTCTTGAACCTGTATGAATAATTAAATATTTATTACTATCTTCATCTTCATCTACTTCTATAAAATGATTGCCACCACCTAAAGTCCCAAGAGAATTATTTAACCAATCTATTTTTTTCAATTCTTTATAGCATTTCAGATTACCTATAAAGAATGGTGTTTTAACAAATTCATGAATATTTCTCCCACTTGGAACATATTGTCTTATAATTTTGTCTAATTTCTCTAAATCTAAATCAATATTGCCTAATTTAACACATAACATTCCACAACCTATATCTACTCCAACAATGTTTGGTATTACTTTTTCTCCTAAATTTCCAGTAAATCCAATTACGCAACCTTTTCCTGCATGAACATCTGGCATTATACGAACTTTACTATTTTTAAATGTTTCTTGTTTTAATAATTCATTTATTTGATTAATTGCTTGTTCTTCTATATTTTTAGTAAATATTTTCAAATTCTTCATATATCTCTTTTTCCTTTCCACTTTTTGTAAATTCTTTGGCATTGTTCTTTTGAATAAAATACCTTTTGTGCTATCTGATTCCAAGTGTAACTCTCTAAGCATTGTTCTTTGTAGTAAACAATTAATTGTTCAAACTCTCTGTACTTGTTTAATCTGTGTAGTTCTTTTTCTATATAATCTTCAAGATTCTTTTTCTTAGCATATAGTAAATCCAGTTCTTTATCAATTGGTTCTATTTCTACAATGAAATTATAAAACTTATCTACTCTTTTTCCTCCACTTACTCTTTCGCTTGTTACATCTGTTGCCTTTGGTAATACTTTGCTTAGTTCTAGTTCTTTTTCTTTTAACCAGTACTCTATTTTGTTATCTATTTGCTCTAGTTTATTATTTGCTTCCTTTATTGTCATACAAACACCTACTTTTCTATTCTCCTCTATCAAAATGTTCTTGTAATTTTCCATTTTTCATTCTTACATACTTTGTAATTATGTTCTTGTAATTTACTACAAAACCCTCTACATTTCTTTTAGTTCTGTTAGTGTATGTTTCATAAATACTATCTAAATATTCTTTTGTTGGCAAAACTAAAAGTTCAATTACTTCTGGAACTACACCTATAAACTTTGGTTTTTCTTGATTCACAAATGGATATATAAATAAATTATGATCATAAATTAAATTGTATAAGTTGAACTCATCATCTATATTAGCTTTAGCAAACATATAAAATCTTTTGTCAAACTCATCTATTGAATATTTTATTTGCCCCATACCTAACCATTCACCACAAATAGCGGAATTATTTATTAACTGTTCTTGCAAATAATCTTTGTTATCTAATAGCCATTGATATAAACCCTTATATAAAATATCTTTAGCATCTTCTAATTCTGATATCTTAAAAATATTTTTTCTTTGTGCTATATACAATTCATCATCTTTTTTAAAGAGGACTAAATTACTTCCATCTAATTTTTCAGTAATGTAAACTTTATCTTCTGTACAACTAATCCTTTTTGTTTTTGGATATATTTCTTTTTTTATCATCTTTCTTTTGCCTCCTCAACTCTTAAATATTCATTTATTAAATTAACTAATTCTTTTAATTGTTCTTTATCTAATTCATTTATTAAGTCCATAAACTTATTGTAAACCTGTATATCTATCATAAATTAATCTCCTACCTTATATGCTATTTGTTCCATTTGTTCGTGTGTGACGACTGATTTAATATCTTTTTCTATAATCCAACTATCAGTATTTTCTAAACAGCAATTTTCTGTTATAACCCCAAAAGGAACATATTTATCATCTTTTTCGATGTATTCATTTTCAAACCCTAAAACTTCACTACCATTAACATAATCCCTAACTTCCAAAATATCAATTATGTTATAACTGACTTTTTTAATTGTGTCTTTGTTAATATAAAATCCATTCAAAAAATATTCTCTTTCATTATAATCTTTTATTGATATTATTTTGTTAATAAATCCACTATAAGTTCTATAATACATATTAAGTTCTAATTTCATTATTTATCATCTCCTAATTCGTGTTTAGATTTATAATAATTAATCCAATATACATAATTTTCTAATAAATCTTGTTTAATAGGAATTGCAATTCTTTTTATAGTCATTTCTGTTAACTCAGGTAGTTTAAAATATGCTTTTGGCTCATCTATATTTATGATAATATCTAAATAATCTTTATCTATACTATTGATAAGTTCTTTACCAGCCAAATATAACGCTTCAATATCTTGTTTTAGATAATATAACTTTTTTTCTAATTCATTTATTTTTCTTTGATATGGTTCTATTACTTTTTCATAATCAGCTTTTTTTATTTCTCTTTTTAAAATGTCCAAATCACTTTCTAATTTACTTCCATTATATAAAAACATTATTTATCATCTCCTATTCCAAATTTTTAAAATCTCTCCAGATGGAGAAACAATCTTAAACTCTTTTCTATCAACAAATCTTGGATTTAATTCTTTTAATTCTTCAACAAAATTTTCTAAATCTTCCCGCATTCCTCTTAAAATACATTTGTCATTTTTATATAAATATCCTGTTATAGCATACATTATTTATAATCTCCTGTTGCTTTTTGCATTATTTTTAATAACTCATTAAATTCAATTTTTACATTTTCATTTCTATCTTCAACTTTTATATAATCAGTCATATATTTTTCAATTTCATCTAATGTTTGTTCTAATTTTGTGATTTTATCATTTCTATCATCAATAGCAATTTCATACTCATCAATATAATCACAATAATTAACTTTTTCATCATAAGAATAAATATAATTTCTAAACTTTGCTTTATTCAACACCTCATATATATAATTTAATTTTTCATCATTTTCAAATCTTTTATTATTCATCTTTATCATCTCCTATTATTTCTATTGCATCCCACTGCAAATTTTTATAATTATGCACTCCAATTTTTTCTAATTTTTGAAATGCTTCATGCTTATTTTTGGCAATTATTTCAACTTTTCTCTTACCCGTTTTATAATTCCAATAATGTCCATCTTCATTAGTCTCTATAAAAGTAAAAATAAATCTATACATCATTCTCTCCCATTATACTTTTGTATTTTTGTAAAATTTCTTCTATCATATTTTTTTTGCCATATAACATATCAGTATTACTGCCATAACTGCCTATTACATTTGTTATATCTTTATATCTTTTTTCTAAATACTTTATAAACTCTTTTTGTTGGCCTTGATAATCCACTTGTTTGCTCATTATGTATTCAAATTGTTCTTTTTGCTTTAACAAACAATTATAATTATCTTTATTTTCTTCAAGTTGTTTCTTTAATTCATTTTTCTCTGCCATTGTAGTTTCATAATCTGCTACTGCATTTAGATATTTTTTCTTTAATTCTCGGTTTTGTTCTTCAATCATTTCAACATAACCTTGTATAGTTTCTATATCTTCTTTAGGCAATTGTTGAACTACTGATATTAAATTCATTTTAGATAACATTTTACTCATTTAATTAATCTCCTCCACACTTAATATTTTTAATACATAATACATTGTATTAGGTTTTGCACCCCAATTTATTTGAATATCGCTTTTTGTTTCTGTAAGAAATAAATCTACTTTGCATTTTATTTTTGGTGCATTTTTACCATATCCATTTTTAAATATTACATAAAATATTGTCCCTTTATCTAATTTATTTAAAATGTTATTAAATCTCGTTTTATAATATGGTTTATATTCTCTATATTCTTCTTTCTTTTCACCTGATTTAATCATATCAAACCATTTCTTTTTTATTGGTAATGTTAGCATTTACTCATCACCTCCTTACTTTTCTGGCATTTTATAAACATAAGCACTATTATCAGTATTTGGCAATAATATATAATTTTGTATTTCATCTAATACTTCTAATGCTCTTGTATTTGTTTTATATGTTCCTAAAGAGTGAATACCATCTCCTATTATTTCTTTATATTTTTGTAAATTTTCTTTTAAAGTATTTAATCTTGATTGTTCTTTCATAGCATTTACATAATCTTCGTCACCATCATATTCACAATTATAAATAATACCTGTTCCTTTAGGTTCAATACTATATATTTTATCTTCTAAATATTTTATAAACTCTTGTTGTTGAGCTTCTAAATTATTGATGTAGTCAAGTATAAATTGCATATACTCTTCTAAATGATAGTCTATCTCTAAGTTCCCTTTCGTTTCTATGTATTTTTTAAAAACATCTATTGCTTGACCTAGCATTGTTCTTGGTTTAATTCCCATTATCTTCAACTCCTTTATCTTCTAATATTTGTAATAATTTTTTACCAACTTCATCATCTTTTAACCAATAAATTACTCCTGTTGGAAATTCTCCCAATTGTGCTTTTTTTATATATTCTATTGCTTTATCTATTGCTTGTTGTTGTTCTTTACATTGTTGTTCTAAATTGATTAAATAATCTCTGATATCATATAATTCACACCAAGTTAGTGGTACTTCATATAATTCAGTACACCACTCTTGTAAATCTAGTCTATTTAATAAATCGTATATTTCTTCTTTTTTCATATTCTTATTTCTCCTTTTTTACAAAAAACAACATATCATTTGCTTCAAGTTTTGTTAATAAATCAATATCTTCTTCTTCTAATTTATTAGTTGGTACTAATATTTCAAGTGTATCTTGGTCTAATATCAAATGTTTAGATATTTTTAAATAATTACAATCATCTCTATTAGCATACTTATAACTTTGATATTCATAATTTTTAATAAACTCATCATATTTATCTGCTCTTAATTTGTATCTCATATTTTTATTCATTATTCTTATTTCTCCTTTAAATTATTTTTAAATACGTTATTAAAGTAATTATCTAAAAGTTTTTTTATCATTATTTCAACTTCTCCTTTAACTCTTTAATTTTCTTCCTTAATTCAGTGTTTTTCTTTAATAGTTCTCTCTTATCTTCTCTTAATGCTTCTCTCTCATCAATTACTTCTTTTAATTCTTCTAATAAGTTCTTTTTGGTTATTTCAGTGTTAAGTTTTAAAGTATTGTACTTAATAAACCATTTAACCTCTTTTAATGCTTTCATTTTTCCTTTAACTTTTCCTCCAATTCTTGTATCTTTATTTTAACTTTCATTTTGTCATTAAATAATTTTCTTTTCAATGCTACATTTTTTTCTTCAATAGCATTTAATTTCTTTAAATTGTTCCTTTGTCTAACAAGTTCTTTTCTAGCATCACATTTGTTCATCTTACAACTCCCTTATCTCTAATTCAGGATATTTATATTCAAATAATTTTTTCTTAATCTTATACACTTCTGTCCTGTACCCTTTAGTGTCTTCAACTATGGTTTTTTGTTGGGTTACATCATAATATTTAAAATCAGCAACATAAGTCATTTTTCTATATGTTTTACCATTCTTTTTAAAACTAGGAATTAAGAGAAAAGCAGGTTGTAATTCTAAATCTTTTATACATCCTGCTCTCTCCAGTAGTTTTAGTTCACTATATCGCTTGCCCTCTTTTTTTGAGTCTAACTCGTGACCGTCTATTATTATTTTTTGATTGTGATATTTCATTTTGACTCCCAACTATTAAGCAATGCATTTATTTCTTCTTCTGATTTTGTATTTATCCCTAAGTTTTGACACTCCTGAACTACATAGTCTATGAAACTCGCCATTTGTTTTGTGTTATATGAAGAAGTTCCATAATATGCTATGACGTCTGTTAGTCCTGGTATATTAGTTTCTGATGTTTCACATACCCAACCCAAACCTTTATCTTGCCACACCTTTTTAAAGGTAGGTACTGCACTTGTTGTCATTGTGATTATTTGATATATGCCTTTATGCTTAATAAAATCTCTGTAAATATCTTCTTTAGTTTGCCCTACTGCATCTGCTATGTTACCTAGTAGAACCCAACAGTAAGAGTTTGCATTTAAGCTTCTTTTTTCTTTGTGCTCTTTTATATCAAACGTTTTATCTTTATCTTGATTGTATAACCAACCTATAATGTCAAGCGCTCTTGCATTGTCCATAAGTTTCCTCTAAAATGGAAGGTCAGGATTTCCCATTTGGATTTGTTCTCCAAACTCTTCAAATGGATTTCTATTGTCATTCATTGCTTGATTAAACACTTGACAATTAGTTTGATTTTGGAAAGGTTCTTGTTGAGTTTGTTCTTTCTTCTTTTCTAGAAATTGTACTGATTCTGCGATTACTTCTGTAACATATCTTTTTTGCCCATTTTGATCATCAAAAGTTCTTGTTTGGATTCTACCTTCAACTGCGATTTGACTTCCTTGATTAATATAATTTTTAACATTTTCTGCTTGTTTACCCCAAACAACAACAGGTATAAAGTCAGCTTCTCTTTCACCACTTTGATTAGTAAATTGTCTATTTACAGCAAGAGTAAAAGATGCAACCGCTTTATTACTTGAAGTATATCTTAATTCAGGGTCTCTAGTTAATCTACCAATTAAACATGCTTTATTCATAATCCTAATTCCTCCAATGTGTATTTCTTATCTTCTTCCATGCCTTTATACATAGTTCCTTTTTTAAAATATGGTAAATCTATATTTTCTTCTATTAAGACAATAGATACATATTCTTTATCTAGATAACATTTTTTAACTATATATTCAACTTTATGTTTAAAAGGTTTTATTACATTTGTTAGATATTCCTTTTCTCCCTCATCAAGTATTTCTTTTTCTACTATATAACCATTTTCAACTTCTATTGTTCCAGTGAAGTCGTTTGGTAATGATTTAAAAAACTTTCCATTTTTGTTTTTTACAATTTCAAACTTACCTTCTGGATCTGATGCAATATAACTTTTTCCTATCTCATATGAATTTTTATGTTTTAAAACTAATATTTCTATAGAATAGTTGCCTACCTTTTTTACTTCACCTAAATACATATTTGTATTTGTATATCCATATTCATCACTTAATCCTTTTACTTTATCTCCTACTTTAAATTCCATTTTAATTTCCTCCCTTATATAAAATCTTCATCACTAATGCCGTATTGTTCTGCAACTGGTATTGGTCTATAATTTTCTCTTACATCATTTTCTAAATCTTCTAGTTTTTCATTCAAACTATTAATTTCACTTAACAAATTTTCTACTATACCCATTACATTTTCTAATGGTAGTAAATTGTTTTTTATTTCATAGCTTGTATTTGTTTTTTTTTCAATTTCTTTGAATATTTTCAATTCTTTTTCATTTAATAAATAATAGAACATATCATAATTCTCCTTTTTCATATTCTTCTATTTTTGGTATTTGTCCTTTTGTTAAACATTCACTTAAATATTTGAGTCTCGGTAAATACACCTTTTCTATAAACTCATCATCATACTGTATTTCAAATATTTCTAATCTTTTTTTATCAATTGTTCTACAATAGTTTTTATAATCTTCTTCTAATAGCCCATAAGCATCAATTTCTGCTTCTCTTTTTTTATCAGCATACATTTGCACTTGAACTTGATTTATATAATCTTTATGTTTGGTTAAATCAAAGCCTTTTTCGTATTTATAAGTTTTGACTTCGTGTATTCGTCTGTCCGTGTTTCCATCTAGATTAACTCTCAACTTATATTTTTCTATTATGATTTGCTTATCTTTTTCTAAGCCATCAATTTCCAGACTATCTAAGATTTTATGTTCAAAGTTTGTGCCAGCCATTGTATACTCGTTGCTAAAGTTTGTTGTAAGTATTCCTAGCTTTTGCAACCACCACTTTTGAAATGTTTTTGTACTCCAATTTCCAACAATATATTTAGTATCACTAGCACCAAAGTAACCACTCCTATCTTTATTTGATATCAATGTTACTCAACTCTTTTTCAAATGTAGACAATGTGTCAAAATAACTAAATAGTGCTTTTACCTCTTCTTCAGTTTTGTTTAATTTACTTGCTATCTCTTTTGTGGTTAATCCAAGTTTTAATTTTTGTGTATAAACAATTTGACATCTTTCTTTTATTTTGAAAATATCATGTTTGCTTAAATCATCTTCCCACGTATCTTTTTCGTTTTTTGTTTCTTCTTTTAACCACAAATCAAAACCTAACCCTGTTCTAATTGCAACACCTTTAACAAATAATCTTGTTTGACAATTCCATAGTCTTTGTTGTGTCATAGAATTGTCTTTTACTGGGTTTGCTCCATTAGTTACTGGTCCTCTTTGAATAAACTCTAAATCATCAATGACTATTTTCACTGCAGTTTCATACACTCTATTAGTATTTCCTTTAGAGTCAACATAAGTTTGTTCTGACATGAATAAACTACTTCCAGTGGACTCATTAACTATAGGCTCAAAGTAAACTACTTCAGCGCCATTTTCATGTAATAAATCTACAACCTTTGCCCAATTTAGATACTCTGCTCCATCTCTTTTTTCAACCCATTTACTGACATCAACCTTTCGCAAGTCTGAATATTTTTTTAATCCCATTTTCTAATCTTCCTCCTTAAAAATCTTTCCATATTTTTTCAAAACTACAACTATCACTGCTACCACACTCATTAGTGCTACTCTTATCATTACGAATGATTTCATTGTTTCTCCAACTTCACTTGCCATAACCAAGAATGCTATTGCTAATACTGTGATTAGTGTATATTCAACCCAACTCTTTAATCTCATATTTTACCTCCATAGTAGTTGTAATAATCTTGTTCGTTTATTTCTCTTTCTTTTTCTACTTTCTCAGTTGCTCTTAAATCTTGACGTTCATTCTGTATCTTTCGTCTTGCTCTAGACACGCTTTCAAAAACACTTATGTTTTTCGCTTTCCTGAACTCACTATCTTGAAATACTTTATAAAATTGCACATCTCTTACCCACTTTGATATCAAGTATTCCGAATAAAGCAACATGTCACTATTTCTTGTTTTTGGTATAGATTCTAGTATTCTAGTTACTTCTAACTCTAATGTTTTTTGACTAACCATAGTTACCTAACAACTCCTTTAATTCATTTTCTTCTGCTTGAGTTATTTTCTCTTTTTCAACATTTTGATCAAACCATTCTGGAACTTTCTCTTTCAGTTTTTTATTCTGTTTCTTTGCTTGGTCAACAGTAGTTATGTTTTCCATCTTCCAATTTTCCAAAATTGCTTCAACATACTTCAAGTTATTAACACCATTTAACACTGCAACTGCTACTGCGTATCTTGTGAGTTCATTGTCTGTCCAAGTTTTTATCTTTTCCATTTCGATAGGACTTAATGTTCTTCCAAAATTAGATTCTACATATTCATAAATATTTAATTTATTATTTACATATACATTAACATCTACATCTACATCTGATGTTGTTTTGCTTTCGCTTTGTGTTTTGCTTTCGATTTCGGTTTTAGTTTCGGTTTTTTTAGGTCTACCACCTTTACTACCATTAATTACCTTTGATTTGTATGATATTATTGGTTTTGAGATGTTCAACCAGATAATTTCTTCATAACTATTTGGTTCAAAATTAGGTTTTTTATCTTTGTAATAAAAGTCCATTAATTTCCCTAAAAAATTATCTCTTTTTTCTACTGGCTGTATCGTATCAATTAACCGAAACATTTCGTTATAAATTGTAAAGTTTTTTATTTCATTCACCTTGTCCTCCTAATTGATTTATTTCATTTTTTATGCTATAATCTAGGTGTAATTTTTTTATTACATAGGACTTTTTCGTGATTGGCTTAGTCCTTTTTTTTGTGCAATCAATTTGCATCACCCCTTTCATAACTTCCTAGAACCTTTAAAACAGGTTCTTTTCCTATATACTCTTCTAAAAGTTTTCTTGATATATGATAGGTCCATTCACTTGATATTTGCACTGCAGTTCCATAAGGTAGTCTTTGCTGTTGCAAACCTATTCTTATAAACTGTGGTGAAACATCTAATATTTGTGAGGCCTCTTTTATTGAAACTCTATCATTTATTTGTTCCATATTTTTCCTCCTTGTCTGTAGTGGCTTTTATTTTTATTATTTTTATTCGCTTTTAGCGTATTCGATTGGTAAAAAAATAATATCGTTAAAATCTATGTTTGAGATTTCTATTATTTTTTTTACTGTTGCAACATCGGGGAATGTCTTGTATGCTTCATAGTTTTGATATGTTTCTCTAGACACTCCTAATTTTTCAGCAATTTCTTGTTGACTTAATCCTAAATTAATTCGGATCGCTTTTAATGTCCATTTCATTTCTAACCTCCTAACAATTACAATTATACTACGCTTTTAGCGTATGTCAATACTTTTTTTCGCTTTTAGCGTATTTTTTTTATTTTGATATTGATTTTTTTACACTTTTAGCGTATAATTAAAGGCGAAGGAGGGGAATATGTCTAATATTAATAATTTAGGAAATAAAGATATTTTTGCAAAAAATCTTGCTCATTACTTAAAAATAAACAATTATGATGCTATTGATGTTTGTAAAAAGTTATCTATAGCACCATCTACTTTCAGTGATTGGCTTAATGCAAAAAAATATCCGAGAATTGATAAAATAGAGATGCTAGCAAATTACTTTAATATCTTAAAATCAGATTTAATTGAAGATAAGAGCGATTGTGCATTCGACGAAACAAACGTCCTCTTTGACAAATATAAGGATGTATTAACAGATGATGATAAAGAAAAAATTAGATTTATCATCGAAAAAAGAAAAAGAGAAATAGATAAGGAGTTAGGAAAATAAGTATGCTAGTAAAGGTGCTTATCCAGAAAAGGAGTAAGTATGAACCTATTGTGTTTATTAAAAAAAGAAATAACTCAACAGGAGTTATTAAATTATTATAATGCTAATATAACTTACGAATATTTGCCTAAAGGCATTAATGGTTTTGTTTTTAAATATGACAATATATATAACATTTATGTAAATAAAAGTTTATCTAATTACAAAAAGAAAAAGACTATACTACATGAATTAGCACACATTGAACTACATCAAATAGATATTCACAAAGATTTATTTGCTATGTATATTGACAAGTTTGAGGATGAGGCAAACAGATATGTTAAGTTTTTATTAGAAAGTTTGGAGGAAAAAGTTTTATGAGTTTTATTATTATTTTTATTATTATGTTTTTAACATTTTTAATTTCAACTTTTGCTTTACTTCAGATAATCGGAATTCTTTTGTTTAAATTGCCTAAAAAAGAATTTAATTGTATAGTTGGATTAATTTTATGGTCTGGTATTTTAGTCGGATATTATCTGATTATTAATAAATGGTTTGCTGATTACTTTTATGTATATCTAGTAGTTTCAATTATATCATTTGTTATTTCTTTATCTAATATCAATAATTTAAAAGCTGAATCACAACAAAACACAAACGAAAATAGTTGGCAAAAGTTTTTAGATGATAATTTTGAACCACGTGGAACACGTACAAAGATATCTGATTTGAAAACCACTGAAGAAGATGAAATAGAACAAAAAGAAAATGTAGAAACTGAAACATCTTTTGGTGTTATAAAGCCAAAGAAATAAAAAAAAAAGACCCGTGCTGGAACACGGAGTCATGGTACATAAAAATAAATTAGTCCCACTACAGACAATTCTTTTTATGTACTTACATTTTATCATATTTAATTTAAAATTACAATAAAGGAGATGTAAGTTATGAAATTACCTAATAATTATGGAAGTATATATAAAAAAGGCGGAAATAGAAGAAAACCATATGCCGTAGTAGTTACTACTGGTTGGACAGATGAAGGAAAACAAAAAAGGAAAGTTTTAGGATATGTTACAAGTCCTGCGCAAGGATTAAAGTTGCTTGCTGAATATCATAATAATCCATATAACTTGAATATTAAAAATATTAGTTTTTCTGATATTTGGAAGGACGTTGAAGTAGAACTTGAAAAAATGGTAGAACAAGGAACAATGTCATCTAGTAACTTAGATAGTTTAAAGTTTGCATTTTATAACCATTGTCAATCAATTCACAATGAAAAAATGTTAGATTTAAAGTTTAAAACAATGCAAAATATGATTGACAATGCTAAAAATAAAAACAATGGTAATGAACTTGGTGTCAGTGCAAAAGGATTTATTAAAACCGTATGCGTTAAAGTTTTTAATTATGCGATTATTGAATATGAATTGCCTTTATTAAAAAATACTGCTGTTAACTTAAAATGTGGGGTTAAAAAGAAATCACAAAAGCATATTCCTTTTAATGAACAAGAACTATCTACATTATGGGGAATGCAACATTTAGATATTATCAAAGTTCTTCTAATATATTGTTACACTGGTGTCAGACCTAATGAATTGTTCATAACTAAAAAATGTGATATTTTTATTGATAAGGAATACTTTATAACTGGTTCAAAAACTGAGGCTGGTAAAAATAGAATTATTCCTATTCATCCAAAAATAAATCATTTAATAAAATACTTTTATGATCATGATTGCGATTATCCTTTTACCATAATATATAGCAACTTTAATTATGCTAAAGTTAAACGTGAATTTTCAAAATTAATGGACGAATTACAAATGAATCATACACCATATGATGGTAGACATACTTTTATTACTATGATGAAAAAGGCTGGTGCTAATGATTATATTCTTAAAAGAATAGTCGGTCATAGTATAAAAGATATAACAGAGAATGTATATACACATAGAGAAGTATCAGACTTAATTAATGAAGTCAAAAAAATAAAATAATTGTGGGTGCTACGTGGGTGCTACGGACACGAAATCATAGGGTTTGATAAGGCTTCAAAAAACATAAAACCCTTGATATATAAGGAAATCAAGGGTTTAAAACAAAAAAAATCTTAGCAACGTCCTATTTTCGCAAGATACTATCTTCGGCGCTGAAGAGCTTAACTTCTGGGTTCGGGATGGGACCAGGTGTACCCTCTTCGCTATCGTCACTAAGAAAATAATTTAGAGAAATAATTCTCTGAAAACTAAGATAATGTATGTCATCAAATTACTTGGTAAAAATATTCTTTATAATAACAATTTAGGATTAAATCCTCGATCTATTAGTATCAGTCAGCTCAACATATCACTATGCTTCCACCTCTGACCTATCAACCAGATAGTCTTTCTGGGATCTTACTTCATAAAGAATGGGAAAACTCATCTCGGAGGAGGCTTCCCGCTTAGATGCTTTCAGCGGTTATCCTTTCCATACATAGCTACTCTGCACTGCAACTGGCGTTACAACAGATACACCAGAGGTATGTCCATTCCGGTCCTCTCGTACTAGGAACAGCTCTCCTCAATTTTCCTACGCCCACGACGGATAGGGACCGAACTGTCTCACGACGTTCTGAACCCAGCTCGCGTGCCACTTTAATGGGCGAACAGCCCAACCCTTGGAAGCGAATCCACCTCCAGGATGTGACGAGCCGACATCGAGGTGCCAAACAGCGCCGTCTATGTGAACTATTGGGCGCTATCAGCCTGTTATCCCCGGGGTAACTTTTATCCGTTAAGCGACGACCATTCCATTCTGAATCGCCTGATCACTAAGCCCTGCTTTCGCATCTGCTTGACTTGTTGGTCTCACAGTTAAGCTACCTATATACCTTTACGCTCTATGAATGATTTCCGACCATTCTGAGGTAACCATTGGGCGCCTCCGTTACATTTTGGGAGGCGACCGCCCCAGTCAAACTGCCCACCAGACACTGTCCCCGAACCGGATCACGGTCCTAGGTTAGAAATCTAATATGATAAGGGTGGTATTCCAAGGTTGACTCCACTAGAACTGGCGTCCTAGTCTCAGCGTCTCCCACCTATCCTCTACAAATCATACCAAATTTCAATATCAAGCTACAGTAAAGCTCCACGGGGTCTTTCCGTCCTGTCGCGGGTAACCTGCATTTTCACAGGTATTAAGATTTCACCGAGCCTACGGTCGAGACAGTATCCAGATCGTTACACCTTTCGTGCGGGTCAGAACTTACCTGACAAGGAATTTCGCTACCTTAGGACCGTTATAGTTACGGCCGCCGTTCACTGGGGCTTCAATTCAAAGCTTCGTATCATATCGACATAAGTCAGATACTAACCTCTCCTCTTAACCTTCCAGCACTGGGCAGGTGTCAGCCCCTATACTTCGCCTTACGGCTTTGCAGAGACCTGTGTTTTTGGTAAACAGTCGCCTGGACGTCTTTACTGCGGGTCTATCGCTAGACCACCCCTTCTCCCTAAGTTACGGGGTTATTTTGCCGAGTTCCTTAACCGTAGTTCTCTCGCTCACCTTAGGATACTCTCCTTGCCCACCTGTGGCGGTTCTCGGTACGGGCACCTATATAATTAACCCTAGAAGCTTTTCTTGGAAGCTTGGCGTCACAAGAGTTCAATGCATCGCTGCATCTTCCCCATCACACTTCAACCTTAACAATATACGGATTTGCCAATATATCGGTCTTTGTGCTTAGACCTAAATCCGATAATAGGCTCTTGTTAGCCTTCTCCGTCACTCCATCAGTTATATAGGTGGTACAGGAATATCAACCTGTTGTCCATCGACTACGCCTTTCGGCCT